>ERZ1035006.243-NODE-243-length-46365-cov-13.551263_pt1 | contig 46365 bp, 52 predicted proteins | sample MGYA00520694_ERZ1035006 | MGnify/ENA primary metagenome ERZ1035006 (study PRJEB33766, sample SAMN09781746) | gut metagenome | biome: gut microbiome | host: Homo sapiens | place: Madagascar | study: EMG produced TPA metagenomics assembly of the PRJNA485056 data...
ATATACATGCTAAATTTCATAAAGCAAAACAAAATAAACACTACCTTTCGGGAGTCGTGCGATAAATATTACGAATCAATTTTTAAATATTGCTATTGCATGATAGGTAACGAAAATGATGCAAAAGATTGCACACAGGAAACTTTCGTGCGATATTTAATGCGTTTGGAGAAAAGTACCCCAATTGAAAACCATCGAGCCTATCTTTATAAGATTGCAAAATCCGTATGCTTAGAATATGCTCATCAAGTTGAGCGTCGCAATAGAGATATCGCCGACTATATCAATGCTATCGTCATTTATACGGTTGTTAATATTGTCAACAATCGATATTCTGGTTTTATCGGAAATAAAAAGGACATTAAGCTTTTTAAATTCAAACGCACTACCGCTTTCGGTCCTTTCAATAATTGCTTTTTTATATACAACTTGTCCTTTGTGCAAATTCTTTATATCTTCTAAATTATAGTCTGCGTTCAATGACAAAGACAACGTTTCTCTTATTTCCGAAATATCTTCGTGTTTCATTGAAAGTCTGCATGTCAATCGTCCTATTTGAAGTTAAAATTATAGGTGCTGTATAGTATAATATGTTACAAAAAAATATCATTTTTGACTATACTCTGCCAGCGTATACTAATTCAATTTTCTCAATAGATTTAAGCATGCTCCTTTCTGTGCTTTTATGCAAGATACGAGCAGAAAAAATGATACAAGTAATCACGTCACATTCTTATCGTTCTAATAGAATCCAAATAGCTTGGGGATTTGATTAACAGCAGAATGAAAAGTCAATATTACCATATAACAAATTCTTCCTGTTCACAGAACAAAGCATTAGTTTCTCTATATTTATTCTTTTTCTTTCTGCTGTAATCTATCTTCAGTTTGGTAGTTCACTTTCTCCTTCCACCATGACAGGTGGCACCTGTCAGCGTATAGGCGCAGTTGCCCCTTGGCGGAAAAACCTCTTGAAAAAATACCCTGCTGCCGATATAATAAACCTTGTGCGATTTCGGAGGGATGAAGATGGAAAACGAAAAATACTACATAGCCGTTAATGCAGGCGACAGATATCCGCTTTTGAAAACGCCGCAGGACTATACGGAATATTTCAACGAAGCACTCTCGTTCGGAGATTTATTCGATGCGCTTCGGTACATAGAAAAGCACGGCCTTGAACGAATTGTTACAGCCGCGATTAAACGCTGACCGCCGACAAGCGGTCTTTTTTATTCCTTTTTCAGCCGGAACAACAAACTACTCTTACCGCCTTTCTTGCGGTATCGCTGCTCGGTTTCGAGAAGTCCCGCTTTTTTAAGGTCACGGATTCCGCGGCGGACGGTGGATGGCGAATACTTGAGGTCGGCAGCTATGGTCGGAATGGCAGGCCAACATTCGTTGTTTTCGTTCGTCCTGTCGGCAAGGTAAATATATACCGCAACGGCTCTGTGCGGCAGTTCGGTGCGGTAAAGAAAATCAAGACGGCTCATTGCTTTGCGCCTCCGTTTCGGTTAAGTCTTTTATGATCTCTGCTTCCGTTATGTCGGGAGCAGTTTCTTTTTTCGGCGGTGAGGTACGGATGGGCTTGCCGCCTCGCTTTTCGCTCTTTGGCGGAGTTCTCTGCGGCTCGTTCTTGGGGCTGTCCTGCTGTGCCTGACCGCCGCCGTCAGCGTCGCTCGGTGCAGGCGTTTCCTCTTTCCACTCCGGCGGATATTTTTCGAGGATGCCGTCCTGAATTTCCTTTTTGTCGGCATACTTGACCTCACGGTTGCCTTGGTCGGGTACGGCATATGGGTGTTCGTCGTCAAATTCGATGCCCCATTTGAAGAAGAGTTTGAGATGTACTCTCATCGGATGCACACCCGTTTTCATTACGATAAAGTCACCCTTGGGCAAGGATTTGAGTTCGTCCGGTGTCAGCAGCGGTCGCTCTATCATTTGGAGCGATTGCGACGGATCGTTCTTGCTTCTGCTGACAGATCCACTCATAACTGTCCTACTGCCAAGAGCCTTGGACAGCGTTTCGGCCGAGCTGCTGTTGGGAGCAAAGCCGCCGAAGATGGTATCCTGCGTATTGTCCACGATAATTTCAGCACCTTCCTTGCCGTAGTTCTTTTGAAGTTGCGAAAATGACTGGATGATAGGCACAATTTGCAGACGCCGAGACCTCGACGCACTGAACATCATCTCTGCCGACTCTATCTTGGGCAGCGTTCCGAACTCATCGCAGAAGAACACACAGCGGTTCTTGAGCTTGCCGCCGTTTTCATCGGCAACGGCGAGTATCTCACGGTAGAGCTGTTGGATAATCAGTGAGATCATAAAAAAGGTATTTGGATTTTCCTCCGGCATGATGACAAAAATAGCTGACTTCCGGTTGCAGAAGGTTTCGGCATCTATCTCGGTATCAAAGCACAGGAGCTGTTCTAACTCGGTGTCGAGGAATGCATTGAGTCGGGAGAGCGCTGTCGACATGACCGATGCCATACTCTGTTCGGCGGTGTTGAGAGCAGCACCCGCAAACCATTTTGCTTTATGCTCATTAGGAAGTAACTCCATAAGCTGCTGGAACTGATTCTTGCCCTTTTTCTTAGAGGGTGCAAGCAACTCTTGGATGACCTTGAACACCGATACAATGTGCCGCTTTTCCGGCGCACAGAATTCCGCTACCAACAAAATGGTGGCGGTAAGCAAGCCCTCGGCGGCGTCATAGAAGTATGCGTTCTGTCCGAAGGAAGCGGCATCCATGCCGGAGAGGATAATGGTCTTGGATATGATTTTGGCGTACTTTTCCGCTTTCGCCTTGTAGACGATTTGGTTGGGATGCTTTGCGTATAGGTCGGTGTATTTGTTTACGAGATACAATATATTATTTCCGTTTGATCGGGTTGGATTTCGTAGGTCGATAACCGAAACCTTGTAGCCGTAGTCCTTGGCGATGTTTCCGTAGTTACGCATGACATCGCCCTTGGTGTCAGTGGAGAGGAAGGACATTCCCGATGCGCAGGCATACTCAATGCACGGGTACAGCCAAAAGGCAGTCTTGCCGACACCCGCCGCACCGATCATAAGCACATGAACATCTCCGGTGTCTATCATGGCGGTGGTGCTGTGCTTGCCGCCCTTGCACCCGACCACGATGCCCTGCGGCAGAGATTCCTCGGTCGGCTCGGTCTTTTTCTGAAGCAGTTTCCTCGGTGCTATTGCCGTCATGGTAGGCGTTTGATTTTGCTTTGCCTGCCTACGCCATTTCTTTGGCGTGAACGGGATATGGCGGTAGGTCTTTCGTATCTCTGCTTTGTTTGCCCATCGAGCCGTTCCGTGCTGACCGTCACCGACCGTTTTGCTCTTGATATTGTTGAGGTTATAGATATGAGCGATCAGAGTTATCGCACCGAGGACGGCAAACATAACTGCGGCAACGGTGATTAAAGCTGCAATGTTTGGCATACTTCATCTTCCTCGCTTTCTTCCTGGGGTGAAGAAAACTCCGCACGGATGTGCGGAGCATTGCCTCCTGCTGCCAGCCGGTCCTCGTTCCAATCTTTGAATTCGGGAACGAGGATTTCGTGTTTTATGCCCTGTATAAAGAGCTTGTCGGATATTCTCTTGTTCGCCGCCTGACCTGCGGTGTCGTTGTCCATACAGAGACAGACGGTGTCGATATTGGGATTCGTTTTCAGCATTTGAAACAGCACCTGATCCCCGACACAGCAGGCGGCGGCATAGCTGTGGCTGCGCCAATTTTCCTTGTGCAGAGAAATAAAGGACAGCATATCTATGGGAGCCTCAAAGAGATAGAGCGTGTTGTCTTTTCCGCTCCAGTGGAAGCTGTAACGGGGATCGCAGCTTTCCGCATTGCCTTTGTAGGTGCTCTCACTGCCTGTTCCTCTTTTGTGTGCGTGTCGGGCAATGCTGTGTTCATCGTAACCTACGAATACGGCGTTGTGGTAGTCGGCGGATTCATAGATCATTTCCTTATGCACAAAGGCGTACAGCACATCCCGGTCGATGCCGCGGCGGTTTAGGAGATAGGCAAAGACCCGACGCATATTATTGTTCTTGGGCGGCAAAGCAAATGGCTTGAACGGTTCTTTCTTGACCGGCTCGGCTCTTTGAATTGTGCCGCCGTTATTGCCGAGCAGGAAATTAACGGCCTGCGGAAAGTCCATGTTATAAAATCTACGGACGAAGTCCACGGCGTCGCCGCCGATGCGCTCGTACTGATGGAACCACAAGTTTCCTCTGACCGTAACCTTTTCCGAGCCGTCACGCCACACATATTCCTTGCCGGAGCGTTTTAAGTGTTCACCCTGGCTTTGCAGGAGTGCGACCAGGTCTGTCTGCCGGGCAGCTTCCTTTTGTGCGGCTGTAAAGTGAATGTATTCGGTTGACATATTTATTCCTTTCCGCAGACTTTCTTTTGATTTTCAGTCTGCTTTTTTAATTGTGACTTTTCTGAAAACTGCTTGATATTATTCAGCTTTTTGAATATAATAGATTGTGGGAGGTCTAATGCCATGAAATATTTATCTACAACACAGGTTGCAGAGCGTTGGGGACTTTCCGCAAGGCGAGTTGCCATCCTGTGCGAACAGGAACGTATCGCAGGTGCTCAAAAAGCAGGAAACAACTGGATCATTCCCGATGACGCACAAAAGCCCGCTGATGCCCGAATCAAAAGCGGAAAATATATCAAGTCTAAAGAGGAGGACGCTCAATGACCTATCAAGAGTTAACCGATATTTTTGCAAAAGGTGAAAACATCTCTATCGAATTCAAAAAATCCACAGCGGACATTACGAAGGATGTTTACGAAACCGTATGCTCTTTTTCAAACAGAGACGGCGGAGATATTTTTCTCGGTATAAAAGATAACGGTACGGTTCTCGGCGTTGACCGTTCCTGTGTTGACAAGATTAAGAAAAATTTTGTTACCTCAATCAATAATCCGGATAAAATCTTCCCGCCGCTTTATATTCAGCCGGAAGATATGGAATACGATGACAAACTGATTATCCGTATTCATGTTCCTTCCTGCACACAGGTTTGTCGCTGCAGTGGGCGAATCTATGACCGTAACCACGACTCGGATGTGGATATTACCGACAATGCGAACTTGGTTTACCAACTTTATGCCCGCAAACAAAGTTCCTATTTTGTCAATAAGGTTTATCCGAATATCGGACTCGACGCCCTTCGTTCGGATATCATCGATAGAGCAAGGCAAATGACACGAGGCCGCAACCGAAATCATCCGTGGCTGACCATGTCCGATGAACAGCTTCTCCGCAGTGCCGGATTGATTCTCACGGATGCCGATACAGGCAGAGAAGGAATTACTCTTGCAGCGATTTTGCTGTTTGGTAAGGATTCAACGATTATGTCTGTGCTTCCCCAGCATAAAACCGATGCCATTTACCGTGTTGAAAATATCGACCGCTATGATGATCGTGATGTGATTATCACTAATCTGTTTGACACCTACGATCGTCTTTTTGCCTTTGCAAGAAAGCACTTGAATGATCCGTTTTTCTTAGATGGAGATAAGGCTTTCAGTGCGAGGGATGCCATTTTGCGTGAAATTTTCTCCAACATTCTTGCACACAGAGATTACTCTACCGGATATGTGGCGAAGTTTGTTATCGAAAAAGACAGAATGTATACCGAAAACGGTAACCTTGCAAACGGTAACGGCGTTTTGAATTTTTCGCAGTTTGAGCCTTTTTCCAAAAATCCGCCGATTGCAAAGGTGTTTCGTGAAGTATCTCTTGCTGACGAACTCGGTTCCGGTATGCGTAACACCTACAAATATACCAAACTGTATTCGGGCGGAGAGCCCCAATTTATCGAAGGGGATTTGTTCCGAACCATCATTCCGTTGAAGCCGATTGCAACCGCAAAGGTTGGTCCGGCGTCCACGCAGGATACCACGCAAGATACCGTGCAGGATACCACGCAGGATCGTGAGCAAATGCTGTTGGACTATTGTGCCGTTCCTCGTTCCCGTGAAGAAATCCAAAGGCATATTGGAATTGCGAATCGAGAATATTTCCGTCAAAGTATTCTGAAGCCATTGCTTGATTCGGGCAAATTGAAAAGGACTATTCCCGATAAGCCAAGCAGCAAAAACCAAAAATATATCAAAGCATAACCAAAGCCTGCGGAACTCGCTCCGCAGGCTTGTTTTTTGAGGTTGCGCATAAAATGTATGCGCAACCTCCCCGTGCTATTGTTTGAGTCCGTGAGCCTGTTTTTTCTCCTCGATTTTTCTCCGCAGCTTGCGGTCGATGCTGTTTTCTCTGCCTCTGCGCTCATCCTCCAAGCGGTTTTGGATAACACGAACCATGTGACCGAGCAGACGAAGTGAGGCAAGTGCTGCCGTCCAATTCCCGTTTCCCTTAATACTGTGGATGAGCTGTGCGGCGTATTGGTTGCCATGCTCGGCGGCAAGATGAAGATAGTACATTGCCGTGTCGGTATCTCTCGGTATATCTTTGCCGTAGAGATAGATTTTGCCGAGTTGGTATTCGGCATAGTCATTTCCGTTCTCGGCGGCGACTATAAAACTGCGGATGGCCTTTTGAATGTTCTTGACCTCATCCTCGGTCAGATATATCTTGCCTGCAAGGTATGCCGCATAGGGATTTTTCTGTGTGGCGGCACGGTCAAGCCATTCTACAGCTTTCTTTATATCCTTCGGCACAGCATCGCCCTTGTATAACAGTCTGCCGAGGATAAACTGTGCCGGAGCAAAGTTCTTTGATGCCGACAGATTCAGCAGGCGCACAGCTTCGTCAATGTTTTGAGCGAGAATATCTCCGTCGAGATATGCCTTGCCGAGGGTGTACGCCGCATATTTGTTGCCTTGCTCTAAGGATCGGCGGAGCAGGCTCTCGGCTCGTTCGGTATCTTTTTCTATGTCCTCGCCCTTGAGAAAGGTTTTGCCGAGCAGGTATTCGGCGTATGGGTTATCGTCTTTGACGGCGCTTTCAAGCCAATGCAAAGCGTGGAGCATTTGTTTCGGTACATCCTCGCCTTTAAGGTACAGCTTGCCGAGCATATATTTCGCTACGGTGTAGCCCTGCTTGGCGGATTTGGTGAGATACTCCACCGCCTTTTTCGGATCGTAGTGGTCGCCGTCACGGTCGAGCATGAATTTTGCCGCACGGTACTGCGACCATTTATTGCCCTTGTCAGCGTCTGCAACCGTTCTTTCATATTCGTCCATAGGCGGAGGAGGCGGATCGGGGCTTTCGGTCTCCTCGACGGTCGGCTCACTGTCCGGCTCGACAGGCTCGTCCGTTTCCTCAACCTCATCTGTCGGAAGACTCAGTTTCATCGCCTCGGCTATCACCATATTTTTTACGGATTTGAATTCCTTGTTTTGCGACAGCGGCAGCCGTTCCGGTCGGCTCTCGGTGTAAACCTTCAGCGCCGTTTCCTTTGATTCGTACCATAAATCATAGAGAGCCGCAATGCGTTCGTCCTTGCCGATTTCGTCAACGATGCTGTTGATGATCTCCTTGATGTCCTTGCGCAGATAGCCGTATTGCTTTTTACCGTTGGTCACAGCCAACCTCTTGGCGAGAGTCTGCAGCAGATTCTCCACCTGTGGATTGTCATAGGTACCGCTGTTTATCTTGGCAATGAGTTCGGCGAGTACCTCGCGGCTCTGCACCTTGAGTGCGTCACGGTGTTCGGTTTGCTTTTTGTATTCGCAGAGCAAGTCCTGTGCGAATATGTCCTTGGCGAAGGACGAACGCAAAGCCATCACGCCTTTTTCCGAGAGATAGCCTTCGTTCGGATTTATCGAGTAGGCTATCAAGTGAATATGGGGATGGTGACTTTCGTTATGGAATGCGGCAAACCAACGGAGATGGCTCATCGGTATTTTTAGATTTTCCGATAGTGCTTGCGTTTGCGACCGGAGCATATCCCGCCATCGGCTGCCGTTATCGTATCCGAGGCGCTCGGCGTCCTCACGGCGAAGTGAGACGATTGCCGTCCACACATTTCCTGTGTGAGCGTTGAGTTCGTCCGACACCTTTTGCAGATCCACCGCCACGCCGTCATCGGTAAAGAGTCCGTGAGAGCCGAAGCGTTCCGCACGGGGACGGGTAGCGATGTAGTCGGCATAGGTTTTGGTGTGCATCATCTCATCGGCGTTTTCCTCAAGCATTCGGGTAATGAATTCCGAAGCCGCACCGACCGTTTTCTCTTTGAGGTAGTCCTCATACTCCAACGAGGATTTGCAGTCGGGAAAGTCCGAGAGGATTTTCTTTATCAGTTGTTTTTGCTTGTTTGTCGCAGGAGCATTTCTTTTTGACTCGTCTATCTTTTCAACGCCCTCACGGGTAGCGATGTACTCTGCATAGCCGCCGAAGTGATTTCGCTCATCGGGCTTCAGATATTTAAATTTTGTAATAAGCCGTGCCATGCGTTATCCCTTCTGCCAATCGTTTGCGTCACGGAAAGTAAAATCTCCGTTGAGCCTTTTTACTTCTTTTACGCATTCACCCTTGAGCCGTTCGAGAGTAATATCGTCGATGTCGCTGTTTGCCGCCACCACATTCATCGTGACGGCGAGCTCCACAGCCATCTTGAAAAGCAATCGGCAGATGCGGTTGTCGCTCTCGGCAACAATACTTTTCATGGAGGACAGCATTGCGTTCGGCAGCATGGAGCGCTGATCCTCGGCAGTGAGGTGGTCGATATAGAACTGCACTGCCTTTTCTATGAATTCGGATTTACTGCGGCAATCATCTGCGGTGTAGAGTTGCCCGATTTTGTCGAGCGTTTCGGGATAGAGCCACAGTGCAAATTTGCGTTTGTTTTTCGGTGTCGGCACTCAAATCATCTCCTTTTCTGCCGTATTTTTCGCTCAAAAACCGCAACCCCTAAACTTGCGAGGTTTTTATCCGTGCAACCCCTAAATCGCAGTTTTTGTTGCTGTTCTCAAAAGCCCTGCAAAGCCTTATGCGGTCGGCGTTGCCGTCCGCTGTGTCCCGCGAGGGGAAAGCAAGGCAACCCCTCGCTTTCTCCTGCTTATTTTCGTACCGCCTGCCGATTTCCGCAAAAGGGTGCGAAAATAGTCCCAAACGGCTCTTTGCCTTTGCAGGGCTTGTGTTTACCCGATTCGGGGCTGTATCTCGCCACACGGGGCGGCACAGGGGCGTACACGGCGGTGTTTTATATCTCCGGCACGAGTGGGGTTTGCTCGATTTCCTTGCCGTCCAAATATTCGGCGAACACCTCTGCTTTTTTTCTGCTGTGAGCTGCCGTGAGCGGTGTGCCTGATACGCCGCCGCAGAAACACTTTGAAGTGAATACACTCGGCTGCCGTCAGCGTCGGTAACGGATACCGTTCCGTCATCCAAATCAAAATCCATAACGGAAAGAATTTCCGGCTCGCCCTCGAATCGCTCGGCAAGGTTCTCGTAGTCTATGACCGTGATAGGTACAGAGCCGAGGAGAGCGTCTGCAAATCTTTTCGGTTTGGAGGACAACTTGTTTTGAGAATAGAGTCGGTATCTGTATGCACCGGCGAGGAGCTGCTGAATAAACTCATTCAAGTAATACCTATCCTCATTGTTCTCTCGGATATGAAACAGCCCGAAGCGTTTGTCAGCCTCGATCTGCTCTTGCCGTGCAATGTTTTCTTTGAGGATTTCCATTTCAATAGCGTTCTGCATTTCGGGCGGAACGAATTCCGTATAAAGAGAGTCGAAGGCTTCACGCAGCTTTTGTTCCACAGTACAGCTTTCATCCGAAAAGCAGTCGAGTGCATTTTGCAGAGCTTCGATTTTTCGCTCGTCAAAGTGCAGTACAATTTCAGTAGCTCTCATTGGCGCTCACCTCGCTGACTTCCGTATGCTCGGTTTTGGGGAGCTTCGGCTTTCTTGCCTTCGGCACGGCAGAGGAAGAAACGGTGCCGGATTTCATATCGATAAAATCACGCACACCCGCAGGCACGGTTTTGCTGTAGAGAGCGTCCAGTGCTTTTTCGAGCTCCGCTTCGGCGGTCGTACCTTTCTGCGAAAGATAAAGGACAAGGGCGGATGCCTTGTCCTCGTCGAATGAGATATTGAAGGTTGTCTTTTTCATGTTGTATTTTCCTTTCTTGTTACATAGTCAGTTCGGGATCGAAGCCGTCTTGCCGCCAATCCTCACGATCTGAATTACATCCGCACATATTGATTTCCGCGTAATCGTCGAGGCCGCAGAAGTTTGTGCCGTCGGTACAGCAGTTTTGAAAACTGCCGTATTCCATCTTGCATTCGATCATAACAGCATCGCTTAAATCGCTGTGCGTATAAGTGCCGCCCGACATTTTGCATTTTGAAAAGACCGTGTTTTTGAATTCGCATTCCTCGGCGGTGACATCCTCAAGGTTGCAGTTTTCAAACCGTGTGTCATTGGCAACGGAAAAATTGAGCTCCGCACCCTGCAGATCGGTGTTCACAAATCGTGCGTTATCCATAGCGACATTCATCATGTTTTTATGCGCAAGGTTCAGTCCCCGCACAAGGCAGTTTGAAAAATCCGCCTGTGTGCCGCCTGCATCGTTCAGCCACAGGATATGCTTGGCGAGCATGATATCCGCTTCCTCCTGCGTCAGCGCACGGCGCGGATCTGTCTGCCGGACATATTCGTCCCTGATCGTGCAGTGAATATATTCGCCGTCAAAATCTACGCTTTCAATTTCCGGTCTGTCCTTCAGTGCTGCATACAGCAGCCCTTCGCTGAATCCCGCCCCTCTGAACTGATTTCGCACCTCGTCGATGTTTATGCCATACTCCTTATCGCCGCTTTCGATTGCTTTTTGCACGGCTGCATCTGCTGCCAGAGCGGTTTCACGCGCGGCGTTTTCAAGGCTCGGATACCGGACGGCAACAGCAAGCTGCTCGGCGTTGGGAATGTGGGCGGTATATCGGGCGTAGTCATATCCTTGCGTGTCAATGATAAAGCCGTCTTTGTGTCCTTCGCCCACGAGCAACAGGCACGGGATACCGTCCGTCGAATACTCCTGCTTCTCGGCGTTGAACTCACGGAGGAAATCATAGTATCCGAGGGGATCGGAAACAAATTCGGTATATTCGGGCGGTGTCAGCTTTACTACCTTTTCAATCCGGCATCGGGGCAGATTGAAATCTGTCTGTTTGCATTTTAAGTCTGCTTTTATAACCATAGACAATTCCTCCCTCACATAGAAAGAGCCTGTGTTTCGTCCTCATCGGAGGATTCGTTCGCAGGCTCATGGTGGTGTTCGGTTTCGTGGTCGTCATAGAAATTACAGCCGAGGACGGAGAGCAGACTCAGCGGATCGCCCTGGCACTGTGGGCAGTACCTGAGGTGGCAGGTCATTTCGATAGCGTCCTCGGTCATGATGAGCTCGTTGATTTCTTCTCTCTGCCGTAATTCTTTTTCGAGCAGCTTTCCGTTTTCGTTGCTGTCGGTGATCTCTGTACCGAAGCGGTGGCGGAGCTCGTCATAGGAAACCGACCAATAGCAGTTCTCAGAATTGTCGCAGCACTGCCGGACGGCATAGTCGGCAAGCCGCTTGATTTTACTTTTATCCATATAGACCGTTCCTTTCATTGTGATTCGGTATTCTCCGTATAGGTGATATACGGTATCTTGAGCCAGTGAGTAAAGCCGCTGCCTGAAACATCGGAGATAATAACGCCTGCTTGGGTGTTGGCGGCGTGTATCACTTTGCCGTCTCCGATATAAATTCCGATGTGACCGCTGTGCCAAAGTGCAAGCCCCGGAATTTCGGGGAGTGTATCAATCGCACCTTTTTCGGTGGCGTTATTGAACATCGTGTCCGCACCGATGTCGGGCATACCGTTTGTGCCGTATTCGATAGCACCCGTTTGGGTGTTCAGCCAGCCGTAGCCCTTAATCAGCCCGATGCAGTCCGCAGTCCGTCTGCCGAGCCAGTGTGTTTTTATAAAGTCTGCCTTACCGCCGACCTCATCGGGGTATTGCTTGGCTTTCGAGTTCAGCGTTTTCTGCGTAAGCACTTCGCCGTAGCTGCCCCATACATAGCCCCAACCGTGAGACTGTGCCTGCTTTGCCCATTCCACAAGGTCGAGATTGTTCTTGCTGTGCGGATCGGTAAAGCCGGAGGTGTTGATGCTGTTGGCACGGATGGAATTCATTATCTTGCTGTAGTCCTCAGCTTTCAGTTCCGTGCCGAAGGCGGAGTTGACGGCAGCGATGAGCTGCTCGTCCGTTTGATCCTCTGCAAAGCACCCGACAAGTTTATCTACAAAGCCGTCCGCTTTGGAATGGTCATACAGAGCGAGGGTGTACAGCACCTGTGCCTCTTTTGCCCTTTCTGCCGTAAAGCCCTTTTCGGTCATAGCCGATTCAATGGCTTTCATCGTATCCTCAACCGCTTGCAGTTTTGCTTTTTCCTCATCGGACATTTCCTCGACCACGATTTGCTGAAGCCTGTCGGTGTCGATATTGATATCGCCGTTAAAAAGAGCGATAACGGCAACCACAGGCATTATGACGATAATAATAATTCCGAGGACAATGCCCAGCACCGCCTTGCGTAATTTCTTGTCGGTGAGTATGGCAACGGCTATCTTTTTAAGAGCCGCCGCTACCGTTGCACTCATCGCCCACCGGCCTTTCCGAAGATAGCCGCCTTGTATTCGGGTGCAATGACTTGGAGCAGATACCTTTCGTTACCGCAGCGATAGAGGCAGGTACCTCGTTCGGGATACTTGATGAGCTCGAACTCGCTCGGCTCGACCTGCAAGGCGTCCATATATTCCTTCGGGTTGATCTGTCCGGCGTTGAACAGGAACTGGTGCGTAGGAATGGAAAACAGCGGCTTTGTGAACTCACGGATCGACGGAATCAAAAAGTCCTCGATATTCTGACTTGCCAGAATGACCGAGGAATCCTTTTTGCGCACACGCTTCATGCAGTTACGCAAATATTCGATTGTAGTCATGTTCGAGAGGAAGAGGTACAGCTCATCCACCGATGCCGCCGTGCTGCCTTTGCCGAGCAGTTCGTTGCTCATGAAGGACAGAATATTGAACAGCATACAATCCTTGAGGCGGCGGTTAGTATCCAAAAGCCCTTTCACACCGAACACGAGGAAGTTGGAGTCTGTGATGTTGGTGTGTCCGTTGAAATATTTGCTTTCCGAGCCGACGCACATACTGTGGATTCCGAGACAGACCTCCTGCAGCGTTTCTTCGGTGTAGAGGTATTTTCGCTGCTTGTCGTAAGCCATGAATTCTTCTTCGCAGAGCTCGTAAAAGTCCTGCATGACCGGAAAGTCCGAAGGCTTCTTTACGCTGTAATCTGTGGTATCGGTAATACCGAATCGCGCATACAGCTTGGAGAGCAGGATTTCGATGGTGTCGATCTGTGAATCGGTGAAATCCCTGTAGCTGCGGAAGAAGTCTTTTAGGAAAGCAATGTGCTGACTGAGCCTTGTGACCTTTTTGAAGGCTTCGGGTGTGTTGGCGTCGATATCCTCAACGCTGTCCGTCCACGCCTTGGGTTCGAGAGGATTGATGGTGTATTCGCCCGACATAAAATCAATATAGCAGCCGCCGAGAGCTTCGCACAGATCCTCGTATTCCGATTCGGGATCGAGGCAGATGATTCTCTTGCCTGATTCACGGATGTTGGTGAGGATAAGTTTCAGAAGATAACTCTTGCCTTGTCCGCTGTTTCCGAGAATGAGGATATTGCTTGTAGTCTTGTCCTCGGCCCTGCGGTCGAAGTCCACAAGGATATTCGTGCCGTACTTATCTCTGCCGATATATGAGCCGTGGGGATCTGTTTTGCCGGAGAAGTTGAAGGGATACATATTGGCGACCGAGGATGCGGGCAGCACTCGTTCATACTGTGCGCCAAACTGATTGCAGCCTGTCGGGATGACCGACAAAAAGCCTTCCTTTTGGCGGAGGGTCAGCCTATCGACGGAAATCTTGGAACGCGTCAACTCCATGGCAATGTCCGATTGCAATTCCTTGAGCTTTTCCATGCTCCTGGCTTTCAGTTCGATGAACACCGACACATGGAGCAGCGGCTCTTTGTTCTTGCGGAGGTTGGCGAGCAGTTCAATTACATCCTGCAAATTGCCCTCGGCCTCGATGGTTTCGTTCACATCGTTGCCGCCGCTTTTGAGCCTGTTGCGGCGAGTGGCATTTTGAATGATTTTACGCTGTTCCATTGATTCCACCAAGCGGTGGTAAATGCGAAGCGTCACGCCGTTGCGGTCGGCGAGCTGCGAGAGGATCGCCTGTTCCTCGGTGGACGGCGGATACTCACGGATCGCCCACACACAGCGGTAGCTGTCGCCGACTATATAATGATCGGATAAAAATTTAATGCTACCGGGCAGGATCATATCGAAGAAGTCCTTGGTGCGGATTTCCTCGACCTGTTCCGGCGTCAATACTTTCGGTTTTCTTTTGAACATAATATTTTCCTTTCTGCCGTTTAGCTTTCTGCGGCGATAATGAGCAGCCTGCCGTCCTTGCCCGATCCGTAGCAGGTGGAGAGGATGAGTTGTCTGCCGTCCTCGGCGGCAATGCGGTCATACCAAGCGTCCGAGGTGTTTGTTTTCAGCGCCTCGGTTACGATAAAGGTTTGTACTCCGTCTGTGGTTTCAAATTTTACGGTCCGGTGCGCGTTCAGAAAATCTCTGTCCACATACCTTTTGAGGTCGGAGAACATTGTACCGTTTTTCATGTTATGACCGTAAATAATGAGGTTGGAGCTTTGGAGGTCGCACCGTCCATCAAGGAACGGCACACCGCTTTGGCTGTACTTGCCGTAGAAGTTGCGGCGGAGATATTTCTGCGGATCGGACGGTGTGTGCATAACGGGATAACTGATGTTTGTGCCGTCAATAGAGAGCCATCCAATGCAATCGGCGTTTTCTGTAATGAGAGCTTGTATATTGCGTTCTGCCGCAGGCTGCTCGGTCGGCTCTGTTTCTGTCTGTGCCGCCGTGACCGTAGGCTCAGAGATTTGTGAGACGGCGGCGAAGTCCTCTTTTTCTTTCTGCCGTTCTTTTAACTCAGAATAGATATTTACGCCTGCAAGCACAGCAGCCGCCGACAGCAGAAGACAGAAAAATATGAGGACGGGCTTATTCCTCGTCCTCATTGTCCGTACCCTCGTAGAACTGTTCACCGTCAATGTCGGGCATTGCTTCGCCCTGCATACTCGCATCGAAATAGAGAGCAAGGATGCGCTTGATCTCCGGCTTTTTAAGTCTATGCACCTCAAAGCCCTCGCCGGCGATTTTGCTCTCAATTCGGTTTGCGGTTTCAAAGACCTGTTTTTCTTTCTGCCCCTTAATTCGGGCGACAAAGAAAAACTGACGGGCCGTTGCCATTTCCACCTGAATGGTATCGAGAAAGTCAATATCCTTTTTGATGAGCTTCCTGACCTTTGCGTTTTCCTCAACTTCAAGGCGTTCGGTCAGATAGGCTTTGTTGTCGTCAAAGCATTCTGAGGAGTCGGTGCAGACGATCTCAATGTCGGGTAATGCCGACAGCACCATCATCAGATGGCGTATCTTGATTTCGATATTAGTGTGTGACAGCACCGAGATATTGGTGGGCGACACGAGGTAAAAGAGCAGCTCGCCCTTGTTGGTTGAAAGGCCGTATTTCGTGAAGGTCTTGATGCCCATAAGTTCCTGCACCGAACGGCCTTTTTTCTTTTTCTGCTGTTTCTGCTTCATTGTCATCATCTCCATTCAAAGTATTGCTGTGTGGATATTAAATACCGCACGGCGTAACGCATGAAGTCGAGTACGGTGGTATCGTCCATGCGAATCGTTAAAAAACCGTAGCATAAAACAGCCACGGCCGGTAAGAAGATGTGCAGCTGCACAAGGGTGAGAACCGACAACAGTGCGGCTACCGCTAAAATTACAAAGTCCCGCAAGCTCCAAAGCCACAGATTGGCTGTGGCTTTCAAGTTCTGCGGATAGATATATTGTGTCATTGCGTCATTCCTCCGATTTCTATTCCACCAGCATCCTCGCAGAATTCCTTGGGCGTCTGTCCGTATTCCTCACGGAGCTTCTCGGCAATCATATCCTTGATGAGCTGCGACTCCGCAACGGTCGGTACATATTCGCCTTCCTCGTAGGAATCGGCGGTCGTGACGGTAAATTCAAGCCGGAGCGTGTCGGCAAACGGATCGTACTTGGCGTACAGGTTCAGCCATTTGTCATCGTCCGCCGCCGTGTTCGTTCCGAATTTCTTATCCACATCAAACCATGTTTCGAGATAACAGGTAATTTGATGCCCGATGTCGCAGTCCACTTCCATATCTCGGTCGACTGCAAGCATATCCCTTGTGAATTCCGGCGTATCCATTTTAGTTATAACGGAGGTCGGACGGTATTCGGCGTCGGCATTGTGCCGTCCGAGCTGCTCACGGATATGCTCTGCAAGCTGTTCTGAGAGAAATCGACTGCACACTGCTTTTGCTTGCTCATGGATAATGCCGAGGTATTTCAGCCCTGCCTTGTAACGGGATAGGAGCTTGTCATAGGTCATTTCCTCGTTTAATGAAGGCTCAAAAATACCGTAATCTCCATACCAATCGGCATATCGTTCCGTCTGCGAAATTTCCGCTGCAACCTCATATGCGGCTATAACTTTAAACGCATCTGAACCGTATTTCCGTAAAAATCTGTTTGCTTCCTTGTAATATTCCATAGACACCTCCGTTATTTGCCTGCGGCTCTTGCCACACTGCGGGTCAGGTTGACTGCCGTGGTCGTGGCGTGGACTACGCTCATCATATTGACTCTTACGCTTGAATCCAACCCGAACTGCTGCGCAATTCTCGGCACCTCATTGGCCGCCAACATAATGCCGAGTCCGAGCAGCATATTCTGCGGAAAGGTCAGAAGCCCCAAGAAAAGCAAGGTTGTCTGCATAAATGCCGTAAGGCAGATTGCGACGACCTGCTTGCACCATTGGTTGAAGCCGTCGGCATAGCCCCTTGGTACGCTGAACATATATAACGCGCCGACAGCCATCTGCACGAGGAGGATTCCGCCTCGCTTGATATTCTGAAAGAATATTTTAATAATGCAGTAGGCAAAGGCTATCATCGCAAGTAAATTAAAGAGCTTGTATTCTGCGGTGGCCGCCACCATAAACGAGCCCTGCAGCACCGAGGTGCTTTGGCCTGCGAGGTCGAGTGACTGCGTTCCCGCAAAAATTCGGGCAAGGTCGTGGGAAAATGTGTTTTGCAGGCTGATGCAAAACTTGTATAATTCTATCGGTACGACTCCGATGAGAGAACAGGCAAAGAAGCCTTTTATGATGTTGAGTGCCGTTGTTTTTACATTGGCTCTGCCGCATTGATACTCGATGGCCACATCGAATACTGCCACAACCGTTCCGGCCACGAACAAGCCCCAGCCGAAAAGAGTAAACAGCTTTACGGTTGCTTTTACCCATTCAAGGTCAAACACATCCGCACCCATATTGCCCATCATCTCGAAGAAGTCGGCGATAGCGCCGTAGATGATTTCATAAAACCATTTGAGCATTGCATCCCAAATGGCATTGGATATTTGTGTTCCGAGGAAGTCCATAGCGTCGCCGATGGCGCTGCCGATCCCCGAAAAGATATCGCCTAACCAGTCAAAAATGATTACCACCTCATTTCTAAATGAAAGCGGCAGACGAGGTGTCTGCCGCATGAGAAAAGCCGCCGACTCTTAATCAGTCAGCGGCTTTCCCGTTTGTTTCTATGTCTTTTTTCATTTCCAAACCGTCTATGAAGCCCATTCGGTACGCTTCGGCCTGCAGGAGCGTTTCCACTTCCGCTTTGGCATTTTTCATTGCGTAGAACAGATCTGACTGTTCGGGCGTCAGCGACTTTTCCAATTTCTCGGAAGCGGCGGCGAGCTCGTGAAGTGCCTTGGTGTATTCGGGCGTTTGCCTGACGAGATTTTCTATCGGGCAGATTTCGCCGTTGAACAGCTTGTAAAAAAATCCCATATCGGTCTTTCCTCCTTTCCAAGTCACACAACATATCACACTCTGCGGCGGAAGTCCAGCGCAAAATAAAACCGCCGCAATCTCTGAGTTTGCAGCGGTTTCTGCGCCGTTTACAAGCGTCATTTCAATGTATTCGGATCAATGATGATGACCTTTTTTCCGTTTTTCAAAGCATAGTCCACCGTGTTTCCGGTGCCGCTTTTTTTGCCATTCCATACGGCTATCACAACATCGCTGTTGTCCACCATATATTTATTCCGCTTCATCATGCAATCGGAGGTATAGTGGGTTTGCAGTGTCTGTGCATCATCGGAGCGGTAGATAATATCGAAGTACCTGTTCCGCCAGCCTTCGCTCCAGCGATTTGCCTGGGTTTCGCAGGGAATGGCGCATTCCAGCGTTATGTGCGGATACTTTTCTTTGAGCTCCAGCACCGCCTCGGCTGCGTAGATGTCCACACCCATCGCCATGCCGGAGATGAAATGCGTCACGCCGTTTTCGGTGATCTGCTTTTCAATGCTCTCGGTCAGCAGTGCCTTGAGTCTTTTGCAGCCTTCCGCACCTTCGTCGTAACCGAAGGGCAGGGATTTCGGTCTGTGTCCTGTGAAGCAGCAAGTTTTGTTCATGATTTTTCTGTTCTCCTTGTATGTGTATTAGCAAGTGTATCTAACTCGCTTATACACAGTTTACACCATTATAACAGAAAAATCTGTCGAAACAAAGTGTCGAAAAACAAAAAAACTGCACGAAAACCGTGCAGTCCGATAATTTATACCGTTATTTATTGTTTTCCGCTTGCTTTATCATGAGGTCGAGCATTTGCAGGATCCTGTTCTGTTCCTCCGCAGGCAGTGCGGAAAGACGGCGGCTGAGCTCGTTCTCCTTGTATTCGACCGCATGGTCGATCACATCACAGAAGATGGCGTCTGCCGAGACCTGCAGGCCGTTCAATATGGTGATCAGCCTTTCGCATCTCGGAAAAGAGCCGCCGCGCTCCACTGTGGAAATATAATTGACGGAAAGTCCTGTCTTTTCCGAGAACTGCTCCTGCGTAAGCCCGATCCTCTCGCGGCATTCTTTGATTCGCTGTCCGATTCTTTTATCTATCATAACATCACCCGTTTCCTTTCGGTTACTAACTCTCTTATACATAGTATAAACGGCTAATGCAGTTTTTAGAACAATCGTAAATCCATATAGAATGTATTAGCAAGTGGCTTACGGGTGATTTTTTTGTGAAATTCAGTCCTGTTTCGCACCGCTTGCACGCTTTTTAGATGATTGACCAGATATACAGCGGTGCGGTCAGTGTGAAAATAAGGCAGGCAAAAAGGATACACGGAGCGGCAAATTCAAACTGTCCGTGCTTTCTGTAGTCGAAGTACGCCGTCCCGACCTTCACAAAGAAAAGGATGGCGAGGATCATATCGCAGACGGGAAACACCACATTGTTGACCACGGTCTGAATCTGTCCTTTGGCGGCATTCCATGTGTTTTCAATCGCTCCCGCCACATCGCCTGCCGCAAATGCGGTCATGGAGAAGGCCGATACAAGGACGGTCACAAGCAGAAGCGAAAGCATAATTCTCATCGTTTTCTTTTTCATAGGATTCATAAGCGGTTACCTCCGATCACTTTTTGAATTTCATTTTCGGTTATCTTTCGAATGCGGATATTGAGGTTTTTGCAGAACTGCAGCTCGTTTTTCATGCCGTCTGTGACGGTATCTCCGAACAGCCACAGCTCGTCGCAGAACCACAGAAGCGACATTCCCGCCGCCAAGCCGATTTCCCGGTCTTTGGGGGCATTATCGTCGAGGCACAGAGCATAGAAATGCGGCACGACCGGAGCCGTGCCGCACCTCAGTGCGTATTCGGTATATGTCTTAACCTTTTTGAGGTTTTGCTCAATATTCCCTCCGAGGGGAGCGCAGACATACACCTTTTTCATTACTCGTCATCCTCGTCCTTTCGGGATTTCACACGGATAATGATGACCGCCACAAGACCGCCGAGCGCCACAGCGCCGAGTCCGATCCAAAAGCCGAGGGTGGAGTTGTCGCCCGTCTGCGGAACGGGAGGAGCAGGAGGTGTGAGCGTTACGGTCTGACCGCCGTCCTCAATGTCGGCATGAGCTGCGATCTCCACGCCGTCACGATAGAGCGCTTCAAACACTACGATGTCTGTCTGCTTGGTTACGGTACTGCCGTCAAAGGTAAAGCGGACGGTAATCTCTCCGTCTTTTTTCTCTGCCGTAAAGGTGACCTCGGAGATCACTTCCTTGCCGTTTACGAGGAACGGCTTGCCCGTTGCCTTGTCCATAAGGATGCCTTTAACGGTGTATTCCTTACCGACCGTAAGGTTCTTGTAGGAAACGGTGTCCTCAATGGTAATGTCGCCCTTGGCAGTAGCGGATTTTTCTCTGTTCACGGTTGCCTTTGTTCCGATTTTAGGAACGGTAATCTTGACGGTCTGATCCTCGTCCTCAATGTCTGCGTGTACGGCAAGCTCTTTGCCGTCCTTATACAGAGTTTCAAATACCACAAGGCTTGTGTTTTCCTTGATGAGTCTTGAATCGAAGGTAAAGGACACCGTAACCGTTCCGTTCGGAGTTTCGGGCGTGAAGACGGTTTCGGCTGTTACAGCTTCGCCGTTTTCGGTAAAGGCTTTGCCCGTGTTCTTATCCATAAGCGTACCCTTGAGTACATATTCCTTGCCGGGGATGAGGTGGCTGTAGGATACGGTGTCGGTCAGCGTGAACACTTCGGTTGCACAGACTTCCTTGTCGCCGTCAACCGCAGCGTGGGTTTTGATTTCGGGAATGCGGTCGTTTACAACGGTGATACCGATGGTCTGTCCGTTCTCACCGATGCGGACAGGATAGATTTCCTCGTTGGGGAGATAGCCGTCCGCAGGCTGCAATTCCTTAATGAGCCAATCGCCGTAAGGGATGTTCTCAAAGGTGAATACGCCGTCCTCGCCGGATTCGACTGTAAGGATAGCGCTTTCGGCAGTAAACTCGGTTTCGCCGCTGCGGAAGAGTCCGAACTTTGCACCTGCAATCACTGCTTCGGTTTCACGGTCGATTTTGAGACCCTTTACCGAACCGTAGAGAATGTCATTCTTAATGGCTTCGCCGCCGTTTACCTTGATTTCCACAAAGGCAGTGTCCTGTCCTGCATACTCAAAGGTCACGGGGTGTTTTTCATCCGAGAGGATATAGTGGCTGTCGGCTGCGATTTCCTTTACATACAGCTTTGCGCCTACGGGGATATCCGTCTTGAATGTGATGCTGGCGTTTTCATTGCAATTTGCAATTTCGAGCAGACCGTCTGTCGGAATGACCGAGCCGTCTGCGGCGGTCAGATCCTCGGCCGCATAGAGTCCGAACTGCACCGAGAGGATTTCTCCGTTATTCCCGATGCCGAAGGTTTCGTCCTTACCGAGAACTTTGGAGAGCGACACCTCTGCCTTTTGGCGCTCGTTATAGAACTCGGCGGAGGTTTCGGTAAGCTTTACGGTTTCGCCTGCATAGGTCAATTCAACCGACTTTGCCTCATCGTTCAGCACCATGCCGTAAGGTGCTTTTGTTTCTCTGACCGTATATTTGCCAAGGTACAACGGTTTGCTTGCGGCGTTGCCGTTTTCATCGGTGGTTACGGTATCGACAACCGTACCCTTGGCATACCGGAGCGTACCGTCCGGCGTGATAATATCCTCGGCGGCAGTGATTTCATAGACCGCACCTGCGAGACCTTTATCGGCAAAAACAAAGCTGTACACACCGTCCGATTCCACAGCGGAGAAGAATACCTCGCCGCTTTTTGAGATATTGACGATACCTTTCTGCGGCATATTGTGTTTTTCTACGGTTACAATCGTCTTGCTGCCGTCCACCTTGAATGCGATGGGAGCAGAGTCGAGAACATATCCGTATGCCGTACATTGCTCGATGATCTCATAGTTGCCGTAAGGCAGCTTTTCGGGCATCATGAGCTTGCCCGTTACATCGGTGTAATAGGTGTCGATGTCCACAGGCGTCGGGTAGTTGATATGCTGCACGATATATTCGCCCGTGTCGATGTTACGCACCTTAAAGCCAATACCCGCCGCAGGGATAATTTTACCCGTTTCGGCGTCCTTTTTAACAATCTCAATGAGTGCCTCAAAGGTTGCGTTGTTGATGAGGAAGCGATAGGTTTCGCCGTTCTCCTTAACAAAGACATTGAAAGGCGCAAGCAATTCCTTGCCTTCCCAGCCCTTGGTCTGCTTCACGGTGTATTCGCCGTAAGGCAGATCCTTGGTTTCGGCAAAGCCGTTCTCATCGCATACAAGGATATCTCTTTCGGTTTCCTCTGCGTTTTCATAGCTACCCGCCGCTTTCAAATACACCTCAAATTCCGCACCTTTTTCGGGTGTTTCGATTTTGGTGCTGCCGTCATCGCAATGCTTGATTACGGCGATTTTTCCCTTGATAACATTTTCGAGGGAGTCGAGAGGCTTTGCAAGATTGTATTCAACCGTATAGAGCTTGGCCTCCGCACCGATGTGCTGACTCTCTGTGTTAAGAAGGTATCCTTCGGACGGACTGATTTCTTTCAGTGACCAGTCATTGCCGCAGATATAATACTTGGTGGTAAACTGACCGTTTGCGTCGGTGGTGTAGGTGTCGATGAGCTGATTGCCCTTATAGATGCCGTACTTTGCGCCTGCAAGAGATGCGTCGCCCTGCGGCAAGCCCTTTTCGCTGTCACTCTTGGTTACGGTGACATTGAATTTCTTGAGGACATTGTCAAAGGACTTGTTCGTTACCTTATTCCACTCGATTGCGGCGGTCTGCTTTTCGGGTACGACATAGCGAGTCGGAGTGTTGACTTCTTCGAGGGTATATCCCGTGCCGATAAGCACATTCTTGAATTTTGCAATGCCGTTTTTATCGGTCACAGCATACTCGTTGACCTCAATGCCGGAAAGCGATGTTCCGTAGAGGCGGAATTTCATGCCCTCGGTCAGTCCGTCCTCGGCAGTCTTTTTGACTGTGAGGTCGCCGCGGCGGAGCTTGTTGCTGAAGTTGACGGTAGACACCTGACCGCTGACAACGGTTACACGGCGAACCTCCTGCGGAATATATTTGTCATATTCGGTTTCGGTCACGGTGTAAACTCCGGGCTTGAGGTTATCTACCTGAATCACGCCGCCGTTTGCGGTTTTAACGGTCTTGTCGATGCCGTTGCCCTGAATGCGGAAGGTAATGCCGTCCACCTTGCCGTCCTCGCTGACTTTGACGATTTTGGCACTGCCGGGGATCAGCTCGTTGACAGCCTTAATGATAATCGTGGCGTTCGGGGTGTTCTTGTTGAGTGTGACTGTCCATTCGGATTTTCCGTAAGCACGGTAGTCCTTCGGGAACACGGTTTCCTTGACGGTATAAGTGCCGAACGGGATCGGATCGGCAGCCTTGGCATAGCCGGAGGCATTGGTCGGGCCGATCTTGTATGCTTTACCCGTCTTTTGATTTGTGGCAACGAATACGGCTCCGGCAAGTGCCTTGCCGTTTTCATCGGTCTTTTTAACCTCCATAAAACCGTTTTCGATAAAGAGTTCATCCGGCAGATGATAATATCCGTTCGGCGTGGATGCCTTATCTCCGTTGGAGGAGTGTGCCATACCTTCGGTGGTGTTGATTTCGGGGCCTCTCTCATTGCCTACATGGATAATGAAGTGCTTGCCGTTATACACGCCTGCAAAAATAGCCGCATGGACATGGCTGCTTGAGCTGTTGCCGAAGATGATGATGTCGCCGGGAGTGAGTTTGGAATAGTCCACATTGCTCGGACTCGTGCCGACCTTTTCAACCTTGCCCTGCGAGGCAAGTTTATTGAGCGCGTTCTGCCAAGTCACAACGGCCTGCGAGTTCGTTCCCGTAGCGTTGATGGCGTCGGTAATAAACTGCGTATCCACACCCTCAATGTTAGGCAGGTAGTTGCAAATATAGTAGGTCACGAAGCTTGCACAGCAGAGACCGTACTGTTCGAACCTTGCAATATTCGGTGCTTTTCCCGTCACGGTCGAGGAATCGGAAACCGTTTCCTTACCCGTAAGCGAAGTGCTGTAATGAATATCCGAGAGGATACTCGGTGCATTTCGTTTCAATGCGCCGCCGTAGTGTCCGGTCTGATAGATCGTGCCGTTATCCTTTTGCTTCTGTACATTGTAGCCCGTATAGGCAAGCGCTCTGACAATGGGGTTGTCGAGCATTTTGTCGGGAATGTCCGAGGCAGGTGCCGCAAACGCCGAAATCGGGAAAGCGCTGAGTACCATTACCAATGCAAGGAACAAGGATAACAATTTCTTTCTGTTCATATTGACTCATCCTTTCAAGTTTGATTGTATAAAAAAAGAACGCCTGATTTTATCAAGCGTTCGTGATGGGAGTATATCGGGCGGTTATCCGCCGTAGTTTTGGCTGCTTACGCATACGCAGCAGTACCATGTGCCGCCTTTGTAGGTGATGCCGACTGCCATGTAGGTGTATTCGGCACTTCCCACATAGCGCCAATGGCCGGCACTGTTCTTGAAGCCGTTTGCTATTTTATCGGCTATCTCGTCGGCCGTACCCGTCCAATTTCCTTTGGCGGCGGCTTCGGCATTGTATCCTCGGTAGTAGCTCGCTTCGGGCATTCCGCAGTCCGACATATCTACATATTCTCCGTATTTCAATACGGTGCAGGCGTCGGGGCTTGATTCATGCGAGAAGTTTGTTATAAGCTGCTCGGCGCGGTATGCCGCGACCTTGCCGAGGCCGGGCAGGACAGTAGCCGCCGGGGAGCCTTGGGCCTGCCGCAAGGCATTGATCTTTTCTGCCGTTTTCCTTGCCACCTCGTTGGCGGTAGGTGTTTCGGCAGGAGCTTCGGGCTTTTCTGCGGGTGCAGGCGTCTGCGGTTTTTCCTCGGCAGGCTTCGGAGCTTCCGTCTGCTTGGACGGCGTCTTGGCCTGCTGATTTGATTCGGCAGACTTTTTGGTGTCTGCCTTACTGCCACTGTCGGCAGGGGCATTGCTTTCGGCCTTTTCTTTTTCTGCCGTAGATTCGTCTTGCTTTATTTCGCTCTCCGCAGGCAGACTGCTCTCGGCGGTCGGCTCGGAAGTGTTGTCCGTTACCGTTGCTGTGATACCGCTTTCTGCATTTGCAGACTCACTGTTTGTACTTTCTGCCTTATCCGCACCGCATCCCGCAAGGCTCAGCGTGATCAGTCCTGCGAGGAGGGTTGCGAGCATTTTCGTCTTTCTCATATTTACCACCTCTACCTACAGGATACCGAAAAAATTCGAAAAGTCCAGCGAAATCTGCACTTTTTTGAAAAAAGTCACATCTTTTGTGCAAGGCTTTCGTCCTCATCGGGTAATTCCTCCTCGGATTCCTCCAAAGCTTCACGGTAAGCGCCGATAACGGCGTCGTTAAGACTCTGTCTTGCAGAATCGGTGAGGGCAAAGGCAATGTCCGAATACTGGGTGTCGCCGTTTGCGCCTTTGTAGGAGCGAAACGGCATTCTTGCGAACATTCCTTTCTGACCGTCCACCACGGCGATGTCCTTGATAACGAATTCGCCGCCGAGGTTCACGCTTGCATACGCCTTGACCGTGGCATTCTCACGGTCGATCATGCGGTCGATCTTGGCGCTGACCGGAATTTTGGATTGCGATGCGTTGTTTGATTTCTTGGTTGCCATAATATAAATCCTCCTGATTACATATTCATTGTCATGCCGCCGTTCTCGATGGGTTCGTCGGCAGGCTCATCGGGTTCAAGATATTTCTGCGTATTTTCCTTTGCCCATTCGGGGATGAGCTCCTCTTTCAGTGCGCCCACAAAATCCGTGCGGCGGTAATAACCTTTTTCCCCGTCCGACACATGAAAACCGAAGACCTTTGTACCGAGGGAGTCGGGTCGGCAGCCGTTGCCGTGGGTGGCGTAGAACAACTGATCCTGCGGCGTTTTGCACTCGTCCTTGAGAACGGACGGATTCAGTACAAGTATGCGATCGGTATAGTCGAGCTGTCCGTTGCGCTCACTGTCGCACTGACTGCCGTCATATAATCCGAGCTTATCCCACAGCCGCCTTGCATCGGAGACAAAGAGATCAACAAGCCCCGGATGACTGCGCACACAGTATTGCCATGTGTTTTCTTTATCCATAACGGAAAAGCGCCTTGCCCAATTCTTGTTGTCCTCGGAGTATCTGCCGTCATGGATTCCTTGGCGCACGGTGACGGCGAGAACGAAGTTGACACGGTCAAAGCCGTATCGGTCGATGATCTCTTGGGCGCAGGATTTAAGGCACTGACCGTCATAGTGTTCGTCAATGGCTCTCTCGATGGCACGGGCGCAGTCGCAGTTTTCGAGATAGCTCTCACGCCATTCGTCCTTTTCATCCCATTCCGCAGCTTCCTTGAGGGAATAGAGATACAACGGCTTATGCTCCGGCATTGTGTCCACCTGCTTTCTGCTCAGCCCACTTGACGGACAAATGAACAAGAGCTACACGCTGCTGTTCGGCAGAGAGGCTGTCGAGAAAATCCTCAAGCGTCATCTCGGCTTCCTTGTCGGCGGTCTTGGTGCCGGAGCAGTTATCACAGATCTTTTCACGCTTGACGGTGACAGTTCTGCCGTCCGGTGATTCGGTGAATGACAGCACATCGTTATAGGTGAAGCCCACACGCTGCCTTATCTCATAGGGAATGGTGATTCGTCCTCTTTTGCCAAGGACACGGAACATTTTTGTCATTTCAATACGCCTCGCTTTCGTCACAATGATCATAACAGGGACAGTCCTCGCAGTCGCCAGTGCAGTCCATATCGGCAATGGGGCAATTTTCGCAATCGCCGTCGCAGACGATGTCCCTCGGGTCGTCAATGTTTTCAATGACGATCTTATGTCCATCTGCGTACATCTGCAGGGGGTCGCCCTCAAGCATTCCGGCTTCGAGCAACAGCTCGGCCGGTACGGGGATCAGCACGAGTTCCTCGGTTTTCATCTTTTTATTCGGCATACAATATTCTCCTTCAGAATTTTATCGTAATCTATGGGTTTGTCGACAGGGTCGAACAGGGTGAGCTGGTGGGGCTGCTGCCGTTCACGCTCAAAGAGGTCATAATTGGCTATGAGCAGTTCGGGGAATTCTTTGCCGGCCTCGTATTTCTGCGCCATGCTGTGTACCCGCTTGAAATCGAAAAAGTTGTATTCCTTATATAACTCCCTGATTTCGGGGCAGTCATTGTAGGACAGCAGGAATTTGCCTTTCATATCCGCAAGCGCATGGTAGAGCCGCAGATGATCCTCCCATGTGAAACCGCAGTCATATACATACTCACTGGTAAAGTACGGCGGATCGCAGTAGGTGAAGGTCGTCGGGCGGTCATAGTGCTTGATGAGGGTTTCAAAGTCCTGATTTTCGATGACCACATTCTCGCATCGCTTGGCAAAATCCTGCACGAGCGCAAACAGCGTTCTGAGGGAAAACGGCTGACAGGCAAAGGACTTGCATCCGCTTGAATAACTGTAGCGAATGAGTTTTAGGAACATGGCAGCCCTGCGCAGGTCGTGGTCATTCCTCGCCGCCGAATACAGCGTCCGTACTTCCTTTGCGGTCACTTCGGGCAGCATTATTTCCGTGAGATCAAGCTGTGCTTTTAGGTAGTCCTCGGTGAATTCCTCTTTTTCGAAGAACTTTTTCAGTACGGCGAAATCGTCACGGGAATTCAGGCTCAAAAAACCGAGCTCACGGATGAACTCCATCGGGCGGTCACGCATACAGCGGTATAAATTCACGAGGTTGTGGTTGTAATCGTTGAACACCTCGAATTTATCCGGCACGGGCTTGCCGAGCAGTACCGCACCGGAGCCGCCGAACGGCTCGACATAGCGGTCACAGCCTATGGGAAACAAGGCATACAGGATATGGAGGATAGAGGTTTTGTTTCCTATCCAAGTTACAGGGGATTTTATTTTGATCACCTCACTTTGAGGCGGTCAACCGTTCTGAAAACAAAAAAGCGGTATCTTTCGTTCTCAAAACGATTGATACCGCCGTGTGTTATATAAGTTATTCTGTTTTTGCTTTTTCCTGGGCTTCGAATTTGGCACGGAGCCTGCGTATCTCGTACTCATAGTCGTTGATGCGGTTGATCTGCATACATCCGAGTATGCAGAAGCTGACGCACCCGCCGAGAAGGAGACCAATCATGAGCATGGCGATTTCCATTTTACATTCCTCCCATCGTTATGCTTTCGTCCTCATCGGGAAACAGCTCGGCGGTACGGATAGCGTCATCGCCGAGTCCTCGGAGCAAGCTGTTAAAGTCCTCGATATCACAGCAGGAGCGAATACCGTAATCTGCGCACAAATCTCTGTAATAATCGAGTTCCATGCCATCTCTGTCCATGAGGATATTTTCATTCAGTTCGAGCCATGCCTTTTGCTTTTTCCAACATACGCAAAGCGAGGTCGGGAAACCGCCTGTTTGGTCGCACTGAAAATCCGGCGAAGTATATACCTCGCCGGATGCGTAAAGCTCTGCGGTTTTCTTTTGCAGTTCGTCATAGGTCATAAGCGCATACCCATCCCTTCGTCCTCATCCTCGGATTCCTCGCCGCCCGTTATATTGACATATTCTCCGATAATGCAGAGAGCTTCGTCATAACTGCCGCACTCATGAATGCGGCCGGTCATTTCCGTTGCCTGTTCCGCAAGTCCGTTATGGCGGAGTGTACGGGCGGCAAGCCCCATAAGGTTGAAGATGTTTCCATCCTCGCCGATGAGCCTGCAATCGGGCTTTATCTTATCCGGCTCATGCTCGGTTATGAAGCCGCCGAGCCGATTCGGGACATAGTCCGAAAGCCAAGTGCCGCCGAACTGTTCGTGGGAATGCAACCTCCACATAGTGAGCTTGCCCATGTCAATTTCCACACCGTCCTCAAAGGGAAAGAGGATATTTGTGAGGCTTCCGTTTTGAAATACGGAGATATTCTCAAATTTGCTGCCGTTTTTCAGAATGCCCTCATCGGTGAGCAAATTGTTGATGCCGTCGAGCCACTCCTGCGGATCGCCGCCGCAGCCCTGCAAAACAAGTCCTTCCTTGCCGTTCATACGGCGAAGATCGTTGGTGGTTACGGTTTTGATGCTCATATTACATACCTCCCATCTGCATGGATTCATCTTGGATTTCTTCCTCGGCAAACTCCGATACTGTCATCGTTTCGCCCAGGAAGTTCGGCTCGGTGTCCTCATCCAGCGGAATATATCCGTTCTCGCCGAAATCGAGGATATCCCGCATCAGAACAGTGCCGCCGTGGTCGACCAACACCTTCGGCTCAATGGAGCAGAAGCGGCAGCTTTCATCGCTGTAGCGGAGGTCATAGGCATACAAGCCTTCAGGAATCTGTTCGGGCATGAGCCGCCCGTTGCTGAACAGCGCTCTGCGCTCAAGCACCTCAATGACATCCAGCTTTTCCTCGGTCAGCGCCTGCGTTTTCAGTTCCTTTGCCTCCGGCTCGTCATACGGAACGGGCTTGAACAGATGTCCGTTTCGGGCGGAAATAACGCCGTAATCCGTAACGGCTGCACCGATGCGGCCGAGCAATTTATCCGCTTCATTTCTCGGAAGCAGGTTTTCAAGCCACCTGCTGTCGAACTCCGTGCTTGTGTTTTCAAGAATATACTTCTTGAAGAAGGCATCCGCAGTGTCGGGTTCGGCGGTAAATTCATAACGCCACAGGTTTTGTGCCGCATTCAGCGCGTCCTGAATGCTTGCTGTGTTTTCGGCGTCGAGAACGGCTTTGAATTTGACCTGTTCGCTTTCGCTCATGATACTGATTTCCGCAGCAAGCTTATTGAGCGTTTCGACATCGTTCATGCTGCTGAACATATCCGAGGTGATTTGCGGAATTGCCGAGTCAAAGTCATAATATACGCAATCGCCGATGTCTGCTTCATTAAATGCTGCGGCATAATTTGCGAGTATGTCGCTTGCCATTGGAAGGTCAAGCCAAATAGCCCTATCTACGGGATCACCCTTGATATGCTCCGGCGTACCCGATACAAGCAGACGAATGGCAAAGTCGGAGGCTTCGGCTTCTTCCTCCGGTAAGCTCTTTCCGTCATATATCTCCGGTCGCTCATAGTGTACGGTGGGAACATACAGCCTGCCCTCAAACACGCCGTTATCGTTTTTCTGCTGCACTCTGCCGATCTGTTCTGCATTCAAAAACGGGACGGCGCTTTCGGGGATATCGCCGAGGTCGGAGAGCAGTTCGTTTTCAAAGGCAAACCGACCGAGTTCGGCAAGGTTGCTTACATTATGAGCGACGGGAACGGTGTCCAAGCCGTAGGTGCAGTTGATGAGGTCTTTGATGCTGACGGGGTTTTCGGTATTGTCTGCGTCGTCGAATATCTGCTCGGTCACCGCGTAAAACACGGGCAGTTCCTCATTGGGAAGAGAGGCAAGCCGTTTGGCAAAGAAGTTCAGTTCATCCAAGCTGAATGTGTCCAAGCGGATGTCCTGCAGTTCCGGCAGGATATCGCATTCGAGGATGCTTACTTCAACCGTGTTTTCTCTGCCGACGGCACGAGCCCTTTGCATAGCGTCTTTGAGTTCATAGTCCGCCGCAGGCAACAGTAATTCGGCATAATAATATCCGCCGTGAATGGGGTTCTCGGCGGACAGTTCAAGCCTCATGATTTTTCTGTTATATATCATTCTCGTTTATCCTTTCTGAATTTGCTCTTGGTAGATTCGCTTGATAACAGCACCGACAGCAGAAACGACAGGTACGCTTACGGCATTGCCTGCCATTTTGTAAAGCCGTCCGTCTTTCAGCCCTGTGGCGGTTGCTTTATCGAATTGTTCATCCGTAAAGCCCTGCAAGCGCCAACATTCTCTCGGTGTGAGCTTCCGCACTCTGCCATAGCGGAGGATACCGTGCCGGTCCTGCACCGTTAAGGTGAACATCGGCTCGTTAGGCTCTTTGATCCATCGGCCTTGCTGACGGATGGTTTTCTTATCGGGCGTTACTACAGCTCTCGGCTCGTCCTCAATAAACACGGCGGAGTGTTCGCCCTTGTGCTTGCTGATGCCGCTGTCCTGTCGGGCAGTAATGCACCGAGCCGTTTCGGTAAGCTGCGGATCGGCGTTCATGTCGATAAAAAAATAGCCCTGCGTATTGCCGGGCGTTACGGTATGGGCGATCTTTTCTCCGACTCGGCCTCGCCGTGTATTCATTGTCGGGTAGGCAAGGTCTATGCTGTCGCCGGGGTGTGCGAGCTGAAAGCCGGATTTCGTATCTACCTTGATAGGCAGTGCTACATCGTAGAGTCCGGTTTTTCCTCCGAAGCCTCCGGCATTGCTTGTGAGAGTAATGCCGACTCCCTCGTCCGAATAGACCCGATTGCCCTCTGTGCCTCCAAGGAGTTGGATAAGAGACGCTGCATTTGCGTCTGTGAAAGATAGTATTTCTCCGGCACATCTTTCTCTAAGATATCCGACAATATACACGCGCTTGCGGGATTGGGGGACACCGAAATCCTTGCTGTTAAGGATTTGCCATGCGACATCGTACCCCAACTCATCCAGCGCACCGAGGATGGTCGCAAAAGTCCGGCCTTTGTCATGCGACAGCAAGCCGGGAACATTTTCAAGCAGCAGAAAAGGTGGTCTTTTAACGGCGGCAATTCGGGCGATCTCAAAAAAGAGAGTGCCTCTTGTGTCATCTTGGAATCCTCTGCGGAGCCCTGCGATACTGAAGGACTGGCAGGGAAAACCGCCGCAAATAAGGTCGATATCCGGCAGGGTGTATGGATCAATGGTTCTTGCGTCTGCAAAATATATTTCTCCTTCCGTTGGGTACATGGCGTCATACGCCTGCCTTGCGTATTTGTCTATCTCACAGTAGCCGACGCATTCAAAACCGCCGAGCCGTTCAAGCCCCGACCGAAAGCCGCCGATGCCTGCGAACATATCCAAAAATCTGATCGGCATAGGTCATCCGACCGATACCGTTGCTTTTTTCGTTCCGCCTCGCTTTCCTTACATTGTCATACCGAAGCCTTCGGATTCATCTTCATCCTCGGTTTCGTCCTCGGCATCGTTGTCGCCCTCACATTCGCCCGCAAAGCGGTTTTCTGCGGCTTCCTCGTCCGTTTCCTCGCAGGTATCCTCTGTGGGGCTTTCGGCGTCAATTTGGCTCTCACGCTCGGCCTGCTCTCGGTCGAGTTCGGTTTCAATAAGTCCGAGGACGAATTCCTTCTGACTCATATTGTTGCGGTGCAGGTAGTCCTTGATTCTCTGAAACAGTACCTCCGGCACCTGAAATGCCATCGTTCTCATATTGCCCATGTTATTTCCTTCTTTCTGCTGTATTTTCGGGTGGAGTTCATCGTCCACCGCAAGGGTGATAAACTCAGCCATTGTCATCCCTTCATGCCGTTCGAGATATTCTCTGATTTCGGCATGGAGGTCGGCATCGATTTTTACGGTGATGCCTTTCTTTTCATCCGCCATTGCGCTCGTTCCTTTCTATATATTTTTTGATAATTTCCGCAAGCAGTTCCTCTGCCGACACTTCACGCTCGGCGGCTTCCCGAAGCAGCATATCTGCCTGCGGCTGCGGTATAAGAATATCGTGTTCCAATAGGTTTCCTCCTACATTCCCATGACGGGGCCGTTGTCCTCGTCCATATCCTCGCTGTCGGCCTGTTCCTCGGCAAGCTCCGCATCGGTGAGCTTGCGGAAGGAGTCCTCGCCGGGGATGATGCCGAGCTGTCTGCCGTTATCAAATCTGCAGTGAACGGTGGACATATCATCCACAAACATTACAGTGCCGCGCATATTGTCCTCGACAGGTCGGGGATCGTTGCCCATGTGCAGAAGCAGAATGCGCGTTCCTTTAGGGTAAAGCTCTTTATATCGCTGTGCCTGTCTGTACAGGCGGTCATATTCGTTCATTTCATTTACCTCCGTGTTTTCGTTATAATTTCATTCCGTAATATTCCTCCGGCGGCCGTAAAAAGGAGAAGTCAACCGCCTCGATGTTGTCACAATGTCCGGCAAGGAAGCGGTCATCCCGTTCCATGCGCATCATCAGATATGCGACCTCCTCGGGAGTGGCGGTCACGGTTTCTTCGCCGCCGTAAAGATATACCTTGGCGTGTACGCTGACCTCTGTTTCCGCATCGACATTTTCCATAAAGTCATCAAAGGCTGTCCAGCCGACGAGGTCGTCGTACTCTCTCGGTATTCCTCCAGCCGTGAATTCCGTTTCGTCATAGCCTGCGGTTACGGTAACCGCAGAAAACAGCAAGGCCATATATTACATCCCTCCCATCTGCATTTCATTTTGCTGCCGGTATTCGTCAAACTCGCTCTCGGTCATCATGGCGTAGTCATCGCCGCTGTTCCAGAAGGAGACGAACAGCTCGCCGTCCATCGTATCAATGGGCTGCTGCTCAAAGCCTTCGCCGAGGCCGTCCGAACACTGTCCGGTGAGCCAGTCCCGGAGTGCTTCCGTTTCCTCTGCCGTGAGAGCTTCCTTGAGGCTGCAGTCAATTCGTCCGAACAGCTTGCCGCCATGCAGCTCTACCGACCACACAGCCGAGGTCATCTTTTCGCTCACGCCGTCATCCTTGTTATAATAGGTTGCCATATCGTTTTCGTCATTGGCGGTGTAACGATTCAATGCATCGGCGATCTCATCGGCGCTGTCGGCAAGGTAGGAATCTCCGACCGTGAACATATCTCCGTCGCCCTCGTCAATGTTACCGATGAGAGGGCAGAAGAATACAGCCTTTACGGGACCGGCGTCCTGCGTCATCTGACGGACGGCGGAAATCACTTCATCCATTGAGTCGTACTGGTCGTAGAGGATATTCTGTTCCAGTTCCTCTTTGATGTCCTCGCTTGCCGCCCCAATAACAAGCGTCAGCATATTGGCATCGGCGATGGTGTTTTTCTCGTTGAGCGTTAGGAGCAGATGCTGACCGAAGTCACTCTCACTGAACAGCTTTACTCCGATGTCCTCGTCCTCGTTGTCGGTCAGTGGGATCTGTTTCGGCGGCTGTGTAATGCCGATGGACTGTAGCTTTTCATAAATGTCGTAAATGCTGTGGGGCAGTTCGAGAACGAGGGTGTTCTCTTTATTGCGGATAATAGCGGTGATCATATTTACATTCCTCCCATTGTCATAGGCTCGTCCTGATATAAGATGTCGAGCAGACTTGTGTCGGTGTCGTTGTAGATAAAATTACCACCGACAAATTTGCCGTAGTATTCCTCTGCGATATGCTCCCCGAAAGCGCTGAAATCAAAGTATTTCTCCAATTCCGGCGGCATGGCATATTGGTCAGTATGATCGACAACATATCTGCCGACATCATCATAATCCACCGCACCTTCAACAACCGTAAAGCAGTCGATGTTTTTCGCAAGCCGCGCAAGCTGCTCGGCGTCCTCGGCTTCGGCGTATTCGGCAACCGCCCACAACTTTTCCATATCCATATCGGCACAGTTGACGGCGGCTGCGAGTTTGTTCAGTTCGTAAGCACCTTCCTCGGCGGCGATCTCCTTGAAGCGTCCGATCCACTTGTCGCTATCAATGCAAATGTCCTCCCATGAGAGCTCCACATCATCCGGTGTAGGTGCGCCGAGCCGTGCAAACGCCTTGTCAATGGCTTCTTCCTCACAGGGGAGGTACAGAAATTCTGTCTTTCCGTTATACTCAGCCCGTATGAAGCAAAGCATTTCCTCATATACATACGCCGGAAAATTCTGCCCGTCATAATCCCTTACGAACGGTGTGTTTTCGTCAACAAACAGTAAGCCGTGTTCGGTAAAAACGCCCTTGCCGGATTGAATCAATTTTCGTCCGAAATCTGCATATTTCGGATCATCCGCATCATCGGCAGGCAGACAGCCCCTGACCGTGAGCAGATATTCTCGACCGATCTTGCCCATATCGCCTATATCCTGAATCAGAGGATAACGGTTGAGATTAAAACTCAGATTGATGAGGTCGGGCAGAGTGTCGAAGCCCTCTAATTTCATCGCCTCGTAAAACTGATATTCCTCATCGCCGAAAAAGCTGTCCATCCGTTTTCCGAGGTAGTTGACTTCATCGAGATTGACGAATCGGTCTTGGAGGCAGCCGAGTTCATCGGGGAATATGACTTCGGACACATACAGTTCAAGGGGCGTGACATCCTCGGCGTGGATTCTTTCGAGCGCCGCATTCATTTCCTTTTCTGTGCAGGGAAAGCGGAGGTCGGTCTGACTGTTGCAGTATTTGATTTTCAGTTTAATCATGGCTGTACTCCTTTATGGCTGCGAGTCCGAACCTGCGAATTGCCATAGCGTTGCAGATAGTCCGAAACAGCATAGGCGGAACAAGGTCGGCGTCCGACAGATCCGACACGGTAATATGCTTTGTGCCGAGCGTCAAATCCTTTGCCGCACAGTAGAGGGTGTAGGCTCTCTCGGAGCAGTTGTTGAGCTTGATATTCTCAAAGAACACACACCCGTTATTTATATGGTGCTTACAGCAACTCCACAGCCTTTGGTCAGCAGTGAGCAGATACAGAGCCGAAAGCAATGCGTAATTTGCTTTGGGGATGTTCTTGGCGGCAAGTTCAAATCTTGCCCGATGCTTTTCATTTATATATGTCATTGGTTTTTCCTCGCTTTCTATATATTCGTTGAATCTCTTGCGGAAGGGCGGACAGCGTAACTGCCTCATGGTTTCCGCAAGTATTTCCGTGGGTGTGGCTGCGGTTACCGTAATGAGTATCTGCGACTCCGAAAAGCGAACGCCGACACCTCTCGGCTTGAAGTTCGGGATTGCTGTCATAAACCGTTCGATTCGGCGGTCATGTGGATTATCTGAAAATATGGTCATTGTCTTTTCTCCTTGCTGTGAAATAAAAAAAGCCCTCCGGTTTTTTGTGTAACCGAAGGGCGATTGATAGCATTACATATTCTGTTGTGGAGCTGCTGTTTGTTCAAAGGTCGGCGGCTCGGCTTCGAGGGAGGGGTATCCGTCCGTGAGCTTTTCTTGGAGCTTATCGAGCTGCCGTCCCTGCTCATAGGTCAGCGTTTCGCAGTTGCCTTTGGCAAAGTCCACACAGCGACAAAGGTCTGCCGATTCATTCTCACTGAACAGGCGGCATTTGCTGACGAGACCGGAGCGCACGGCAAAGGCTTCCTTGACATATTCATAGTTCGGCGAGTAATCTCCCCAGAACACCGAGTCGCCGTCTGTATTCTGCTTCCATGTGCAGAACATAAAGCCGTTCTTTTCGCTGTAGGTTGCCGCCAACACGGTATCTCCGAAGGCAGCAAGCTGTCTGTAATCGGAGACATCGGCAGCTTTCATCTGCGGGGCGTGTTCGTAGAGTCCGACATATTCTCGCACCGTAGAAATCTCATCTTGAATGTCTGCAATTTTACTGCGGTATTCATCCGAGAGGTTTTGGTCGGCGTTGCTTAGAAATTGACCGTTGTATTTTATCCGGCAGAGGGGGATGCCGTCCGAGGACACCTCCAACCATCCGTTGCCGTCCATCTTGGTGTCGTACCGAGCTTTGAGGCGTTTGGCTAATTCTTTCTGTAGCATATTTGATTTCTCCTTTTTTGAGGGTAATAAAAAAGGCAGATAGATTTTTGATTTCTATCTGCCTGTGTATCTGATATTTACTTTTCGGGAGTTCAAGTCTATCCACAAAGGAAAAACGGCGATTTTACATCTGCGTTTTGGTACAGAGAAAAATCGCCGTTTGGGTAGCAAAAAAGCCCGATATAATCGGGCTTTTCGCAAGAGACATCTTTTTTGTCTCCACATTATGGTCGGAGTGAGGTGACTCGAACACCCGGCATCTTGCTCCCAAACGGACCTATGAAGGCAATTTCCGCTAAAAATAGCTTTTTCCGCCCCTTTTCGCTCGGAAAACCGCGCTCTTTAGCACTCTTGTATCCACTGTTTCCGAGTGCTCCGAAACGGTAGGTGGTCTGTTATGTGGTCAACAGCAATTTCCGCAGAATAATACACACTACACACCTCTCGTTATCATGCGAGAGGCGATTGCTTTTTATACGGTTATTATAACTCTGAACAACAGTTTGTTCAAGTCAAAATTTGCACCGCAGTAGACAAAGAAAAAGGGTTAGTGGAAGTTCACTTGTTATGGAGGAGCTATTTTCATGTCAATGGATATTTCAACCATTGTATTACTGCTTACTGGTTTATATTTTGGCTTATTATTCTCTACTACAGAGAATAATAAGTTTTGATCTCAAATATTATAAAATAGCGCAAATATCAAAAAATCACATAAAACTACTTGAAAGGATCTCAAAGAAACGCTATAATATAATTATATTGTGTTCCCAACAATCTAAACAAGGAGTACAGATATGGCTGATTATTTATCTAACTTAGTTAACGAAAACTATATTAGTATTGAGGACGCAGCGTTGTTTCTTAATATCAAGCCTGTTACTTTGCGTAAATGGATAAAAGATAAAAGTGTACCCGCCCACAAAATTGGAAAGCAGTGGAAGTTCAAACGCTCCGAACTGGAAGAATGGGTGAAAAGCGGACAGAGCGCAATGGAATAACTATTTACTAGGAAGGAACAATGGTATGTCAAAAGTGATACTTTATAATAGTGATTGCATACAGGCTATGGCTAGAATTGCAGATCACTCTATTAACTTGATTCTGACTGACCCGCCATATAATCTTGGAAATTTTATGATAAGCAGAGACACCAATCTCAAAAAGATGCGTGATAATTTTTTTGGAGCCGCAGGTTGGGATAATCTTGAATACGATGAATGGGTCAACGCTATGGATGGTTTTTTTGAACAAGCTGCACGAGTTATGGAAAAAGGCGGGTCGATGATCGTTTTTATGGCAGCCATCAAAGTTGAAACGACCATCAGCTTGGCTGAAAAGCACGGATTTTACTATAAGACTACAGGAATTTGGCACAAACTGAATCCTATGCCACGCAATATGAATTTGCATTTTGTGAATTCAACAGAAACCTGGATTTATTTCACATACAAAACCCGCACCGGAACCTTTAACAATAATGGTACCGTGCTACACGATTTCATCGAAACCGGAGTAACCCCTGCCAGTGAGCGCAAATATGGAAAGCACCCCACGCAAAAGCCGGAGATTTTAATGAACCATTTTGTTGAAGTCCTATCTAATAAAGGAGATTGGGTTCTTGATCCTTTCATGGGGAGTGGTACATCTGGAGTTGTAGCCAAACGAGCCGATCGCAATTTTATCGGAATTGAATTGGATGAAAATTACTTTGAAATGGCAAAAAAACGCATTGAAGGGGATTAAGTTGAATGAAACCTACAGTTATTGATCTCTTTGCAGGTGTTGGCGGCTTGTCGCTTGGATTTGAGCAAGCCGGGTTTCATGTTGTACTTGCGAATGAGTACGACGCTGAAATTGCAGCCGCATACCAAAAGAATCACCATGAAACTAAAATGGTGGTCGGTGATATCGCTGCATTAAATCTCGAAGATACCTTCGGCGTGTTTGCCGGAAAAATCGATGTAATTATTGGTGGTCCTCCATGCCAGGGCTTCTCTCAAAAAGGACAGCGTAAAACTATTCATGATGAGCGTAACTTTTTATTCAAGTATTATGTCAAAGTCGTGAAACTTGTTCGCCCTAGGTATTTCGTCATGGAAAATGTACCAAACCTTCTAACCGCTGAGAATGGATACTTTCAAAACGAGATCGTTGAGTTGTTTAATGGTATGGGATATCATTTGAACACAGATGTTCTGAATGCAGCAAATTACGGTGTACCACAAAACAGAAGGCGTGCTGTAATTATCGGCAAGAGAGACGGAGAAGCGCCGGCACTACCAGTCAAAACCGAACAACGAGTAACAATTTGGGATGCAATTGGCGACTTGGCTTTTCTTGAATCTGGTGAGGGTCAAGAAGAACAGAGATACGCTGACCTTCCTGCCAGCGACTATGCAAAATCTCTGCGTGGAGATATGTGTGTGCTTCATAATCATGTTGCTACTAAACATTCAAAATTGGCGTTGGAAAGGCTGGCACTTATCCCGCCGAACTGCGGAAAGGAAGTTTTACCCGACGAGCATCTGACAAAATCCATTTATAGCGGTACCTGGTCCCGAATGATAAAAGATGATATTTCTGTTACTATCACAACCAGATTCGATACGCCATCTTCTGGTCGTTTCACACACCCTTATTTGAATCGGGCTATTACCGTACGCGAGGCAGCACGTATTCAGTCGTTCCCGGATAGCTTTGTTTTCACTGGGACAAAGAGTTCTCAAATGAAACAGGTTGGAAATGCAGTCCCGCCACGTTTGGCTAATGCCATTGCAACCGTGATTAAAAAAGATATGGAGGACAATAAATTATGATCAGACCAGAATCTGCTACTGTATATGACCAAATAGACTTAAAATTAGGTATTAAATCTTCTCTTCCGTCTGTAAAGCCAACACTGGCATTACTTTTCCTCATGTGGCGAGAGATGGGACGCCCTTCTGAATTGGAGTATTCGTCCACACAGGGTAACGCAATTGTGCTGCGGACAGATATTGAAGAAAAACTGTATCAGAAACTGCAGGAGGTTTCCGATGGTGTAACCTTAGAGCAATTTCGTGATAAGGTGAACAATAATTTAATGTTCAAAGCACAGCTTGAAGCTCTTTTGGTTGCTTTTGAGCTTGTTTGGAAGGTAGCAAAAATCAGATTTTCTGACGGCAAACCAAACAGCACCGAAAGAACCGGTGGCTCCCGTTTCCCTAAAAAATTATGGTTTACTCTTAATATGGATCTGCTCGATGCCGTTTGTGGTGACGATACCGATTATATCAGGGTCTTTTTCTTATGGCTTGGGTTTGAGCTAAATGCCGATATCGAAAAAGAAAAGAACATTATCCGTTTTTTGACCGCCATATCAGAATCTGCATACTATAAGTTAATTGACAACGGAACAGATGTTGTATTTAATCTGGAAAGTGTGTACAAGGCTGTCCTATCCCACGCGGACGCTGTGGATATTTCTGGCGACAAAGAAGCTAAAGGCTCTCTGCGAATTTTGAAATCTGCTCTCACAGAAAACCTTATTTCAAACCTTTCTGTGCGTAACAATGCAGTAACTGCGATTGACACAGATGCTTTAAGACGCTACGCAGATAGGGTTGCTGCTTTCCATCAATTGGAACCTAAGGTTTATATCACGGCTCCGGCTACCGAACCTGCGATTGATTTAAATGATCTTCGCCAAGAATGGATGGATAAGGAAAACCAGGAATTTATACTTGCTTGCCTTGATTTCATGAAATCGCATGGATTATTCACCGACAGTTCCCTGGAAACACTCCAAAACAAAGAACAGTGTGCAGAATTGTTCAGTCATAATTCTCTGAATGGTATTCTCTTGCGTGTAAATCCCGAACTAGCCGAAGATGAGCAACGCAAAGATGCTAACGGAAACGCTCGTTATTATTCCGAAAAATATGTGATAGGGAACACAGGATATTTTGTTTCCTCCGAATGGAGACCTGATCGCGAGGATGCGAGGAAACCATTAATTGACTGGATTTTTGCCATGATGCAGGAAATCAAATTCAGCACAGGCTACCACAGTGAATTTTCTCGTAACCGTATTCTATTCGGTGCCCCCGGCACAGGTAAGAGTTTTACACTAAACGGCGACCGCAAAGAACTACTATATGGCGACCGCAATGTGGATGAAAACACTATCGACCGTAGTATGTATGGTGAGTACGAGCGCGTAACCTTTCATCCTGACTATTCATATGCTAATTTTGTCGGTACATATAAACCAGTGCCTTGTAAGGACAGCGATGGAAAGGATGCAATCACTTATTCTTATGTGCCTGGTCCGTTTATGCGTACCTATGTGAAAGCACTCCAGAACAGCAGAACCGATGCACCAAAGCCGTTCCTGCTTGTAATTGAGGAAATCAACCGTGCCAATGTTGCAGCCGTGTTTGGAGACGTATTCCAGTTGCTCGACCGCGGTGATGACGAGGTCAGCGAATATCCTATTCAGGCATCTGAGGACATTAAAAAGTATCTGGCAGGTGAACTTGGCGGAAACCCGGACGATTACTCCGAAATTCGCATTCCGGACAATATGTTCATCTGGGCTACCATGAACAGTGCCGATCAGGGCGTATTCCCGATGGATACCGCTTTCAAGCGTAGATGGGATTTCACCTATTTGGGCATTGATGACAGTGAATCTGGAATTGTTGGCAAAAAGGTCATCCTCGGCCAAGGCGATTATCGCCGCATTGTGGAATGGAATGCACTTCGTAAAGCCATCAACAATGAACTGCTCACTTATAAAGTGAACGAGGACAAGCTGATGGGTCCGTATTTCATTTCCAAGAAAAATCTGCCGGAAGGTGAAATAATCGACCCTGCTGTGTTCACTCGCATCTTTAAGAACAAAGTCATTATGTACCTGTTCGATGATGCCGCAAAACAGAAACGCCTTACACTTTTCGGCGGTTGCGATGAAAAAGCAAAGAACCAGTATTCCAAGATTTGCAGAGAATTTGACACCAAGGGCGTGTATATTTTCTGTGAAGCAATTAGCAGCCAGTTTATTGATAATGTCCCAGAGGATGATGGAGAATGATTTCAGTATTTTTACGAGAACAAAAACGCTATACCCAGGAAGACCTGGTTAAAGAGTTTCATTGCTCCGAGGAAAAGACTGTCCGCATTCTGAAGCGCCTGAAAGAATATGGCGTATTGAAAGCTGTAAAAGCAAATGACACCCAAAAGGCTCTTACCGACTTGGTAGATGAGGACATCGAAATCGCTGATGTTGAGGTCGGCGAAAACGAATATCTGTATGTATTCACTTTTGTGGGTGTCGTTACCATTGAGGGTCGTGTGCTGAAATGCTATCCAAAATATCTGCTTGATGCCACGGCCCCAAAGGAAGAACTGAAACAGGTGCTTAAGGTTCTGGAAAAATACAATTTCAAGGAGCAGATCATTCGTATGTACAATGATACGAGTGACAGCAGTGCATTTAATATGTTGGCTGTTATGCTGTTCCTCTTCCAGGATTATTTCGAATATGGTGCCTATACCAACACGCAGGATATCATCGAATCTAACGGATCCGGTGATATCCTCTGGGATAAAACCATCAACGAAACATTCACCCTTCTCAGCAACAACCGGCCGTATTACCCGGAATTGCTAACTATGAAGCGTGTGAATGACGATTTCGATTTTTTCAAGCGTCTGCACGAGAGCATCCTCACCCGCTGCACTGAGGAATTGAGGGATGCCGACCTGTTGGATCTGTTTGACATCATGGGTGTCGACATTTCCGATGAGCAGATTGAGGATTTCGGTGACAAAGAGTATGTTCTGGAGCGTATTGTCAAGGAACTCAATGTCCAGTTCAACACCCGCAAGCAGCTTCTACTGAAAACGATATATGCTTACATAGCCAACAGCAGCGCACTGGACGATCTGGATTGCTTCAGTATGTTCGGCACAAACAGTTTTAACCTGGTATGGGAGGAAGTCTGTGCAGAAGTAATGGACAACCAGGTACAGAAGCCAATCGGTGGTCTGCGATTGCCTGTGCCGTTGGCCGAGCAATACCACGACATGCGGCATAAGAAACTCATTGATTTGATTGATAAACCGCAGTGGGTTGGAACTGCGCCGAGCGGCGAACCGTTTGTGAAGCAGGCTAAGGATACTCTCATTCCTGACCTTGTTTCTATCGTTAATGTCGACGGGGACTACAAGTTCATCATTTTTGACGCCAAGTATTATAACATCCAATTGGAACACAACAAAAAGCTGCGTGGGCAGCCTGGCATCGAATCCATCACTAAGCAATATCTGTACCAGTTGGCGTATCAGCCTTTTGTGGAAGCACATCAGATTAGATCAGTGAGGAACTGTTTCCTTATGCCGACTGCTTCCCCGGAAATAATTTCAAAAGGCACTACATCCCTTGCTATGTTGAGTAATCTCGGGCTGCAGGATATTCAGGTGTGCCTTTTGCCTGCCGAGAAAATGTATCGACACTATCTTGAAAATACAAAAATTGATATAACAGAACTACAGTTGTAATAGTAGAAAACAAAAATAAACTTATTTCGTTGGTTTCTATGTTGTTCTTATTTTATTAGCGGTGTATAACATAATGGTAAAAGAATTAATGTACGATCCAATATTCCTTGCAAGAAAAGATGTAATCGTAGAACACGTAACCGCAGATATGATTCAAAACCTTTACTAGCTGGACCACGAAAATTATTCAACATGAGATAAACCAGTATAACGGAATTTAATATACGCAATCAATAATAAAAGGATGTGAGAGTTGTGCCCGTAACACATATAAGGATAGAGAACTACAAGTCGATAAAACGTTGTGATATTGACTTAAACGATATAACTGCGCTGATTGGTGCTAATGGTACGGGGAAAACCAACATTCTTGAGGCTATAAATTATTTTTATAGCAATTTGACTGAAAATAACACTAGCGAAATGGTTTTTGATGCAAACAATAAATTTAGCAATCAAGTTAAAATCACTTTAACTTTCGACCTGTCTAATTTTGTGATTATTTCAAAAACACAAATAAACGATTTTGCTGATTTATTCGATGATAATACCGAAAAATCAAGACATAGCGAATATTTTAAATCTATTATTGCATTGGTTTCTTCTCAAAAAGAGAAAACAATCTCTATACAAATGTCTCAAATCAAAGGTAGAGGAATTCAATGGAGCGAACCGTTCCAAAAGCGAACAATTTTAAAAAGTTTGTTCCCGTTTTTTTATATTGATGTTAGAAACCTTGATATAAATGAATGGGCGGAAGTTTGGAATGTCCTTGGCGAATTGTCGAAGGTGTCAAACTCTGAACGAAAAACATTAGAAAAGCAAGTGCGCGATATAGTGGAAAATGATATTGAAACTGCTAACAAAGTAAAAGCTATTCGCGAGGTTTTTGATTCGTCAAAATTAAGCGTTGTTCCTGAGACTTCAAAAGAGTTCGCAAGTTCTCTTTCTAAAATCTATTTTTCGGGGGAGAAAATTCAGCAAAAAGGAAGAGGGTTACAGTACTTTTCGACAGGTACAAATTCTGTGAAATACATTGAATTGCTTTTGCGAGCAATAAATGAGATTGCTAGAAATAAAATGAAAGAACCCGTTGTGCTTATTGACGAACCGGAGATAAGTTTGCATCCTAATTTTATTGACGAATTGGCAGATGCTATAATGGTTCTTGATAGTAAATTGAAACCGATTATTTCTACTCATTCTTCTCGACTGATCAAGCGTATGTTATCCTTTGAAAGTGTAACTTTATATAATGTGAAACTTGAAAATAATTACACAGTTACGAATTTAATGAAAAGGTTTCAACAATATAGTCCATCATCAAAGTATCGAGTGTTAGACGATCATATCAACTCTTATTTCTCGAAGGGAATCTTATTTGTCGAGGGCGAGACAGAACTTGAACTTTTTTCAAATCCGTATTTGCGTATTTTATTTCCATTTTTGAAAATAATAGATGTCTTTCAGGCAATGTCGCAAGAGCCAATTTTAAATATTATGAATCCCCAAAAGACAAAATCAAATGTCCCATATATTTGTTTAATAGATGCGGATAAAACATTCCGGTATGATACGGCAAGCAGACGGTTTGAATTGAAAAATGAATATTTTAATAATGCAAAAGAACGGTTTTATTTTAGGAATAAGAAAAATCATTCCGATTATTTATATCACTTGCATTTGAGAATTATAAAAATGGCCGAGAAATTAAAAGTTCATTACTATGAACCTTATTTTAGTTGCAATGATGTAAGTTTAGAAATTTTTACGCAAGCAATCCATAATTACTTAATGACTTATGGAGTTTTTACATTTAGGACAACGATAGAAGGAGCCTTAGTAAGTGAACATAGTCTACAGTTTTCCTTAGAGTTTTTAAAACAAAAAACAAAACCAAGTGATTTCCAAGAGTTCTTAACATTATTAAATTCATATATGAAGACTGATCAATTTAATATAATGCGATTAGTTTATAATGGTAAGACGGATTTGTTAAAAAATTACAAAGGTAATGATGGCGTTAAAAAGAGATTGGACGAAAAGGATGCTTTAATTATCGAAAAGGTTATGGTGGGCAAAAAAACTTCTGGATGGGTTTCAGAATACATTGATTTCTTTTTCTCAAAAATGATTCCTGAGGATATAGACAAAAGTCCGAGAGTAATGAAACAATATTTTGAAAGTAATTCAGAGACGCAAACTGCTTTTGTAAAGGAATTTGAATTTAATTTTCCGGAATTATATGAGCTTTTTACAAAAATTTATGCTATAATAAGTTGATGTCAGCAGGACGAAGCGAAGTAGCAATGCTTGAGCAATCAAGGCCTTGATGTTAGTTCGGCAAACTAAATTCCAAGGAACTATAGTCACTAATTGGCTATCCCCGCCGTGTCGCGCCGTTATTCACATCGCACATTCGGCGTTTAGCACGCGCTTCGCGATTTATTATGAAAGTACTTCGCTTCGTTCTGTTGTTCATTGAAAGGAGAGGTAAAATGACAATTGAATCGTTTTGTAAGGTTGCATGGAATCTCTCCTATAATCAGGTTAGAAGTTCCATCACAAAAAAAGATTATATCCAGTTTGATATCCCTAAGAAAAATGGAGTTAGAACCATAACTCTTCTCCCAGAAGGATCATCTCTATATGTGTTGCAAAGAAATTTCAATAAATATTATTTGAATAAGCAGGGGTTACCGATATGCGTAAAGGGATTTGTTCAAGGAGAAAGCTACATATCGTATTTGGAGTCTCATATAGGAGCTAAATATTTCGTTCGCATGGATATTAAAGATTTCTTTCCATCTATTACGAGCGAAATAATAAAAGACACATTTTCGCATTTGCTTTCATTTGATACAGATGAAGAAAAAGAAAAAATATTAGAATTAATATCTGAAATATGTACATATGAAGGTGTTTTACCGCAAGGCGTTCCTACTTCTCCCGTCATTTCAAATATAGTTATGACAAGAATTGACCAAAGGATAACAAAGTATTGTCAAATTTTAGGTATTACATACACTAGATATGCTGATGACATGCTTTTCTCAAGCAATATGTTTGATTTTAAAACAAAAAAATGGTTTATAAAAAAAATCAAGTTTATTCTTGCATCAATGCATTTTAAGA
>ERZ1035006.245-NODE-245-length-46265-cov-9.132504_pt1 | contig 46265 bp, 42 predicted proteins | sample MGYA00520694_ERZ1035006 | MGnify/ENA primary metagenome ERZ1035006 (study PRJEB33766, sample SAMN09781746) | gut metagenome | biome: gut microbiome | host: Homo sapiens | place: Madagascar | study: EMG produced TPA metagenomics assembly of the PRJNA485056 data set...
CTATCATACAATTTTATTGCCAAACCAGTCACTTCATTAGCAAGTTTCTCGTTTTCACCCCATAGTTCATCTACCTGGAAAGTATGAACTTGGGAGTTCAACTTATCAACATAATTCTCAATAGCCTTTATTCTTTTCAAAGAAAGTTTAATTTCATTATCTGCCTCTTTTATGTCATTATTATTTTTTTCAATACTCTTTTTTCCTTCTCGCATCTCCTCCCAAAGCATATCTATATTATTCTCAAACTCTGCAAAACCCGCTGACATATCTTGCAGACAAGATATATCTAACAAAATTTTTTTCTGAGATTGGCAAATATTTTCTACGACATCTTTGGCTTTTTCAACATCTTCCCAAATAATATCAATGTCCTTAAAATGCTTGTATTGGTTCACACGGTCGATTGTTGATTTTATTTCAATGATTGAATTACTACAAAAAGATATCTCCGTCTGTAAATTTTCTACAAGTGTATAGCACTCCGATATGTCTTTTTCACTTTGTCCAACGCGCTCCCAAATATCATCAATTTCGTCCAGATGTTCATAGTCCAAAAGGCTATCTGCATACCTCTGGACAGATTTAATGCTTACGTCAAGCTGCGCTACTTGCTCTTGTGCTCTTTCAAAGTTAGACTTAAATGCTTTCAAATCCTGTTTTAGTTTCTGAGAATCGTTCCATATTTCATCAATGTTGGTTAAATGTTTAAGTCTATCTAATTTATCCTTATGGTTTTCAAGAACTTTTATTATTTTTTTCTGCGCAGCAATTGTTTTGGTTATATCATCTTGTGCAGCTTTTGCTTGATTACTTGCAATTTCGGCACCTTTGATTGAACTTAATATTGCAGGTATATATTCACTATCAAGTGATTCAAGTGCTTTATATACTTGTCCAAATTCATCAATAAACATGCTATTAAGTTTATTAAATGCAATCAAGTAATTCTGTATCTGTGAAGTGACTTTGTTTAATTCATTTCCAGTAACCTTATGATTAAACAGTCCAAACAGTCCTCCCTCGTTAGAAACTGTACTCAATTCCAAATTTGATGGTGTTTCATCTACAAAAGTTTGTATATGTTGTTTTGCATCCTCAAAAGAATGGGGTTTAATTATCTCGTTCATATGTCATCCTATTCCATCAATTTATCAATGTCCTCAGTCATTTCATATAAGGTTTCTGTATTTACTGTTTTTATATTTTCATCTGTGCTAACTATATTACTTAAAGATTCACGCATCTGTTGAGCTGCTGCTTCATGTCGATTTTTTATTTCTTCAGCAGTCTTCTCTTTGTTATTCTTAAATTGATCAGCTGTTTTTTCGTAATTTTTTCTTAAACTATCAATAGAATACCTTTCTTCTTCATTTTTATATACATTATCTTCATTGCTTCTCTCCGTATTCGTTTTTGCGACTTTCTTTTGTTTAATAATCAAGTAATATACACCTACGCCTAACACCAATATTCCTATCACATACTTTATTTTCATTTTTGTCTCCTTTTTACTTGGTTAGTTCATCTAACCTTCTATTAATATTTTGAAGTTCACGTTCATTGCTATCAGTATTATTTGAAATAATTTTTTCTAATGAATCCCTCATTATTTCAGCTGCTTCTTCATGTCTATTTTTAATACTGTCACCTAATTGGGCTTTTGAAATTTCTAATTTTTGCTTTTTAACTGATATGAGATTTTCTTGTGTTGATAATACTTCGTTTCCTTTACCTATTTTATCTTTCACCAACTCTTGTTTTTGTTTTCTTACGATAAGACTATTTATTAAGTTGATTGCTAAAGCTCCTATTATACCTAAAACAACTGCACCTATAAACATGCCAATAATATTGGCCAAACTACCAAATAAGGGAATTTCAAATGCAAATATTGGTATCGTTGACAGCCCTTTTTCTATTATATCTCCAAGAACTATAGCTCCTGCTGCCGTTATTCCTCCCATCACAATTTTGCCCACCTCCATTGTAAGAATACCGATCGGCTTTCCTTTATTCTCTGGATTTTTTATATAATTTATGGATTGTTTCAAAGAAGCCCATCCTTGTTTAACAAACATCCAGGCTTTTTTTATTGTACTAACAACTGGTCCTATTATAGATGTTGCAATCACTGTTGCTGCAGTATCTACAACATTTACTACTTGGGTCTTCAAATTTATCACAAATTCTATAATTGCATCTTTAATATATGTGAGTAAGTTTCTTAGTTTTTTTTCCGTAGATTTTAACCATGTAACAAATTTACTAATAATTTTCTTTACAAGCTCCGCCAAAAGATTCATTATAATTGCCCTGGCCGCTTTTTTACCTACTCTAAGTGCCTCCGCTTTTTGAGACTTTTTCCCTGCCTCTATTGATCGTTTCTCTGCTTCTTTTTTCTGTTTCTCATATTCTTTTCTTGCCTCAACATCCTTTTGACGTAGCTTTTCTTCGTCATCAACACTAATATCAAAAATTTCATTGGGTTTTTGACCATTTGAATTGGGATTATCTAACCACTCACCCATAGATTTATCCCCTTTTGAACGGTTCATACCGGAATCCATTTCATTCAAATTAGCCTCACTATTGGCAAATGCTATTTGCTCCTCCTTCGTCATATACGCATTCGCTTCTGGATCACGAATTATTTCGGCAGCCGGTATCGTGTGATCCATGTCCGTATGATTCTCTGCACTTCCTTTAGGCCTGTCTTTATCAAATGGATCCCTCGCTCCCTTAACTAAAGTAGCTACCTCCTCTCCCGTCCTTGTTTTATGTGTAACAATATTTCCATTAGCATCCTTCACAAAATTTGCTTGGTAGTTATCATATCTCTTTTGATAATCAATTTCTGTATTATGACGTGCAATTTTTCCATTTGCAAAATTTTCTGCGGTTTGTATATGTGCCTCATTTCTCAGATCTAAATTCAGTCCATTATTAGCTTTAATAAAATCCTCTCCTGCTTGAATCGCGATTTGGTTAGTAAATTGCTCCCAAACCGTATTCAACATGACTTTTCCTATTACTTCTGGATTTCCTACTTGTGTTATTTGCTTTTTAATAGATTCTAAATCCGCCATTTGTTCATCCAATTGGCTTTGCAGTTGGTGTTCAATTTCATCAAAATCAAGTTGCTCATAGCTTTCTTTCTCTTCTGTAGCATTAGCACTTGTCATCTTCTTCTATTCCTCCGTTATTATAAATAACCCTTGTGTAACCTTTTCTTCACACTATAAAACTATAACGTATAAAAAGATTTACTCTGCAATCCGTTCCACATTCTCCCCCTGGCTTCGGAACCACATATCAATTCCCTTGCCGAACACTTCCGCTCTCACGGTATAAATACCATTTTCTTCGCTTTCAATAACCGCTGTGGGGAGTCTGTCGAGAACGGCATCTATGTCCGGTCCCGAATACTTAAAACGTACCTTCTGCAGCTTACCGCCGTACATGAATTGCACGCGTTTTCGGAACTCACCTTCTTCAAACCGGCTGGCATACGGTATATGGAATCGTTCCTCCAATACCTTTAAGCTTTGAATGCGGTCTATACGGTAAATGGTAGGAAAAGAATCATTAATCACATTGAAGTTCTCCCGTACCTTTTCGTCATCAATAAAAGCGGTGACATAAAAGTAGTACTCAGAAAACATAATGGCAACGGGTTTAATTTTCCGTTTTACCGTCTTTTTGTCCATCATTCTGGTATATTCGATTTCTATGTATTTAGAGGACCGGATTGCCTGTCCGATATCCCACATGGTATCCAGAAATTCTGTCTTATGCCTCGGCTCCACATAATGAAATTCTTCGTTGGAGATTAAATCCTTCACCAGTTTCTGATTGCTCTTGGGTACGCAGCAATCAATCATACGTTGGAGCATGCCTGTCATTTCCTCTTTGGTGAAAGCCCTGCTGTCCAGTAGAATTTTACAGAGTGCAAGGATTTCACTGTTGGTCAGCTTAACCTTATAAATAGTTTCCAGGCAATAACCCTTTTTCATTCTGTCATAAATAACAGAATTTACTTCACCTTTTTCTACTGACTGGGTATCCAGAAAGTCTCTTATATCGTCAATGTCACGTTGGATACTTCTTTCATTTACACCATAACATTGCGCTTCTTCCGCTTTGTTAATCACTGCGCCGTTCAGCAGCTTAGTATAAATGCCAAGAACACGATTTACTTTGTCACTACCTTCATACTCCATCAGGCGACCTCCGTTTAGCTTTGATAAAGGCATTGTAGCAAATGACATAGACAAATATTGTCAGTTATGTACTGACTTCTTCCGAAATAGTACATATATACTCTTATTTTTTAATTATTTTGCTGATTTTATGTCAATATTTATATCTTTTATAAGAATTATATAGCAAGATATAGCTATTTGCAAGGGTATATATAGCATAGATTGTCTGCAAAACATTATTTTTGTCGGATATGTTATTTAATAGATGAGGTAGATGCCATGAAAAATAAAGCCACAAATTCCATAGCACAGAACATAAAAAAATACCGTTTATTAAATAATATGACGCAGGAACAGCTGGCTAATGCCCTGTATCTGGATACCCAGTATTATGCGCAGTTGGAGCGGGGAGAACGAAACTTTACAATCGAGAAGATTATTCTTGCCTGCACCATATTTCATGTCGGTATTGAGAATATTATTGTAATCGAAGATACTTCCGTTAATGACAATTCAGAACTTTTAGAGAAAATCATACATGATATAGAACCTCTTACAACCGGTCAGCTTTCCGTATTAGACAAATTCATTTCCGATGTTCTTCCTTATATGATATAGTTTTTTACCAAAACACCCTAATCCACGGCAAAACAAAACCCCGGTCTCACCTGAAATGAAACCGGGGTTTTGCCTCTATATTGATTACAAGAAAGCTAAGTCTGTCAGGCAGTGTCCTGCCTGATTTTGATCTTAAGTTTTTTGATCTTGAGTTTTTTGTTCTTAAGTCTTTTGCTTTTAAGCTGCCTTTTCGGAGTTCTTCTTGCTCTTGGCGTAGCTCTTGGTGGAGTTTACGACAATGATAAGACCGAGAACGATAAGCAGGACAGCGATGATTAACTGTAAGCCGTTGGCAATGAATACCTTGTCCCAGGTGGTTTCGCCTGCGGGAATGGTAACGGCTGCGGCGTTCTGGATAGCCTTAACCATAGCGATAAGACGCTGTACCAGAGCAGTAAAGGTTACGCAAAGCATAATGATAAGGGGCGGGAACAGCATCTTGTTGCTGCGGCCGGTTACCTTTAAGAATACGCAGAGGGTAATCAGTACCAGAGCGCTTAATAACTGGTTTGCGGAACCGAACAGCGGCCAGATGTTTGCATAGCCGATTTTGGTCAGCACATAACCGCAAAGCAGGGTAACGATGGTGGAGAAATAGGTATTACATAAAAGCTTTCTCCAGGGAGCGGCATGCTCCATATCGTCTACGCTGAAGAGTTCCTGGAAGCTCATACGGCCGATACGTGCAACAGCATCCAGGCTGGTAAGAGCCAGAGCGGATACACACATGGTCATGAATACGGTTGCCACATAAACGGGAACACCGAACATTTCAAAGAAGCCTGCAACACCGCGGCTGAAAATCTGGAACGGAGTACCTGCTGCTGCGGTTCCGTCTGCAGCGGCTGCCGCACCGGCAACACAAAGGGCAAGTACAGCCAGTAAGCTTTCCAAAACCATGGCGCCGTAGCCGACCTTTAACATATCCTTTTCATTCTCAACGGTCTTTGAAGAAGTACCGGAGGAAACCAGGCTGTGGAAACCGGAAACGGCACCGCAGGCAACGGTTACAAACAGGATGGGGAACAGAGTTCCTAATTTATCGTTGGTAAAGCCTGTAAATACAGGAAGGTTCATCGTAGGATGTGCTACGAAAAGTCCGATAACCGCACCGGCAATCATGCAGATAAACATGAATGTCGTCATATAGTCACGGGGCTGCTTTAAGAGCCACATGGGAAGTACGGCTGCGAAGAAAATATAAACAAAGGTGATGTAACTCCAGGTATCTTTGTTGAAGATTAACGGGAAGTTCATACCGATGGCAAAGGAAGCAATGATGCAAAGAATGCCGAGTGCTGCCTCTTTCCAGCCGGAAAGGTTGAATTTCTTCTGGATTAAGCCAAATACAACAGCGAATACCATGAACATGATGGAAACCATACCGGCTGCACCGTTGGTGGTTGCGGCATCGGATAACTGGGAAACGCCGTCTACAACGGTGTAGGAGTTAAAGGTTCCGGCTACCATGTCGGCAAATGCTGCGGTAACAATCAAAGTAAATAACCAGCAGAACAGAAGGAAAATCTTACGTCCGAATTTGCCGATGTATTTTTCAATCAGCATACCCATGGACTTGCCTTCGTTCTTAACAGATGCATACAGGGCGCCGAAGTCGGTAACAGCTCCGAAGAATACGCCGCCGATTAAAATCCAGAGCAGAACGGGTAACCAGCCGAAGGCTGCTGCCTGAATGGCACCGGTGACAGGGCCTGCGCCCGCGATAGATGAAAACTGATGGCTGAAAACGGTCCATCCGTTTGTAGGTACATAGTCTTTGCCGTCCTTGAATTTGACAGCGGGTGTTTCTGCTTTCGGATCAATACCCCATTTGTTTGCCAGCCAGCGTCCGTAAAATACATACGCTGCTACCAAAACAACTGCTGCGATTAATACGATTACAAGTGTGTTCATAATTACTTCTCCTCTTTTCTTTTTATTAAGAAAGAATCCTGCTTTGCAGGATTCTCCGCCTACGGTGGGTCGCTTCAGCGACATAATTCCACTCCGCCGCAGGGCGCTCCTGCCCGGAGGGCTTTATTGCTTTATATAAAGCAATAAAAAACCTCCGTCCCCATACATCATCCCATGGATTCTGTACAAAGACGAAGGTTTATCATTTACATTACTTCCGCGTTACCACTTTGTTTGCCGGTTGCCCGACCTCTCTCCTGTCACCTGAACATCGAATCTGTCAGAAGACATGTCCCTTTAACGGTGGATACCGGCTTTCACTACTGGACACGATACATCAAGCATTCCTTTTACGGCTGGTAAAAACCTTGCCGTTTCTCACGGAATGATGCGTCTTTCATAAAAGCAGCTCGCAGGTGAGGGCCCTCCCATTCCTTGCTGCCGATTCTCACAATTTACGGCTTTCTGTAAGCGGTGATAAGGGGAAGTCATTTCCTGTTCCTCGCATTTGTTTGTTGAATTGACTATACAATAGTCTTTTGAAAAGCATTTGTCAACAGTTTTTTTTAATACTTTTTTTAGATATTTACATTAAATAACATCAACCCCCGGTATTCTCCACCTTTTTGTGGATGGCTTCCATACGGGCATCCAGCATGGCGCTGACCTCCGCGCACTGCTTCAGATCATGGGCTGTTTCTTCCGTGATGGTGTAGTCCTTTTTGTAGCGGATTTTGTGCTCCAGACTTGCCCACCAGTCCATGGAAATAGTACGGAACTGCACCTCCACCTTCATGAACTTCTTCTGGTTGTGGAGGAAAATCGGTGTTTCCACAATCAGATGCAGACTACGGTAACCGTTGTCCTTCGGATGCTCTATATAGTCCTTTTTCGCAATCAGCACTATATCATCCTGCTTTAAAAATGCCTCGGAAAGCATATAAATGTCGGAAGGGAAGGAACAGATGACACGCACACCGGCAATATCAAACAGATTCTGCTCGATACTTTCCGTGGTTACACTGATGCCTTTCCGGTAACATTTTTCAAGAATACTTTCCGGTGATTTCAGCCTGGTCTTTATGGTCTCAATGGGATTGCGGTCATATTGCATGGACAATTCCTCATTAAGAACACTGAATTTTGTTTCTACCTCCATCATGGCACACCGGTAATAAGACATAAGCTCCCGGTATGGCATGGATTTTTTCTGGGCAAACTGCTTTACATCCGGTCTGTTTACCTGGGATAGAAAGAGCTGCTCCATATGTTTATTTGTATGTTCTGACATAGACAAACCGATATCTCCTTTCGCCTGTACCGTACAACGGTTTATTGTTCCGGTACCACAGCGAAGAAAACAATATCTTCCGTACCATTGTTAATCATGGAATGACCGTGCCCCTTGGGACAGTAATGGCATCCGCCGGCTTCCACGCACTCAGTGCCCTCATCGTAAATGAAATCCGCTTTTCCGCTTAAAATGTAGATAATCTCACAGTTGCCCTCATGGACATGGAAACCGATGGAGGACCCCGGTGTCAGTCTGTCATACATAATGGTGCACTTTTCGTCCACATGTCTTTTCACGCAAAGCTCTCCCCTGCCGCCCTTAAAGGCAGGAAGCGCCTGCTCCTCTATGCTCTTAAAATCAATAACCATCTTTTGTAACCCGCCTTTCCTTCGTGAGCACTGCTCACTTTTATAACCATCTGCTATTATACCACTTTCTTATGCATTTGTGCTACTGTGTTTAGCGGATTTCTTCTCCCGGCTTTTTCTTTGATTTCTTGTCCTCATACATACGTTCATCCGCGAGTTTCAGAAGTGCGGCGTAGTCATAGCCTTTTTCCCCATAGGCAACTCCCAGGGCTATCACACAGTTGATGCCGTCATCTGCCGTATTAAGTCTGGCAAGCTCTTCCTCCCAACGTTTTTTTATGGTGTCGGTTTCCTTTCTGGTAACATTTTCCGCTACCATTAAGAATTCATCGCCTCCCATGCGGAATCCGTGTACCTTGTTGTTAATCACCTTCCGGATACTGTCGGCGGACTTGATAATCAGTTTATCGCCGGCTTCATGTCCAAACTGGTCATTCATTTTTTTCAGATTGTTCACATCAAAATTAAATATGGCAATGGAGTCCAGACCGACAAAGTTTTTCTCTGCCATGGACAGGTATTTTCCTTTGTTGAGCAGACCCGTCAGTCCGTCATGTTCACTTTCATAAACCAGTTTTTCCCTCATAACGCCATTTTCTATGTAAAGCCTTATTACACTTTTGAAGGCCGGCTCCCGCAAGGCATCTCCGTCTGTACCCAGTCCGTTATGTACGGTTACTGCATAACGGTCTCCCGAAATTTCCCCGTTTATCAGTATATAATCGCCGGATGCCGGCATGGTATCCCCGGCCTGCCCCTTTTCTTTGTCTTCCGCAAATAAGCCTTGTTTTTCCGCCTCTTTCCGGGAAATTCTTTCGTTGCTGTAGTTTTTCTCCTTACGGTCAAAGGTAATAATTTCTACATTGTCTCCTCTCTGAAGCAGGAAGCGGGTCCTGTCAGTCTTCAGATAATCGGCAACAAGCGGCAGCAGCTCATAATATGTGTCGGAAAGCTTTTCAAGTACCGCCGTCTGGAATTTTGAAAGCTTCTTAAAAAATCCCATGTATTTTGTGACATCCCGGTTCAGGCTCATATATCCTGTAATATCCGTAAGCAGATGTATTTCATATTCTCTTTTTTCTTCGGAAAAGCGTGCGGATTTTATGCTGTAATATTTTTTGTCCGAGGCATCAATATATTCCCATTCCACCGCATCGCCGTCCGTAATAAGCTCCGGACATTCCTGATGCCAGCCGCATGCCTCCCTCACTTTTTTTCCGGTTATATCTTCTCCGCATTTTTCCAGATAAAGAGGATCCGTATATACAATTTCCGATGTGTCGCTGCAGACAATAACGGTATATCCTACTTTCTCCGTCATAAATTTCCCGATTATATTTTGAAAATCCATGTAACCACCCCTTCTTTTATGCAAAGTCCAATATGTCCGAAAAGCCTGTCATCTCAAAAACCTCCATCACCTCATCCGGAACATTCCTGACAACCATGCTTCCCGACAGGCTGTTCATTTTTTTCTGTGCGCAGAGAATAACCCTGAGTCCGGAGCTTGCCACATAATCGCAGCCCTCCATATCCAGTACAAGCTCCCGTACCGGCTCCTCCAGTAGTTCTTCCATGGATTTCTGCAATACCGGTGCTGAATTGGTGTCCAGTCTGCCCTCTATACAGATTTCTAATTTTTCTCCGTCCTGCTTCTTCCTGATTTCCATACTTATACCTCTTTCCGCAGCTTTATGCCTGCCATCTTTTTTCCATCGTTACAACATTCTGTTTATCTTTATATTCATAGGTCACGGTATCCATGATTTTCTTTACCATAAGGATGCCCAGACCGCCGATCTGCCTTTCTTCCGCAGACAGGGATATATCCGGTTCCTCCTTCTCCAGAGGATTAAACGGCACTCCGCCGTCCCGCAGTGTTATCCGGACGTATCCGGCATTTTCTGTTCCTGCCGTCTGCATATCCACCCGGCAGAAGCCCTCCTCTGACGTGTAGGCATAATTTGTGATATTAACGAATAATTCCTCCACACATACCATTATTTTCCGGATAAATCCCGGCGGACAATGTTTCCCCGAAAGCTCTTCTTCCACCATCTTCCTGAGCTCATCCAGAGCCGTAAGCTTTGCCTTTACCGTTATGCTTTTTATGTTTGTCAGGCTTTTCAGATATTCCATGGATTTCTTTATTTTGTCCATTCCCTTTACTTCTAAGAGTATGGTGGCTTCCGGAAAATATTGTTCGCGATAAAGCAGAAAACACCGCCAGTCTATGTTTCCATCTCCTATTGCAAGATGCTCGTCCGTTTTACAGTGATTGTCGTTAATATGAACGTGCCGGATATAGGGAGCCAATGTCTTTACCCACTCTTCTATATGGTTCTCGTCCCCGAATACATGGGCATGGGCATAATCAAAGCAGATGCCGAAGCGGGGATGCTCCTTCATTTTTTCTCCCAGAGCAGCCAGAAGCTCCGGCGTATCGTCAAACATATTTTCCACATATATGGATAGTCCGGGATGCTGCGAAAGTTTTTCTGTCCAGTAAGCTGCGTTCCGGCTCACAAAGTTTTCCCTATACTCCGCATTCCTGAAATTTGCAATGTAATTGGTATGAAAGATAACGGCTCCGGCTCCTATTTTTTCCGCTATGCAAAGGCTTTGCTCCACCCGGTAATCCGAAGCCTTATAAATCAGCGGATCATCCGAAAAAATCGTTATATCCAGAAAAGCTCCGTGTACCGTGCAATAGCCGGGCTGTCTGTCCGACCTCAGATATTCTTCAATGACCCTTTCTACCGCCTCTTCGTCTTCCAGAAGACCGGGAGAGAAAAAATCGTTGTATTCAAACCCCAGCCGGTACTGCTCTGCCAGTCCTGCATATTCCGCTATCCTGTTCCTGTCCGGTATTATCAATAATTTACTTCTGCTCATCTTCTTTTCCTTTTATTGCTTTCAGAGAATAAACAAACACATTTCTGCTTTTTCCTTTTAACGGGATTTCTCCGACTGCGTCCACTTCTATCCGGTCCTTCAGTCTTTCGTACACCTCGTCACTGATAAGCACCTGTCCCTTCCCGGCATTGGCTTCCAGCCGGGCGGCCGTATTGACCGTATCCCCGATAGCCGTAAAATCCATACGGAATTCACATCCGATATTTCCCACGACCGCAGGACCGCAGTTGACACCTACGCCAAACCCAATACTCCTGCCGAAACGTTTTTTCAAATCCGCCTCAAGGGCAATGCCGCCATTGACAATATCCATGGCTGCGCAGACCGCATGATATACATAATCTTCCAGATCAAACGGGGAATTGAACACTGCCATGGTAGCATCCCCCACAAACTTATCCAGTGTTCCCTTATTCCGGAAGATGCACTCGGTGGTAAGCTCCAGATATTGGTTCAGTATTTCCACCACCTGTTCCGGTTCTAATGCCTCCGACATAGTGGTAAAGCCCCTTATATCTACAAAGAGAACCGCTATATCCCTGTTTTCCCCGCCGAGCTTTATCCGGAAATCACCCTTCTTTGCGATTTCCTCCACAACCTGCGGCGCCACATATTTTTTGAAGGCGTTCAATACCTTTCGCTGCTTCAGCTTTGCTGCAAGATAACGGAATACCAGACAGTATATATAGGAGACGGTAAGCATAAGCGGCACGTACAGAATACTGACGGTGATACCGTTGTTGTTGAGCACGGTACATACTGCCAGCCCTGCAAAAACGGATGCCGCCAGGAGAATAGTCGCTCCGGCTATTTTCATTTTCCGGAACAGAAAATGCACCAGGGCACAGAAAAGTCCCGCCAGTATACCCGCTATATAGGGATTTCCGTTTACGGAAAATCTTCCCTGCATAAATGCCTGCAGGATATTGGCATGAATTTCCACTCCGAACATCTGCCTGCTGTGACCGTTCGGCACATGAAAATTGTCCTGCATCCCGGCTGCATATGCCCCTACCAGTACAATACAGTCCTTAAAAATCCGTGTGTCAATTTTTCCGTCAAGCACATCCACAAAGGATATGTATTCATAGTCTCCGGGCTTTCCGGAATAATTTATCAGCGTTCTTCCGGTTTTGTCCTGTTTTACCGTTTCGGGCTCTATCTTTTTTTCATCACAGTACCTGTTATAAATTACCTGCGAGAACATCATCCTGCTTTCGCCCTTGTAATCCTGCTCCACCAGAATGCGGCGGACCGTTCCATCCGAATCCTGTGCCACATTTGTATAACCGCTTATTGCGGCTTTTCTCAAGGCTTCATAAGGCAGCACTTCGCCTGTTATCCTGTAATATGGGATTCCGTTTTCATCCATCTCCGCTTTCTCACTGTATAAAAGCTGGGACGCCGTTACCACATTTCCGCCCTTTTCTGCCCTGTCTGCAAATGCCTGATCTCCTTCTTCGTCCACATTTCCGGAAAAGATAATATCAAACCCGATTACGAGCGGTCTGGTTTCCTCATCCTCATTCAGCCTGTCAAGCAAATCTGCATAGCAGCTGCGGGACCAGGTGCCGACAGGTCCCAGTCTCTCCAGTGTTCTTTCATCAATCCCGATAATTTTAATATCACCGGAAACGCCTCTCGGTCTCTGATACAGCCCATCCCGTAAAATATAATCCAGCGGGGAAAAAAGATTCCACACCGTCAACAAAAAAACGCACACAAAGACTACGAAACATTCTGCAATAATTCTGACTGTTTTTTTCATGCAACCCCTCTGCAATCTATTCCTTCCTGTTTACTGCCTGCTCACAAACACCATGGTAATATCATCCGCCTGCATTTCTCCATCCGCAAAGCTGTCTACTTCCCGGTACATGGTGTCCGTAAAATCATCTACCGATCCGGTCTTGTCCCTGTTCCGGTTCAGCATCTCTTCCAGTCTGCCGTCACCCAGAAATTCACCGGAAGGGTTTAATGCCTCTGTCACACCGTCCGTATACAGATACAGACAGTCTCCCTTTTTCAGGGTAAATGTCTGTTCTCTGTATGGCATATCTTCCATCATGCCAAAAACCATATTGGCTTTTGCCTTTATTTTGACAAAATCCGAGTTTCCGCTCTGCAGAAAAGGAAGATTGTGTCCTGCATTGACAAATGTCACCGTATCCGAGGTAAGATCCAGTACACAGATAAATACCGTTACAAACATGGACTCTTCATTCTTATAGCAGAGCTGGTTGTTGGCACGGTACGCCACTTCGGAAAGGGGCAGTCCCAATGTCGCATAGTTTCTGATATGGGTTTTTGCCATACTCATAAAAAGAGCAGCCGGTATTCCTTTACCCGATACATCCGCAATCAGAAAACACAGATGGTTTTCATCAATCAGAAACATATCATAGAAATCACCGCCAACCTCCTTTGCCGGACGCATACGAGCCGTGAGTTTCACATCCGGCAGCCGTTCAAATACGGTAAAATCATCTTCCAGGCATCCTGTCTGAATCCGGGTGGCGATTGCCAGCTCCGACCGGATTCTTTCCCTCTCCGTTACCAGCTTCGTGGTTTTGTTATAAAGCATATTCATAAAGGTGCCGTATATCTTACGGTTTTCGGCTGCCAGTCTGTCGAAAAGCGGTTTGGCTATGTTGGCGCACACCACTTCATCCCTTGCACGCACGGTAGCCTTCCTGCAGTCCTCATTAATAAGTCCCAGCTCGCCGATAAAATCACCTTCGGAAAGAGTATTGATCAGGGTGTTTTCCGCACTGTAAACATCTGCTGTCCCGCTTAAAATAATGTACATGCCGTCCTCACTGTCATGTCCTACGGTAACAATGTCATAGCCCGGGGCTATCCTCACTTCCGTCATGGCTTCCAGAAAGGAACGCGTTCCTTCCTTTATTTCTGTTCCATCCTTCAGTTCAAAGAACTCCCGGATTGTTCTGACTGATTTTAATTTCCCGATATTCAAGATATGCTCCCTTACCTTTCCGGATTTTCACCGTATATTCCGTTTCTGAAGCTTATTTCCATTTTATTACAATATCCTGCTCCACAGGCTTTGTAAAATCATAATCCCACCGGCCTTCTTTCTCCGGCATAAGGGACGGCATTGATGCACACGTTCCGCTCTGTACCGTCTGCGTGCAGAATACCTCTCCATCGTACATAAATGTAACGGTGCAGGCATCGGTTCCGTCTGCCTTTGCCACTTCGTTACCGTTGTTTTCCCCGGCATTCTCCCCGGGAATATCCTTTACATAGTCCGTTGTGGTGCTGTCACGATAGATGATGACTTCCCCATCTTTTTCTACCGCTACTTCCTCCTCCGCCACACTTCCGTCTTCATATTTTAAGCGGGTAACCACCTTGCCGTCCGTCACGGTAATCCTTGTATAACAGGTTCCGTTCTGATCATACGTTACTTCAACCCGGAAGGTTGTGCCCCTTACGGACATGGTAGCATTGGGTGTGTTCACTTCATAAGATGATCCCTCACCAAGCTTTTGGCGGATTTCATTTACGATGGCGCCCTTCTTTAATTCTATGGTTGTTCTGCCTTCTTTACTGTTCCCGGCTGCCTCTATTGAAAACTCCGTATTTTCTTCGGCATACACATATTTGTCTTCATCCAGCCGCAAAGTCATGGTTCCCGTATCCACATTCACGGTATCCCCCGACTGTAAAAGCATGTTGGCAAAGGGCTCCAGATCCTCAAGGCTTCCCCTCTTTACCCTGGATGTACCATTTATTTCATAAACCTTGATAATCCGGTATGTATCCTTCCTCAGGAAAAAAAATACAGCAAAACCAATGACCGCTAACACCACTGCTGTCAGAGCAATAAGCAAGCGTTTTTTATCGAGTTTCTTCATCCCGTTCTCCTTCTGCACCGCAGGCTGTCTAATTCACGGTAAAGGTATAACTGCCCCTGCTGCCCACATAGAATGTCTGTCCGCCATTGTAAACATTATTGTCTCCGCTGACCTTCCATGAGCCGTTCCCTAATTTATATTCTCTTTGCGGATTCAGCTTAAGAACTCTGTCTGCCGGTACGATACCTGTTTTAAGCCATTCTGCTGAGATAATAACCGTAACCGTACTTTCGTTTCCGGCTTCGTCAACCGCCCGGATTACATATTCCGTGCTCTCGTCATTGGAAGAAAGCTCCGCCGTACAGGATGTTCCCCCGAAATCCACCCTCTCCCCATTAACACTGATACCGTCAAGACGCAGGTCGGAAATGCTTATCTCTTTATAATCCGCAAAGTACTCTTTTCCGTTTTCCGCTTCAATCCGGGGCGGTGTAATGTCTATTTTGTATGTTCCGAAGGGTATGGCTGCTGTTTTCGCCCCATCCTTCTGCCTCATCAGGTAAATTGCCGCAGGTGCCTTTTCGTCCCCCACAAGAATATTGTCTTTGTATTCTCCTCCATCGGTGGCTGCAATTTTATAGCCCTCCGGTGGCGTAACCTCCAGTCTGGATATGTAAAAATTATTTTTTCCGATCTTTCCGGAAATTGTGCACGGATTCTCCGGTACCGGCAGATAATAAATAGAAAAATCACATACTGCCGTGGTCTCTGTATAATGGCCTTTGCGGGGAAAGGTTGCCCGCAGGGTATATGCCCCTACCTGTTCCGGCACACTGGTCGAATATGTGGAATCCGCTGCTCCGCGGATTTTATATTCATAGATAACTCCCTCTGTCCCATTGGTGGATGACTCCGCTCTGGGCGAAGGCTTTGTACCGTAATACAAATCCGCTACCGTCACACTTCCGGTTCCTGTTTCCGTCTCCGGCTGTGTTTTTTCTTCTGCGGGAGGAAGTGTCACGGTAACCGTATCCGCCATTTCCTCTGCAAAAATATAGGTAACTGTAATTTTTGTCATACTGTTTCTCTTGGTGGATATACTTCCGCTTCCACTCGTCGATGCCGCATACCCCGTTGGGAAGCAATAGCCGTCTGCTGCCGTAAAGGTCGCTGTAACCTCATCCCCGAAAAGGAATTTTCCTGTAGGGAAAGACGTACTGCTGCTCCAGTCTATGGTATCTTCCAGCTCAGCAGCCACGTTAACCGTCCGACCCGCCAATTCTGTCAGGGTACCGGTTCCCGGGGTGCCAAGCACATAGGCATGATTGTTGTAATAAACTTTTATTCTGCTTCCCGCAGCAATGGTAATCTGAGTATTTTTATCAACACTGAGAATAGCTGATGTGCCCGAATAATCCCCCGCAAGATTCAATGTCCCGCCGACATGAACCGTACCGGAGCCGCTTAGTGTGACGGAACCTCCCAGATTGTCCACGTTAGCTGTCCCCAATGCCTGCAGGTCACAGCTGACATTTAGATTCTGAATGGTTCCCGAAGATAATTTTATTTGAGGAAGACCCATACTGCCGTCACTACTGACAGTTCCCACTTTGCCTCCGTTCATTTCCAGAACAGATGCATACGTGGAACTGTTGGCAGCCAGTCCAAGATTTGTAATATCCCCTTTGTTGACAACCGTACCGTATCCTGCCCGGATACTGTCCACAGTTGCCCCGCTTTCATTATAGAAGTCCGCAAAGTTGCTTTCCACCGCACGGACATAGCCCTCATTTACCACAACGCCGCCGGAGCAGTAGATTTTTCCTTTGACTTTCCCCTGACTTCCGACATTAAGCCGGTTATCGTCGCTCAGATAGTAGTCGTCCTCCGTCTCCGTATTGATGGACATATTGTTCGTTACGGTAATCGCTTCCGCATAGACCGTCAAAGCATCTTCCATTCCGAAGAATAACCCTACCGTCATAATAATACTCATTATAATGGCATTTAGTGCCCTGCGTCTTTTTCTCATAGAATATCCCCGTCCTTACACAACTTTCCCCTGATTGCATCATACTATGTCTATTTTACCAAATCTATCTGTTGTCTGTCAAACAGAAACCGCCGCCGACTGCCCATCTGAGCTTCGTGGATTTTGCCCTCGGATTTCTCCGGCATTCTTCTGCAGAAGGTCTGGTAACTTCTTCCGAAATTTCCGTGTAAATTCCCGCTTTCTTTCCTTCCTTAAATGCTTTTTTTACCAGACGGTCTTCGCCGGAATGGAAGGTCAGAACAGCAACCCGGCCTCCCGGCTTTAAGATGCCCGGCAGCTTTTCCAAAAAGCTGTAAAGCACCTCAAATTCGCTGTTTACATCGATGCGCAGCGCCTGAAACGTGCGGGCGCAGGATTTTTTCACTGCTTCCGTCCTGTCCTCTCCGGGGAAATTCTTTGCAGGGATTTTAAGAAGCGCTTCTTCTACCGCCTGCCGCAGCTCCGTAGTGGTGTTCATGGGCGCTCCGGTTTTCATCTTGAAGAAAACCTTAGCCGCTATTTCTTCCGCAAAGGGTTCATCTGAATTTTCTGTAAGCATGCCCGCAAATTCCTTCTGGGTAATCTGATGCAGCCGCTCCGCCGCACTGTCCCCGTGGGTGGGGTCAAGCCGCAGGTCTAATGGTCCCTCCGTTTTATAGGAAAATCCTCGCTTCGGGTCATCAATCTGCATGGAGGAAACGCCAAGGTCCGCCAGTACAAAATCAAATTTTCCGCATTCCTCCGCCACCTTGTCAATATTGGCAAAATTTATCAGCCGGAAGATAAAATTATCTTCCGAAAAGCCGGCCTCACGCAGTCTTTTTACAGTCTTCTCCGATTCAATCGGATCCACATCCAGGGAAATCAGCCTGCCCTGTCCCCCTAATTGTTCCAGCATTTTGCCGGTGTGACCGCCGTATCCAAGCGTGCAGTCAAGCCCCTGCTGCCCCGGTTTTATTTCCAGGAAATCAAGGATTTCCTGCACCATAATGGGGATGTGCATGCCCGCCGGTGTGGAGCCTTTTTCGATGACCTTCGCCACCGTATCCGCATATTTCTCCGGACTGTGTTCCTTGTATTTTTCCTCAAATTTTTTCGGATATTTTCCAGCGTAGCGCACGCGGCGCTTGTGATTTGTTTCTTCCAAAATTCTGTCCTCGCTTTGCTTTATTTTTCACATATTTTCTCACAACACAGTTCCGCCCATGCCGGATAAAATCCCGCCTTCAGCGCTACTTTCTGGGACGCTATATGGGACATGGCAGTTCCGTAAAACGGCAATCTTCCCAAATCCAGAATTTCATTTTTAAGCAGTGTTACCAACATGGAACCGACGCCCATTCCTTCTGTCTCCGGCATCACATTTATGCCAATCTGCCACATCCGGTCGCTGTCGCTGGTGGCACCCGCCATCCCCAGAAGTTTTCCGTCTTTATAAGCGGCTATTCCTATTTCGTCCTTGGGTACCTCTTCAAAGAGGAATGCCTCTCCCAGACGGTTATCTCCGCGGAATTGTTCGATTTCTTCCCCAACGAATTTTTGGATAACAAAGCCTTCCGTATTTACTTCCGTTTTCTTCTCTGCAATGTAAAAAGGATGTGCCTGCCCGATGCGCCAGCCAAACTCCCGCATTTTTTCATCTAATTCCCGAAGGCTTTCATAGTCCATAAACCAGGCACCGCTTCTATGGGCATATCCTGTACTCATCCATTTTATAATTTCCGGGTTCCCCGTTGCCAGAATTTTCCCCTGTACACACGCAGCCTTTAAGAAGCATTCTCCCTCTTTGAAAATTCTTCTTCCTGTTAGCGGCGTATATTCCGTAAATATGTTTTCTTTCCTCTCCACCGCTTCCTCTGTACAGCAGAAATCGATGGCTAATTGTTTTTTTAATGTAGGGTTCATAGTGTTTTCCTTATATTTTCCACCAAAGTAATGTCTGCCGGCAGCCAGGCAACCTCGTTAAGTTGTTCCTTGGTAAGCCATTTTGCCGCCTCATGCTCCTTCAGGACAAGGCCCCCCTTCACGATGGTACACCAGAAACAGTCCATGGAAAGATGAAACGCAGGGTAATCGTATTCTACCGTTTCTATAAAATCTCCCACAGCTATTTCCGTATCCAGTTCTTCCATGATTTCCCGTTTTAATGCCTGCTCCGGAGTTTCCCCCTCTTCGATTTTTCCACCGGGGAACTCCCAGCCGTCCTTCATTTCCCCATAGCCTCTCTGGGTCGCAAAAATAATGGGACTGCCCTCTTTATTTACAGCCTTTATCACGGCCGCCACTACTCTGATTATTTTCATTGTACTTTTTCCTCCATTGTCGGTATATTACTTTGCAGATACCGCAGCAAATCCTCTCTCACCGCATGGTGCATTTTCATCCGTAATTTTGCAATGTCCCTCATTTTTCCGGTATTATCCTTTTTCTTTGCTGCTTTGACATCCATTACATCAAATTGTCCCATATAATAAAAGCCGGTTTCTGCATCACTTTTCTTCACAAAAAGATGTTTGCGTTTCGCTTGAACTACGTCCTCCACATACGAGCTTTCGGTGCCTCGTCCCATCTGGGAATCCCAAAGAAATATCATGTTATCCTCAAAAGCATCCGCATAATCGGGTTTTCCGTCTATATAATTTTTATCATCTGTACTTTCCTCTTTATGGTAGGTTACAAAAATAAAGGTATCATCCCCAATTCGTTTCATTCCATACATAGTAGAAGATAAATCTTTTCCACAATTCATAAGAAGACTTACATCACGTCTGGAATATTTTTCATATATGACAAAAGGGAATTTTTCGGTTACACCTGCTTCATACTTATCCGCATATCGTTTCAATCCCACCTCTACAATATCGTCAACCTGTCTTAAGAATTCTGCATTTTCAAGCCTTTTTGCAAAACCTATCAGCCTTTTTAACCTTCTGTCTTCCTCTCTGCACAAAATATCCATATGAGAATACTTCTGATATTCCTCCTCTTTGCTAACAAATTTTCCCTGAAGCACTTCCACGGCATTATCAAAGGAGTCTAAATTGACATGATAGCCATATGTAACTGCAAAATCATTGTCGAACTTTTCAAAGTTGACAGTTCCCTCCTTCAACAGCTTTCTTAATATCTCCAATTCATATGGACGTGCGCCACTCAACACCGTTTTGGACAGGTATTCCAATGTCGTAATCTCATCACCGGTAAGCTTTCCCTGATAATTTTCCCTTTCCATGGACTCCAGAAAAGCCTGATACGTTTTATACTCTCTAATAATTACCAGTGGGTCTACTTCTCCATTTTCATAAAAATCCAGAAGGTAGGGAACTCTGCCTAAGCGATTTTTCAGAGATACATAGCTGTCTCGAATGATTGTTTTCATTCCCTTTATCTTGTCTATAGACGCAAATATTTTATCCTTGGCGATTTCGTCAAAATGCACCGTGGATGCTCCCGGAATAGTATTGTTCCCGCTGATTACATATTTTCGAATGGTATCCGAATTATACGAACGGTCTCCGGATAAAGCAATGGGAATCATAAAATTATTGCTATAATTGCCGATAAAATCCAACACAACAACAAATTCTTTTCCTGCTGCCTTTCTAAGACCACGACCTAATTGCTGAATAAATACAATAGGAGACTCTGTCGGCCGAAGCATAATAACCTGGTTTACTTCCACAATGTCCACACCTTCATTCAGGATTTCCACTGAGAAAATATAGTCCAGCGGTATATTACTTTCATCGGCCTCTTCTTCATTCATAGCCAGTCTTTCAAAAGCCCTCTGCCTTTCTTCTTCCGAAGTTTTTCCACTCAGTGCCATAGTCCTGAAAACTTTGCCTGTCTCCGGATTTATTGTCTGATTGAACTTCTCTGATAAAACTGCCGCCTCATCAATCCGACTGCAAAATATAAGCCCCTTTACCTTTTCTCCACTGTATCCAAAATAATGCGCTTGTTCTACAATATGTTTTACCCTTTCCTCTCCTGTCAGCATATTAAAATCTCTGTCTGTTATCTTTTTTGCATTAACTTGTTTGTCGCCCAGCATGGCTATATCACTAATTCCAAAGTAGTGAAACGGACATAAAAGATTTTCCTCCATAGCCTGTTGCAAACGAATTTCATATGCTATTTGGTAATGAAATATTTCATATATATTTCTTCCTGCAATATTGTCATCACGCTTATCAGGTGTTGCCGTCATTCCCAACCAGAGCTTGGGAGTAAAATAGTTCATTACCTTTTGATAGGTATCTGCAGAAGTATGATGTGCCTCATCCAAAACAATGCAGTCAAAAGCATCCGGTTTATATTCCATAAGATGTTCATCCTTATTGAGAGTCTGAACCGTTGCGAAAATATAGTCTTTATTATAGTCGTGGTATCCCGCTCCTACCAAACCCATAGATACGGTGTTTGCGAATACCTTTTCGTAAGATTTCTTAGTCTGCCTTGCCAACTGTCCTCTGTGCACCAGAAAAAGAATTCTCTTAAAGCCTAATTCCCTCATAGCAAAAGCGGATGCATAGGTTTTTCCGGTACCGGTTGCTGAAATTAAAAGAGCCCTCTTTTCTCCCGACTCCAGTATCTTACGCAAATTAGAAATAAATCCCACCTGCATACTGTTTGGCTGCAACTTATATTTTTCTAAGGAAGTAACCTGTTCCTGCTTGGCAATCTCACGCTGACGTTTAATAATATTATATTTTTCTTTATAATTTTCATAAAAAGTATCAAATTCTAAAGCATACGACGAATGCCATAAATCATCAAACTCCTTTATAATCTCTCCGGCGACTTCTCCCTGCTCTGTTGATATAATTTTGGTATTCCATTCCTTGTTTGTGGTAAGAGCAGATTTCGTCATATTGGAGCTGCCTATAATAATCCGATAAATCTCTTCCTTCTTAAAAATGTATCCCTTCGTATGGAACCCTTCCTCCGCACTCTCTACATCGTACATTTTTAAGGTAATATTTTGAAGTGCATGCAGCTTTTCCAGTGCCTTAGGCTCACTGAAATTCAAATAATTAGTGGTAAGAATTTGCCCCGGAATATGTTTTTTCTCCAATTCCTTTAGCGTTTGTAATAATGGCTCTATTCCGCCCATAGTGATAAACGCAACACTAATCTGAAATTGTTCACATGCCAAAAGTTCCTCTTCTATAGATGAAAGAACTTTTTTACCTTCTTTATAATTGTTGGAAACAAACTGCGGCTTAAATGCCATATTAGAGGCTACCGTTCCATCAATATAAGCTGTTTCCAATCCCCATCGTAATTCTTCCGTTGCATTCATCTTTCTACCCCATACCTTGTATCTCATGTGACTATAATTCTATGGAAAATTTCCCTGCGCAATTATCTTTTTTATTCTAACATTTCTTTGACTGTGGTACAATGCTCTTAATAACATTCCTTGCAAACAGGATGTCTGCTGCGGCAGGCAAAAGAAAGGCGGATATTATGGCAAATCCTTACTTACCAAACTGGGAATATATACCGGACGGAGAACCGCGCATTTTCGGCGACAGAGTGTATGTGTACGGTTCGCACGACCAGGCCGGCTCACAGGATTTCTGCGACTATGTGCTGAAATGCTGGAGTGCGCCGTTGGATAACCTAAATCACTGGACCTGTCACGGAGATATTTTTCACACAAAAGCCGACCGTGACCATGTCTCCGATATTGACTGGAATGCAGAAAATACAAGACTTTATGCGCCGGATGTGGTGGAAAAGGACGGCAAATATTATCTGTATGCTTATATCGTAAATACCAAAGGCTGTGTTGCCGTAAGTGACAGACCGGAAGGTCCTTTTGAGCTGATTGCCCCTTACAAATACACCATTTCCGATGAGATCTGCTGCAACGGCTGGTTCATTGACCCCGGTGTCTTAGTGGACGACGACGGAAGAGTTTATATATATTGCGGATTTGAACGCTCTTTTCTGGCGGAGATCAACGGGGAAAACATGTACGAAGTGCTGGACAACACCTGTATTGAGCACTTTATTCCCTGTAAACCCACAGCGGATGGCGGATTTGATGAAAATGACAAGCTATTTTTTGAAGCCTGCTCGCCCCGGAAAATCGGTGATACCTACTACATGATTTATTCCCCCAAACGTGGCAGCCGGCTGGCATATGCCACATCAAAGTCACCTACCGGTCCTTTTACTTACCGGGGCTATATTGTTGATAACGGGGTGGATTATCCGGGTGGAAACAATCACGGTTCCGTAGCCTGCATCAATGGTCAGTGGTATATTTTCTACCACCGCATGACAAACGGTACCATTGCGTCCCGACGCGGCTGCGTGGAAAAAATCACCATTCTTCCCGATGGCACCATTCCTCCCGTAGAAATGACATCCCTCGGCTTTGAAGATAGCTTAAATCCCTATGAAATCACACCCGCAGACCTTGCCTGCGTCTTAAAGGGCGGTGCTTTTGTTACCGAGAAGAATGTATTTGACAGAGTTGTCACAAATATTCAGGACGGCAGTGTCATCGGCTATAAATACTATGATTTCGGAGACGATTTTGGCAGCAAAACCATGGGATTTTCTGCTAAAATCCTGGGGATGGGCTGCGATGCCGTAATGCACATACTGATTGACGGGGAAGACGGTGAAGAAATCGGTTGCTGCCGGATTGGACATGACAGTTCTGCCATTCACACGATTGTAAAAAGTGTAACGGGCCGGCATGCCGTATTTTTCAAAATCACCACGGAATACGTGGGCTGGATGGGCGAAATGTTCCGGGGCAGGAACTTATTTGAACTGTGCAGCTTTGTATTTTTGAAATAAAACTTAAAATATAAAAGAAAATATTTTACCTTGCAGCTTTCCTTTTAGGCTGCGGAAGAGAGGAAACATGTACTCCGTATGTATCATTGCCGGATTGGTCTGCGTTGCTCTTGTGCTTACCGTCCTGACCAATCCATCCATAAATATAGGAAAATACCATATCCGCATTTTTTACTGGACGGCTCCGGTTCTTGGCAGCATTGCCCTTTTGCTTTTCCGCCTGCTGCCTCTTCCGGTCATGTGGGAAGGGCTGACTTCTTCCGGAAGCATCAACCCCTTGAAAATTCTGACGCTTTTCATCTCCATGACCACGCTTTCCATTTATCTGGATGAGGTTGGCTTTTTCTCCTACATTGCCGGCATTTCCTTAAAATTTGCCAAAACCAGCCAGCTCCGGCTGTTCTGTGTCCTGTTTCTGCTGGTTTCCGTGCTGACGGTGTTTACCAGCAACGACATTATTATTTTAACTTTTACGCCTTTTATCTGCTATTTTTCTAAAAAAGCGGAAATTGACCCCATGCCGTATCTGTTCGGTGAATTTGTTGCCGCCAACACCTGGAGCATGATGTTAATCATCGGCAACCCTACCAATATTTACCTGGCTACGGCAAACGGCATCGGCTTTGGTACCTATACGGCACACATGCTGCTTCCCACACTTTTTGCCGGCATAACAGCTTTTCTTCTGTTACTGATGATTTTCCGAAAACCGCTGTCTCAGCCTATTTCCATAAAGGAAGGAAAACCGGCAATCCGTGACAAAGGGCTGGTCATCATCGGCTTGCTGCACCTTGTTTTCTGCACCATTCTGCTGATTTTATCCTCCTACATCGGGCTGGAAATGTGGTACATCACCTTAGGCTTTGCCGTAAGCCTGTTTCTTTGTGTTACCATTTATAAAAAGAAAAAAGGTGTGAAAGAGCGTGTCCTCCTTCACACCATCATGCGTGCCCCCTGGGAGCTGATTCCCTTCGTACTGTCCATGTTCCTTCTGGTTTTAACCCTTGACCGCTATCAGGTAACGACCATAATCAGCGACTTTTTCGGCACGGACCATCTTGTCTGGAAGTACGGCATAGCTTCCTTTTTAGCTGCCAATGTCATGAATAACATTCCCATGTCCGTGGCATTCAGCTCCATTGTAAGCCACCTGCCGGAAGCCGACCGCCTGCCTGCGGCATATGCCAGCATCATCGGCTCCAACATTGGCGCCTATTTCACGCCGCTCGGCGCCCTTGCCGGGATTATGTGGTCCGGCATCTTAAACAAAATGGGCATTCCTTTTTCCTTCCGCAAGTACATCAGCTATGGTATCCGTATTTCCATACCGGTGCTGATTGCCACTCTACTGGGATTATTGATTTATTTCTAAGAGAGCGAAATCGCCAGTTCTTCGGCTAATTTTTCCAATTCTGCCTTATTCTGCTCATTCATGGCGGAGCGGATGCATACCTTCGTTTCGGCAAAGGTAATGTCTTTGCTCTTTTCTAACATGCCCGTTATGATTTTTTCTGCCAGGGGCGCCCAGGTTCCGTTCTCAACAACCGCAACCTTACGGTTCTGGTAACTGCGCTCGGTCAGCCCCTCGATGTAGGCACGCATGCAGGGGAAGAGGTCGCCGTTATAGGTAATTCCCGCCAGCACCAGTCTGTCATAACGGAACGCATCCGCTATGGCTTCTGCTTTGTCGCATCTTGCCAAATCGTACAGAACCGTTTTCTGTCCTTTCTCTGCCAGTTTTTCCGCCAGATATTCGGCTGCCTTACGGGTATTTCCGTAAACAGACGCATAGGCAATCACAACGCCTGCCTCTTCCGGCTGATAGGAAGACCACTTATCATATTTTTCCAGATAAAATCCCAGATTATCTTTTAATACCGGGCCATGCAGGGAGCAGATTGTCCGGATATCCAGTGTGGCCGCCTTTTTTAAGACCGTCTGCACCTGTGTGCCGTATTTTCCCACAATCCCGATATAATAACGTCTGGCTTCATCCGTCCAGTCCTCTTCCACATCCAGAGCTCCGAATTTTCCGAATCCGTCCGCTGCAAAAAGAATTTTTTCCGCGGACTCATACGTCATCATAACCTCCGGCCAGTGCACCATGGGCGCATACACAAAGTGCAGGGTGTGTTCACCAAGTTCCAGTGTTCCGCCGTTTGCTGCTACCAGTTTCTTTTCTATGCCTGCCCTGGCAAAATATTCCGGGAAAAACTGCTCCATAAATTTAAAACCCATAGCCGTGGAAACTACCGTTACCTCCGGGTATTTTTCTAAAAATGCCGGTATACTGGCGGAATGGTCGGGCTCCATATGCTGGATAACCAGATAATCCGGTGTCTTTCCCTCCAATACTGTTTCCAGATTCTGCAGCCATTCTTCGCTGAAAGAGCCGTCAACCGTATCCATGACCGCTGTTTTTTCATCCATAATCACATAAGAATTGTATGCCATACCATTCGGTACCCGGTACTGTCCTTCAAACAAATCCACCTGATGGTCATTCACTCCTACATATTTTACACTTGCACTGATTTCCATAGGTTTTCCTCCTGAGTTTCTTTTCTTTACTGTAAATGTAACGTAAACAGGGGCTCTTCGCAAGTGTTTTCCGCTATTGTTTTCTGGAAGATTTGGGGATATGATTTTCCAAAGAATCGTGCTATAATACCTCTGCATTTGCAGAAACATCACAGAAAGAAGTTTTACCTATGAACAACTCCGACCATATATACAGCAATCTGGACCTTAAAAAGCTCCTCATTCCCATTATTGTGGAACAGCTCTTAAGCTGCCTGATGGGAACCGTGGACACCATGATGGTAAGCAACGTGGGCTCTGCCGCCATTTCCGCCGTGTCTCTTGTGGACTCCATAAACGTGCTGGTTATCCAGGCGCTTTCTGCCCTGGCTGCCGGCGGCGCCATACTTTGTTCCCAGTATCTTGGAAGCCACAACGAAAAGAGCGCCAATCATGCTGCCCGGCAGGTATTGCTGGTAATGGCAGTGCTTTCCACAGCCCTTTCCCTGCTCTGCCTGCTTTTCCGTGTCCCCTTGCTGCACTTTATTTTCGGAAAAGTAGAAGCCGACGTTATGGCAAACTCCCAGTCTTATTTTTTGTTTACCCTGCTTTCCTTCCCGTTTATCGGTCTGTACGATGCGGGAGCTTCCATTATGAGAGCGCAGAACGACAGCCGCAGGCCCATGATTATATCCGTCATTTCCAACTTTCTAAATATCGGCGGAAATGCTATACTTATCTTTGGGCTGAATATGGGCGTTGCCGGTGCTGCCATTTCCACTCTGATTTCCCGGATTTTCTGTGCCGTGGTCGTTATCTGGCAGCTTCGCGGAGAAAAGGAACCTATTTCCGTCCGCAATTATCTGTCCATCCGGCCGGATTTTTCCTTAATTAAAAATATCCTGTATATCGGTATTCCTTCGGGCATTGAAAACAGTATGTTCCAGTTTGGCAAACTGGCCATTCAGTCTACGGTTTCCACGCTGGGCACCATCGCCATTGCCGCCCAGGCCATGACCAATATTCTGGAAATGTTAAACGGTGTAGCTGCCATGGGCATCGGCATCGGTCTGATGACTGTTGTGGGACAATGCCTGGGAGCGGGCAGAAAAGACGAAGCCGTTTACTATATAAAGAAGCTTTCCCGGCTGGCGGAAATCGTCATTATTGCAAGCTGTCTCATTGTCCTTGCGCTCACGAAACCAATTACCATGCTCGGCGGTATGGAAGCAGAAAGTGCGAAGCTTTGTTTCAACATGGTTATTTTCATTACAATTACCAAGCCTATTTCCTGGGTGCTTTCCTTTATTCCGGCATACGGCATGCGTGCTGCCGGGGATGTGAAATTTTCCATGATTACTTCCTGCTGTACCATGTGGCTCTGCCGTGTCAGCCTGTGCATTTACCTCTGCCGTGTCTGGGGCTTCGGTCCCATTGCCGTGTGGATTGGCATGTTCGCCGACTGGAGCCTGCGCGCCATTATCTTTACCATTCGGTTCCATTCCCGGAAATGGCTGGAGCATAAGGTAATTTAATATTCAATTAAATACATCAAGAAAAAGGAGAGAATGTTTATGTTAAAAGATGTTTACCAGAAGTACTATTTTGAGCAGAATTACAACTGCGCGGAGACCCTGCTCCGGGCTGCCAATGATTATTATGACCTGAAGCTTCACGACAGGGATATGATTATGGTCGGCGCTTACGGCGCCGGTATCCAGTGTGGAAACACCTGCGGTGCCGTGCTTGCCGCCGCTTCCGTCTTATCCATGAAGTACGTGGAAGCCAAGGCTCACGAAAGTGAGGACATCCGCCCCGTTGTCATGAAGCTGATGCGTAAATTCAATGCAAAATACGGCTCCACCTTGTGCAAGGACATTAAGCCCCAGTCCTTCAAGCCGGAATACCGCTGCAAAATGACCGTGGAGACGGCATGTGATATTTTGGAAGAAACGATTAAAGAGTATGAGGAAGAAAAGAAGGCATAAAATCCCCTTAGTTAAACAGCAAAAGTGCCTACGGCACTCTGAGCTCCCCTGCCCCTCATGAATGAGGGGCGGGGGCTTTCCTTATTTCTCTTCGTAGTTATTCAACACGTACTGCAGCATCTCTAATGCAACTTCTTTTTTAACTCGCTTCTTTGATGATAATTCGTCTTCGAACGAGTCAGATAATCCGCTTCTATCGGAACCTCCCAGCCACTGTCATTAAGGCAGTCTTCCATGTCTTCCGCAGTACTTGCTTTCATCGCAAAACATACTGCCTTAGACACACCTTCATATACCATAGCGGTACCAATATTATCATGTACATAATTTACGGCACGCTCTTTTCTGATTCCAAAACGCTGAGCCTCAGCATATGCATCAATGTTAGCTCCAATAAAGATAAACTCCCAGCCATACTTTTTCTGCTGGCGCTTTACCATCTTCTGAACCTTATCATAGGAATACTGCCTGCTGGCATTCTCCATTCCGTCCGTGGTGATTACAAAGATGGTCTTTTCCGGCCGTTCTTCCGGTCTTGCATACTTATGAATGTTGCCGATATGATGGATTGCTCCACCTACAGCGTCAAGAAGAGCCGTACATCCGCGAACGTAATATTCTTTATCCGTCATCTTCTTAATCTTATCAATCGGAACTCTGTCATGCAGCACTTCGCATCTATCATCAAACAGCACCGTAGATATATATGCTTTCTCACCGGTTTTTTTCTGCTTCTCCATCATAGAATTGAAACCACCGATAGTGTCCGCCTCAAGTCCTCCCATAGACCCGCTTCTATCCAAAATATAAACGATTTCTGTTAAACCTTTACTCATAATTCTCTACCTCCGTTATCTATTACTGACCTCCCTGCAGTGAGGCATTTCCTTGTTGTGATGTAATAATAACCCATAAGTAAAGAAAAAAGGTCAACCCTGAGGCGACCTTTCAAAGTTATTGATTTGACAGCGGATCCAGTCCGTAATCAAACAGTACAATATCAATTTTCAGCACATTGTAGTCCTCATGTTCTATAAAGTATTCGACAATCTTATCCGTCTGCGATATCGGTGAGAGCGCATACCCGGCAATTCTAAGAAAGTCAATCGTCTCGTCAAGATTAAGTCGTAAACCCACGGCAAGTGCAAGCATCTTCTCCTTTGAGGGCTTTACCTGTCCCTTAAGAAGTTTTGAAAAATACTGCTTGGAAATATTCGCCGCAGCATATACTTCGGAGTTTTTTAACCCCTTCTTATTGATAAGCTGCTGTAAATGTTTCTCAAAGGAATCTGTGTAGATTTCCTTTAATGCATCCTCTAATGACGGTGTTTCAAAGATGATTTCATCCTCATCCCTGATTTCGTCCCTGTTTTCTCTTCGCAGAAATAATGGAATATGGATAGACTTTGATATAGAACCAACTCTGCTCTCCGGGTTATTTCCTTTCTCTCGCGAATAGCTGTCATCTCTGTATTCCTCTGCAAGAGCTGTCGCCACGTATCCATCATCGACAAAACCGGCGACATCTTCTACCAGTTTACCGGAAATGGTTACATCCTCACTACCAAATACAACAAGCGTAATTTCTATATCATTATCTTCCAGGAAAGCTGTAAAGGTATCAACGGCAATCTGTATTCCCAGCTCCTTCGGGAACCCATAGGTACCGGTAGCAAGAAGCGGAAAAGCAATGGATTTACATCCGCAGTCTTTTGCCAACTGCAAAGCTTTCTCATAACAAGTACGAAGACATGCTTCCTCTCCTTTGCTTCCATCCGTCCACCATGGACCACTTACATGAATAATATACTTTGCATCAAGAGCAAAGGCATCCGTGATTGCTGCTTCCCCCGGCATCAGAACACCTATCTTCTTACGTGCTTCAAGAAGCTTATCCTTACCAGCCGCTTTATATATAGCAGAATCTACACCACCACCAACGGCAACATTAGGATTTGCCGTATTCACAATGGCATCTGCTTTTACTTTTGTTATGTCATTTCTGATAATCTGAAAAGGCAAATCATCACCTCCACCTTCATAATAGTCTATCAACTGTTGTTCCAATTATAAAATTATTTTTTTATCTGGGAATATTTTTCTATCAATTTCGGCTGTATCAACGGATATGTCCAGTTCTCAGGCAACTCATCCATAATCACAACCTTCTCCATTTCACTATGTAATTCTTGGGCAAATTCTGTTATCTCTGCAAAACAAAGTAGTCCAAATGTTTCCTCCCCTGTATCATTTACTCTGTTCTTACCTGTTACTGAGTAAACACAGATTGGCTTTATCTCAAATTTTACCGCTCCTGTTTCTTCCTGCAACTCTCTTTTAGCTGTTTCAAGAATATTTTCCCCAGCTTCTCTATGCCCTCCCGGCACTTCATAAGTATCTCTTTCTTTATGCTTGCAAATTACCCACTTGCCGTTACTCTGTGCGATAATTACTGCAAATTTCAATAGTTCATCATTAACTGTATCATAAAATTTTACTTTTAGATTATCCATTACTATATCCCCAACTCATTACTCCGCCCACAAATAGAGCCAAACTAGAGCCATTTGATAAAACAAATGCCGGAAACCCGCATAAATACAGGCTTTCGGCATTTTAATCCGTTATTCAAACTCGCAAAGTTCTGTTTAACAGACTTTGTCACCATATGTTTTTCCATACATTTTAGTATCAAATATCTCTATTTTTCTTCTATTCTATCTCGTTTCAAGAACTTTTAGTACCAAATCAGTACCAGCGAGTATTTTCTTTACTCATGATGGTTCGAGTGGCTTGCAAGTCATTAATTGGCACTTGCCGCATAATCTGCGATTGACTTGCACTCTCTCCTAAATAAATTATAGAATCAAATATGTGGTTTAGCAAGGATTTTTCAGCCGCATTATACATTCTTTTAATGATTAGGCGCACAGTTAACACAAAATGCCCCCATATCATTTTCGTAATTCATCTTACAACCGCAATCTGGACAATACCTTGCAGTTTCATCAAAAGAATCCTCATCATAATCATCAATCGTATTATGAATTATTTCAGACTCTATTATATCCCTATCATGCAAATAAATGTTCGTATCTACATTAACATCATCTACTTCCACACTTACTGACAAATCTTTTTTATCTGTCTCAATTGCAATTGATACTTCTATCTCTAAATTAATACCAAATACCGCTTTATAAGTCACAAAATTTTCCCAATAGTAACGACCATCTTCTCTGTCATAATATGAATTATCTTCATCACGAGTGGTATATTCAATCTCTACATTTACACTTGCATTTGCAACCACTAAAGCACATTCTTCATCAAGTTCATGTATGTATCCATACTCTATAGACCGTGTTTCAACACTCAACAAGTCTATATCATCATAAACATCCTCCACATCCACAGAGCCCATATATAACTGATTATCCAACAATTTTGATATGCAACCATCTAGCACTCCGCTCTCAAATGCTTTTTCTACTTCAACCGCCAAATGATCTGTCTGTGAAATAGCAAAATTTAAGAAGCCATTCAAATCAGAAAAAGTAACAAATTCATCTCTCTCTTTAAATGATTTTCTAAATCCTTTATCAGCAGCTACCACATAGATTTTATCATCAGTTATAGAGTCATAGTATTGCATAATAGAATCAACGCAAATTGCATCCTTAAACTCTGTCGGTTTCTTGTTTTCAAACGGAAATCGTTTATTAAAATATTTATCTACAATTTCGTCAACATCCACTTCGCTAATGGAAATCTTTGTTGCACATGTGTCATCAATATAATCATCCCAGCATTTACGCAATTCACTAACCATAGCATCAGGTTTTATTTGTGAAATTTTTTCTCCCCATTTTTCATCCATTCTAAATGGAGCGAAAGCTCTATTACCTTCTATGACCTTATTGTATTCTGAAACAGCTTTTGTTAAATTTTCTTCAATATGCTGATATACTTCTTGGTATATAATTTCATTATAAAGCAATTCTACACTTTCTTCCTCTGTAAGTTCTTTAAGTTTTGAAAATTGCTTATTGTAAAATGAAAAATTCGCGCCTTCATATATATTGGTATCAATAAAGACCTTTATTGCCACAATTCCACCTCTTTCGTTTTTCTCTGAATATCTGCTGATTCTGATATTATTTCTACTGATTTCAAAGTTTTGCTTCGTTCAAAACTTCAGTCATCTCTCTAACTCAAATTGCATTTCCTCAACACAATACTACTCATGTAACTGTTCTTTAACACGAATTAATATTTCTATCAAGTCAACCAACAGCTCATAAGCAACATCAATATCTTCATCACTATACATAACAATACCATTATGAAGAATATTGTTTCTAAATGGTATTCTTTTATCAATTTCATCGGTATAAGAATCCGTATTAGCAAATACAATATATGTAACCGCCAGCACATATATTTTTCCTAGACTTTCAACTGACATACCCTCATTATTTTTAACCGATACCTTTTTTACAGCTGGTTTCAGGCTCACATTTGGTATTTTAGAAATTTCTAAGGTTTCATAGATTAATGATTCCGTATGTGCCAGTAGAATAATTAACTTTTCACGTTTACCCATAGAATCAGATAAAATAGTTTTAGCTATATATTGATGCAAATCAGATCTATTCTGCTCACCTTTTAACAACCCTTGCCAAGCCTCTTCAGTATAATTAAGTCCAAAATCCTCAATAAGCCAAACGATATCCTCATAGTGCAAATTTATATTTTTTAACTCCTGCACTTTCCCGAAAAATTGTGTATCCTTTATGTCATCTGGAAGGTCATTAAGGAACTTAACAAAAGCTCGCAACGCTTCCGAAGATGCCGCAACATTAATTCCTTCCACAATCTTTGCCATACCTTCTGCTACTTTAAGAACAACGCTTCCCATATTCTCAAATATATTATTGTAATTATCATTCTTCATATTCTTTTACCACCCAACGTCCGGTCCTATTAGTCCCTTCTCTTATAAGTACACCTTCTTCCTGCAATTCTTTCATATCCTTTTGTACCTGTTTTCTTGTTAAATTCATTATTTCCATAAGCTGAGTTTGAGTAATTGTAGGATTCTCTATCAAAATATCTAATATTGCTTGCTTTCTTTCAGCTCCTTTTTTCGGCTCCTTTTCGGCTCCTTTTCGGCTCCTTTTTGGCTCTTCATCAGAAACAGTCGCAAATTTCTCGTGTATAAACAACCTCGTTATAAAATAACTTCTATCCTCATCCGTCTCAAATTCCGGCTTTGGAGAGCCGTTTGCTTCTAAAGCATCCAAAATTTTCTTGAATCCGGTGTTTCTTCCTTCTGTTAAATGCAATTCTTTTAAGAAGTCACCAATCCGACGATTTCTATATCGACGATTTGATACGCGATAGCTTTTTAAGCCTTCAATCGTTACAGAGCGATCCGGTCCTGGAAAGCTAACTATTTCAATTCTGTCATTTTCAACACGTACTTCGATTGGCTCCCGCTCATCATAGGCACGATGATATACAGCGTTTGATAATGCTTCTTCCACCGCTGGATACGGGAAATTAAAGAAACGGTCTGCTTCCGCTCTATCAGGATGTTTTACAACTTTTTCTGTAATAATCACATTTTTGATATACTGCAATGCATCTCGAAGTTGTTGATGAATTGGACCCTTAAAAGTTTTCTCAATAATATCATCACCACCAAGTCCGCTCGGAAACTGAACCACATCAATCTGGGTATATGGAAAGAACTTGTCCGGTTCCATACTAAAGAACATCAAACCCACATTCTTGGGCTTAATGTATTCTGGAAGGGTACTAACAATATTCATATCCTGGCACACTTCAACAAAATCCCCTGTCTTTGATTTCTCATACAAGGAACTTTTTACCTCTTTCAGGTAATTCTGAATAAGCGTAATATTCAAATCCAACATCTCCGCCTTATGATTTACACGATCATCAAACGGAATCCTATTTGCAAGGTTAAACAAGTCCTTCTCTTCATCATCTGTTGGTTCCACCGAATTAGAAGACTTACGAATATAGTGAATACGCTCTTTATTATCCTTATCCATTGTTTTTGGAGATGAATATGGGCGGGTTTCACCACCAGGACACCAAATCACTATAAAATACTTATTCTGGTAAGTTTCTACACCAATAATCGGCATATATGCAGGTCGAATAAGCTTACATTTTGCAAATATTTCCTTCTGATATTTATCAAGTTTTTCAGCTGGCACACCCTTTAGCGGGTATACCGGGCGGCCATCCTCTTCCTCCACGCCTATGACAATATAGCCACCGCCCCAGTTATCAAGGTCATTGGCAAACGCACAAACAGTTTTCAAGGAAGCTGCCGGATCCCATGTTTCTTTAAATTCAATTCTTGCCCATTCGACGACTTCGCCGGATAGTAATGTTTTTATATTTGTTGGTATCGCCATGATTGCACCCTCCTTCCCTACTTATGTTTATAAACATCTCCTATATATTCTTGTCATATATCTGTAATTTCCCAAGATATTCTAATTATCCTCTAACATATTTTCTAACTGACATCTAAACTTCTCTTGCCCCTCCAATACGCTGCCATCACGTAAATGATTAAAAAACACCTCATATCCATTAGGAGACAAGAAATGAAAAATGTATATTTCTGCATTTGACACAACTCTTTTATTTAATTCCTCAAAGTGTTCTACCGCATACTTATATTTTGCCTTATTCTCTTCGCTATTATCCCCATCATCCTTTATCTCAACAACTATATAATATGTCACATCATTTTTATTAAGCTTCAAAAAGAAATCTGGATTAAATTTATCATGATAATATTTTCGTGTTTTTGACGTACTATTTCCGTATTTGCAACTATATTCAATTTCATAAAAGCCTCTATCCCTTGACTTAACCCACGCTGATAACAAATCTGCATTTTCTTTCTTACAAAGATACTCAACAAACTTGCGTTCAGGCTTTGATGCAGTAATAACTGTTGTAACAGGCGTTTTGAATAAACAGTAATCTACATCTTTGTATGCCGAGCGAGGCAAAGACTCATCTTCTATTATTTCAGAAATTATCATTTTTTGCTCATCATCAACTATTTCATTTGACCAGTTATTTGTCAAAAAAACAGTCTTATCTTGTCGTAACATACCTACACTAGCTGATTGTTTAGCAAGGTTGTTTGTACTCAATTCATACACATCATTGGTTACTGATTTAGATACTATGGATTTTTTATTTTTTCTAAGTAGCGGTGTAAATGCTGTTAATATTTTATGCACGTTTGACTCTATTATTTCTTCACCGGAGTTTCCTCTGTTTTTCATAGAAAGTCTAATAATATATTCAATAATATGTCTTGGTGGAAGAGAGTTTTTAGTATACTCATCATCACCTAATTTCAAGGTTTTTCCTTCCCATTCTCGCTGCTCAAATTCTTCGTAGATTTTATCTACCACCTCGTCGATTGTCCACGTTATATTTCTTATCGAATAATTATGTTCATACATCTCCCCACCAAGGGCGTTTTCATATGTAGTACCCTTTTTCACATCTACAGATTGAGATTCTATAGCAATTCCTTCCGTCATTAATCGCGAAAAATCAACTGTCTCGTTTTCTGTATTTTTATCTACTTCTGAGTATTCAGTTGAGTAATTAATATTCTTAACGTTAAAATGGTATTGTCCTCTCATTCCCTCTTTGATTACATCACTATTAACTCTTGCTTCAATCTCCATAACTTCCTCAACCAATCGTTTAATCTTTGCGCTCCACGCTCTATGATTAAATACAATAACCTTGGGTTGAGGCGTTTGATATTCTTGTGGTACTCTAAGCCCTCTGCCTAACACTTGGGCTACTAATAATTTGGAATTAAATGCTTTATCTTCCCATGGAACAATCTGAAAGACATTCTTAACATCCCAACCTTCCGTAAGCATTGAGACTGATATGATCCACTCTGTTTTGTCCATTCTATCATCTACATATTTCAATTTAGAAACATTTGCCTTATGTTCTCTTGCCGAAGTCACAATTAGGACTTTTTCTTCTGTTTCTTTCTTTGACATCCCCTCTTGTTTTGCTAAAAATTCTACAAAATCTTCATATAAGTTTTTAGCATGCCTAATATCTTTAGTTACTAAAATAGATATGGGTTTGACAAGTGTGTACTTTTTAACATTTTCTATATGATTTTGATAAATCTTTTGAAATCTTTCATTATCATTCTTACTTTCATCTTCTTTTACATAATCCACATTTTTTACAATACGGTCTTCAATCGCTTGTCGTAAAGAATATCTGTAAATCACATCAGAAAAATATTCATCGTCAATATATGCAGTCCCAGTAAAGCCTAACATATACTTAAAATTATATTTACTGTTAAGCAAAAATTCTTTCCACTTCTTTATGGAAGAATCATCAGTTCCTCTATTAAAAATGTGATGTGATTCATCATTAAGAACAAGTGTATCATTCCCGGAATCAAAAAAGCTATCTTCTATTGATGAACCAGTATTTTCATAAACTGCATGTATATTTTCAATACACACATCCCCATTCTTTACCGTTTCATTCGCACTAATCACTCTAGGATTTTTACATACAGCATTTTCAGGAATAAGCGCCTTTAAACTAGCATCACTGCTTAACATTTCAATTTTTTGCATCAGACCATTTTCTATTGTTAATGTAGGACATAAAACCAAAACTCTCTTCACCAGTCCAAGACCCAATGCAATCTGAGCAATACCATAAATAACATATGATTTACCTGTGCCAGTTGCTAAATCAATATTTGCATACAGCTTCTCCTTCATCTGAAGTGCTGCAAGAAAATTTTCCATGGATAAATATTTATCCCTTAAGCAAGCATTCTGTGCATAATTATATTCAGCCAGTTCTTTTAAAGAACTATAATTATTTGAAGCCAAATATATTATTGCATTTTTTATAGCTTCTTTTTGGTATATTCTATCTCCACAAAGTTTATCCACAAACGGTTGCCATGCAACATAGTCTAACTCGTTCGTGTCATATACCGAACTCACCTTAAGAACTAAATCTGATTGCTTAAATGTTTTAATTTCTTGCATTAAAGATTTCCTCCTCTCATACTGAAAAACATTCTGTTAAATCATTCCCAAATATATCTGTATATACAATCATAAGTCTATCACCAACATCTTTTTTATCTATCTCAATAATAAAATTATCTCCTTCCATATTCATTTCATCTGAGAAAAAAGCATCTGTCATAATAAATTCTTGACCATTGTAGTTTCTATCAATGAATACAGCCGATAATAAATCAAAACCTGACAAAGCCTTTTCTTCCTTTGTCTTTGTTGTTCGTGGTTCTTCTGATGTAAAATTGCTGATTACTAGCTTAATGCTTCGTTCACTCACATCAATAGAACTGCAAACTTCTGGTGTTCTATTGAACGAGAAACCTATTGATTCATCTAATGCATTTACATTATTCTTTGATCGAGGTTGTCTGAATTTTTTAAATTCTTTTTGGTGAAGTTCTTTAATAATTTGATATGGAATTTTTAAAAAATAATATCTTGTTCCATTAATTTCTTCATAATCCGTAATATAATCTACACGAGTTGACGGTGCTACAATATACACTCTGCCACCTTTAATTCTACTACCCACATGTTTATTTATATCAGAAATAAAGACATCATCAATATTTGAATTCTTATGGACTTTGTAATTAAAAATTACAACCGGATTATCATCCTTCTTCCCTTCAAAAGTATATCCACCAATGGTATGTTCTTGTATTTCTATTCCGAACAAACCTGCAACAAAATTCTTATATTTATTAAACTCCAGATCCAATGCTGTTTTTAAATCATATGTTCCTAACGAAAACGTCGAAAAAGGAACTGCCATTTTACCATATTTCTTTTTTTGTTTTTCCAAATCAGCAGAGTCCTGTATTTGTAATATTCTCTTCTGCACTGTAAAAAATGAAAGTTTACCTATATCACAAGTAATCCATTTTCGTCCCAACTTTTCAGCTACCGCTGCTGTTGTTCCCGACCCTGCAAAAAAGTCCAAAACTATATCTCCTGGATTAGTAGATGCTTTTATTATTCGTTCCAGCAATGCCTCCGGCTTTTGTGTTGGATATCCCACTGCCTTACGTTCTTTGGCAACTGGGTTAATCATAGATATCTCCCAAACATCTGGCATCGGGACACCTTTTGACTCTTCATCAAGCAATACAGACTTTCGTTTTCCCGTCTCTTCATCTATGTAGCTCTGCCAAGCCTTTCCATTCCCACTAGACTTTTCAGATTTTGGAACATACAAATTATTAAATGTGTAATTATTACCATTACTCTTTTTATAACAAAGAATAATATCATGGTTTCTCGCAAATAATTTTGTGGCTATATTCCATCTTTTATAAAACCACACAATATCATTTAGGAAATTGTTTTCCCCAAACACTTCATCCATAACTATTTTTATATAATGAGCCTTTTTCCAATCAAGATGCACATATATTAAACCATCCTCTGCTAACACTTCTCGAGCAACAATTAATCTTTTTCTAAGATACTCAACAAACTCAGCGCCTGCTTTCTTATCTGTATAAGCCTTACTTCCATCTTTTCCTTGAAAATCATCAGATGTAGCAAAAGGCGGGTCAATATATATCAATTTGATTTTTCCCTTTACTTTATCCTTAATTATGGGATCCTCATTTTTATATACTGTTTTTAAAAATTGTAAATTATCTCCAAAAACAATCATATTCTTCCAATCATCATTCGCATTATCATCTTGATTTCTAAACGTTTTTTCTAATTGTAATGGCATTGGAAACGATCCATCATCATCTGCAAGCAAGTCCTCTTTTCTCATTTTTCCTGCATATGCCAATTCATATTCTTTATGTTCCACAGGAAAAAGCTTGTATTTAAAATCCTCTGGAATACATTCTCCCTTTTCTATTAATTCAATAATATAATCTTTCTCCGCTTTGCTAAGCATATAAGTAGCCTCCCTTATATTTATAATTCAGTGTTTAGAACTATTATCATAAAAATTATAACAGGTATACTGTCCAATATTCTGTACTCCTACAGCGCACTTTTCCCGCTTTTAACCCATTCGTCAACTTCGGAAAATTTAAATTTCCAAAGTCTACCTACTTTATGAGCCGGGATATCTGTCTTCTTTATCCAACTTCTTATCGTATCTTTAGTTACGCCTAAGTATTCTGCTGTTTCTTCTAAGCTCGACCATTTTTCATTCATTTCTGACATTACTTTTCCTCCGCTTTCTAGAAATGAGCATAATTACCCCAATATATTCTATTGTAATACATATGTTCACATTTCTCAACAGAAATTTAAGGATTTAAATATGATTTAGTGGTATTTATTAGTTGTTACGAGCAAATTGAAAAACAATTATTATCTTGTATTTCTGCTCATATAAGCAAGGGGAGGTACTTATTATCACCTCCCTCTCACCCACTTCTTATCATCATACCTACGTTCATCATCCGAATTCCGCTTTTCAGTCTTTTTCATTGTTTCCTCATAGATACTTTGATAGTCTTCATATACTTCTGCACCATACAGATTAAGTCCCAACTTTTTTAACACCAGTCCATGCAATTCCAAATTATAACGGTTACCATCAAGCTTAAACTCAAATATTCTCGCTTTATCCGTAGTTGACAGACGATCATATGACGTATAAGACTTCTGAATCACTTTGGCAATCTCCTCAGCACACTGTTCTATAGTTTGTTCAGCCGTCTCATTTACATACACATTCAAATCCTCTGAATCAACAGACTCATTAATAACAGTTTCCGGCACAGTCGTAACCGCTTCAAGCATATCATATTCTTCAACATCAAATTCTCTTTTATCCGTTTCATCAGAAACCGCATAAGTTCCGTATTCCGGCCCCCGAATATCATATGATTCATCCTCCAACATAATTTCTGCAACATCTGCAGGTTGTTCTTCCACAACCCTATCCGTATTCTCTACAATTCCAAACTTCTCCGTAATATCTCTCTTCTGATAATTGTACATCATAGAAACGATTTCCTCAGCACCATAGTCCAGTTTCTCCGCTTCATCTACATAGCTATATGCTGTATATAGTTCTTCGTTAATACAGACATCCGCCATATGCATATCACTCTTCGCCCTTTTCTTTTCAGCTTTAAGATTATCAAATTCATTAGTACTTTCCAAATTCCAGATTTGATATTCCTTGAAGTCTTCCACAGTCTTGCATTTCCTTTTACGGACATATCGTTCTTTGTAAATCTCCTTCTGCCGACTATCTACTTTTGCTAAAGTCTGCTTTGCTTCGTCATGCAATCGCATAAAGTCGGTAACACTCGATATATCATTCTTACAAATAAAAAGATATTGCTCCTGCAAAAACTGCATTCGCTTAATTTCCTTTGCCATATCTGCCGAACGATATTGATAACACTTCTTTTCTATCAGCCCCAAACGATACATTTTCGCATAATACTTCTTCTGCAAGGGAGTCAAATTCGCACGTTTCACATACAGAACACTTTTCGTATTGTACCTTCTGTAATACTGACCATAACCATACTTCAGAATTGTGGGCAATTCTTCCTTTGAAAAGATAGTATCTAACTTATCCAATCGATGATAAAGTTTCATCCCTGGAATTCTCACGCTCAAATAATCTCTCCCCTTAAACTCATACCCCATCCTTTTCATCAGGAAAATAAAATGCTCTAAACTGCCTGCATAGGAAAGGCAAAGTCTTGCATTATCTAAAATATAATCTTTGAAACTCTGCTCATACTCCCACTTTTCCTTGGACATATTTACAGGTTCTTTAGCATATTCTGCCGGCATAATTTCCAGTCCCAACATCTCACAATACTTGTTTGTAGCAGGCTGCAAATGATGCTTCCAGTTGCCTTTCGGTGAATTATATTTCTGTCCTGTAACCAAATTCACACTATTCCAGATAATATGCACATGAGTGTGTTCTTTAGCCGTATGAATACCATAAACTGTTTCATATTCACCATTTAGAATGTCTCCTATAAAACCTTCCGCAACCATTTTCGTCTGTTCCGGTGTTACCGCTTCATCCGGTGGAAATGATATAATTACATGATATCCCTGCCGTTTCCCCGATTTACTATATAAGCTCTTTGTATCAAGCATCTGCTCATATGCAGTATCCGGCAGGCAGTTGACACTGCCCACCAGATGACATTGCTCCGTCTTATCCGGATTCTGAATATACTCCAACGCATTCTTAAGATGTGCTGCAGGATTACCTTCAGTCGCACAGTTGATATTTAAGATTTTCGTTATTGCCATTCGTCAAGCACCTCCCTAAATATCTTCAACAGTCTGTCCAGTTTCAGTTCTATATCAAATAAATCACTTCTTCTAAGAAACTTATTTGTATTCACCATTCTGGCAATCTGATTCACATTTGTCGCCACACCACTAACCTGCCTGATAAGATTTGCTCTGTCGATTGCAAACGTGCTATCTATATTACCATTACCATGAATAAGCTCTCTGATATATCTGCTACGATTCATTCCGGCATCCTTTGCCTTTTTATCCACTAACTCAAGTTCTGTTTCGGAAACTTTAACAGTTATCTTATGCTCTTTCAAATCCGAGCGGTACTTTTTCCTTCCATCTGCCATACACATAACCTCCAATCCTCGTTAATCTCTGACCATTCTTTTTTATCAGTCCCATAGTCATTTTCCTCACTTTCTGTTTCAATTCTGTTGTTTATAGCTTTTGCACCTCGCACTTCGTGCTCGGAGTGTTTTGCGTCCACATTTCTCATTCTCAAGCAAGCATGTAATTAGAAATGTTCACTTGTTTTGCAAGATGCGGAAAAGGTCTAACCTTTTCCTGAAAAAAATATAAACGCATCAGCGTTTACATGATTTTTTGTTTTGGCAGGAGCACCTGCACCCTGTATATGATATGTGGTGGTTAATGTACCACCACAAAAACTGTAAAATGGTGGCACTTTTTGCCACCATTTTACAGTTTTGGGGGCACTTTCTGCCACCACTTTACAGTTTTGGGGGCACTTTCTGCCACCACTTTCATGTTTTGACGGCACTTTGTGCCACCACTCTTTTTTCATCCCGATTTGAGTGGCGGCGCTTTTTGCCGTCACTTTGCCATTTTGGTGGCGCTTTCTGCCACCACTTTTGCATTTTGACGGCACTTTCCGCCCCCACTTTTTTTGAATGCATTCTAATGAAACTGCATTACCACATCTGCAAGAACAATCTCCTCAGCCATCATCCTTGCCTGTGTCCGTAGCTGTAGCTGTTCTGTGAAAGAACTAGGATTTTTCGGTTTATGCTTTTTAAGCCATGAATTTTCAATATCATCAAGCAGCTCATATGCTGTTTCATTTACCTCTGCAGCTCTTTCAAATCTGACAAGGCTTCTGTATCTGACAGGATATTCATCCTTCATATACTTGATCCACATGCGACCATACTTTCCTGTATCAATATCTGCCTGCTCTGTTCCTGACGCAAGCACCGGATAAAAAATCCCGTTTCTTTTTTCATATGGAATTCCAAGCTTTTCAAATGTCGTTTTACTCATTGTAATTACCGCCTTTCTCATCACTATCTAAAATATCAAGCACATGTCTTAGTGGAACCAGAAGCTCCTCAACATCCACATTTCTGTCTGAATCGTCAAGTGACTGCAGTTCTTCCAGAATGGTGTCAAGATGAATTCTAACTTTTCTTGCCACTTTCATTCCACCAACCACTCTGATTTCATGTTTTAATAGGCATTGAATGATATAGTCCTGTTTTGAGAGACCACTCAACGCCACCTTAACATTCAGCTCCTGTGCTTCCTCTTGTGACATTCGAAATGCTACAACAACATTTCTCCATCTGTTCTTGGCATCCAGCCTTTTTTCGCTCATATAATATGCACTCCTTCCACATCAATATCATGATTATCATCCAGCCCTGTACTGTCCGATACTGACTACTTTTGCATTTGCATCATCTACTTTTCCCGAAGCATCTGCAGTCTCTACATTAACCGTTGCTTCTGTTACATCTTTCACTTCATCCTTAGCAGTTTTATCGACTTTATAAGCTTTAGCTATATCACCTGCAACATTTTCTCCTGAATCTTCCGCTCCCATGACAGCATCCAGATCAATCATAGGTTCTGCTTTATCCTGCTCCGACACGACAGTTTCCATATCAATATCATGATCCATTTCCTCACAATCCTCGAAACTGGCATTTACCTTATCCAAGGTATCCGCCATTGCCACCTGCTTAGATGGGAACAAATGCGAATAACGATATGTGATATCAATGCTCTCATGTCCAACCCTGTCAGCTATCGCAACTGCGGAAAACCCGAGGTCAATCAGATGTGAAATGTGCGAATGCCGCAGATCATGGATTCGCATCTTCTTTACTCCTGCTGCTTCCGAACCTCTCTCCATTTCATGATGAAGAAAGCTCTTTGTCATCTGAAATATTCTGTCCGTCGGAGCCTGGTCATAAAGCATTGCAAAATATTCCTGCATCTCCTCTGCAAGAAAATTCGGAAATTTAATCGTCCTGTTACTCTTTGCTGTTTTTGGAGAAGTAATATAATCCTGTCCCTGCAGTCTCTGATATGATTTGTTAATACGGACTGTATTCTTTTCAAAGTCAAAGTCTGCCATCGTAAGTGCAAGAAGCTCTCCCATTCGCATTCCTGTCCAGTACAGCATTTCAAATGCATAAAATGAAACCGGCTTATCAATAACCACTTCCGAAAACCTCTTGTATTCCTCAGTTGTCCAGAAGAGCATTTCCTTGTATTCTTCTTTCCCCATATTTCCAGCCTGCCTTGCCGGATTTGATTTCAGATTATAAAACCTACACGCATGGTTAAATATGGTACTCAGCGTATTGTGCATTGTCTTCCTGTAAGTCTGCGAATATGGCTTTCCATCTGTATCCGTAAGTGCAAGCATCTCATTCTGCCATTTACTCACATCCGCAGGAGTTATTTCATTCATCTTAAGATTCTTGAAATATGGAAATATCTTCTTTTCGACTATATTTTCCTTAGTCAGCCATGTGTTCAGCTTCACTCTCGGCTTTACATCCTCTGTATACAGCTTCCAAAACTCTCCAAATGTCATATCCAGATTATTTTCCTGCCGAATCTTATAGTTCCGTTCATAATCAAGGGCTTCCCTCTTCGTTGCAAAGCCCCTTTTCTTTATCTGTTTATTTTCCCCGGTCCAGTCCTTACAATAGAATTTGACGAACCATGTACCTGTCTTATTATCTTTATAAGCTGGCATATTCATTATCTTCTTTTCATTACACACGCAAAAACAGGTGCATAAGCCATACGAACTTTTGCACCTGCTGCGCTCATTCTCTTTGTCTGTCAACATACTTCAAAACCTGTAGAAATACCGGAAGCTCCTACCAGCTCCCGATATTCCCTTAATATCAGCCTGCATCACTCATTCCATAGAATCGTTCTTCAAAGTACTTTCTGTTTACTCTTCCACGAATTGCAATATAGCCTTTCTTTACCATTTCTTCGTTCAGTTCCCGCATAAGCTTATATGCTACTGACTTGGAAATCCCAAGAATTTCCATGATATCTTCCACTTTTAAAAACTTTTCATTCATACCTTTCACCACCTTCCCTTAATAAAATGTTGTTTTGGCGTTTTCCTATACCAGTTCTGCTGACGTCACAACCAGCCTCCTTACCTGAGATAATCTCCTGTAATACCGCCCGCTCCTGCTCGAGGTACTCGGTCCGCTTGGGGGAGTGTCTACATTCGCTCGATTCCTATGAATGTCTTGGCAAATGCCTGTTAGATTTCTGGTACCGCTCATTTAGTAATTTTTCAGTACCATGTCGTATAGATAATTGAATTGATATTATTCTATACTGTGTTGTATTGAATTGTCAGGAAGTTTTTCTAATGTTCTCGTATAGAAAAACTTCCATTTTCATTTTTTCCGTGTTATACTGTCTTTAACAGTCCATCAGGGACAGATAAACGGAGGTGACTACACTATGACAATTGGTGAACGAATAAAGAAAATACGGGTATTCCGCAAAATGACAATGGATGAGCTGGGCGGTGCACTTGGCTTTGAAGGCAAAAATATGTCTGTCCGCATATCCCAGTATGAAACCGGTGCCCGCATTCCCGGTGAAGATATGATTCTAAAACTTGCTGATGCTTTGCACTGCAATTACAAGGCAATCTCTGATTACAGCCTTGGTGCTGCTGAAGATATCATTGAAACACTTTTCTGGCTTGAAGAAAGTGCCACATCACTTCCTGCACGCGGAAAAGGCACAAGATTTCCGGAGTATACATCTCCCGGCAACCTGATTCATCTGACTGCAATGGCTCCGGCAAAATCTTCCGAGACTGCCAGACCAACTTACAACGAAGATGATTATAACAGTGCAGGCTCACCCATTGCATTAACTTTTGAATATGGATTGGTAAATGACTTCTTGTCAGACTGGTGTGAAATGAAAACGAAATTAAATAATGGAGAGATTTCTCCAAACGAATACTTTGAGTGGAAAATTACTTGGCCGCAAATATAAGGAGATATCTACTATGAATCTTAAAAAAACTCTTAAAAGAAAATTTTACCTTAAATATTTTACTTTAGTATTTTTATTACTAC
>ERZ1035006.249-NODE-249-length-45807-cov-67.823527_pt1 | contig 45807 bp, 43 predicted proteins | sample MGYA00520694_ERZ1035006 | MGnify/ENA primary metagenome ERZ1035006 (study PRJEB33766, sample SAMN09781746) | gut metagenome | biome: gut microbiome | host: Homo sapiens | place: Madagascar | study: EMG produced TPA metagenomics assembly of the PRJNA485056 data...
AGATTTGGTTAGTATTAGCAAAGGTGTCCAGGATTTTGTCCGCATCCCCCTCTCGGAAAAAGCAGAAGCCTCTGAATAATAAATATACCTAACCTTTAAGTTCCGATATACACATAATCAGAATCTCCTATTCTTGACTCATCGAATCCCATATCAGGTCCAAATCCATCATCGCTGTAGTCGCTGTGTAGTTTGATGCACTTAGTACCTTGCTGATTATGTTTTTGTGTTTTATTTAATCTTTCTTCGTGTTCGTTTATTAATTCTACTTCGATTTTGTTTATTTCTAGTTGTAGATCATCTATCTTTGATTGTAGGATCTGTTGTTTTTCTTTTAGATAAAAGATCACATCATACCCTAGACTTTGAAGTTCTTTATAATCTGTAACACCAGTTTTGTGCATTAAAGCTTCGATATCGTATATGTGCTTCATTCTTTTACTCCTTGTGTTGTGCTCTAAGAAAAGGATTTACCCATTCAGAACTCCAGTTAAGAGGGTCACTGTTTAAGTACAGCAACTGCATCTCTTCAGCGTATGCATTTGCAATTGAGTCATCTTTAATTAATACTGCATTTTCAAGAGAATGAAGGGATAATTGCGTTAAGTTTAAAGAACCTGTCCATACAGCTTTTGGAAAATATAAATCACCTTCTTTCTTCAGAAAAGTAAGAAATTTATTATGCATCCTTGGAGTCATGTACATTCTGTCTTTGTTGTAAATTCCGTAGCATAGAATAGGAGGTAGATTTTTATACTTTCCACTTAGGTCTTGATAAAAGGGACCTGTTGCAATCTCTGTAGCGTCAAATTTATTAAAACTCGAATACAGTTTTTTTAATGTTAATTTATCGTTGGTTCTCAATTTTGATTTCATGTCCGGACGCAAAAAATCTTCCTTTTGAATGACCAATAGACTTTTTTTCTTTGAAAGCTCTTCAAGAATTTCATAGTCTGTAATCCAAGCTACAGCCCCAAGTATCATGTCATATTTTTTTATTGACTCTATAAGATGTCTTTTTAGATCTCTAAAAAAAACGGTAACATTTCCTGACGTAGTTTTGTTATCTACTTTTTGAAAATTGTTGAGATTTATTCCGCTAGGATTTATTTCATATTCAGAATTCATTTTGATATTTTATCTAAAAGGGTAAATCATCATCAGATCCATCTGAAAAATTAGATTTAGGTCCATATGGGGTGGTTCGTAGTTTTTTACTACCAGATGCTACGGATGAACATTCATCAATGATAGACTGAATATCTTCAATTTTAGATAAAATCTTTTCTTGCTTTCTTTTTAAATATGAGAGAACGTCGTACCCTTTTTTTTGTAATTCAACATAGTTAGTTTCGCCCGTTATATGCATAACTTCTTCTAAATCATCAATATATTTCATTTTTTTTGCTTAATTAAAATGTCCGTAACTTAGCGTCTGAGTTACTTAAAAAGTAAATGTACAACTAGCATCTTGTATGTTTAAATAAAATCCTGTGTCTTGATATTTTGCCTTTTGGTGGTAAACAAGGTATCAATCAGTGATTATATGCAAAATTAAATATTTCGAAAAGGAATTGTTGATTCTTTGACGAATTCTGTGCCATTCTTATAACCTTTCGAGTCGCATAGATTTCTCTCTCTTAAGTAAAAAATTAAGTCTTTTTTTAAGATGTTACATCCAGGAGCTAAGCATACTGACTTTATTTGCAAGAAATTTGTGAAATCTAGTTCTGCATAAGAAATTAGAGTATTACCCTTAAATCTGTCTTGCGTAACTGCGTTTAAGCTCTTTAGGTCGTCTTTAGACTGTATTAATCTAATTTCATTCTCATATTCATAAGCTTTACATTTGAATTGAAGATAGATGTTTTGTAGGTATATTCCTAACCAGTTGTCCACTTGATTTTGCAATTGACTAAGAAGAGTCGGTGAATTATCAATGTCTTCAAAAGGGGTATTCATTTGTTCTCTAATGATTTGTTTTTCGTCAGGGAAAAAACTCATAATATTGCGTGCAATATTATTTAAGCGAGCCTCTAGCTCTGAAATATCATATTTTACAGTTTTGAATTTTTCTAATTGCTTATCGTTTCTTTCAAATTCAATACATAATCCTTTATTCCCTGTATACATGCTCCATAAAGGTAAGTAATCATAATTTTTTGAAAAACAGCAAACATATTTGTGCTCTAAATTTGCATCAAAATTAGACTTCCATTCTTTAAAAGAATCCTTTAAATATCTATTGTTTTTAAATTGTTTTCGAATTTGTCTAGATATGTTGTTAAATCCATAACTTACCTCTCTAGGATCATTAAAAAATTTACTGTTGGTCAGCCATAATTTTTTATTATTAATTATTCCTTGAAATGCATCTATGTTAGTGTAGTGGTATAAGATTTTAGGAATTTCATGTTGTTTTGATAAAGAATCTGTGTAATTTTCTAAACACTCATCGTTTGATGAAATATATTGCAGATTTTTAAAATAATCTTCCATGGTTTTACCTACAAAATATACAGATTAGAGAGTAGTAATAGTTACTCGTGAGTCTCGTTCAATTAAACATAGTTCTTTTTGACCAATTTATTAAGTTGTTCTTAATAGAGAAATTTAACTAAAATTTTTGCAGTTAGCATACATATTGATTATAAGATTCATACCCCATAAAGTTCTATTCATCTAGAATACACCATGTTGGTTATATTATTTATGATTTAGCTTAGCAAATATTGTCAAAGTGTAGATACGTCGATTATAATTTATAACCAAAATATAAGCTAATGTACTTATGTTATCGGAAATAATGTCTTAGGAAAAGACTAATGAAACAGTCTCTTTAACCTTTGAGATGCCTGATGCTCAGCATGAAGAAGTTTATCTTTAAAGGTTACTTTCTCGTTAACCTGAATCTCACCTAAGATCTCATTTAGAATGTAATGCTCTAACTCCTCGTTATTAAAGAGCACAGGGGAGTAGTGATTAGGAGCATAATCAACACACATATTAAAACGTACAATCCCATCAGAGCAGTCAGGCTCTTTTGAATGGATATGTCCATGAATTACGGTATTGCAGTTATTCTCTTCAAAGATCTCTTTAAACTCAGCTTCTCTTTTTGAATCAGGTTCTGATAAAGGATAGTGACAGATAAAGATATTCTCAAAAAGAATGTAATCTATGATCTTTTCAAAACCACAGCTTAAAAAGAACTTATCCGTAATGGTATCGTGGTTTCCTCTGAGCATGAGCTTTCTGCCTTTAAGCTTTTTGCAGTACTCAGAAATATGAGGTTTAAATTCAGACTTTAAGAAAGCTATATCACCTAAAAAGACTACGATGTCGTCATCTGTGATGACATCATTGTAGTTTTTTAGCATTAGATCTTCACACTGCTGTAAGCCTTCATCTGAAAACTCAAACTGAGGACGAGCATACTTAATTATGTTCTTATGACATAAATGAAGATCTGAGGTGAAATAGAGCATGGTTGCCTGCCTTAAAACAAAAGTGTTAATACATTAGTTGATGAAAAAGTATCAGATAATGTAAAAGGTGGTGTAACGTAAACTAAAAGTTAAAGTCTTTCATTTAAAATGAATGAGTAAAACTTCATAACACTCAAATGACAGACTTTGACTTTTAACTTTAAAAAGTTGTTAGCTTAAAGCTAAGCTTTAAAACTGCTTAAGTTTCAGCACTTATTGCAAGCAGAAAGTACAAATTAGGGTAACTTACCGAACACTAAAACAAAAACGGACCTTAACGGTCCGCTTTAGTTTAAGAGAAAAGATTATTTCTTTTGCTCTTTAGCAGCTTCGAGTTTCTGCTCAAGGTAGTGAATGCTTGCACCGCCCTTGATTTCAACAGGATCAGTTAACAGATCCTTGTGTAGAGGAACGTTAGTCTTAATACCGTTAAGTACTAATTCATCTAAAGCCTCTAAACCGCGCAGACGAGCCAACTCACGGTCATCATCGTAAACAATTAACTTGCCTACTAATGAATCATAGTGAGGTGGAACCTTGTAGCCCTGATATACATGGCTGTCCCAACGTACGCCTGGACCACCTGGTACATGCAGATACTTTATCTCACCAGGAGATGGCATAAAGGTAGCTGGATCTTCAGCATTGATACGGAACTCAAATGCGTGTCCACGTAACTTGATGTCTGACTGCTTGATTGACAGTGGGTTGCCAGCGCAAACTGAAATCATTTCACGAACGATATCAACGCCAGTGATCATTTCAGTAATAGGGTGCTCAACCTGAACACGGGTGTTCATTTCGATGAAGTAGAACTCACCGTTCTCATATAGGAACTCGAAAGTACCTGCACCACGATAGCCAATATCAATACATGCCTGAGCACAACGTGAACCGATAGTCTCACGCTGCTTCTCTGAAATGAATGGAGCTGGAGCTTCCTCTAGAACCTTCTGGTTACGACGCTGCATTGAGCAGTCACGTTCACCTAGGTATACAGCATGACCCTGACCGTCAGATAAAACCTGGAACTCAATATGGCGAGGGTTCTCTAAGAACTTCTCCATATATACAGCAGGGTTGTTAAAGAACATGTCAGCTTCACGGCGTGTTAGAGCGATTGAATCCTCTAACTCAGCGTCAGATCTTACAACACGCATACCACGACCGCCGCCACCACCAGCTGCTTTGATGATGATTGGGTAACCAATCTGGTTAGCTAAACGTTTGTTCTCTTCAAAATCTTCACCTAAAGCACCGGCAGAACCTGGAACGCATGGAACGCCAGCTTTCTGCATAGCCTTTTTAGCTGAAACTTTATCACCCATTAAACGAATGGTATCAGCAGTAGGGCCAATGAAGATAAAGCCTGACTTTTCAACCATCTCAGCAAAGTCTGCATTCTCAGATAAGAATCCATAACCTGGGTGGATAGCATTAGCGCCTGTAGCCTCAGCTGCAGCGATGATTGATGGAATATTTAGATATGAGTCTTTAGGAGCTGCAGGTCCTATGCATACAGCCTCATCAGCTAATTTTACATGCAATAAATCGCGGTCAGCAGTTGAATGTACAGCTACGGTCTTTAAACCTAACTGACGGCATGCTCTTAGAATACGTAAAGCAATCTCACCGCGGTTTGCAATCAGAACTTTTTCAAGTTTCATATTTATGGGTTACCCCTTATATTATTCAAACTCGAATAATGGCTGATCAAACTCAACGGTAGAACCGTTCTCAACCAAAATTTTATTAATAACACCTGATCTGTCAGCCTGAATCTGGTTCATCATCTTCATAGCTTCGATAATGCACAGGGTATCGCCTTCTTTTACTGAAGCGCCTTCTTCAACGAAAGGAGCTGCAGTAGGGCTTGCTGAACGATAGAAAGTACCAACCATTGGTGACTTCATAAGTTTAGCTGCATCAGGAGCTGCAGGTGCTGATGGAGCTGCTGCAGGAGCAGTAGCAGCTGGAGCTGCAGGTGCTGCTACAGGAGCAGGAGCTGCTACAGGAGCTGCAATTACGGTCTGAACTGACTGAGCTACAGCCTTTTCACGGGTAATCTTAAGCTCTTCTTCGCCTTGCTTTAAGTTGATCTCAGATACATCTGACTTAGATACAATTTCGATAAGCTTAGCTATCTTATGAATATCAATTTGCATGAAAAATATCCTATTTAGTTGATTCTAATCTTAATGCTTACGGTCTAAGAAACGAACAGCGCCTCTTAGAGCAAACTCATAACCATCAAGTCCGAAACCTACAATGACACCAACAGCCACATCTGAAAGAAATGAATGATGTCTAAATTCCTCTCGTTTGTGAACATTGGAAATGTGAATCTCATAGAATGGCATATCAATACCTGCAAGCGCATCACGAATAGCTACACTAGTATGGGTATAGGCACCTGCGTTTAATAGTATGAAATCTACTTTGTTGCGGGAATTTTGGATCTTGTCGACGATATCGCCTTCATGATTAGACTGGTAGCATTCAATATCAACATTAAGTTCATCTGCTACCTTTTTGAGCATATTTTCAAGATCTTTTATGGTTTCATGACCATAGATCTCAGGCTCACGGGTACCAAGAAGGTTAAGGTTTGGACCATTAACCACTAATATTGAATATTTAGCCAAAATCTAACTCCAAAAAACTGAATTGGCGCATTTTATCATTTTTATAGTAAAGTGGCGCAAATTTTCTTAAAAAGTCGGTATTTTTTATAAAATTTGACCTTTTTCACCTTAAATTACTCACTACAGAGAACTAATAAAAAGCTCACATTACTGAATGTAATTTGTGTTTTTTTATTTGGCAAATTTAAGATACGAAAACTTGTAAAAACTATGATGTACAACACAAAAAAATGTTAGAATGTGCACACAGTTTTTTCTTTCATTTTAAGGTGCCTGTTGAAAGGTGCCTAACCTTAATAACTACTGAGGAACACTCCATGAGCTTCATTAACAAAGCCAAGTCAATCGCAGAATATGATCCAGAGCTATGGACCGCAATGAGCGGCGAATGCCAGAGACAGGAAGATCATATCGAACTTATCGCATCAGAGAACTATGCTTCTAAGTGTGTAATGGAAGCACAGGGCTCACAGCTAACTAACAAGTATGCTGAAGGTTATCCTGGAAAGCGTTACTACGGCGGTTGCGAATACGTTGATGTTGTGGAGCAGTTAGCAATCGACAGAGCATGCAAGCTATTCCACTGCGATTATGCTAATGTTCAGCCTCATGCTGGTTCTCAGGCAAACAATGCTGTATATCAGGCATTGTGCAAACCAGGTGACACCGTAATGGGCTTATCACTAGCTTCAGGCGGTCACTTAACTCACGGTTGCCCTGTAAACTTCTCAGGTAAAATCTACCATGCTGTAGGTTACGAAGTTAACGAGAAGGGTGAGTTAGATTATGATGCAATCCGCAAGGAAGCATTAGAGTGCAAGCCAAAGATGATCATCGGCGGTTTCTCAGCTTACTCAGGCATCGTTGACTGGAAGAAACTTCGTGAAATCGCAGACGAAGTTGGTGCTTACTTATTAGTTGATATGGCTCATGTTGCAGGTCTAGTAGCAGCTGGCGTTTACCCAAGCCCAATTGAGTATGCTCACGTTGTAACCTCAACTGCTCACAAGTCATTAGGTGGTCCACGTTCAGGCTTTATCTTATCAAACTGCCACGACGAAGCTATCTACAAGAAATTAAATTCAGCTATCTTCCCAGGTACTCAGGGTGGTCCTCTAGAGCACGTTATCGCTGCTAAGGCTATCGTATTCAAAGAGGCTATGGAGCCATGGTATGTTGAGTACCAGAAGCAGGTTGTAGCTAATGCTAAGTTATTAGCGCAAGAAGTTATGAAGCGTGGTTACAAAGTTGTAGCAGGTGGTACCCACAATCACTTATTCTTAATGGACTTCATCGGCTTAGAGATGACCGGTAAAGATGCAGAAGCTGCTTTAGGTAAGGCATTCATTACTGTTAACAAGAACACCGTTCCTGGTGAGCCACGTTCTCCATTTATCACCTCTGGTATCCGTGTTGGTACTCCAGCATGTACCCGTCGTGGTTTCAAAGAAGCAGAGATCAAAGAGTTAGCTTCAATCATGTGTGATGTTCTAGACAACTATCAGAATGATGAAGTTATCTTAAAGTGCCGTGAGCGTGTTAAGGCTCTATGCGCTAAATTCCCTGTATACAAAGACTAATAGTCTCAAGATAGGAAATTTACATTGAGTCAAGTATCAGATACTGACAAAAAATTCATGATGCAAGCCCTAAAGCTTGCATCATGTGGCTTATACACATCCTACCCAAATCCTGCGGTAGGATGTGTCATTGTCCGTGACGGTAAAATCATCGGCAGGGGGTACCATCATAAAGCTGGTTGTCCACATGCTGAGATTATGGCTTTACAGGATGCTTCTTTCGATGTTGAAGGTGCTACTGTATATGTAACCTTAGAGCCATGCTCTCATTATGGCAGAACTCCTCCTTGTGCCTTAAAGCTTAAAGAGCTGAAGGTCAAAAGAGTAGTAGTTGCAGCAGATGATCCAAATCCTAAAGTAAACGGTAAGGGCTTTAAAATCCTACGTGATGCTGGTATTGAAGTAACTCAGCATGTACTAGAAAAAGAAGCTTTAATCCAAAACCGTGCTTTCATGAAATCCATTACAGGCCCTATCCCTTACGTATCTGTAAAGGTTGGTATGTCACTAGATGGCAAAACTGCCTTAAAGGATGGTTCAAGCAAATGGATCACAGGTCCTGAATCTCGTCAGAAAGTTCAGGATATCAGAGCAAAATCTGACTGCATTATTACGGGGGTAAATACTGTAATTGCAGATGATCCTTTAATGTCTGTCCGCTATGATGTGTTAAAAGAAAAGTACTATAAAAAGATTGATAAAGAGTATTTAAGACAGCCTTTAAAGGTGATCTTAGATACCAACTCAAGCCTAAATATTACAAAGTACAGGATCTTTAAAGAGGGCAAAGTGCTGTTAGTTCATGGCACAACTGACTCTGAGCTTTTGGGCACAGAAAAAGTGGTTAATGAGCATGTAACTCGCATCTTTATGCCTTTAAGACATGATCTAATCGATCTTGAATATCTGTTAAAATATCTAGGCGAGTTAAAAATCCGTCGTGTGATGGTTGAAGCTGGTTCAATTTTAACCTCAGCTTTTATTAACTCTGGTTTCTGTGATGAACTCTATCTTTTTATGTCAGGTAAAGTTTTAGGTAAAGACGGTCGCAATGCCTTTAATCTTGAGAATGCACTGTCTTTAGATAAGTGTCAGGAATTTTCCTTATATAAGACTAAAAAGTACGGTTCGGATGTGCTCTTACATTATCTATCAGGTGGTAACTGATGTTTACAGGTATTGTTGAAGCTGTAGGCACCCTGAAGGCTTTAAAAAAGCATGGCCACGGTTACGAGATTTTAGTAGAGACTCCAGATTCTTTTAAATTAAAAGAACGCGTTAAATTAGGCGACTCTATTGCCAATAATGGTGTTTGTCTTACAGTTACAGCTATGTCAGGTAACGCCTTTTATGCAGATGTGTCTTCAGAGACTGTAAAATGTACCTGTTTTGGCAGTTATTCATCAGGGCATAAGATAAACCTGGAGCTAGCCTGTACCCCGTCTACTCATTTAGGAGGGCACGTTGTACAGGGCCACGTTGATGGTATCGGAACGGTAGTATCAAGACATACACTGGATGATGCCTATGACATCTGGATAAAAGCTCCTAATGAGCTTTTACGCTATATTGCCACAAAGGGCTCTATAGCAGTAGATGGTGTGTCTTTAACAGTAAATGAGATAAAGGGTGACTGCTTTAGATTAACCTTAATTCCTCATACTCAAAGTAATGTAAACTTTGAGAACTTTAATGAAGGTAATAAAGTTAATCTTGAGTGTGACGTATTAGCTAGATATTTAGAAAGACTGTTTACGGCAGGAGTTGGCTCCATTAACGCAGGAACTCAAAGTCTAGCTAAAGATGGCGCCATGAAAGGTCATACCTCAAACAGCAAACAGAATAATTTATCAAATAGCAAGAGCTACAAGTCCTCTGCTATTACCATGAGTGCATTACTCATGAACGGTTTTAAGTAATTTTGGAGAACCTATGTCTATCAAAGTAATTGAAGGTAACAAGCCTTGCCGAGAGGGCAAGTTTGCTATTGTAGTATCTCGTTTTAACAGCCTTATCTGTGAGCGCCTGGTTGAAGGTGCTGTAGACGTTTTAAAGCGTGAAGGTGAGGTGCCAGAGGAGAACATTACTTTAGTACGTGTTCCTGGTGCTATTGAGATCCCAGTAGTATGCGAAAAGATCGCACAGTCTCAAAAGTACGATGCTATCATCGCTTTAGGTTGTGTAATTCGTGGTTCAACCTATCACTTTGAGGTTGTAGCAAACGAGTGTGCTAAGGGTATTACTCAGGTAACCTTAAAGTATGCTATTCCTGTATCAAACGGTGTTTTAACTGTAGATACTCTAGAGCAGGCTTTAGAGCGAGCAGGTTCTCATACCGGTAACAAGGGCGCCGAAGCTGCTTCTGCTGCACTTGAAATGGTAAATGTAGTAAAACAGTTTTAATTAAAGCTGAATTAAAAGTTTATAAAAAGTTATAAACAAATGCTTTAAATTTATAAAACAAAGCTTTAAATAAAGCACTTAGATAAGAGCTTTAAAATAAAACAATAAAGGATTTAAAAAGATGGATTCAACAGAAGGTGCAGTAACACCAGCTCAGCGTCACAAGGCAAGACACTTTGCGATGCAGGCTATCTATCAGTGGCAGTTAACTGATTTAAGCCCAACCGAGATTGAAAAACAGTTTTTAGAAGATCAGCCTATGAAGGGCACCGATCTTGATTACTTCCATGATTTAGTATCAGGTGTAATTAACAATGTTCATGATATCGACATTGTTTATGCTCCATACTTAAGCCGTCCATTAGACGATCTTGATCAGGTGGATAAGGCAGTGTTGCGTTTAGGTACCTTTGAGCTGATGTACCGCCAGGAAGTTCCATACCGTGTAGTTATCAACGAGGCTATTATTCTTGCAAAGGAATTTGCTGAGCAGGACAGCCACAAGTTCGTAAACGGTGTGTTAGATAAGGTCGTTAAGTCTTTTAAGGCTCACTAGTGTCACTAGGTGAATTTGAACTTATAAAAAAGTACTTCTGTCAGAATGACAGAGGTACTGGTATTGAATTAGGCATAGGCGATGACTGTGCCTTATTAAATCTGCCTGAAAACAAAACTCTTGCTATCACCACCGATACCCAGATTGAGGGTATTCACTTTTTTTCTAACACCTCTCCTTACTATGTCGGTTATAAGTCTTTGCTGGTAAACTTATCTGACTTAGCTGCCATGGGAGCAAAACCATACTGTTTTACATTATCACTTACACTGCCTGAGGCTAACGAGGACTTTTTAAAAGAGTTTTCAAAAGGATTATTTTCACTTGCTTCAAAAGTAGATATTCCTCTAATTGGCGGCAATACTACTAAAGGTGAGTTATCCATAACAATCAGTGCTTATGGTCTTGTAGATAAAGGTAAGGCTTTAAGACGAGATAAGGCAAAAGTAAACGACGACGTCTATGTTACAGGTACACTAGGTCTGCCAGGTCTTGCTGTAGAACTAGGTTATAAGAACATTTGCCTTGATAAGTTTATTGATGGAAAAGATGCTTTTTCATACTGCTATGAAAAGAGCATGATAATTCCTGACAGATGTGAATTTGCTCATAAACTTGTAAATTACTCAGACTGTGCTTTAGACATCTCAGATGGACTTGTAGGAGACTTAAGACATATCTTAGAGCGTTCTTGCGTAGGAGCAAGAATCGATGTTGAAAAGTTGCCAAAGCCCTGTGAGTTTTCAATTTACAACCTTGATGAAAAAATACAGGACAAACTTTGTCTGTATGGTGGCGGTGATTATGAATTGTTATTTACAGCACCAAGTGCGAATGAAGACAAGATCATGGAATTGGCTTCAACATATGCTGTAAAAGTAAGCAAAATTGGCAAAATTAAAAATGGTACATTAGAGATCTTAAAACATGGTAAGATGTACCATCAAAACGACAAGTCGTTCGAACATTTTTAAAAAAGAATTCAAGGAAACATTGGAGATTTATCTTGAACACATTATTAAAAAAGACTGCCATCGCAACAGTATTGGCAACATCAGTATTATCTTTAAGTGCATGCGATCACGAAGTATCAGTTTCAAAAAACGGTGCAGTTGTTAATGCAAATGCTACAGCAACTGCAGCTCTAAATGATAAGAGCTCTTTTGAAGAGAAGGCCGCCTATGCTATCGGCGCTTCTTTAGGCGAGTATGTAGCTCAGATGAAGCAGAGTCAGGAGCAGTTAATCGGCCCAATCTCTGCTGAAAAAGTAATCGAAGGCTTTACTGATGGTGTAAACGGCGCTTCAGCATTAGACAGAGCACAGATTGAAAAAGTATTAAAAGATCTTGATGCAAAGATCCAGGAAAAGATTGCTCAAGAACAGAAGATATCAGCTGAAGATAACTTAAAGGCTGGTGAAGCATTCTTAGCTGCTAACTCAAAGAAAGATGGTGTTGTAACTACTACTTCTGGTTTACAGTACAAGGTTGTAAAGCAGGGTGAAGGTGAGACTGCTAAGAAGGGTGACAAGATCACTGTAACCTATAAAGGCACAACCATTGATGGTGTAACTTTTGACGAGTCTAAAAAGCCTATCGAGTTCCCATTAGAGAACATGATTGAAGGTTGGATCGAAGGTTTACAGTTAATGAACGAAGGTTCAGAGTACATCCTCTACATCCCATCAAAACTAGCTTATGGAGAGAATGGTGCTTCACAGATTGTAAAACCAAACTCTGTTTTAATCTTTGATGTTCAGTTATTAAAGATTGAAAAACCAGCTTCTAAGGCTGAGACTGAGTCAAAAGAAGAAGCTAAGAAGTAGACTTAAGCTTTAAAAATATAAAAATGCTGTTCTTTCATTGAGTGGAAGGACTCGCATCTAAAAGCTCTAACCAAATGTACGATCTTTGGTTGGAGCTTTTAATTTTAGAAATACGTAGTAAGAAAAGATTCATCATTTATGTTCACCATAAATGGTGCCAACCTTTATTGCTAATGGCATCTGTTCTGTTGCTAATCCTCACATTATTAAGAGAGCATTATGTTTAAGTAGAAGTTTTGAACTTAATGTTAAACTTTAAGATAGAGAAAAGGTCTTATGAGACAGGATATAAGTTGTTTTCTGCACTGTCTTGATCCATCCATAATTTGTCACTGATAAAAGAAAAAAATTGCTTTTCAATATATAATCTAGAATAAGGTTTGGAGATAATACATATGAAAGATATCAGCTCAACAGGTTCATTTATAGATTTTACTTTAGAGAACTTTATCTATGTTGATAAGACTGAATATATTCCAAAGCTCGTCAAACTAAAGCGAGTTTTTATCTCCCGTCCACGTCGTTTTGGTAAATCTCTTACCTTAGATACCATAGCAACTTTATTTGAAACAGGCGTTGAACCTTACTTTAAAGGAACCTGGATTTATGACAAGTGGACTGAACCTACCTATCCTGTATTCAGACTGAGTTTCTTGAATTTAGATAATTCCTCAATGGACTTATTCAAAAAACAGCTAAATTCAAAAATTACTGAATTTGCAAATAAAATCAGTGTAAAAGGATATGTCGAAAAAACAGAGCCTGAAGACTCAATATTAAGTCTGCTTGAAAAACTAGAAGAAGAAACTCGTCAAATAGTGATCTTAATTGACGAGTATGACTATCAGTTAACATCTAACATCAATAATGATGACCTCTATAAGCAATTTCAGCAAAAAATTAAAAGATTTTATGCCAACATCAAAGATAAGTTTGCAATTAAGTTCTTAGGAATAACAGGTGTCACCAGATTAAAAGATGTAGCGATATTTTCAGTAGGTTCTGATATCAACGATATCACCAACTCAAGTGCCTATTCTCAGATGATAGGCTTTACTCGAGACGAGATTAAAAAGTTCTACATCGATTATTTAAAGTTAGCTGCATCCTATGAGAACAACTGCAACGTAGATGAAGTAACCGACACTCAGATTGAATCTTTGTTAGATAGACTTGCTCAAAACTACGATGGTTACTGTTTTGATGAAGACTATGAAAAGAAAGTTTTCAGTACATGGTCAGTAAATACATTCTTACAGTCAGTTGTTGACAAGAAAAAAGTTCAGTTCGGAGAGTACTGGTACGACAATGGAGGCTTACCTTCAATCCTAGTTAACTATTTAAAAACACATGAACTAAATGCTTTTGAATACTTAAATAAAGAAAAATCAGTAACAATCCCTGTTAACGATTTTTTAAATCCAACATCTTTAACTACTATCAATCAGAATGTACTGATGTGCCAGACAGGCTACTTAACCTTACGCTCTGCTTTAACTAGTGGTGATCTTACAGTAGATTTGGGTATTCCAAATGGTGAAATCTATAAAGCCTTAAACAGATTACTTGCAATCAACTTTTATAAGGAAGGTATCTATGCTTTAGCAAAGGGTGTTAGAGACCTATTAGATGCAGGTGAGATAGAAGATATCATAGATAGATTCAACTCAGTTATAAATTCAGTATCTTATGATCATTTCCCTATTAACAGTGAAGCTGCGGTACAGAACTACCTATACCTATTCTTAATAGGTGCAGGTATTGAAACAACAACTGAAAGTCACTCTTCAAAAGGAAGAGCAGATTTAATTATAGAAACTAAAAACAGACGCTTAGTCTTTGAATTAAAGTATGCTGAAGATGAAACTGTAGCAAAGACAAAGCTTAGTGAGGCTGTAGAACAGATTAAATCACGAGACTACGGTAATACAGAGCCTAAGAAAGCAGAGCTTTTAAGAATAGCAGCTGTCTTTAATGCAGATCCTAAGGTAAGAGCTTTTACTGAGTATCAGTCTGTTTAAGCTTACAATGAATTTTAAGTGCAAAGCTTAAGAGAATAATACCTACGTATCCAAGGCACCACATAAAAACTATCCTGTGGCGAATTAAATACTCAGCAAAATAGTGAGGTGCAAATTTTAACTTGTAGTAGATAATACTAACTACAGACAGCTATCTTGAATATAAGAACAGCAGACCCATTCAGAGCAATGAGATCCATTAGCTCTGATTTTAAAAATATCCTTCTAAAATCCTCTCAAATTTGGCAACAATTATCCCTGATTAGGGCAAAACAAGATCTTTTCACGCTATAATTCTTAGCAGTCTGATGGAGATTTAGAAGTATGAAAAAGATTGGTAACACAGGTTCATTTAAAAAATTTTATTTAAACGACCAAATTTATGTGGATAAAACAGAATATATCTATAATCTCATTAACAATGAAGCTAGAGTCTTTATCTCCCGTCCGCGCCGTTTTGGTAAATCTCTTACCTTAGATACCATAGCAACTTTATTTGAAACAGGTGTAGAGCCTTACTTTAAAGGAACCTGGATTTATGACAAGTGGACAGAGCCTACCTATCCAGTATTCAGATTGAGTTTTCTAAATTTAGATAATTCCTCATTGGACTTATTCAAAAAGCAACTAAATTCAATAATTTCTGAATTTGCAATCAAAATCAGCGTTAAAGGCTATGTTGAAAAAACAGAGCCTGAAGACTCAATATTAAGTCTGCTTGAAAAACTAGAAGAAGAAACTCGTCAAATAGTGATCTTAATTGACGAGTATGACTATCAGTTAACATCTAACATCAATAATGATGACCTCTATAAGCAATTTCAGCAAAAAATTAAAAGATTTTATGCCAACATCAAAGATAAGTTTGCAATTAAGTTCTTAGGAATAACAGGTGTCACCAGATTAAAAGATGTAGCGATATTTTCTGTAGGCTCTGATATCAATGATATTACCAATGCAAGTGCCTATTCTCAGATGATAGGTTTTACACGTGATGAGATTAAAAAGTACTACATTGATTATTTAAAGTTGGCAGCATCCTATGAGAACAACTGCACTGTAGATAACGTAACCGAAGCTCAGATTGAATCTTTGTTAGATAGACTTGCCAAGAACTATGATGGTTACTGCTTTGATGAATTCTATAAAAAGAAAGTATTCAGTACTTGGTCTGTAAATAAATTTTTCCAAAGTGCGGTATCTAATAAATTTGTATACTTTGGAGAGTACTGGTACGACAATGGTGGCTTACCATCAATCCTTGTTAACTATTTAAAAACACATGAACTAAATGCTTTTGAATACTTAAATAAAGAAAAATCAGTAACAATCCCTGTTAACGATTTTTTAAATCCAACATCTTTAACTACTATCAATCAGAATGTACTGATGTGCCAGACAGGCTACTTAACCTTACGCTCTGCTTTAACTAGTGGTGATCTTACAGTAGATTTGGGTATTCCAAATGGTGAAATCTATAAAGCCTTAAACAGATTACTTGCAATCAACTTTTATAAGGAAGGTATCTATGCTTTAGCAAAGGGTGTTAGAGACCTATTAGATGCAGGTGAGATAGAAGATATCATAGATAGATTCAACTCAGTTATAAATTCAGTATCTTATGATCATTTCCCTATTAACAGTGAAGCTGCGGTACAGAACTACCTATACCTATTCTTAATAGGTGCAGGTATTGAAACAACAACTGAAAGTCACTCTTCAAAAGGAAGAGCAGATTTAATTATAGAAACTAAAAACAGACGCTTAGTTTTTGAGTTGAAGTATGCTCAAAACGAGACTGAGGCAAAGACAAAACTTACTGATGCTGTAGAACAGATTAAATCACGAGACTACGGTAATACAGAGCCTAAGAAAGCAGAGCTTTTAAGAATAGCAGCTGTCTTTAATGCAGATCCTAAGGTAAGAGCTTTTACCGAGTATCAAAAAGTCGTATAGCTAGTTTCAATATATTAGCTAAAGCCCTAATCTGTATGGTAAAGATGTAGGGCTACTATACTGAAACCTACACTTCAATGTCATACGTTGACTTTGAAGATCATCTGTTAAGCACTTAAGCTATGCTACTGAGCTTTCTTTGAAAAGGATCTTGTGATTTGAAAGCAGAGTTTAGCTTTTCTTTTACTCATTTATCAGAGTTTTTAGCTCTGATAAAGAAACATCTCCCGTATAAGAACCTTTAATTTTTCCTTTCTCATCTATTAAAGCTACAAAAGGTACACCTACAATGGCTAACTTTTTTGCTAGCTTTAAATTGTCATCTGTATCTGGCTTAGTAAAATCAAAACGTATCAGTTTTAAATCTTTTGTAGCCTCTTTAAATTCACTAGTTGAATAGAGCTTTTTATCCAGTTCATGACAATTTGAGCACCAGTCAGCTGATACTGTAATTAAGATCTTTTGTCCTTTATATGGGGATAAACTCTCATAAGATTGCTCATAGGTAAAAGGTAACTTTTGAGTAGTACCTGCAATAAAGAAGATGCAACTGAAGAGTACAAAGAAAGTTGCAAGAGAAGAGGTAAGAATAATAGAGAGTTTGCGTGAGTGCAGTAAGATACCTACAGCGTAAGCTGTGCACAGGGCATAAACAAAAGGCTCAATATAAACATCTAAAGCGCCGAAAAGGTGCTTTACGATAAAGTAAGAACCAAGAATTAAAGGTATAGCTAAAAGGTTTTTAACTACATTACTTTTACCTCTAAAGATATTTAAAAAGCGAGAACCAAAGGTGCCAATGACAAGTAGTGGTACCCCCATACCAATACCTATAAATAAAAACATCAGCATGCCTTTTAGAATAGAGTTAGTGCTTATAACATAAATTAAGGCACCTGCTAAAGGCGCACTGGTACACGGTGTAGCAATCAGTGCACTTAGTGCACCAAACACAAAAGCCTTTTTCAAAGTACCGCTTTTTTGTCTGCTGATTGTCTTTTCAAGTTTTGCATTTAAGCAGGATGGGACTTTTAAATGAATAGCCCCCATGCAGTCAAAGGCAAAGATTAAGAGTAATGATGCCATGACGATTAGACTTAATGGATGCTGCAGAACACCATGAGCTGCGACCCCCAACTGTGCAAATACAAGACCTAATACACAGTAGGTAAGAGCTAACCCTGAAAGATAACTTAAGTTCTGTTTGAAGGCATGTGCCGTATTTATAAATTTTCCGCCTAGGATAGTTGCTGAATAAATAGAAAGCATTGGCAGCACACAAGGGGTTAAATCAAGTGCAGCACCAAAGATCAGGCATAGAAATAAAATTAAAAGAAAGCTGTCTGAGGCTTTAAATAAAGAGTGCTGATTCTGAGAAATGTCGCTGTCTGCTTCATTTAAAGCCATAGCACCATTTGCTGATAACTCTCTTTTATAGCCATCATTATCACTACTTTCATTTTGCTTTGAGAAGGTAGCTGAAGAATCTTCTTCTGAAATATCATCAGATGCTACAGCTTGTTTACTGCTGTCATCGTTTGAAATGATCTTGTCACTATTCTCTACATCAGCTGTAATTACAAAGCTTGTTTTCTGCTCGGGGTAACAGATACCAGCGCTGTCGCAACCTCTGTATAAAAGAGTAATGGTGTCATCTTTTTGTGCTTTTACAAGAGTAATTTCAACATCAAAAGACTTATCAATAATTTTACTATTGCCATTAAGATCAGTGTGATCAATACCATTTGGAATTGAAGATAAAACAGCCTTAGCATTAGAAGACACTACCTGTACAGAATCTTTATAGATATAAGAGCCTGCATTTAAATTGAGCTTACATTTTATTTTTACATGAGCATCATAAGCACAGGTACTTGTGAAAGGTACTGTAGCTACAGTGTGAGCCTCTGTTTTAACCTCAGGCATTTTAAATAGATCATCAAATGAATCATCGGCTGATGCTGCATTTGAGGTTAGAAAACAGCTTAAAAGTAGTGATATTAAAAATGTAAATAGTGATCTGAACATAATGTTTTACTTTAATCTTAATCTGTTATGCTTTCTCTAAAAGCCAGTCTGCAATATCCACAACCAACACACCATCAATGTCATATTTAGGATAGCGAGTTCTAGTAATTAATAGCTTTGGGTAGGAGTCCTTTATCTTTTGCAAAGGCTCTAGTTCTCTTTGTTTAGTAGTGTCAGCTTCAATATTATCTGACACTTGAATGTAGAGCTTTTCACTATTTTTAATAGCTACAAAGTCTACCTCTTTCTGATATAGCTTACCTACATAAACCTCATAGCCTCGTCTTAATAATTCAATGGCTACGATGTTTTCCATGATCCTTCCAAAGTCAGGGGGCTTAGTCCCTAAATTAGCATACCTAAAGATGTGGTCACACAAGTAGTATTTTTCTGTCGTGGAAAGATACTTTTTACCTCTGATATCAAAACGAGTGATCTTGTAAAAGGCATAAGCGTTGCACAAGAAATTAAGATATGAGAAAACGGTCTTATGGTCGTTTTTTGTTCCACTTTTTGAAAGGGTATCAGAGATGTTTTTACAAGAGGTTAAATTCGAAATATTATCTTGTAAGAAGTTTGAAACTCTAGAGAGTAAAAGAGAATTTCTTATTTTATATCTCTGAGTAATATCTCTTAAGATAAGAGTATCAAAGACATCTTTGATATAGTGCAATCTGTCACTTTCATTTTTATAGGCATAAGCACCTGGCATGCCACCAATTGATAGGTACTGGTTGTAGGCTTCATATCTATCAGTCAATTGAAAGTAGTCCATGAACTCTGCAAATGAAAATGGGAATACACTGATTTTAAAGGTGCGGCCTGTAAACAGGGTGGCAAGATCAGAACTTAGTAGAAAAGCATTTGATCCTGTAATATAGATGTCATATTTTTCTTTTGCATGAAGACTGTTTATAGCTTTTTCAAATTCCTTACAATTCTGAACTTCGTCAATAAAAACATAGTTGTTCTTATTCTCTTCATACTTATTTTCAATATAAGAGATTAGCTGATGTCTATCTTCGAGAGCTTCAAAATCATCTAAGTTGAAGTTGATATGAATGATGTTAGCATCAGTATCACTCTCTTTAATCTTTTTAATAAAAGATTCCATGAGCTTTGATTTGCCACAACGTCTAATGCCTGTTATTACTTTAATATCAGGAGTGCCTTTCACATCCATTAGCCTTTGTAAATACAGTGGTCTATCAATAAGCTTCATATAAAACCTCACAGCCTTTTATTCATTATAAAAGTTTCTATTCCCAAAAGTTTAAAATTTTTAAAGTTTTGGGAATATGATTAAATAAAGTATTAAATGACAATAAGTTATAAAAATAAAAAATCATCAAAAAAGAAGTGCTTTTGATTATCTCTTTTTTTTAAAGACAATATCTTCTTTATAAAAATTGTCAAAGATTGCGAAATTATTAAATTCAAAGCTTGTTTTAAAGAAATAGATAATTTGGCCGAAGATCTAAAATAGAGTTAGCTGTTTTATTTTTTGCTCTTCGTGCATATTTATGGGTAAATAATTGAAAGTAGAACACGTTAGAGCCTTAATCTAAGCTACTTTTAGCCCTTTACCACCTCGGTTAGGAAGTGGAATAAATATATTTGAACATCCAAGTAAGATCATATCGAGCATATTTTGGATGTTTCTAAAGCCATAAGCTTTACGTAAAAACAACTTAATCTTGTTGTTTATCGCCTCAACTCTAGCATTGCTCAGTTTAGTCTCAATGGTATTGATGATATGCTCCTCATGTCGCCTAATTTTATAGGCAAGCTCTTTGAAAACATGAATTCTGCTGTGAGTAGCTCTCCACAAGAAAGACTTAAGCTCAGCTTTAGCTTCTTTTATATCTGTAAGCTTTAAAGCAAGTCTTAGTTGTTCTTTAAGCCTATAACCACGGAACAGTCTAGGATTGGTCTTAGCAATCATTTCCAGTCTGGCAGCCTGGTTAGAAGTAAGGTTCTCAGGAGCCTTACCAAGAGTATGTAGAGCAGTATAAACTAATCGTTATTGCGCCTTCGTTACCTAATACTTTTTTTGTAAATTCTAAACAAGGTAATTATGGGGACTTTTTAGATAGTGAATTATATCCCTTGATAAAATCGATGTTACCAGTATCAGATAGTAAAGTTGATAATTGTGTGCTGGGCGTTTCCATGGGAGCATTTGGCGCTTTAGCCTGGAAGTTGAGAAAGCCTGAGCTCTTTTCTTCGGTAGTTGCAATTAGTGGATATTACGACCATTCATTACCATTTGATCCAAAAATATCAAAACAAAAAGCAACATACGCTTTATCAAAGCTAATTCTTCCGTATGTAGAGGGAGTGTTTTCCGAAAATAAAGAAATTTCTCCTACGATTATTAAAAAGCAGATAAGAAAAACTGAAAAGTCAGATGACTCTAAGTTTATGTTTTACACTGGAGATCATGATTATTTGAGCTTAGGTCAAAGCAAAAACATATACGAATTTTTGAAAGAAAGTGGTCTTAGAGCTGAGTATAACGAGGTTCTTGGAGATCATAATGTATCTTGTTGGCGTATTGCTATAAAGATGGCAATAACTCAACTGTTTGAACAGTAATATCCGTATTAAGAACAAGCTCGATTTTTTTGAGTCTCAATTTTGATGGACTTTAGATCATCCAATTTTTGATACGGTGTTGTATGCATTTTTGTTGCTGTGAAAAAGACAACCATCCATTTATAATAGAGAACGATGAAAGTTACTAGCATCGTATGGGGAGATAAAAATGGCACTGTATTTAAATGTGGGGAATGAGTCTTTTCAAGAATCATTAGACTCTCCTATATATGTTGACAAGTCTCCTTTAATCGAGATCCTAAATAAAAGTATAAAGACAAAGAATAAATATTTTTGTCTAAGCAGACCTCGTCGCTTTGGAAAATCTGTAACTGCTCAAATGATCTGCTCTTACTATGCAAGATGTCAAGATAGTTCTTCATTGTTTGACAATTTAAAAATAGCTTCATTTGATGACTATAAGAAGCATTTAAATCAGTATGATGTCATCTTTATCAATATGACTGATGAATTTTCAAGAGCCTCTCATATTGTTAAATCTATGACAGACATTCTCACAAAATCAATTGTTAGGGAGTTAAAAGAGGCATACCCAACTTGTGTAATTTCATCACCAGAATTTTTAGATTTAACGCTTCAGGAAGTATTTAACTATTCTAAAATTCCATTTGTGATAGTAATCGACGAATGGGATTGCATCATGCGTGAAAAAAAAGAAGATCCTGAGAGTCTAAAACAATATTTAGAATGGTTAAAAGCAATCTTTAAAGATAAGCCATATGTTGGTTTAGCCTACATGACAGGTATTCTTCCTATTAAAAAGTATGGTTCTCATAGTGCATTGAATATGTTTACAGAATACTCTATGACAGAACCCCTAAACTTAGGACAATACATTGGTTTTACAGAGAATGAGGTTAAAGATATCTGTAAACAGCATGATGTAGCCTTTAATCAAATGCAACAATGGTATGACGGATATTCATTTAAAGATGTTCCTCATATCTACAATCCTAATTCAGTAGTAAATGCAGCAACCTATAAAAAGTTTATAAGTTATTGGACTGGTACAGAAACATTTGAAAGTTTAAAAAGCTACATTGATATGAATATGGAAGGCTTAAGAGATGACATTGTAAAACTCATTGCAGGTGAAGATGTCATAGTTGATGTATCAACATTCAGTAATGATATGGTAACTTTCCATTCAAAAGATGATGTCTTAACCTTACTTATTCATTTAGGATATTTAGCAATTAAAGGCTCTACAACTTTAGGAGTTATAGTTCACATTCCAAATGAAGAGATTAAGTTAGAGTTTAAGACCTGTGTAAAGAACAACAATAGATATGCAGGCGTATATGACCTAATCAAAAATACAGATGTGCTGTTAAATGATATCTGGTCATTAAACTCTGATGCTGTAGCAAAAATATTTGATGAAGCACACCAAGACCATACCTCAATTCTAACTTACAATAATGAGAACTCATTAGCTAATGTAATTGCTATTTCTCTATTTTTAAGCACAACAAATACTTATAACGTTATAAGAGAATTACCTACAGGAAAAGGCTATGCTGATTTAGTTTATCTGCCTAAGATTGGTGTAAACAAACCAGCTCTTTTAATTGAGTTAAAGTACGATAAGTCAGCAGAAAGTGCTATCACTCAGATTAAAGAGAAGAATTACCTGCAGTTCTTTAAAGCCTATAAAGGCGAAGTCCTGTTAGTAGGTATTAACTACTCAAAAGATACTAAAACACATCAATGTATTATTGAGAAGGTTGCTATTTAATTTTAATAAGCCGTGTTTGATGCTAAGTTATTGCCCATGACTTTTCTTAGGTAACAACAAAAGTGGCAATGCAATTAATTACCAAGGTTCATAATTGCCGTATTGCAATTAATCAAAAGAATTGATCCTGATAACTAAGATTAATTAGCCATTATTACTAGGTAAAATAACTATAAAAGCTTTAAAAATCAATAAACTAAAATTGTGTAAAGTATTTCATAAATTATTGGCACATATCTTGATGTATATACAGCATACAAAGTAAAAGTGGCAAAGCTTGCCACCTAAAGGTTTCAATGGGGGAACACAAGATGAGTTTCGATTACAGTACAATAGGTAAAACTTCCTCCCGTATTGCATCTGATGCTGCAGAGGCTACATCCAAGAAAAATAACTCTCTAGATCAGGCCGATTTCTTAAAGTTATTAACAACTCAGTTACAGAATCAAGATCCTAGCTCTCCAGTTGATAACAACCAGATGGTAACTACCATGTCACAGTTATCAGTTGTTGAGAACTTATCAACAATTTCTAATAACGTTGATAATGTAGTTAATGCAATTTCATCAAGCTCTGCTTTATCAGCTTCAAGCTTGGTAGGTCGAAGTGTATTAGTTGATACTAAAACTGCTTTCTTTGACGGCTCTAATCCTATTACCGCTCAGATTGATGCCGGTGATGGTGCTTCAAACGTTAAGATCAGCATTACTGATAGCAACGGCAATGTTGTTTCAACCTTCGAGGCAGGAGCTGCCTTAGATGGCAAAATTGACTTTAGCTGGGATGGTATACAGGATCAGAAAACTGGTGCAAAGTATGATTCAGGTAAATATACAATTAACGTTACTGCTTCACAGAACGGTCAGAACGTAAACTTACCTGTAAAGACATATGCAACTGTAGGTTCAGTTGTATTAGGCAAGACTACTTCAGACACCAAGTTAAACTTATTAGGTTACGGCGAGATATCTTTAGACAAGGTAGAGCAGATTGCTCTATAAGAGTTAACCTCATTTCAAAGTTAAAAGAGATCTTAAAACGTGTACTTTTTAGGATCTCTTTATGTTTTATCTCAAATGCCAAAACACAATAGCAATTCAAACAACTAGCGTAAACAAGCTTCAAGATTGCGCAATTTGCAGACGACTCAAAAAAAGAATCCTCATAACATTCGTTCAAGTAGTTTTGTTCAGTAACACAGTCATTTTCCTGACAATTTAAGCCCCCTATTAATCTTGTATTAATCACTTCAAATTTTCAAAGCGCTATAGAATGCTTATTTATAGAATATGGCACGGCTATTGCATTTAAAACATCAGTAAGAGGAAAAGTCATTTTCCGGAGGTTTTAAATGGATAATTTATTGTGGATTGCAATGTCAGGTGCTAAGGAGAATTTCCATAGCTTAGCTGTACGCAGCAATAACTTGGCTAATGCAAGCACCACTGGTTTTAAGGCAGACTTTGAAAATTCACGTGCTATGTCTGTTTTTGCCGATGCTTATCCAACCAGAGCTTTTGCTATGACAGAAAGACCTGGCTACAACATGGATGGTGGTGCTATTGAGACAACTAATAGACCATTAGATGTTGCTTTAAATGGCGATGGTTTTATTGCAGTCAATGACAAAGAAGGTAACGAAGCTTACACAAGATTCGGTAGTTTTGAAATAGACGTTAACGGCAATTTAAGAACTACCAATGGACTTCAGGTTTTATCTGATTCAGGTGATCCTATGGTATTACCTGCAATGTTATCTGATATTCAAATCAGCAACGACGGTACTATCTCAGGTAGACCTCAGGGCGCTGATTCAAATGTAATTGAAGAGTTTGGTCGTATCAAACTTGTAAAACCTGATGATTATAAAAATATTGAAAAAGGTTATGACGGTTTATTCCGTAACATTGACGGCACTGCAATGACTGAAGATCAGAGCGTACAGGTTAGAAGCGGTATGCTTGAATCATCAAATGTTAACCCAGTCGAAGAATTGACAAGCCTTATCAGGATCCAGAGACAGTATGAGACTCAGGTAAAAATGATGGAGTCAGCAAGTCAGATGGATGAACGTCAAAACACTTTATTGAGCTACGATTAGCAAGGAGTAGAACATGATCCCAGCACTATGGATTAGTAAAACAGGTCTTGATGCGCAGCAGACCAATATCTCTGTAACATCAAATAACCTTGCCAACGCCTCAACAGTTGGTTTTAAGCGTGGTAGAGCTGTATTTGAAGATCTTTTATATCAAAAGATCAATCAGCCTGGTGGCAGATCATCAGCTGATAGCTATTTACCTGAAGGTTTAATGATAGGTTCAGGTGCCAAGGTAGTTGCAACTCAAAGACAGTTCTCTCAAGGTGATGTTGAAACTACTGACAACTCATTTGATTTAATGATTCAAGGTCGTGGTTTCTTCGAAATTGAGTTACCAGATGGTACCACTGCTTACACCAGAAATGGTCAGTTTACCAAGAATGAAGAAGGTACTATCGTAACCTCAGGCGAGGGGTATCCTTTATTACCTCAGATCCAGGTCCCAGATAACGCCACTTCTTTGACAGTAGGTCGTGACGGTCAGGTATCTGTTGTATTAGCCAATGATACAGCTTCACAGGATTTAGGTCAGATCACAGTAACAGATTTCATTAACCCTACAGGTCTTGAGTCCATCGGTGACAACCTTTACTTAGAGACCACTGCTTCAGGTGCTCCTCAGCAGGGTATCGGCGGTGAAGATGGTATGGGTGTTATCAGACAGAATATGCTGGAGACATCTAATGTAAAAGTCACTGAAGAGTTAGTAAATCTCATTCAGGCTCAGCGTGTTTACGAAATGAACTCAAAGGTTCTAACTACTGTAGATTCTATGATGGGCTCTTTAATCCAGTCAGTATAGTTTAGGTTATGAGTGGTAGGTAAAGTAAGAAGTAGGTTATTAAAATAGGGGTGGGGTAAAATGAAGAAGGTTATTTTAGCAATTGCTTTATCACAGTTAGTGCTATTACAAGGTTGTGCTTTAGATACATTCTCTGCAAAACCTGATGATCCAAAGTATGCACCTGCGCTGCCTGAAGAGGATTACACCAACGCAGTACCTACAGGTGGAATCTATAATCCTTATACCATGAACAATGGTATGTATTCAGATACATCAGCTCATAAAGTTGGTGATATCATCTCTGTAACCCTAGAAGAAGCCACTTCTGCAAGTAAGAATGCATCTACTGATCTTGAAAAAGAAGGAAACAATAACTATGGTGGCATTACTCTTGCAAGTAAGAAATTACATTACAAGAATTTGACACCAACACTGTCTTCTAGCAACTCCAATGATTTTTCAGGAAGTGCTAAGGCAAAACAGTCAAACCAGTTGTCAGGACAGATTTCTGTTAGTGTAGTCAAGGTATATTCTAACGGTAATCTGCAGGTACAAGGCGAGAAGTGGTTGATGTTAAACAATGGCAATGAATATGTCCGTGTAACCGGTTTAATTAGACCTTCTGATATCAGCTCAGACAACACTGTATCATCACAGAGAATTGCCAATGCTAGAATTCAGTACGGTGGAACCGGCGATTTTGCCGATACTCAGGAACGCGGTTATCTGTCTAGACTGTTTAACAGCGCATTTAATATATTCTTCTAGTTTTGTAAGGTGGGGACTATGAGGATTGCAACAAAGTTTTTTAAATCATTGTGCTTAGGAGTAGCTGTATTAAGCTCTTTAAGCATCAATGATGCAGAAGCTGCAAGATTAAAAGATATTGCTTCAATTCAAGGTATTCGTGAAAACCAACTTTTAGGTTATGGTCTAGTAGTTGGTTTAGCAGGTACCGGTGAAAAGAACTCAAAGTTTACAGAGCAGAGCTTCCGCTCAATGCTAAATAACTTTGGTATCAAGATTGATGAGAGTACCTCTTTAAAGATCAAAGACGTAGCTCCTGTAGCAATTCATGCTACCATGCCTCCATTTTCAAAGACAGGTCAAACTATTGACGTAACTGTATCAGCAATAGGTGAAGCTACCTCATTACGTGGTGGTACCTTATTACAGACCATGTTACGTGGTGTAGACGGCAACGTTTATGCTATCGCTCAAGGCTCACTGGTAGTAGGCGGTTTAGGTGTAGAAGGTGCTGATGGCTCAAAGGTTACTGTAAACACTCCTACAGTAGGCAGAATTGCCAATGGTGCAATTGTAGAGCGCGAAGTACCAGATAACTTCAGTCAGACTGATTCATTTGTCTTTAACTTAAATCGAGCTGACTTTACCACTGCTAAAAATGTAGTTGATGCAATTAACGATCTTTATGGTGATGGTTCAGCTGTAGCTCAGGATTCTGCTTCAATTAGAGTAAGTGCACCACGTGATCCTTCTCAGAGAGTGTCTTACCTATCAACTCTTGAGAACATTGAAATCGATCAAGGTGAGGATGCAGCTAGAATCGTAGTAAATTCACGTACTGGTACCATTGTTATAGGTAACAATGTAAAACTAAAACCAGTTGCCGTAACTCATGGTGGTCTTACTGTTACTGTATCTGAAGATCCAAGAGTATCTCAACCTAACAGTTTCTCTCAAGGACAGACAGCAATTGTTCCTGATTCTCAAATCAATGTAAGAGAGAAAAAGGGTAAGATGTTCAAGTTTGATACAGGTGCGACCCTAGATGACTTAGTAAGAGCAGTAAACCAGGTTGGTTTAGCTCCAGGTGATCTAATGTCAGTACTAGAAGCTTTAGATAAAGCAGGAGCTATTGACGGTAAGTTAGAAATTATCTAAAAGGTTTTAAAGGTTCTGCCACCCCACCTACCTCTTCAAGGCAGAACCTTTAAATTATTGAGGTACCCAAAAGAACTATCTAACGATGTTCTCTTAAGGCCTTTTGCTACAACTTGACTATCTTATAGTTAACTCTATTTATGTCTAGTTCATCTTTTTCAGGATCTATTTTTATTAAGTCACTTTCAGATAGAGCTGGTCCTTTAAGCAATTCAAAAAGATCTCTATTTAAAGACTCCTTATACGCATCCATCATGATGTTTACATCTGTGCAATAGTACAAATGAGAGTTACCAAAGCTCTCATATTTTACTTTACCTGCAGAAACAAGAGGATCAACTACAATCCTTGTTAGTTTAGATAAATCTAAAATGGTATTGTCACAGTATCGTCTGCAGTAATAATAACAGTCTGAATGAATTTCTGTATCATTTATCTTTGTAATACCAGAGAACTTTTTCATAAAGCGATTATATGTGTGAAGTTGCTGTTCACAAGCAAGCAGTAAAGTAAAATAAATCAGATCTCCTATCATTAGATATTTTGCATTCTTTTTAGAAAGATATCCTGCCATACCATTCTCAAGATCAAAACTTACATTAGAAAATCTCTGTTCAGCTGATTCGGGGTTGACTATAACGTAAGAGAATATAGGATCAAGGGTTCTGTAACCTATGTGATTTCTAATACAGGTATTGGCTAATGAACTAACAGATGACATATCCTTTAAAGGGGAGAATACCTTATTCTTGCAATAGCTGTAGGTAAATGCTGGTAATACCAGTTCTCCATCATCACCAATAATCTCTAAGATGATGTCTAAATAATATTTTCCTAAATCAAACACATCTTCTTCAGGAATACCAACTTTTAACAATTGGCTATGAACGAGAACTGAGTCACCTTTTTTTAGACCAACTTTTATGAGTTGTTCTTTTATATAGTTCTTATCTAATTTCATTTTATTTACCGTATGTACAGTCAAATACTTGTTGAGTAAGAGCTTTTCTATCAAGTTTTCCATTGTAGTTAACAGGGAATTCTTTTATAAAGACTATGTCGTGAACTTGCATATAAAAAGGCAGATAATTCTTCAAAGTAGAAACAATATCATCTTTGATTTTATTATCTTCATCTCCTTCAACAGCTGCTACTAAATTAGTAATTTGGTTTAGTTCATTTCTTAAAGGAATCGACATAGCTCTTCTTTTGGAAGCAAGTCTTAGCTTTTCATCAATTTCTAACAGATCAACTCTAAATCCATTGATTTTAACCTGATCGTCTCGTCTGCCTTTAAAGATGAAATTACCATTATCATCAACGTAACCGTTATCTCCAGTCTTATACCATAAGGTTCCGTCGAGATTTAGGAATGCTTCATTGGTCTTTTCTTTACTGTTTAAGTAGCCTAAACCTACCTGATCTCCTGCTAAATAGATTTGACCAATTTCATTTTTAGCAAGCTCAACATTGTAGTCATTGAAGATACCTGCTTTTGCTCTTGGAAAAGTTGTTCCTAAAGGCACGACTCCTTCAAGCTCTTTAAGAGCATCTATAGTCATTATCTTTGGATCGTAAACTTTATAGCGCATGATGATCACAGTGGTTTCTGTTGGACCATAAGTGTTGTAGACAATAGAGTTAGGGCAACTCTTTATCCAATCTCTTACCTGTTCATACCAAAGCGGTTCACCTACAAAAATACTGATCCTAATTGAATTCATAAGCTCAGGCTCTAGCATTTCCATTTTCTTTAGCATACTGATAACGTATGGAACGGCATGAAATACTGTGATTTTGAACTTTGAAATAATAGGTGCAGGGCAGAAAAGGTATTCTTTTGGAATGGGAATTAAAGTTCCGCCTGACAGTATTGAAGAGCAGAGATCCTGAAGACTTAGATCAAACGTAATCTCAGACATTTGAGAGAATACGTCATTTTCGTTAAAGTTGTAGTAATTAAGGATCTTTTCTATGTAGCTGAAGAAATGAAAGTAAGATACTATAACCCCTTTTGCCTTTCCTGTTGTACCTGAGGTATAAATAACATAGATTGGTTTATTCTCATCGAAATCTATTTTTGATGATTCTCCAATTTCTGTTTTATTTGATGCTGTAAAGCTTAATCTTGTTATATTGTAAGAGCTTTCTTTTGAAAAATCCTGTTCGCAAAACTTATCAGAATCTTCAATAATTAACTCTTTATCTATCTTAGCTTCTTTAAGCAATTTCTTGAGGTATGCAGCGCATTCTTTACAAACAATGATTGCGTCAACATCAGAATCCAAAATCATTTCTATGGTTCTTTTTTCAGGAAATCTTGGATTTAGAGGAACGTAAGTTTGATTTGCAAAAATAGCAGCAAGAATTACAGCATATACATTTACCGATCTATAACCTAGAATTGCTACTTTTTTATATTTATTTTTAGAAATAAAATCAGCAATAGAGATACTTCTTTTATACAGCTCATTATAAGAAATATCTTCATTAGAAGTTTTGATTGCAATTTTGTTTTTGTATTGATTAAAAGCCTCTAAAAGAGCTTCTTTTAAATTTGAGTTTAAATTTACAAGATCATTCATATTTAGTTACACATCAATTTTGAGGCTACCATCGATGGAGAATCCACCATCAATGATTAGTCTTTTCCAAGTACTTTTCTTTTTATTGTTTGATATTGCACTTAGCTTTTAGATCAGCAACTGTTTCAGATGTCATGATATCTTTTAAACTTAGCTTTACTCCAAAATTGCTTTGTAAAGATTGTTGTAAAGTCATTAAAGTGATTGAATCCCACTGATCTAACTGCTTGAATTTAGTTTCATCAGTTACTTTATCTTCATCAAAAATGTTAGCTAATTCATCGTAAAAGTTCATAATTCTTAATTCCTTTATTCGTTAACTATATCAATAAGTTTATTTTCAAAAAGTTTATCTTTTATAGATATCAACTCATAGGCCGGAATATTGATGAGTTCGCTGATATCTAACAAGGTATTAGTGCCATCAGCATAAGCAATGAAATCTCTTAGAGCAATAATTGAGCTGTAAGATCCTTTCTGGCTAATGGTAGGGTAAAGTCCTCTTTTACCTAATTGAGGCTCACAGAATACGTTGATTCTGTATTTAAAGTTATTTTCTAAAACCAAAAGTGATTTGGTCATAACCTCATATTCACCAGCAAAGCCCTCAGGACTAATTAAGTTCAAATCGTCCTTGGAGGTGTGATACTCAGGATATGTTCCATATTTAGTTCTAGATACAGAGCATACAGGTAAATCTACACCTGGAGCATTAAACTGTCTTTCATCAGATCCTCGATGATAGAAAGAATAAGCCTTATGAGAAGGTACTAAATGCTTTAAGGTATTCTCAAGTAATTTATCAGTAATGGTATTGCCATAACGAGTTTTTACATATGAGTAATCTCGATTATCACCAACACATGACAGTACAAAGCCTGCTACGGTATTTTTCTTTAGAACCTCAAGGTTTCTTGATAGGTAAGTAATAGAACCTATGGTCTCAGGTATGTAGATAAATCTGTAGGTATAGTAGCGAGGCTTTTCTTTAATGAACTTTGCTAGAGCTACGGATAAAGCAGGTCCTGAACACTCGTTATTTGCCATAGAAGGATGGCAAAGATAAGTTGAGATTAAAATCTCTTTATCTGATTTACCTTTGATAATGCACTCACCATAAGTTAAAGATCCATGCTCATCTAAAGTACTTTTAATTACAGCATGGTATTTTTGATCTTCATGTTTTGCTAATTCATCAAATTGATTCTGAGACATGCAAAAGCCTGATCTTTCCTTATAGTATGAGGTTACATAAGGAATGACATCTTTTTGATTTTTTTGCGTGTAGATGTAGTTTTTAAGTTCAGAAAATGGAAGTACTTTATCTAAGGGGGCAGAGTAACCTAAAACATGCAGATTGTTATCTTTAAAGTCGATGAGCCTGTGGTGATCTTCATCTTCAATATAAGCTTCAGTACAGTTCCACTCTTTAGGTACAGTCCAATCAAAGACTTCTGTGCCTGATGGAACTTCAAAGACATTTATCTCAGGCAACTCTTCTTTTAAGATAGCTAAGGATTGTCTAAATCCGTTACCTGTAATACTTCTGCAAATAGGAAATAGCTTTTTTGCTATTTCATAACAGTAAGCTCCGACTGCATTACTGTTATTGCTATTGTTATTATTGTCTTCCATTGGCATTTTCTACTAAATCCTTTTTACAAAACCAGGTGTATTTCTATAGTTGTCGGCACTAAATGAGTTTTATTTAGCAATGATATGATTGCCTTTTGTTAGAGTAGAAATGGAGTCTGATTAAGGTTGTAAATAACTCAAATTGTGAAGGATCAAACTACAATATATAACTCTTAATTACATTATTTTTTTTGAAATAATAAAGCATTGTTTATTGAAAAAAGCAATTCCATAAGTTTCAATGGATTGAACAGTTGGCAATTCTAAAAACTCTTTTGTGTATTGTTTTGCTTCGATTTGCTGAAGCGCTTTTTGTGCAACCACTTTCATGTCTTTTTCGCAAGGAGCAGTCTTAAGTTCCAAAATGGCTAGTTTAGTCTTATCTGAATTTCTAAAAGAAATCGCTCTGTTCGTAAAATGTGTTGACAACAAAAATTTACGAAACATAGCAAAACACCTCAAATCATAGAAAATTTCAAACATTCCACCTTTCAAAAGTATAACAATTTTCATGCATTCTGAAAGGTGGTATTTGTTATATTCTGTCCCCATAGGGGAGAGATTTGATGTTTATAATATTTCTTGTAATTGTTTCTTTAAGTTATGTTCTGCATTGTTTACTTCTAAAACAAGTTGGTTGAAAGGTTTTACATATTTATCAACAAATTCTATTTGTTCATTGAGGGGAATATACTCAATATAATAGTTACAAAGATTGTAACTATTCAGAACCCCACCACAAAATTTAATTTGTAAGGCGGAAATTTTTATAACGATGAGTTCTTGCAACTCTCCATGCTCTTTATATATGGACCCACCATTCAAAAGCAACAAATTTTTAACATTTTTGTAATTACCTAAATCCCCGTGCATAATGTAGAGTATACACGGGGAAAGATCATAAATGGGAGGCGTAAGACCAACTAGTTATTTATGATCAATGAAGTTGACTGGTAATTGAAGGATCTTAATTAGCTCCTTCTGATGACTAGTAAATACTTTAGTTAGCAACCACTGATTGCCACATTTCTTGCATTCAATATCGCTCAGAATTGAAAAAGCGACATCTAATGATGAGCGATTTTTTCTAATCCAAGGTCTTAGCTTATTCTGTAAGGATTTGTGCAGAATTAAAGATAGAAAGGTAACAAACATCTTTCCTGTTAAAGCCTCATCACTGTGAACGTACAACCTCTCACCTAGAATATCGTTTTTAAGTTCAGCAAAGCACTTTTCAACTACATCCTTATTGTTATAGGTTCTAAGAGCGGTACTTGCTGTAAAGTTAGGATAAGTGGTGAACAGAGCCATGCAGCCACATAACATTAAGTCATTCCTAATAGTCTCATCATTACGGGTATAAGTAAAAGAGTTATCGTCCTTTTGGGTAACTGTATAGAAGCCTTTTACTTTACGGGCTAAAGCATCTGAGTACTCTTGGTTGTTTTCAACATCATATTGAGCATTTAGAATTTTCTTTTTTAAAGTTTCTTTTTGTAAAGCTTCTTTAGTAGGATCTAGATACATGATAAGAGAACCTTGAACATCACCAAGTGTATAAGGTACGACTCGTGCTTCTAGAGGAGAATCAAATTCATTTACAAAGTCGCTAATATTTGCTTCGTTTTCATTACGCCAATTGATAACTTCTTTAGTAATACCTTTGCAGTGGGCAATAGGAGCTCCCATTAGGAATGGTTGGCTATGCTCTTGTAAGTTGTGCACTGTGTTCACAGTTGCAAAACCACCATCTGTTACTAGCACTAATTGCTGACTTAATCCTAAGTTACGAGCATTGGCTAGTACGTATGGTAGATTTGAGAAATCATTGATACAACCATTATAGATGTTGTAGTAGATAGGAATGCCTGTATCTAAGGTGGCAAACAACTCGAAGTTTACCTGATCTAGATTCTCCCTATCTCGATTGTAGCCTTTAGATACCTCAGATAAACCTGTAGCATAGGAGGATATTGAGGTTACGTCATAACAAGCTAAATGAGACTCAGTGGTTAGTTTAATCCACTTCCTAAAGAATTCATCTGTATCATTCTCTTTAATGCTAGAGAATAAGGCACAAGCTTGAGAATCATTGATAATGGTATTAGTAAAACACATCTGACGAGTAGTAAAGTACTCAATACCAGTAAGACCACCACCATCTTTTGCATAGTAAGCTGCAATAGATAGAAGCTTTATGGTAACTTCATCTCCAAAGGTATCTACAAGGATTTGGTACAAACCAATATCTTTTGCTATTTTTATGCAAGCAATACCATAACCAAAGCCTAATACGGAGCCATCAGCAAACTCATTATAAGATAGCTCTTTACTCTCTTTCAAAGTAGCTCTACCTCTCTTTTTAACAGTAGCGTTTATTGGCGCAGGTGTCTTCATCAATTCAAAGTACTTATCATTAGGAATTAGTGCAATAGGCTCACCTGTAGAGTCATCTACGATAGCTTTGCCAATAGCAACCTCTTTATGGTGAAACTTACCATTAACACGTTTAAATTCAGTGTAATGGTAGAGATATTGCACCCCGTGGATCTTCTTAACGAAATAAGATAATTCCTTAGGTAATTCTACTTCATGATCAACGTACAGCATAACGAGCCTTCAAAAATTCACTTTATACTCTATATGTAATTATAGTAGAGTATATAAAGTAAAAGTGATCCTTGGGTAACAAAATTTATGAAAAGTTGATTAAATAAGGGAGGAGAGAAAATCCCCTAGATAGAATTTGAGTGATACTCTACATTTAATTAGGGGATTTAGGCAAATAACAAACTATAAGGTGATAAAGAATTCCTACCAAGGAATGCAATAAATTTTAAAATATGGATGTAATTGGTAAAACCGAACGACATTGATCCTGCGTTCTTTAATGGTACTTGATACCGCATTTTTAATTAAGGAATGTCGTTACGAAAACCATATAGGCCAGAGAATATATACTCTCATCAAAAGGCCGGATATATAAATGCATTTACTCTAATTACAAAAATGTTAAAAATTTGTTGCTTTTGAATGGTGGGTCCATATATAAAGAACAAGCGAGCTACTAGAACTCATCATTATTATAAATTTGCCCCCACAAATTGAATTTTGTTGTGTGTGGGGGGAGCTGAATAGTTATCTTAATTTTTAGTGAGAAAGTAAAATCTTCATTTACATAATTTCACATTTATCTAAAACACATCATCATTTGGTTATCATTATTTTTTGTCATATAGACTTTCATATTTGATAAGTATTCTTTATAAAGTGTTGGCAACTCAATTAAGTCACATACAGAATTGATAATAACATCAATCACAATTTTTGAGTTTAATGAAGAAATTTGCTCTAAAATGTCTTTCTTAGAAAGACTTACATCTACTGTAATAAATAAAGGACCGATATTTTCTCTGATTTTTCGAATATCGGTGATTACATCATCTTTGTTTCTTATCACGGATATTGGCTGTGAAATATTTTCTGTTTGGTCCTTTGAAAATGGGTTACTCTCGATCTTTATTTGAACAAAGTTTCCTTTAACAAGCGTATTTGGATTAGGTCTAAAAGTAGAAAAATATGTTAAATGATCAAAATTAGATTCATACATGATTGAGCATAATTTTTCATAACACAACCTAGATTGTTCATCTTCAAAAATTGATAAATTGTTTTTTAATATCTTGTTATCTATCTTATTTTGATGTTGTAAAGCATTCGAATAATCAGCCCAAGATAATCCTATAATATTTAGTAACTCTAGGCTTTCAAAATCCACTTGGAAGAGTTCAAATTTTCTATAAGATGAATCTATTACTTTAAGTTTTAGCGACTTTGGAATAGATAAAATTATTTGTTTATATGCTTCACTAGCAACAATAAACCAATCATTTTTGTTTTGCTCATAAGCAGTTCTAGGAGAAATAATTGGTTTATTGAATAATTGTCTATCAGAATCCTCTTTTGCAAAAGAATCAATGAAAGCTTCAACTCTAATTGAAGGAATTAAATAAGTTAACGTCTGATAAATATATTGACCATATTTTCCTGTTCCCCAAATTACAACATTAGAGTTAGCGCAAGGAGAATATTGTTCAATAAAATACCTTAATACATTAGCTTTAAATTTATATAAATCTATCTGACTTTCTGAGAATTCAGAAAAGGGATCTTTTTCTACTAAATGCCTACTTGATTTATCTATTTTTTCTTTATTGAGTAACTCAGATTTTCTTTCGAATAATTTATCAATGATGTAATTTTGGTATTTTGGATCAGCACTCTGATATATATCCAAAAGATTATAAAAATAGTGATTCTTTATCGCTTGATCAATTATTACATCAAGTTTTTCCCTTCCATCACTCTTTTTCTTCCACCAAATATAAGTACTTTCTAATTGAAACCTAGTGATAGCGTATTTTAATTGTTGATCACATAAATCAGCTAATGTATCAATAAAGCCATTTAATGGCCTCATAAACAAAGAACGTTTACTAAGAACCCCTAAATTGTCGCCAAAACTAAAGATTCTTTCATCACTCTTATTCTGTTCAAATCCTCCCCATTTCACAATTTCCTTCTTACAGACGTAAAAAGAGCCCCCTTTATTTATAAAAGGAATTAGAGGAACTAATTGTGGATAAAGGGATACAGCCTTTTCATAACAATTTTTTACTACCGTGCTAGTTATCAAGTCTTTAGAAAGAATAGTTGCAGGTAAAAATCCTGCTAATGATAATAACCAAGGAATACTATCTTTATGACACTCTGGCAACGTTGTGTGACTAACAAAAATTACTTTTTCTCCACGAAAAATGGCATTTTCAACTTCATGCCAATTTGACCAATCGTATAGATCGTCATCACCCAAAAGCCAAAGGTAGTCTTTATAAAAATTTTCGTAGGCTTTTGCAAGATTGACTCCCACTCCAACATTGTAGCGATTAGTGATATAAGAGAAATTCTGATATTTTTGTTTAAAATTTTCGCATATTTGCTTTGTGTTATCACTTGAACAATTATCTTGAACTAAAATATCTATTTCTCTTACAGGAGAGTCTTTATCAAGCAAACAATTCAATGTACGTTCTAGATATTTTGCACGATTGTAAGTAACAATAATTATCTGTAACTTTTCAATAGCTACATTATGAAATTTTTCACTATCTTCTTTTGTAAACATTGATTTTTTCCTCAAGAAGCACTTTAGCTATGCCTCTAAGCTTAAATGTAATAGTTATTAGTTATAATCAGTAAATTTTATTTGTTCAACTTACTGGGGGCAGTCCAATGTTGTGGAGGTTTAAATTAAAAATTTACAGATCAATGTCGGTATGTGCAACGCAATGAAAATTTTTCCATAACGAAAGGAGTTTCTCCTCACTCTCTTTATTGCAAACAATAAAAGATGATAACTAAAGAGTCTCTATGACTCATAAATTTTTAAATTAGCTCAAACTTAAAAGTAGGTTGATATTCCTTGATATATATCATACCTACAATTAAATCCTAATTTTAAAAGTTTACTATTATCACCAACTATATATTTTGGGGATTCACTACTATCAAAAGACAAGCAATCTTCTCTGCCATATCTCTTTGCTATATGCCGAACTATTTCTATAATTGGAGTCCCTTTTCCAGAACATATATTGAAGATCCCCTTAGTATTCAATTCTGCTAATAGAGATAAAGCCCTTGAAATATCAGTAACATGTATATAATCAATAACATCATAAGGTGTTTTAATTTTTACATTTTCTTTGTTTGTTAAGTTATTAACAACATAACTAATTATCTTTCTTTTTTCCTCATTAGGGCCATATGCATAAAAAATTCTAGTCCATACCAAATTGGTAGAATATTGTTTACACAATTTATATAAACTTTTATGCAACTTTTGCTTAGACTGTCCGTATAGAGTTGTAGGAACACAGGGAGAATTCTCTTTTAATATGACTTTTCTAGATAAGTCATATTCAAAACAAGTCCCTGCAACAATGACCTTTTTTCCCCCACTACGAATAAAACTTTTACACAATTGTATAGATTTTTCTAACCATAGTAGATTAACTTTACTTGAAGAGTAATCTTTAGTTTTAATATCCCAAGCTAAGTGAATTAACAGATCTGGTTTAGCTATTTTAAACAAACTATCAAAATTTTCGCAATTCAGTAGATCACATTTCAGAAAGTGGATAGAAGAATTATTGTACGATGAAGGTTTTCTTGTTATCACAAAACACTTATGACCACGACTATTCAATAAGGAAATTAAATTCCTACCAATAAAACCAGTGCCTCCTGTAATATAGATGTTCGCCATAGAATCCCTAAATTAGCTCCTTTTCTGTCCTATACAATATATTTATTGTCTTCTTTAGAAGATTTCAATATGAGGAATCGCAACTATAAATTTGCAATTCCACTGTTTCACATACTCGAGCTCTTTTGTAATTTCAGAACGAAGATTCCAAGGCAAAATTAAAATGTAATCAGGTTTTGTCTCTAATATTTTTTGCGGGGCATATACCGGAATACAAGAACCTGGTAAATAGGTGTCTTGCTTATATGGACTTTTATCTACTGCATAATCGATAAAATCTTGTCTAATTCCGCAATAATTCAACAAAGTATTTCCCTTTGCTGCAGCTCCATAAGCAACAATTGATTTACCTTCTTCCTTTATTCTAATTAAAGCAGATAATAAATCTCTTTTAACCTTTTTAGCATTTTGTTCAAAAGATAAATAGCCATCTATAGTATTAAATTGAGCTTTCTTTTCTATATTTCTTATTTTATTTACAGAATTACTTTCTTCATATTTTGAACAAGATTCATGACAAGCAAAGATTCTTAATGATCCTCCGTGAGTTCTTAATTGTTGCACATCAAATATTTTTAATTCATGCTTATTAAATATTCTTTCAACCACAGATAAAGACAGATATGAAAAATGCTCATGATAAATTGTATCAAACTGATTATTTTTGATAAGTTCCAATAAATGAGGAAACTCCATAGTTATAAAGCCAGTGTCTGATAGCAATCCTCTTAATCCTGATACAAAATCATTTATATTTGGTACATGAGCTAAAACATTATTACCAATAATAAGATCGGCTTTTTGTTTTATAGCTAATTTCTTTGCTAACTCTTGAGTAAAAAATTCAGAAAGAGTTGGAATTTCTCTTTCCTTTACAGCTACGGTTGCAACGTTATGAGCTGGTTCTATACCTAAAATTGGGATATTTTTTTCTTTAAAATATTGCAATAAATAACCGTCATTACTTGCAACTTCAACAACAAAAGATTTTTTTGTAAGCTTAAACTTATCAGTTACAAAATCCACATATTCTTTTGCATGTTTTAACCAGCTAGAAGAATAGGAACTAAAGTATGCATAATCAGAAAATATTTCTTCAGGAGTATCATACTCACCAGTTGTTTGAACCAAGAAGCAATTTTCACAAACACCAACATTTAAAGGAAAAAATCTCTGAGAACAACCATAATTTTCTTTCTTTATGTAGGAATTCGACAAAGGAGACAATCCAAGATCAATAAAACCATGCTTGATTTCTTTTCCACAAAATCTACAATATTTTTTTTTCATCGTTTTTCCTTTTATTTGGCTGATTATTAAAACACACACAATCATTTAACAAACAATAATGTTTGTACACCTAAAACAAGAATGATTTTGCGTTCTAGTTCCTTGTTCTGCATATACATCTCTTAGTTAAGATATAAATCTATTTGTGAATTCATCAGGTCTGATACTGAAGTATCATTACCTTTATGATTTAGAATGCATTTACTTAACTCACAAGTAAGTTTCATACATTCATCAATATGCCATCTTGGTTTCCAATTAAATTTTGATTTTAGGTAACTACAATCAAGCTTTAAAAAATTAGCTTCATGAGGTGCGTTCTCTTCACTGCAGTCAAGCCAAGTTGCATTGTCAGACCAGTGTTTGCAGAAAAGAGAAACTAACTGACCTGTAGTCACACAATCACAATCGTCAGGACCTACATTGTAGTAACCTTGAAATTCAGAATTTTCAAACTGTTTTTGAGCTACCATTAAATAAGTCATTACAGGCTCTAGCACATGTTGGTAAGGTCTAATGGAATTTTTGTTTCTAACTTTAATTGGTACATGATGTTCCATTGCACGAACACAATCAGGGATGATCCTATCTTTTGAAAAATCACCGCCACCTATAACATTACCAGCTCTTGCAGTAGAAACAGCAATATTGGATAAAAATGAATTTTTATAGCAGTGAGTTACTAATTCAGAGCAACTCTTACTATTTGAATAAGGGTCAAAGCCATCTAAATATTCGTCCTCCCTATATCCCCAAACAAATTCATTATTTTTATAAACTTTATCTGTGGTTACATTGAGTACACTTTTAACTGAATCAGTATGATGCACACATTCAAGAACATTTACTGTTCCCATGACGTTAGTTTGGTAGGTTAAGACAGGATTTACATAGCTTTCTCTAACTAAAGGCTGCGCCGCCATATGAATGACTATCTGTGGCTTAAACAAGTCAAAACACTTTTTTAGTTTCTTAAGATCACAAATATCACCACGAACATCTATTAAATAAGGTTCATCAAGATCAGTAGAATCAATTTTGAATGAACTTAAGTCTGTTTTAGTCTTAATGAAAGGCTCAAGATTGGCAATAGAAAACAAATTAGGTTCTGTTGGTATTCCATTACTATACCCTAAAACCTTAGATCCACTTTTTAACAAGACTTTAGTCATCCAAGTTCCTTTAAAACCAGTATGACCTGTTAATAGGACTCTTTTGCCTTTGTAAAATTCAAGATTAAATAGATTATTTGACATCTTAATTATCTTCAAATGTTTAATCGTCCCATTTCTTCCAAGGAGCTTTGCCCATAGCAAGCATTCTTTCTAAAAGATCCATCTCTCTTTTAGTATCCATACATTGCCAAAAGCCTTTATGAAGATATGACATAAGTTGACCTTGCTCAGCTAGAGTTGTAAGTGGAGTTTGTTCAAAAATAGTGTCATCACCTTCGAGTAAATCAAACACTTCAGGCTCTAAAACCATATAACCAGCGTTAATAGGAGCACTATCAATTAAGCTCTTCTCTCTAAAAGACTTAACAGCATTATCACCACCAATATCTAATATGCCTTTTTGTTGCTCTTGCATAACAGCAGTTAAAGTTGCAAGCTTTCCATGTTTCTTATGAAAACTTACTAAATCTTTAATATTTACATCACAGACACCATCACCATAGGTCAGCATAAAGGTTTCATTACCAACGTAGCGTTGAATTCTCTTTACTCTTCCACCTGTCATAGTGTTTAAACCTGTATCTACAACAGTTACCTTCCATGGCTCACAATGATGATTTAAAATTTCAAAATCATTTATTCCTGACGAAAAATCAAAGGTTACATCACTACTATGCAAAAAGTAATTTGCAAACCAGTCTTTTATTACATGTTGCTTATAGCCTGCGCAAATAATGAATTCATTAAAGCCATAGTAAGAATACTCTTTCATGATGTGCCAAAGAATCGGTTTACCTCCAACCTCGATCATTGGTTTAGGTTTGAACTGAGATTCCTCAGAAATTCTAGTACCAAGACCGCCAGCTAGTAAGACTACTTTCATAAAGAAAATCCTAAAAAATATCAGTTAAATGAGTCTTACCAAATCAACGCAACCTTAATAGAAAAATAAATTATTTTATTAAGATCTCGTATTATTCAAAATAAATAAACGAGTTTAATCAATATAAACAAGATCTTCTGTTCTAATTGAAAAAAATCGAGAATTTGAATTAGGTAACTCTTTTAACATACTTATTTCATCACAAACTTTATTAGGCAATTCAACAAAGGTGATACTATTTACCTAAAGTTGAATACTTCTTAATTGTCTAATCATATCAAAGATTTAACTTCTTTCCTTGTAAAAGTTTGTTTTCTGTAAGCAGACACGCAAAAAGGGGAGCTAATGCTCCCCTTTTCTCATTGCCCATATTCTGCTGTTCTAGACAATATGAAGTGACCTCCGCGAATGTAAATTCGTGGATTTACCGTGTAAACTGTAGATGTTAAAACTTTAACAGAAACGGATTTACCGCATACATTAGGAAGGTCACTTATGAATAAGATAATCTATATTGGAATGGATGTCCATAGCACAAATTTCACATTATGCAGTTTTGAGCCTGGATATGGCTTTGAAGCAGATAAGATCTTTGGACAAACACAGATTAAAGAAGACATATTTAACAGTACTGTAAAATATATCAATAAGCTCAAGAGCATGAGACCAGATGTTGATGTGATCTGTGGCTATGAGGCAGGGTGCTTAGGATATAACCTGCATCGAAAGCTAAAAGCCAAGGAAATTGAGAGTGTGATCTTAGCACCTACCACTATGGCGGTATCAAGGAACAGTAGTAAGAAAAAGAATGACTATAGAGATGCTATAACCATTGCAAAATGTTTAGCTAGCTCAGCGTATAAGGCTGTATATATACCTGATGAGAAAGACGAAGATGTAAGAGATTTCATCAGGATGAGAGATGATCATAAAACAGCTTTAAAGCAGATTAAACAGCAACTAAATGCTTTCTGTTTACGTCATGGACATCACTATGATAAAGCCAAATGGACAGGACTCCATCTAAACTGGTTAAGAACTTTTGATATGGTTATATCCATACCTTCAAGACTGGCATCAAAACTGATTTGAAGCCCCTTAAGTCTGATAACCGAGTACTCTTTCTTTGGGTAAGGTTTCTTTTCTTTTGGCTTGTATGGAACTACAGAGACTGCATCTTCAGAAGTCTCTTTACAGCTACTGTGAGCTCTTGCTTCAGGTGTTACTGCAGGAGCTGATACTGTCATCTGAGATTTTACCTCTATCTGAGTATCACAAAACTGTGGTATAGACTCAATCTGGATCACGTCATCATCACAACTGTCGCAGCCTTCACCTTCAAATCTCCTGGCAAGGTTAAAAGAACTTGCTTTGCTAAGTCCAAGTTTGATCCCAATGTTATGAATACTCAATCCCTGTGACTTTAACTTTAAAAATTCTTCCTTAAGATGTTCTAAAGCCAGATGCTCTTTCTTCTGGTAAATCTCTTCCCCAAGATGAATTTTTGCTATTCTGTCTACAGTCATCTTGCGTATTGCGCAATATAGGATCACACAATTCGTACTCGGGGATCATTTAGTTTACAACTAGGATCAGCAATGTTTTCCAGCATAATTTCATGAGAAGGATCACCTAATTCACAATAAAGGATCTGCTACCCTCCAAATTTAGCAAAACAAGGTGTTTTGCTTTTTATAAGGAGGAGTCTCATGACACCAAAACTAAAAGTAAAGCTAGTCCTGCAGCTTAGAGAGCAAGGTCTCAACAGGACAGAAATTGCTTCATCAAGGCATATTTCAAGAAAGAACGTCAATGAAATTTTCTCTATTGCTCAAGAGAAAGGTCTTACATATCATTCCGTAAAGGCTCTGTCTGAGGATGAGGTCTACGAGCTTATCTATCCAGATAAATATAAGCGTATGACAGATAATCTTTACACACTACCTGATTATTCCCATATTCACAGTGAGCTCAAGAGAGTTGGTGTAACTTTTAGACTACTTTGGCTTGAGTATTCTGCCAAAGTAAGGTATGAAGGAGGTGTCCCTGTAAAGTACACGAAGTACTGTCTTGATTATCGCAACTATGTTTCAAAACATGAATTTACCAGTCATATAGATCATAAACCAGGCTACCGTTGTGAAGTCGATTGGTCAGGGCCAACAATGAAACTTAATGTCGGTAACATAACTGTTCCTGTATACCTGTTTGTAGCTTGTTTAACATACAGCCAATACGTCTATGTAGAGCCATGTCTAGATATGAAACTTAACACTTGGTTGGGATGCCATATCAATATGTACCGATACTTTGGAGGAGTTCCAGTATGCACAGTATGTGACAACCTTAAGACCGGCGTGGTAAATCATCCTAGGGAAGGAGACATCATATTGCAGGGGGACTATGAAAGATTGGGTGAATACTATGGCACAGCCATCATGCCAGCCAGAGTAAGACAACCTAAAGATAAAGCCTCTGCCGAAGGCTCTGTTCGCATAATAGCTACTGCAATAATGGCCAGACTGAGAAATAGTCAATACAGCTCCTTTGATGCTTTAAAGTATGACATTTCAATTAAGCTCAAAGAGTTAAACAGTACTGTTATGGAGAAAAAAGGTATATCCAGAGCCGATGCTCTAAAGTTAGAAGCTACTTCATTACAGCCATTACCTGTAATTCCATTTTCTCTCAAGGAGTGGAAATATGAGGTCAAGGTAGCTCCAAACAGCCATATCTCCTACAAAAAGAACTTCTACTCAGTTTCTTATACCTACATTGGGCAATCAGTGTCAGTTTGTGAAGAGATTGTTACAAGGCAACTCAAAGTTTATGACAAAGATGAGGTCATAGCTTCGCATGTGATGTTTGGCAATCATGCTTTCAATATTACAGTACGATTGGAGAACACATGCCTGATAAGGGTCATAAACCTGAATTCGATGAAGATCGTATCAGAAAATGGGCTGAATCAGTTGGACCAAAGACCACTCTGGTCATAGACAGGATTTTTGCCAGTGTCAAAATCAAAGAACAGGGGTATAACCCATGCCTGTCAGTACTCAAGTTGAGTAGCAAGCATGGGAAACTGCTTTTAGAGCGAGCCTGCGAACTTGCACTTCAGCATTTTAATACCCCAAGATACAAGCACATCAATGCCTATTTGTTGGAGCAAATCGGCAAAGGTACTGCCACCTCTAATATTAGCGATGAGGAAAGGCGAAAACAAGCTAACAAAGGAGCTCACATTCGAGGAGCAGATTACTATAAGACCAGTACCAGCGTTAATGATGAGGAGAATTTATAATGGTTAAAGTAGTTTATCCTAGCATTCTATGTGACGATACTGTTAGAAAGCTTTCAGCTATAGGTATCGAAAAGATGTCTGATTATGTAAACGAGATTGAGGCCGCTCCTGATGCAGTGAAATTGCTGTTCAAAGATAAGCTGGAAATGATCATTGACCGTCTGTACCAGAACAAAATCAATGACACCATCAAACGCTTAAGATCAAGAGCAAAGCTGAGTGAGCCTGATGCCTGTACTCAATCTATTGTTTATGATAATAATCGCAATCTCAGTCGTTATGCAGTCCTTGAATTGGCAACATGCGGTTTCATGAATTACGGAACCAATGTTGTTATTGAGGGAGTGACAGGCTCTGGAAAGACTTATCTGGCATGCGCTATAGCAAACGCAGCTATCGAAAAATGCTATAAGACTCTGTATGTTCGACTGTCTGATTTGATTCAGGAATTTGAAGAAAGAGGAGCTATGCACTTGTCAAAAACAGTACTGTACAAAAAATACGCAAGACCGACTTTACTGATAATAGATGAGTGTCTATTGCAACCAACTACAGAGTCTTTCTGCAATTGTTTGCTTGAAATCTTTGAAAGGCGAAAAGGTTTAAGTACCGTCATGTGTACACTTTACGAACAATCTGAATGGCACAACAGACTTGGAGGAAATGTCCAGGCGGAATCGGTAATCGACAGAATAGTGCACAATTGCGTTGATATTGTGTTAGGTGATCTGAACATGAGAGCCTATACAAGTCCAACAAAGATGAAGTAAAACAAAGACGGGGAGGCGATGCAGCTTAGGCTGCATCGCAGATCTGATCCTTTTGGTGAAATCTACATGATCCCTCAAATAAATGCATAATTCCATTTTTGTGAAATGGCAGATCCTTTTTCACGTTATATGCACTAAATAAACTAGCAATGTCATGTCCTGGTGTGGGTGAAATTACAGCAAGCGCA
>ERZ1035006.250-NODE-250-length-45630-cov-28.066659_pt1 | contig 45630 bp, 38 predicted proteins | sample MGYA00520694_ERZ1035006 | MGnify/ENA primary metagenome ERZ1035006 (study PRJEB33766, sample SAMN09781746) | gut metagenome | biome: gut microbiome | host: Homo sapiens | place: Madagascar | study: EMG produced TPA metagenomics assembly of the PRJNA485056 data...
GAGTTAAAATCCAGCAACAACTTCATGGAGCTGCAGAAGACGATTGCAGATGTGGAAGAACATTTGCAGGCAGCCCGCAGACTGTACAATGCGAATGTCAACACGTACAATACGAAGCTTGTTGTATTTCCGAGTAGCATTGTAGCGAACAACATGCATGCGGTAAAGAAACCATTCTTCGAGGCAGAGGAAGCAAAGCGTCAGGATGTGAAGATGAGCTTCTGATCAAAATAAAAATCTTAAAACAAAAATCCGGAGTGTTCATGCAAATGAATTCTCCGGATTTTTTAGGGCGATGAGGAAAATGCACGTATTATGCGGTGCATTTGACGATCGTTAATCGAAACGCAGCTTGTCCCTGCGGGACTGTATATGTACTAGGCTGCATCTTGTATCTGACTGTCTCCAAGGCACCCGTGTTTCTTCATCCATATAAATGCACCCACACAGATAATAACCGAAAGCATGGATCCGGCAGGGGCTGCAAGCCCCATCGGGAACAATGTATCTGCGAAGAACTTCGATGCCAGATACGAACCCGGTACTCGCAGACAGATGATCGCAATCATATTGTGGATGAATCCGATGTAGGATTTACCGTATGCACAGAAGTATCCGCTGAAACAGAAATGGATACCGGCTAATGCACAGTCGATGATATAGCCACGCAGGTATTGTGAACCAAGTACGACAACCGTAGCGTCCTTCGTGAAGATGCCGACGATACCCGCGGTAATCAGCTCGCCGATGATTGCAACGATTATCCCATAGGTAAATGTAATCAAGATGGCATATTTCAGTGTCTTCGATGCACGTTCATGCTTGCCGGCACCGATATTTTGTGCGGCAAGTGCAGAGACGGTTGCAAGCATCGAAGATGGCACGATGAAGAGGGCACTGATCACCTTCTCGACGATACCGACAGCGGCGGCATCATTTAAGCCACGGCTGTTTGCGATAACGGTGATAATGATAAATGCAATCTGGATACAGCCATCCTGAATCGCAACCGGAATACCGATTTTTAAGATCTCGCCGAGCACAGCACGGCTTGGGATGAAATCCTGCCCGGAAAGGGCAATCCCCAGCTTCTTTTTCTTTGTCATGAGCAAAGAAATCATGACACTCAACGTCTGGGCGAGTGTCGTGCCAAGTGCGGCTCCGGCAGCACCCATATGGAGAACTCCCATAAACACATAGTCGAGCGCGATATTTGCCGCGCAGGCAATCGCGATAAAATACATGGGACTTTTCGAATCACCCATACCACGGAAGATAGAAGCGATGATATTATAAGCTGTAATAAACGGAATTCCGATAAAGCAGATCGTCAGGTACCGGATCGAACCCTCGATTGCTTCGGCCGGTGTCTGAATCAGTAACACGATCGGTCTTACAAGCAGCAACAGAATAATTGTCAATACGATGGAAAGTCCCATGAACAAGGTTACGGAGTTTCCAACTGTTTTTGCAATTTCATCCTTATGTCTGGCACCGACGGCACGCCCGATCATGACGGTAGAGCCCATCGCCAGACCGACGATCATGACGGTCAGCATGTGCATGACCTGACTGCCGTTTGCAACAGCGGTCGTACTTTCGGTTCCGTTAAACTGTCCGATGATGAACAGATCCGCCATACCATATAATGTCTGTAAAAAATAAGAAAAAAGATATGGAAGCGCAAAATATAAAATCGTCTTGAATACGCTTCCGGTTGTCAGATTTTTTTCCATAGTAAATAAAGCCTCCTGCGATGTGTTTTTCAACCCCGCATCCCATATTAAACCTTACAACGATTGTAAGGTCAATGCCAATCATGCATAAAAATTGAAAAAAATTAACTTTTTATACAGAAAATGCATTGTATTGCAAAAAAAACGCATCTTTCGTTGCATTTTTTGCTGCAGGATGCTATATTAAATCGTAAATGTGAAGAAAGGAAGTAAAATATTATGAAACTTAAGAAGTTAGTAGCAATTACATTGTCCGCAGTTATGTGCATGGCAGCACTGACAGGATGTGGTGGAAAGAGCGATTCTGCAAAGAAAACTGCCAAGGTTATCGAAGTAGATCTGACCGATGAGCAGTATGCGTTCGGCGTAGATAAGGATCAGCCGGATTTATTAAAGGAAGTAAATCAGTTCGTTGCAGATATGAAGTCTGACGGAACATTTGATGAGATCTGCAACCGTTATTTTGGTGATGGTACTCCGGTTCCTGTGAAGTCAGCAGCTTATGACGAGAGCAAGGATCAGTTAGTAGTAGCAACAAACGCAGCATTCGAGCCATTTGAGTACATGGATGGTGAGAACTATGTTGGTATTGATATGGAGATCGCAAAGGCACTTGCAGATAAGCTTGGCAAGGAGCTTGTAATCCAGAACATGGATTTCGATGCCGTATGTCTCTCTGTTGGCCAGCACAAGTGTGACGTTGCCATGGCAGGTCTTACAATCAAACCGGACCGTGAGGAGTATGTAGCATTCTCTGATCCATATTACAGCGCATCACAGAAGCTTATCACATTGTCTACAGATACAGAGTTCGATGCCTGCAAGACAGCCGACGATGTAAACAAGATTCTTGAGGCAAAGGGTTCTGACTTAAAGATCGGTTTCCAGAACGGTACAACCGGTCAGTTCTACTGTGAAGGCGATTCAGACTGGGGATTCCCGGGACTGAAGATGGAGTCTAAGGGTTACAAGAATGGTTCCCTTGCAGTACAGGATCTGTTAAATGGAAACATCAATTACGTAATCATCGATTCCGCTCCTGCTGAGAGCATTACATCATCTATCAATAAGATGCAGTAATTTGAGGAACGAAAGGATATTTCATGGGAAATATAGGAACTAAAATAGACAAATTCATAGAAATATTCATCAATAACCGTGGGTATGTAAAAGTATTAGAGGGCTTGAAGAATACGCTGATTATCGCTGTGATCGGTCTCGTCATCGGTGTTGTGATCGGTACCTTGATCGCGACGGTGCGTGTGATTCCGAAGTATAAGCGTCTGCCGCGTGTCTTAGATGCCATCTGCCGGTTTTACGTCGGATTGTTCCGTGGAACTCCTATGGTTGTACAGTTGTTGGTATTTTATTATGTATTGCTGCCTCTGATGGATGCACATATGACAGGCGTACAGGTATCTATTATGGTATTTGGCTTAAACAGTGGTGCATACATCTCCGAGATCATGCGAAGCGGTATCCTCTCCGTAGATCCGGGACAGATGGAAGGTGGACGTGCGATGGGCTTGAGCTTTGCGACAACTATGCGCAAGATCGTCATTCCACAGGCAGTCAAGAATATCCTGCCAACACTTGGAAATGAATTTATATCGTTGATTAAGGAAACTTCCGTAGTCAGCTTTGTCGGTGCTTCAGATCTATATGTGGCATTCAACTTCATCGGAAGCAACAGCTACGAGTTCATGATTCCATATCTGGTTATGGCAATCATCTACATCGTGCTTGTCCTGCTGATCAGCTTTGGAATTAAAATGATGGAAAGGAGCCTGAGAAAGAGTGATAGAAGTCATTGATCTTGAAAAACATTTTGGTGACAATGAAGTCTTGAAAGGCATCAACGTCACTGTGGACAAGGGTGACATTATGGTTGTCATCGGTCCTTCCGGCTCCGGGAAGAGTACATTTTTGCGCTGCCTGAACTGTATGGAAGATCCAACAGGCGGACAGATCATCTTCAATGGTGTCGATATCGCAGACCCAAAGGTTGATATCAATATCCACCGCCGCCGTATGGGAATGGTGTTCCAGCATTTTAATCTGTACAATAACAAGACAGTCATCCAGAACATCATGCTTGCACCGGTCTATGTACAGTGCCAGGATCTTAAAAAAGCGAAACGCCACAACCGGTTCCTTCCACTTACAAACCTGTTCCGTAAGGAGAAGCAGGAGAAAATCGAAATCACAACGACCAAGGCAAAGATCGTAGCGGAAGCGAAAGAAAAAGCAGAAGATCTGCTTAAGAGAATCGGACTGTTAGACAAGGCAGATGTATATCCGTCTACACTTTCCGGTGGACAGAAGCAGCGTGTGGCAATCGTACGTGCACTTGCAATGAATCCGGATGTGATCCTGTTTGATGAGCCAACCTCTGCTCTCGATCCGGAGATGGTAGGCGAGGTATTGGATTTGATGAAGGCAGTTGCGAAGGAAGGCATGACGATGATTATCGTTACCCACGAGATGGGATTTGCAAAGGAAGTTGCAAACAAAGTTCTCTTTATCGACGATGGTCAGATCTTAGAATCCGGCACACCGGAAGAATTCTTTGGGAATCCAAAGAACCCAAGACTGAAGGAATTCCTGTCGAAGGTGTTGTCATAGTCTAATTAGATTATAGTAAATGCATCAACATTCGAAAAATTCGGATGTTGGTGCATTTTTTTGCTAAAATATATATAGAAGACACATAGTATGTGTATGATAAAGAAAAAAGTAACTATGAAATTGGCTATTTACGATATCATATATTTCATATTTGTTTTATGGATATATACGATATGTATGGAGCTTAGAAGTTCTTAATGTTCTGTAATTATATCAGCCATGTTTGAACACGATGTTCAAACAAGCCGCCACTGAGCCATGGATGGCGAATTGGCGGCGGTGGCGGATGGTGTGAATATGTAAATCAGAACATTTAGAACTTCTTAGCTACAATACATTGTATATATCCATGAAACCAAATTGAAATATATGTAGAGCCAATGCCAATTAGAAAAAGGGGAGAACTTATGTACCAGATACTTTTAGTGGAGGACGACAAATCCATCCGGGAAGTCATCGCAGATTACATGGACGAGAAAGGAAAAGACACGCTGCGCCTGACACTCGCCGAGGACGGAAGAGCCTGCGAGGGCGCACTCGAACGCCAGACCTTTGACCTGATCCTGCTCGATGTGATGCTTCCGGATATCGATGGATTTACACTTTGCCGGATGATACGGAAAAAAGATATGGTTCCAATCGTATTCCTGACTGCGAAGGGAAGCGAGGAGGATATACTCTGGGGCTACGGACTTGGCTGCGACGATTATATCGTGAAACCATTTTCACTGGCAACGCTGTATGCGAAGATACTTGCCATCCTGCGGCGGACAAAACAGGAGAATAAAAAGGAGACGATTACCTGTGGCGCAATCCGGATGGACAAGCAGAGCTGTCAGGTATTTGTGAAGGAGCGGGAAGTACAGCTGCAGAATAAGCAGTATGAAATTCTTCGGTTCCTGATGGAGCATAAAAATATCGTGTGGTCGCGAGATGCCCTGTTAAACCACATCTGGGGATATGATTACATGGGTATCGACCGTGTGGTGGATAACCAGATCAAGAAGCTGCGGAGTGCGCTTGGCGAGGAAGGAAAGCGGATTCAGACGGTGGTAGGCAGGGGGTATAAAATATCGGATGTGTAGCCATGTGTGAAAACAGAAAAATTATAGTTGGTATTATATCAGATGTGTGTTCAGGCAAAACAGACGCAGATAAGAAAATGGAGGGATGCATATGAAGTTTACGATTTTACCGGATTTTGAAGCAAATAAAAAAAGACGGGCAGTCCGAAGACAAAAACGTGCAGAGCGAAGAGATGTGCGGCAAAGCCGGAAGAATCACTGGTATCTGAAGCGGAAGAAGTTCTGGCAGGTGTGGCTGGAACGGTTTGTCCTTGTGCTTCTGATTCTTGGAATGGGTGGTGCATGGTATTTTAGGACCGTGGTGCAGGATACGGAGGATAATGCGGAATTTGAGATGGATCAAAGTCAGGAAATTATTCAGACTTACGTCCAAAGGCGGTATGAAGAACTGACTGCGATGGGAATGAAGTCCGGAAAAGAGTTCGATGATCAGATGGGCGCGTATATGTACCGTATGATTCCGAGCAGATTGATGGGCGCGTATGGCGTATCTGCAGCGGCAGCGGCGATCTATAATGAAAATGGAGAGCTTCTAACCGACAGCAGTCCACGGTTTTATCTGTACTGTGACCGGTATGAACCGGTGGGAGACGAGAACGATCATACAGTGAATCTATATCAGTCTTATTATACATGTGCACAGGAGCTGTCGGATGAATTTCTTCAGGATTATAACGACTATTTTCTCTATGGCAACATTGAAAATGGAGAACGAATGGAATTCGGAGATTTTTATGTAGATGAAGAGAAACGACAGTTTTATTTCAGTACCGTTTCTTGTTTAGAGCAAGGGAAAGTGGTGAAAACTTATGATTTCAAACCGGAGCATGTAGAGGGAATGGAAAAAGTACAGGAAACGTATGACTACTGGACGAGAGAAGGAACACGCTGGTACCCGGTTCTTGGAATGCGGTCGGTGGAGACTTCGGAGCTTCTGCAGTTTGCATATGATGTGTATGATGATTACAAGGATGATAAGCAGCTAAAAGGTGCAGGTGTGACAGCGGAGCGGGGATACTTCGCAAAGACACATGCGCAATATAATGTGATAGAAGTGAGCAATCTGAATAATAGCAATCCGGAATATACGGTTGTGTTCACGTATAACTATGATTTCTTACAGGCAAATCGTGGCTTTGTACAGAAGTTTGTGACCTGCCTGTCCCTTGCAATCCTGCTTATCAGCTTCCTATGGTCGCGGTTTACCTACGTGCGGCTTAAGGCAAGGTATGAGCTTGAAGATTATCAGCGGAATCTCACGAATGCAATGGCGCATGATCTGAAGAGTCCACTGATGATATTATCCGGCATGGCGGAGAATCTGAAAGAAAATGTACATACGGAGAAGCGGGAATATTATGCGGAGGAGATGCTGAAAAATATCGCGGACATGAACCGTATGATTGAGCAGTCTCTTGGATTCTCGAAGCTTAGCCAGACAGGTAGGGTTGGCAGAAAGACAGAGGTCGATATGCGCGCACAGACGGACGCGTTGATCGGAAAATACAAGGAGCTTGCAGAGGGACATGGACAGCATATTTCCGTGACAGGCGAGGGGCAGATGCGCGGAAATGAGGCGATGCTCCGGCAGATGGTAGACAATCTGCTGCAAAATGCGATTCTGCACGGAGAAGAAGACGGACAGATTCAGATCATAGTCGGAAACGGAACATACCGGATTCGAAATACATACACGGGCTCCCTTACGACGGAGGACGCGAAGAAGCTTCTAAAACCATATGCCAAGGAAGAAGACCGGAAGCGGACAGGCGGACATGGGCTGGGACTATCCATTGTGCATGAGATCGTGAAGCTGCATCGGGGAAAGCTGGAGCTGAACGTGGAGGATGCGGTATTTGAGGTAAGTGTCAGGCTGTAAAGGAAGTGGATTTTTCTAAATCCTGATAAATATTATCATATGAATAACTTTTCATGTATCAAAAATGGTGCTATAATCGGCGGTGGTTAGCGAATGCTAACTGCCGCTGATTTTTGGCGTAGTAAAAGAATAAAAAGAGATGGAGGATATATGTATGAGTGACACAGGGAAAAAGACGATTGTTGAATTTCAGGATGTCGTAAAAACTTATGGAGAAGGAGAGGCATTGCAGTATGCCAACAACCATGTGAGTTTTACGATTGAGGAAGGCGAGTTTGTTGTCATCCTCGGTCAGTCCGGAGCCGGAAAGTCAACCGTGTTAAATATGCTTGGCGGCATGGATTTGCCAACGTCTGGTAAGGTCTTGATTGACGGTGAGGAAGTATCGGCGATGAACGATAAGCAATTGTCAGATTTCCGTGCACGCAAAATCGGATTTATCTTTCAGTTTTATAATCTGATTCCAAGTCTGACGGTACGGGAGAATGTCGCTCTTACGAAGAGCATTGTGAAGGATGCTGCGGATCCGGACGAGATGCTTGCTGCGGTTGGTCTTGCCAATCATAAAGATAAGTTCCCATCTCAGTTATCCGGTGGCGAACAGCAGCGTGTCTCTATCGCGCGGGCACTTTCCAAGAAGCCGCGTATCATCCTCGGTGATGAGCCGACCGGTGCGCTGGATTCCGAAACCGGTGTGATCGTCTTGTCGTTATTGCAGAAGCAGAGTCGCGAGGGAAAGAATACGGTTATTCTCGTAACGCACAATGCAGATATCGCAAAATGCGCCGATAAGGTGATCCGTATGAAGAACGGAAAGATTCGGGAAGTGATTACGAATGAACACCCACTTGCCGTCGAGGAGGTGGAGTGGTAATGCTGTTTCGAAAGATGCTGCGGGAACTCAAATCGAACTTCGGTTCCTTCTTCTCTGTGTTTGTTCTTGCCGTCATCGCGATGATGATGTTTATCATGATGGAAGGACACGTTGTCTCCCAGAATGCCGCGCGGAGCAAATATCATGATGCCTGCAATCTATCGGATATCTGGATGTACGGCGAAGGATTTTCCAGTGAGGATTTGGAGACAGTCCGCAATCTGGATTTTGTAAAGCAGGCACAGCTTCGCATGCAGGTGACTGCGAGTGCGCCCGAGCAGGATGGGGCACAGGTGGATTTGTTCCTGATGAAAGAAAATGAAGTGAACACACCGTATCTTATCGAAGGAGAGAATTTCAACCCGGACGATACGGATGGTGTCTGGATTGCAAATGCATTTGCCGAAAAACGGGATCTGCATGTCGGCGATGCATTTACGATCGAATACAATGGTGTGACATTTACAAAGACAATCCGCGGACTGGTCGAGTCCGCAGAATATGAATACAGACAGGCGGACGGGGATGCGGACATGTTTCTGGAGAACATCACGATGGCATATATGTCCTACGATGCGTTTCCAATCCGGGAGTATATGACACACCTGATCAAGCAGGAGAAGATTACGGCGGCGGATATCAGGAAGCACGCAGATACCTATCAGACAGTGCTCGATAAGCTGGACGAATATGGCATGAATGTGGATGATCTGTCGCAGGATATGCTTCTGACACTGGTTGAGAAGATGAGCGACGAGAAGCTTGTGAAGATGATGCCATATACGCAGATGATCATCCGGACGACCGATGGAAAGGCACTGGCGCATGAGAGTGCGATCGCGGAAGCCATCAACCACAAATATTCTGCGATGATCGACCGGAAATCCGTACCGGGGCTGGCGCGACTTGACAGTGAACTGGAGCAGCACCAGACATTTTCCTATACGTTTATGATCATCTTTGTAGGAATTGCAATCCTTGTAATCGCAACCTCCATGAAACGTATGGTGGACAGACAGCGGACAGAGATCGGAACGATGAATGCGCTCGGTATGAAGAAGAGGAAGATTTTGTTTCATTACCTTAGCTTCAGCTTATTCATTTCTCTGCTTGGTGTGATCGTGGGAATCCTGTTGGGCGTATTCTGGGCATGCCCTTGGCTGATTGGTCTGTTTGCAACCTATTATATTGTGCCGGGGCTGCATTCCATCTTCCATCCGATCTATCTGATCGTCGGGGTTGCAATCGTTGCAGCGTGTGTACTGGCAGATTTTTTAAGCTGCAAGAAGCTTTTGAAGATCCGTCCGGCGGAGGCACTTCGTCCGGCACCGCCGAAGCAGGGAAAACGATGCCTGTTTGAACACCTGCCGTTTTGGGACAAATTGTCTTTTCAGGCACAGTACAATCTGCGGGATGTCTCACGTTCGAAGCTGCGTGCTTTCATGTCGATTGTTGGAACCGCGGTTGGTATGCTTTTGATGCTGTATGGTGTCGGCTGCAACGAGCTTGTGCCGCAGATGGAAGATTTGATGTTTGAGAAATCAACCGTCTCTGAATATCAGGTGAAGCTTTCGGCGGATGCCTCCAAGACGGAGGTGGATGCGATGCAGCAGGAACTTGGAGGGGAACTTGTCATGGTCGATCAGATCGAGGTATCGAAGGTGAAAAATCCGACGACAGACGAGAAGAAGAAACAGACCATTACCGTACTTGAGGGTAAAGGTCTGTACAATATCCTCGATGTGAACAATAAGATCACATCGGTGAAACCGGGGACGGTCAGTGTCAGCCGTAAGCTTTCAGAGACGATGGATATCCGGGTCGGCGACACGATTTACTGGCATCTGTACAGCAAGAATACATGGTATGAAGCGAAGGTTGGCGCCATCTACCGAAGCTCTGAGACGCAGGGAATCGCATTTTTGAGAGAGGACTATGAGAAGACCGGAGCTGCCTATACACCGACCTTGCTTATGACGGACAATAAAGCTGCAGAGAGCAAAAAAACACTTGCTTATGTAAGCGGTGTGAACAGTAAATCGGAAATGAAAGCCGCCTATGAGAAGGGCATGGAAGTGATGAGTATCATGATCTTTGCCATGATCATATTCTCCGCCGTGCTGGTCGTAACGGTATTGTATAATTCCGGTTCGCTCTCCTTTAACGAGCGTATCAAGGAGTTTGCGACATTGAAGGTGCTCGGCATGCAGTCCGCGAAGATTCGCGGCATGCTTTCCAGACAGAATTTCTGGCTGTCAATCATCGGCATCCTGCTTGGCGCACCGCTCGGAAATCTGACATTAAATGCGATGATAAACAGCAACGGGGAAAACTACGACTACATGCTGAAGGTTCCGGCGATGGATTATATTTTATCCGGTATCTTTGTGCTGATCATCTCCGTTCTTGTCAGCTTCCTGTTCGCAAAGCGGATCAAGAAGCTTGACATGATCGAAGTATTAAAAGGGGTAGAGTAATCCGGCAATCTAACCTCTGCCGAAAATCGTATCCATATCCTGCTCCGGCGCCGTAAGTGGCTGGAGCTGGTAGGTATCAACTAAGAATTTGACAACGGTCTCGGACATGAATGCCGGGAGCGTCGGGCCAAGGTATATCTTTTTGACACCGAGCGAAAGCAGGGTGAGCAGGATGCAGACAGCCTTCTGTTCGTACCACGATAAGACGAGGGTAAGCGGAAGCTCGTTGATGCTGCACGAAAATGCATCTGCAAGTGCGAGGGCAACCTTGATGGCACTGTAAGAGTCGTTGCATTGCCCCATGTCTAAGATACGTGGAATCCCGTCAATTTCCCCAAGATCGATATCGTTAAAACGGTATTTGCCGCAGGCGAGTGTCAGGACGAGGGAATCCATCGGTGTCTGCTTTACAAATTCTGTATAATAATTTCGTCCCGGATGGGCACCGTCACAGCCGCCGACAAGAAAGATGTGTTTGATCGCACCACTCTTGATGGCGGCTATGATTTTGTCTGCGTGGGATAAAACTGCACCATGTGCAAAACCGGTCGTTACAATATGACCGCCGTTAATACCGCTCATGCTGTGGTCGTGCTCATAACCGCCTAAGCGTTTGGCGTGCGCAATCAATTCGCTGAAATCCTTGTGTCCGTCTTTGTCTCCGGTGATGTGCTTCATTCCGGCATAACCGACAACGGATGTCGTGTAAATGCGGTCAGCGTAGCTTGGACGCGGCGGCATCAGACAGTTCGTCGTGAAAAGCACAGGGGCAGGGATATTCTCGAATTCCGTCTGCTGACTCTGCCAGCTAGTTCCGAAATTCCCGGCCAGCTGTTTATATTTCGCGAGCTCCGGATAGCCATGTGCCGGAAGCATCTCGCAGTGTGTGTAGACATTGACACCGGTTCCTTCTGTCTGTGCGAGCAGTTCTGCCATATCTTTTAGGTCATGACCGGACACGACGATAAATGGTCCCTTCCGGATGTCGGTGTGTACGCGTCGCGGCTCCGGAGTGCCGAAGGATTTTGTATTTGCCGTGTCAAGCAATTCCATACATTTGAAATTAACCTGCCCAAATTCCATGATCAGGGTAATCCATTCTTCCACAGTGTGTTCCCGATTGACCTCGCATAAGCCCTTGTAAAACCATCGGTTGACGTCCTCGTTCTCATAGCTTAAGTTGCGGGCGTGATGCGCGTAGGCGGACATACCCTTCAGTCCGAAGAGCAGGGTGGAGCGAAGTGATACGATATCGTTTGCACCATCCCACAGAGAGATAACCGGAACAGGTGTGGAACCGATGCGTTCCCGCTCCGCAATGACACGATGGATAAAATCCCGGATCGCATCGTTATCAAAATTCACATTGGTCAAGGTTGTGAAAAGTCCGTCGATGATCAGACGGCAGGATTCGGACGTGAAATTCTGCTCCTTCGCAGCTGCCTCGGCCAGCTGGATCAGCTCGCATACGAGCTCGTCTTGCAGATTAGAGGTTTCTGGCTGTTTGCCGCAGACACCGGTTGTCACACAGGCTTTGTTGCCTGCGGTCTGCTGACATTGAAAACAAAACATTTCTGACATGATTGTACTCCTTTGAAAATAGATTCTTACGAAAGTATGAACCGGAGAATCTAAATTTATTCAAAAATCGGGTTGTCAAACAAAAATCCTGTGGTATAATACCCATGTATATAGGAAAAAGCGTTGACGGAAAGAGTAGTGCATGGGCACCATCCAGAGAGAACGACATAAGCTGGAAGCCGTTTATGGAAGAAATGTATGAAAACCATTCCCGAGCTGTGCGTAGAAGATGACCGGATGACCGGTTGTTGAAGCGTCACCGTAAGGCATGCGTTAAAGCCAAATGAAGTGAAACACTAAGGTGGAACCGTGTGAAAGCACCCTTAGGTACAAGGTTAAGGCATTGTATCTCAAGGTGCTTTTTTGTTGGTGATTTATAGGCGTTGTAAATCATGACGTAATTTGTGCATATATGTTGTATCAGATTCTAGTAATATAAGATGTATTGAAACTAAGAAGTACTAGATGTTCTGATATATGTGTTGTTAATGTACGCAACCGCCGCCAATTCGCCGTCCATGGCTCAGTGGCGGCTTGTTTGAACATCGTGTTCAAACATTGCTGAGGGACAACAGAACATCAAGAACTTCTAAGTTCCAAACATATTTATATTACTAGAATTTGATACAGACATAAATATACACAAATTACTGTATGATGGACAAAACCTACACAATGTAATAAGAAAAAGGAGAACGAAAATGGTAAACTTCAAAGAAGACGAACAGTTAAAAACATTGAACCACTCCTGCGCCCACTTAATGGCACAGGCAATCAAGCACCTGTACCCACAGGCAAAATTCTGGGTAGGACCGGTTGTTGCAGAAGGCTTCTACTATGACGTAGACCTTGGCGATGACGTAATCCGTGATGAGGATATCGCAGCCATCGAGAAGGAAATGAAGAAGGTTGCAAAGTCCGGCAAGAAGATCATCCGTAAGGAGATTTCCAAGGAAGAAGCTCTGGAGATGTTCAAGGACGATGAGTACAAGCTGGATCTGATCTCCAATCTGGAAGATGGAACGATTTCCTGCTATGAGCAGGGCGACTTTACAGACCTCTGCCGTGGACCTCACGTAGATAATGTAAAGCTCTGCCGTAACTTCAAGCTGCTCCGTCACTCTGGTGCTTATTGGAAGGGCGACAGTAACAACAAGGTATTGCAGAGAATCTATGGTGTCTGCTTCCCGACAGCAGAAGAGCTGGAGGCACATCTGAAGCTTCTCGAAGAGGCAAAGGAGAGAGACCACAGGAAGATCGGTAAGGACATGCAGTTGTTCATGGTAGACGATCTCGTTGGACGTGGACTTCCGATGTTCCTTCCAAAGGGCTATACAATCTGGCAGGAGCTGGAGAACTACATCAAGGACAAGGAGCGTAAGCTTGGTTACCTGCACGTTATGACACCATGTGTTGGTACGGTAAATCTGTACAAGACATCCGGTCACTGGGATCACTACAAGGAAAACATGTTCCCGGCTATGGACGTAGAGGGTGAGTCCTTCGTCCTTCGTCCGATGAACTGCCCACATCATATGATGATTTATGCAAACCGTATGCATTCTTATAAAGACCTCCCAATCCGTATTGGTGAGATTGCACATGACTTCCGTTTCGAGGCAAGTGGTACTTTGAAGGGTATCGAGCGAGGCAGACATTTCTGTCAGAACGATGCGCATTTGTTCGTGACACCGGAGCAGATCGAGGATGAGTTTTCAAAGGTTGTAGACCTGATCTTCAGCACATACAAGGATTTTGGCATCACAGATTATCGTTGCGTGCTGTCTCTGCGTGACCCGGAGAACAAGGTAAAATACCATGATGATGATGAGATGTGGAACACAGCCGAGGATGCACTTCGTAAGGTATTGAACGACCTTGGTATCGAGTACACAGAGGAGATCGGTGAGGCTGCTTTCTACGGACCAAAGCTTGATGTAAATGTAAAGCCGGCTGTCGGAAATGAATATACACTTTCAACCTGTCAGCTTGACTTCTGTCTGCCTGCAAAGTTCCAGCTTACTTATATTGACAAGGATGGCGAGAAGAAGACACCGGTTGTATTGCACAGAGCAATCCTTGGTTCGCTGGATCGTTTCATGGCATACATTCTGGAGGAGACAAAGGGTAACCTTCCAACATGGTTAGCACCGGTTCAGGTAAAGGTTATGCCGGTTAAGACAGACAACGAAGAGCTGATGGCATATGCACACAAGGTTGTGGATGCGCTGGATGCGAAGAATGTACGTGTAGAATTAGACGACAGAGCAGAGAAGCTTGGCTACCGTATGCGTGAAGGTCAGGTGGAGAAGGTTCCATATCTTCTTGTTCTTGGATTCAATGAGGTAGAGAATAACACAGTATCTTACAGACTGCATGGTCAGGCAGATACAACTGTTGTTGGTCTGGATGAATTTGTTGCGAAGATTGAGGAAGAAATCAAGACAAAGGCGAAAAACAGATAATCAATGAGGAAACATCGAGTGCTTAGAGTGATCGGTTGCGTCGTTGGCGCAATCGTAATCATTCTGTTATATGAAATGATTGGAATATTTGCTGCATACAAGAAGCAGCCGGAGCTCTCGGAAGAGACGAAGCAGAGCCTTCATCCCGAAGATATCTATACGGATGCAACAGTTGAAGAACGCGCCTGTATCATTGAAGAAAATGGAGATGCGTTATTGCAGCGTGTCCGCCTGATCGAACAGGCGAAGGAAGAAATCATCTTATCTACGTTCGCATTTCACGATGATGACAGCGGACAGATCATGATGGGCGCTTTGCTTCGGGCAGCGGAGCGGAATGTGCACATCCGTATCTTAGTAGATGGATTCGAGAGCTGGACGGCGATGGAAGGAAATGCATATTTCTATGCAATGTCGTCGCATCCGAATGTCGAGATCAAGGTGTATAACCGCGCGAACCCGTTAAAACCCTGGGAGATGATGGGGCGCATGCATGACAAATATCTGATCGCAGATGGGAAAACATACATCCTTGGCGGACGAAACACGTACAATTATTTCCTTGGTGAATTCCCGGGACATAAGAATTACGACCGAGATGTGCTGGTTGTCTGTGAGAATCCGCAGGCAGATAGTTCCGTGAACCAGTTGCTTGCTTATTTTGAGACGATCTGGAGCCAGAAGGATTGTAAATATTTCCATGACAAAGAGAAGCTTGCCGAACGGAAATCTGTCAAGCAGGCAAAGGAAGATGTGCAGACGGCATTTGCCACCTATTACGAAGCACAGAAAGATACAATCACAGACACGGACTTTGAGAAAGATACGGTTGCAACTGACAAGATCATGTTGATCTCGAATCCAATCCATACCGGGGCGAAGGAGCCGACAGCATGGTATGAGATGGGTGTCCTGATGAAGCAGGCGAAGAAACGTGTGAAGATTCATACGCCGTACATCATCTGCAATGACATGATGTATGACACATGGGCGGACGTTGCCGCAAATGTACCGGAATTTACGGTTATGACAAACTCTGTTGCGAATAACGGCAACCCGTTTGGTTCCGCAGATTACCAGAAAAATAAGGATAGAATCAGCAGTACCGGCGTCACAATCTGGGAGTATGAAGGCGGATATTCATATCATGGAAAGAGTATTTTGATCGATGATGATATATCCATCATTGGTTCTTTCAATATGGATATGCGCAGTGTCTACTTGGATACAGAGCTGATGCTTGTAATCCGAAGCAAGGAGATCAACGCTCAGTTGGAATCAGCCATGATGAAATATGAACAGGGCGCAAGACAGGTGCTTGCTGACGGACAGTATGCGAATCCATATCATGTGGAGCCAATCGCACTCACACCGAAACGCCGCCGTAGAGTATTTGTTGTACGGTATCTGCTTGGATGGTTACGGTTTTTGTTTTAGAAATATAATTAGATAAGATATAAAAAGAAAGGTTTATCCGAGGAAAATTGGATAGACCTTTTTTTACATATGACAGCATATTAATCCCCACACAAAAACAATCCCCGAAGTCTTAGTGATTTTTGGGGATTGTTTTTGTTGAAAAATTATTTATTTATACCCAATATGTTTTCAATTTCATCCGTGCTTTTTCCTGAAGCTAATGCAATCTGGTCTATGGTAAAGTTATTTTTGTACATATTTTTGATAATCTCAATTTTCCCTTTTGATAAACCTTTTGCTTTTCCGGCTTCGTATTGTTCTTCCAATTCATCTTGAAATAAATCTCTTAATGCTTCACACATAGCTAATTTCTCCCTTCTGATTTTCTGATATATAGCTCGATTCGCAGCATAACTTACCTGCAATATAGCATTGATATTATTCATATCACGTTTGGATGTCATTCCCTTTGTATTTTTTAGGAACTCCTGAATCGTCGAGGTTTCAGCCTCTTTAGATAATACGCGGAATATGCTGTGTAATACTGGATCTAGTCTGCGTAGTACAACAATCTGCAAAGGAAACAGAAAGCCGGATATGTAATAAATTCCGGGGTATTCTTCTGTGATCTCATGGCTTTGCATATCTCTTTCGAGTTTTTTGAACAGTTCTCGTGGATATGCTTCTCGGAAGAGTGACACCGTGATATCATGCGTGGATATGGCGTCCACGGTGTCTCCAAATGATTTGTACAGGCAGGCATAGCCAAGTACCTTATACAATGTATCAATGGATAACTGATCCCCTGGACCTTTGTACTCGATGATGTTATGTTTCCGCATAATTTTTCCAATCTCATTATGCAGATGCGTCGTATGATTCTTCAAATGCAGAATCAATAGATCAATGCGTAACGGCTCTTTGCTCAGATAATGCTCCGGCTCAAATGTTAACTCTTCGATATTTTCCTGTAATTCCAATTCGGCGGCAGCCTGAAAGGCTGTGTGCCAATGGATATAGTTTTGATTTGTGCTCAATATATTCCTCCTAAGTATACCATAACAAAATATGAAAATGTGTGAATTTTACAAAACAGTAAAATATTTGTCTTAATTCAAAAAGCAGACGGGTAACAAAATAAGTAAGCAGATATTTGAAATGATTAAAAATAAATAGACTGTTACCGAACTACGCCAGAACAACGATTCTCGACAAAACAATCACCATATCATGGAAAAGCATATCTTGTAAATAAGGGAAAGAAAAATATCACAGATAATTCACACGTTACACAAGTTGTTACAACCTATAAAATCGACACATTCCCCTATAAAAATCCCCTATTATCCGATATAATAATATGTAAAAATAATAATAGTTAATTGTGCGATACAGGAAACATGTTTATACGTGTGAAGTCACCGGGCGGTGTCCGGTGACTTTCCTGTAAATGAGCAAAAACGCGAAGGAGAATAATCTATGATTCGAATGGAGATTGCGCTGATACTGATTCTGGCGTTTGTGGCGGGAATTTATTTCTCGGCAAGGCGGAGACAGACCGCGTTACATAAGACATTTTCGGCACTTTTGATCGTGGTGATCGTGCATCTGATGTTCGATGCGGCGACGATCTATACGGTAAACCATCTTGCTCAGGTACCGCTTGTGCTGAACGATGTTTTACACCGGCTGTTTGTCGGTACGATGGCGTTAGTGTTGTTCTTTTTCTATCAGTATATTGCGATACTGGTGGAAGAAGAGACCGGGAAGAAGCGGACACTCGATCTGCCGGCACGCATATTTCTGGCGATTTCGGAAGTCGGGGCGATGATACTCCCGATTACTTACACCGAGACACCGGATGGAAATTACTCAGCAGGACCTTACGCATATGTTAGCTATGTCAGTGTGGCGGTGTATCTCATACTTTGTTCATGGCTGCTGCTTGCAAACTGGAAGCGGATGGACAACAAGAAGAAATTCGCCATCGGCATGGCTCTGATCTTTGAGTTTACAATCTGCTTCCTGCAGGGCCTGCATCATACGTGGTTGATCAGTGGAATGGGAATCACGCTTATGACGCTCGCATTCTATCTGACCTTGGAAAATCCGGATGCGCTGCGTGCGGAGCTTACGGAACAGAAGATGTCGATGCTCTATCTGAAAAGTCAGGTCAATCCGCATTTCTTATATAATACACTTGATACAATCCGGATTCAGGCAGAGCTGGACGGGGATAAGAAGGTTGCGAAGCTTCTGATGCGGCTCGTGGATTTCTTCCGGCTGAGTGTCAAGGTCGACCGTTCCATGGTCACGCTTGATGATGAGCTGGAGCTTGTGGAAGCATATATGGAGCTGATGTGTTACCGGTATCCGGAGCTCTTCTGTGATTATGATATCGATCCGGACTTAGGGGCAGTGCAGGTACCGAACTTTATCTTACAGCCGCTGGTGGAGAACAGTCTGCTGCATGGGATGAAGAACCGCGGATACCGGGGCGAGATCGAGATATCCGTAAAACGCGCAGGCGCAGATATGGAGATCTGCATCAAAGACAGTGGCAGCGGATTTGAAGAGGGTATGAAAGCGCAGATTGACAAGATGTTACTGCACTACAACAAGCAGGAGGCGAAGCTGGATGGAAACAGTATCGGGATTCTGAATGTGCAGAAGCGGATCAAATATCTTTGCGGCAGAAAATATGGACTATCCTATGAGGAAAACAGCGCGGGCGGTGTGACAGCGCGGTTGCTATTACCGGTTAGTAAGGAGGAAGCATCATGAGGAAATTACGCGTCGTATTAGTCGATGATGAGATTATGATACGTGAGGGATTCAAGAAATTATTTGACTGGGGCGCACATGACTGTGAAGTCGTGGGTGAGGCGGCGGATGGTGTCGAGGCGCTTGGGGTAATCGACAGTCTGGTGCCGGATATCGTGATCATGGATATCAATATCCCGATTATGAACGGCCTGAAGGTCATCCAGACCAGCCGCCTGAAATACCCGGATATGGCATTTATCGTTGTATCGGGATACGATGATTTTTCTTATTGCAGGGAAGCATTGCGGCTGCAGATTACGGACTACATCCTGAAACCGGTCGACTATGAAGATTTCGGGAACACGATCGATCATTTGAAGATATCGATATTCGAGAAACAGACGAAGGATGTGACACCCGGCAGTGAAGCGTCAACGATTGTTGGAATTGTACGGTATATGCAGGAGCATCTGGCAGAAGAAATCAGCTTGAATGTTCTCGCGGAAACATTTCATCTGAGCGCACAGTATATCAGCCAGCTCTTCAAGAATGAGATCGGTGTGAATTTCCTTGCTTATCTGACGATGATCCGCATGGAGTGTGCGAAGAAACTGCTCGTCTCGACACAGTTATCCGTTGCGGAGATTTCCAATCGGTGCGGCTATGCCGATTACCGGGTGTTTACCAAGGTATTCAAGAAGACGGAGGGTAGTACACCGTCGCAGTATCGCAGAGATTTTTTGTAAAAGATATAAATCTGTAACAAGAATGATGCAGAAATGATGCATGCCGGATGTATGATTTGGGTTATAAAAAGAAAAACGGAAAATATCTGAAGAATTGACACATTTAGATAGAAAAAGAGCCTATTTTCTTTTTATATCAATCGTTATAATACAACCGAAAGAAGGAAAGAACTATGAGAAAGAAAGCATGGATTTTATGTACGGCAATGGTAGTGGCTTTGGCGGGATGCAGCAATGTGAGTGATAATAATACGACCGATATCATCCAGGTGAGCAGCGAGACTGTGACAACAACGGAAGTTACGACAACCACCGAAAATGAAACTACGACCGAATCTGTTACGGAGAGCAATACCCCGGACAGCACATTACAGTCAGAAGGTTCGAATACAGGGAAGACGGAACCCGCTGCGACAGAAGCTAAGACGACGGAATCCCAGTCACAGGAAGGCGAGCCATCCGATGATTCGTGGAAGGAAGAGTTCGAGAAGACGCTGTATGAGGAGTATGGTGTGGTGCCGGATCATTACGAATATATCGGAAATGATGTCTATCAGGTCTATGTGAAAATCGACGGGAAGATCGTGCCATATGTGGCAGTGAATTGGAAGACGGGAGATTTCCACGGCTAGAAGAAAGGATAAAGACGGGTGAAAGAAATGGGCGATGCAAACAAAATCACAGGATATGGAGAACATAGAGAATTATATCGGATTTCAACGGATGAAATCCTATATTTTGAGGCGGTAGGAGAGAAAGTGTTTGCCTATACGGAACAGGAAATTTATGAGATAAAGAATCGCCTTTACCAGATTGAAGAGAAGGTAAATGCGTATGATTTTACCCGGGCATCCAAATCCATGCTTGTAAATACAGACAGAATCTCAAGTATTGCTTCGATTTCAGGAAGCCGCGGGAAGATTATGATGGATAACGGAGAGGCCGTTATTGCAAGCCGCATGTACTACAAACCATTGCTTTCATCCATGAAATGGAAGAAAATCAGTTAATACTTTTTGTGTTTTTTTCTGACAGAAAATATGCTATGATGAAATGCGAATTGGCATAAAGGTTAGAAAAAGGAGACACAAAATGAGCAAGAAATTACTTTTGATCAACGACATGGCTGGCTATGGAAAGGTTGCGTTATCCGCGATGATTCCGGTGCTTTCCCATATGAAATACGAGGTATTTAACCTACCGACGGCAATCGTGTCGAACACACTTGATTACGGTAAGTTCGACATCCTGGATACAACCGATTACATGAAAAATGCAATCGCTGTCTGGGAACAGCTTGGATTTGAATTCGATGCAATCTCAACCGGATTTATCGTGTCGAAGGAGCAGACCGAGCTTGTGACCGAGTTCTGTAAGGCACGGGCGGAAAAAGGTGTGACGATCTTCACAGATCCGATTATGGGAGATGAGGGAAAGCTCTATAACGGAATCACAGAGGAGACGATTGATTTGATGCGTGAGCTGATTTCGGCTGCGGACTATATCGTACCGAACTATACCGAGGCGGCATATCTGACCGGGCTTCCATATAAGGAGGATGGCGTGACCGAGGAAGCATATCATACGATGATTGACAAGCTTCGTGCATTCGGTGCGAAATCGATTGTGATCACAAGTGCGAAGATCGCGGGCACAGATTGCAGATCGGTTGTCGGATATGACCACAAGAAGGAAGAATATTTTAAGGTTGATTTCGACGAAATTCCGGTACATTTCCCGGGAACCGGAGATATATTCTCGGCTGTATTTATCGGAAAGCTTATGAGCGGTAAAGATCTGCAGACTGCAACCGCAGAGACGATGGATGCCGTGAAGATCATGATCAGGGTAAATGCGGATAATGTAGATAAATATAAGGGGATTCCGCTTGAAACCTGTTTGGAGGTGCTTGACTGATGGCAAGACCGAGGATTCGGATCACACTGATTGATCAGAAGGGTGAAAAGGGATGTCACAGAGGTCATAAGATCGGTGATTCCTATGATTTTGATACGGAGCGGGGGAAACTGTGTCCGATGGCAATGCACGTTGCATTCCCATACGTGGATATCCTCCGGTATGGCGGCGAGATACCGGGACAGGAGAACGGTACCGCTGTTTTTGCATGTCCGGATGTGGATACACTGAATGTATTTAAAATCGAGCGGATAGACAGTTGATGTACGAAAAGAAAAACAATAAAAACAATAAGGATTATTGATTTTATTTGAAACATTTTGTATAATACAGTCAGAGTTTATATTACATCTAATATAAAACATAATATAAATAATTTGAAAGGAGAAACTATTATGTTACAGAACCAGGAATGGGAATCATTCACAGGTAGACTCTGGAAGGAAGAGTGCAACGTAAGAGACTTCATCCAGAACAACTACACACCTTATGATGGAGACGAGAGCTTCCTTGCAGGACCAACAGATGCTACGAACAAGCTCTGGGATAAGCTTCAGGCTCTTCAGAAGGCAGAGAGAGACAACGGTGGTGTATTGAAGGAGGACGCAGATGTTGTATCCAGCATTACAGCATATGGTCCTGGTTACATTGATCCAGAGACAAAGGATCTTGAGCAGATTGTAGGTCTTCAGACAGACGAGCCACTTAAGAGAGCATTTATGCCTTACGGTGGTATCAAGATGGCTGAGGAAGCACTCGAGATGTACGGATACAAGCCAAACGAGAACTTCCACAAGATCTTTACAGATTATCACAAGACACACAACCAGGCAGTATTTGATGCTTATACACCAGAGATGATGGCAGCTCGTCATACACATATCGTAACAGGTTTGCCAGATACTTATGGTCGTGGTCGTATCGTTGGTGACTACAGAAGAGTTGCTCTTTACGGTATTGATCAGCTGATCGCTTGGAAGCAGGAAGATAAGGCTAACTGCGGCGATGGTAATATGTATGATGACGTTATCCGTCAGAGAGAAGAGTTGACAGAGCAGATCAGACGTCTTCAGGAGATGAAGGTTATGGCTCAGTCATACGGCTATGATATTTCTAAGCCAGCTTCAAATGCGAAGGAAGCTGTTCAGTGGTTATACTTCGGATACCTTGCAGCTATCAAGACACAGAATGGTGCTGCTATGTCCGTAGGACGTGTATCTACATTCCTTGATATCTATATCGAGAGAGATATTAAGGCTGGTAAGCTTACAGAGGCTCAGGCTCAGGAGCTTATCGATCACTTCACAATGAAGCTTCGTATGGTTAAGTTCGCAAGAATTAAGTCATACAACGAGCTGTTCTCAGGTGACCCTGTATGGGCTACACTTGAAGTCGGTGGTATTGGTATGGACGGACGTTCAATGGTTACAAAGAACGACTACAGATTCCTTCATACTCTTGAGGATATGGGACCTGCTCCAGAGCCAAACCTTACAGTACTTTACTCTTCAGCATTGCCTAACAACTTCAAGACATATGCTGCTAAGATCTCTGTAAGAACAAGCTCAATCCAGTACGAGAACGATGATGTAATGAAGCCAATCTGGGGCGATGATTACTCAATCTGCTGTTGTGTATCTGCTACACAGACAGGTAAGGAAATGCAGTTCTTCGGAGCTCGTGCAAACCTTGCTAAGTGTCTCCTGTACGCTATCAACGGTGGTAAGGATGAGAAGTTCCTTGACAAGAAGACAGGTAAGCCAATGCAGGTAGGTCCTGACTACGCTCCTATTACTTCTGAGTACCTTGACTATGATGAAGTACTTGCTAAGTACAAGCAGATGCTTGACTGGTTAGCAGGACTTTATGTAAATATCCTGAACCTGATTCAGTACATGCATGACAAGTACTACTATGAATCAGCAGAGATGGCATTGATCGATACAGATGTACGTCGTACATTTGCTACAGGTATTGCCGGATTCTCACACGTTATCGATTCCCTTTCAGCTATCAAGTATGCTAAGGTTAAGGTTATCCGTAACGCAGAGACAGGACTTGCAGAAGACTTCGAGATCGAAGGCGAGTTCCCTAAGTATGGTAATGATGATGACAGAGCAGATGATATCGGTGTATGGCTGCTTCATGAGTTCCTTATGGACATCAAGAAGAGACACACATACCGTGATTCAGAGCCTACAACATCTATCCTTACAATCACATCTAACGTAGTATATGGTAAGTTCACAGGTAACCTTCCAGATGGTAGACGTGCTTGGACACCATTTGCTCCAGGTGCTAACCCAAGCTACGGTGCTGAGACATCAGGACTTCTTGCATCTCTGAACTCAGTTGCTAAGATTCCTTATGAGTGGTCTTTGGATGGTATCTCAAATACTCAGACAATGAACCCATCTGCACTTGGTCATGATGAGGCCGAGAGAGCTGAGAAGCTTGTAAGCGCTATGGATGGTTACTTCGATCAGGGCGCTCACCACTTGAACGTAAACGTATTCGGTAAGGATAAGCTCCTGGATGCTATGGAGAACCCAGATAAGCCAGAGTACGCTAACTTCACAATCCGTGTATCTGGATACGCTGTTAAGTTTATCTCTCTTACACGTGAGCAGCAGCTCGATGTTATCAACAGAACATTCCATGACTCACTTTAATTAGAAGTTTGTCAAAAATGTTTTTGATAGATAAGTAATTCACTGGAGTCCCGGAGATACTATCTCCGGGACTTTTTATAAAAATAAAATTGTTAGAGGTGGAACATGCCGGAGAAGAAACAGATTTTAGGTTATATTCATTCAACAGAGAGCTTTGGAGCCGTAGATGGACCAGGTATCCGATTTGTAGTATTTTTGCAAGGCTGTAAGATGCGTTGTAAATACTGTCATAACCCGGAGACGTGGAATCTGGTAACCGATTACACAAAGCTCTATGCTGATACAACGGATGATAAAGAACGAGAAGAACTCGAAAAGAAAATTGAAGAGAACACAAAACTGCTGCTGGATAAAGGCGTCAAGGTTGAAGCGAGAACTCCGGAAGATCTGCTCAAGCAGGCACTTCGTTATAAGCCTTATTGGAAGGGCGATGGAGGAATAACCGTCAGCGGAGGCGAAGCGCTTCTGCAGATGGACTTTTTGATTGAATTCTTCAAGCTTGCAAAAGCACAGGGGATTCACACAACGATTGATACAGCGGGCAATCCATTTACAAGAGAGGAGCCTTTCTTCTCGAAGTTCAATGAACTGATGGCACTCACTGATTTGTTCCTGCTTGATATCAAGCAGATTGAGGACGACAAACACCGGGAGCTGACAGGGTTCTCGAATAAGAATATATTAGACCTGGCACAGTATCTCTCCGATCAGGGAAAGCATATGTGGATTCGACATGTCCTTGTGCCGGGCGTAACAACCGACGAAGCAGACTTGAAGAAGACGGCTGAGTTTATCAAGACTTTGAAGACGGTTGACCGTGTGGAGGTATTGCCATACCATAAGCTTGGAATTCAGGAGTGGGAGCGCCTTGGAATCCCTTATAAGCTGGAAGGAATCGATCCTCCAACGGACGAACAGCAAAAAATTGCAAGAGAGATTTTGGATGCAAAGTAATTTTGCTTATAGAATCAGAATAAGACAATATAAGAAAACGAATGAGACTGCACAATATTCAGAAAGATGAGTATTGTGCAGTCTTATTTTATTTTAGAAATGGAATAAAAATAGAGATTTGGAATAGAAAAGTAGGCTGTAACGTGCTATGATTTCATACAGTTAGTCGTGACAAACAAACGTTGCATATGGAGAGAATCAAGATATGAATAAGAGATTACAGGCAATTATTAAGCGGAGTAAGTATCTGGAAGCGCTGATAGGAGGAATTCCGCCAGAGATGTTATCCTTCTTCTTAGACAAATTGCAGATTGAAATATCGGAGCTGTCCGGGGAGGTAACACATTTAAAAATGGGACAAGATGATGAGTATATGAATTTTGTTACACCGCTGGAGGGAATTGAGATTCTGGAATACTACATGGCAGGAATGGATCAGGTGCCGGGACATGAACAGGCACAGGCAATGGATAATACCACTGTGATTCATTATTGTAACCGGGGACAGGCAGAAATCCGGGTACAGGATGGCAGGTATGCGTATATGAAGCCGGGAGAATTCTGTATCGAGTGGCACCAGCAGGTCGGGAAGCAGTTTAATTTCTACAATGAATCCTATGGTGGATTAGAGATTATAATGACGCTGGATGGTATCAGTGATGAGGATGAAGCATTGCTCCGGCGGTTTGGAATCGATCTGGACTTGATACAGGAAGCGTATGACCGGAATGATGATTACTTTATCGGACGGTGTACGGACAGACTCCAGGCAGCTTTCGAGGTTTTGGCGGAGAGCATACAGGATGACAGAAGTGAGAAAAGCACATATCTGATCTCTATACTGTATGTGTTGAATCTGATCCGGACGGAGGCGATTCCGAAGTTAGAACAACAGTTTTATCTGACGAAGGGACAGCGGAAGATCGTGCAGGAGATCCACGACCGTATCGTGCAGAATCTGGAGGAGGATATCTCTATGACAGAGCTTGAAGCGAGTTATCCGGTCAGCACCGTTTCGCTGAACAAATATTTTGAGATCGTATATGGAAGCACAGTCAAACGGTATATGCAGAATCTCCGGATGCAGGAGGCGGCGAAAAAGCTTGTGACTGGAACGGATTCGATTGCGGATATCGCACTCGCAGTCGGGTATGAGAGCCAGAGCAAATTCGGTACCGTTTTTAAGCGGAAATATGGACATACACCATTGGAATATAGAAGATTATATGGAGGAAAATAAGATGTTTATTCAGATGCAGCATGCAAAGAAAAGCTATGGAAAGGGAGAAAGGGAAGTACACGCATTGGATGATACGGAGCTTGCTTTAGAGCAGGGCAAGATCTATGTGATCTTAGGACCATCCGGTTCCGGAAAAAGTACGATGTTAAATATGCTTGGCGGTCTGGATTCGCTCGATTCTGGAAGTATCACTGTGGATGGAAAGGAGATTTCCAAACTGAAATCAGGCGAGCTTACGAAGTACCGCCGGTCCGATATCGGATTTGTATTCCAGTTTTATAATCTGATTCCAGACCTGACAGTGAAGGAAAATATACAGGTCGTATCGGACATCGCAAAAGAACCATTGCCATTGGACGAAGTGATGCAGGCAGTGGATATCGAGAAATATAAGGATCGTTTTCCAAATGAACTTTCCGGTGGACAGCAGCAGAGAGTTGCAATCGCACGTGCGATCATCAAGAATCCGAAGCTTCTGCTGTGTGATGAGCTGACTGGAGCACTTGATTCCAAGACGTCTAAGAATGTGTTGAAGTTCGTGGAGAAGGTCAATGCGCAGTTTGGCACGACTGTTGCAATCATCACCCACAATGAGATGATCGCGGGTATGGCAGATGGTGTGATCCGGATCAAGGATGGCAAGGTTGTCGCAAACAAAGTAAATGAGACGAAGATTCCGGCAGATAAGCTGGAGCTGTAAGGGGTGGCAACATGACATTAAATAAGAGATACATACGAAATATCAAACAGAATCTGTCCTTTTATATATGCGTGATGCTCCTGACAGCGGTTGCGATTATTTTATATGTTGCATGTAGCGGCGCCAGCCGTGGCGAGGGTGATTATCTGGACAAATTTTTCGAGGAAAATCACGTGGAGGATGCACAGTTTGCAACATATCAGAGCATTGACAAGGATGCACAGCAGACACTTTCAGAAAAGTATGATGTGACGATCGAAGAACAATCATACGTAGATTTTGATGTGGATGATCCGGACTGTGATGTGCGGGTTGGAAGTGATATTGCGGAGGAATATACGATCCGTGTATTTGATCCTACTGAGAAGATCGATACCTATGAGGTATTAGATGGTAATGACGTGCAGGCGGAGGATGAAATCCTGCTGACACCGAGAATGATGTCGTTACGGGGATTTGAGATCGGAGATACGATTGAGCTTGGTGGAAAACGTTATACGATCGTTGGTTCGATGGCACGCCCGGATTATTTATCTCCATATATAAATAATTCAGATAATATGTTCCAGTTCGATGTATTTGGCTGTGCGATTGTCAGCAAGACGGCATATGAGGAGATAGAGCCGGCAAAGAAAAACACCTATTACAGTGTGATCTATGGAGAAAATTCCGACGAGAAAGCATTTCGGAAAGCGGTTCATGAGGACTATTACATTCTCTCATATATAGCAGCCACGTCCAATATGCGAATCCGGACGTCAAGAAACGAGATCAAGACACTGGATATGTACACAGGCATGATTCTGCCGGTTATGGTGCTGTTCATCGTGCTTTTAATCGCAATCGTGCTCGGTAGAAAGATCAAGTCCGAAGCAAAACAGATTGGTGTGCTGAGCGCACTTGGCTATGGCAAAGGACGGCTGGCACTGCATTACGGAATATTTGGACTGATTCCGGGCGTTGGCGGCGCGTTGCTTGGAAGCCTCTCTGCAATTCCACTTCGGGATGCAATGATAGAAATGATGTTTGGTAACAAGATAGAGAAGCTGCCGGTTGATTACAGCTCTTCTATACAGCAGATGATATATGTGTGCCTGATTCCGGTCGTTGCATATGTGCTGGTTGCGATGCTTGCGGCACTTCGGGTTCTTCGGTTAAAGACGGTGGATCTTCTGCATGGAAATGGCGGCGTGAAGCGGCATAACCGGATGCGCATGGCGAAATCAAAGCTGAAATTCACGACGAAGTTTAAGCTTCGGGCATTGATTGGAAACTGGTCAAGAAGTCTGGTCGTAATTTTCGGTGTTGCGGTTGGCGGAATCCTGATGATATTCTGTTATGTATGCGTGGATTCACTGGAGAATTTCTGTGACAAGTCCGTGCATGAAGTCGGAAGCTATGAGTACGAATATTTCCTGACCGATATCCGCACAGAGCCTGTGACCGATGCGACTCCGATCATGATCGGAAATTTCGGTGTGGAAGGCAGCGAGACAAACATGTTGTATATGGGTATGGATAATAATCCATATATGGGACTGAAAAACACGCAGGGCGAGGAGCTGACGCTGATGAAGGGAAAGCATTACATATCGGCGATGGCGTCCATGCTCTATAATGTGACGAAGGGGGAAACACTTCGGTTCTACAATCTGGCAACGATGGAGGAATACTCGGTCACGATTGATGATGTGATACAGAATGACTGTCAGAGTATCCTGTATGGAAACTGGGCGGATGCCTGTGCATTTATGGATGTTCCAGAGGGAAGCTATAATGCGCTGATGTCAGACAAAAAGCTGGATCTTGAAGAATCCGAATATCTGTCTTGTTTGTCAAAACAGGCGTTGTCCGATCAGATCAATGAGATCACGGTTAGTATGAAACAGCTTATCAATATCAGTCTTGTCTTTGCTGCCGTGATTATCGTAATCAGTATCTATCTGATGGTGAACATGCTGATCAACGAGAACGCATCGTCCATCTCGATGCTGAAGGTGCTTGGATATGAAGACAAGGAAATTAACCGGATGATCATTCATATATATCATATTCTGATTCCAATTGGATTTGTGATGAGTGCGGTTGGCGGTGTGGTATTGTGCCGGATGAATTTTGAGGCGAGCGTCAGTGCCTACAATACTTATATCGAAACGGTTTACAAACCGCAGGGATTCATAATATTCGCAGTCTTGCTGGTTGCAAGCTATGTTGTATCCCTGTTGTTGCTTGGTCGGAAAGTGAAGCGGGCGGATATGATCGAGAGTCTGAAGGATAACCGGGAGTAGGAATATTTTCTATAATTAATTAAGAAGCTGTATCTGTAATGGGTGCAGCTTTTTTGATATAGGAAAAGATTATAACAAACAATCATTTTTATGTATGACTGTCTGTATTGACATAACAGAGGAAGCACGTTATAATCTGAAACCATGAAAGGGAAACAAATAGAATATCAGATAGGAAAAGTAGGGTATAAAACCTGCGTGGGAAAGGAAGTACGTCTATGGCAATCATCCAGATACAAGATGTATCCAAAAAATTTCAGACAAAAGACGGCGAGATCGACGCGTTGAAGCATGTGACGCTCGACATCGAAGCCGGAGACATATATGGTATCATCGGTATGTCCGGTGCAGGAAAGAGTACACTCGTACGATGTATCAACCATATCGAGGTTCCGACCGAGGGAACTGTGATCGTGCAGGATAAGGACCTGAACAAGCTTTCCGAGAAAGAGCTTCGCAAGCAGCGGGAACATATCGGAATGATCTTTCAGCATTTCAACCTGCTGATGCAAAAGTCCGTATTGGACAATGTATGCTTCCCATTGTTTATTCAGGGGAAGTCGAAGGCAGAGGCAAAGAAGAAAGCGTATGAGCTTCTGGATATCGTAGGACTGAAGGATCGTGCCAAAGCGTATCCATCCCAGTTATCCGGCGGACAGAAACAGCGAGTGGCGATTGCAAGAGCCTTAGCTTCCGATCCACAGATTCTTCTGTGTGATGAGGCAACGAGTGCGTTAGACCCGCAGACAACGTCTTCGATTCTCGCTTTGCTGCAGGATATCAATAAACGGTTTGGTATTACGATCGTCGTAATTACACACCAGATGGCAGTTGTTCGGGAGATCTGTAACCGGGTAGCAATCATGAAGGATGGACAGATGGTCGAGAACGGAAGTACCGTGGAGATCTTCAATCATCCAAAGTCAGAGGTGGCAAGAGAATTGCTCAGAAAGGACGATGGTGGAGATACCACCGGTGACGATCAGCAGACAGCGAACCAGATTCAGGACGGAACGAAGATACGAATCGTATTTACAGAAAACTCTGCATTTGAACCGGTTATTGCAAATATGATCTTGACATTCAAGGAGCCAATCAACATCCTGAAGGCAGCAACCAAGAATGTCGGCGGTGTGGCAAAGGGAGAGATGATATTGGAGATTCCAAATGGTTCCACAAATGTGAAAGCGATGGAACAGTATCTGATTGACCGGGGACTTGAGATAGAAGAGTTGTCGGAGACAAAGACAGGAGGTGCGTTCTAATGTGGACAGAACAGGTTCGTTCCATGATTGGAACAGGTATTCTTGAGACGTTATACATGACAGTTGTTTCAACTGTATTTGGATATTTATTTGGACTGCCGATGGGAATTCTCCTCTGCATCACAGATAAAGAGGGATTGAAGCCAAATAAGGTGATATATAAGATTCTGGATGTAATCGCGAACATCGTGCGAAGCATACCGTTTTTGATCTTGTTGATCCTGCTGATTCCATTTACAAGATTGTTGCTTGGAAAAAGTTATGGTTCGACTGCAACGATCGTCCCACTGACGGCAGCGGCGATTCCGTTTATCGCAAGAATGGTAGAGTCTTCACTGAAGGAAGTCGATTACGGAGTCATCGAAGCAGCGAAAGCGATGGGCGCAAGCAACAGCAGAATCATCTTCAGGGTATTGCTTGTTGAGGCGAGAACTTCCCTGATCACGGGTGCAACGATTGCAATCGGAACGATCCTTGGATATTCCGCAATGGCAGGTGCAGTCGGCGGTGGCGGACTTGGAGATATCGCAGTCCGTTACGGATATTACCGGTATCAGACAGATATTATGCTTGTTACGGTGGCGTTACTGATTGTGATTGTACAGGTATTTCAGTCGGTTGGTATGTTCGTTGCAAACCGTCTGGATCGTAGAAAATAATTTGCAATATATGCGGGAATCGGAATGTGCACACCGAAACCTCCTTATATATAAAGTAATGGATCATTGGATGAAAGTTTTCAATGATTATAAAAACATGAAAGAGAGGACATGAATTATGAAGAAATCAATTAAGAAATTACTCGCACTGACACTGACAGGTGCATTTTTGGTAGGAGCACTCACAGGCTGCGGAAAGAGCGGCGAGGACGATAAGACAATTACAGTTGCAGCATCTGCAACACCACACGCTGAGATTCTGGAGTACGCAAAGGATAAGCTCAAGGAGCAGGGCTATGATCTGCAGGTGACTGTTTTTGATGACTATGTAAAGCCAAACGAAGTGGTAGAAAGCGGCGACTTTGATGCCAACTACTTCCAGCATGTACCATATCTGGAAAGCTTCAATGAGGAGAAGGGCACACATCTTGCAGTTGCAGGTAAGATTCACTATGAGCCATTCGGTATCTATCCGGGAACAAAGAAGAGCTTGGATGAGATCGCAGACGGCGATTCTATCGCAGTACCAAACGATACAACAAACGAGGCAAGAGCATTGCTGCTTCTGCAGGATAATGGCATCATCACATTGAAGGATGGCGCTGGTATCAACGCAACGGTCAACGATATTGCTGAGAATCCACATAATGTAAAGATTGTTGAGCTTGAGGCTGCACAGGTAGCCAGAGTCGTTGATGAGACAGCCTTTGTCGTATTGAATGGTAACTATGCACTTGCTGCCGGTTTCTCTGTTGGAAAGGATGCACTTGCTTATGAGAAGAGTGATTCTGAAGCTGCCAAGACTTATGTAAATGTAATCGCAGTAAAGGAAGGAAACGAGGACAGCGCAAAGATCAAGGCACTTGTAGATGTATTGAAGTCTGACGATGTGAAGAAGTACATCAATGATACCTACGATGGAGCAGTTCTTCCTTATGAGGAGTAATTATGGCGAAATGGTTATCCGCTTGAACAGACAGGCAGGCGTATAACGATAGTGCACAAAAGATAAACGACATGAACTACCCGGTTCTCTGTACATTCCCAATGACAGTCGGAGTGACAGACAGCCGGGTATTTTTTACAAAAAAATGGAAATTTCCGGTCGGATATAAAAAGAACGCATAACAGCCATATAGATAGCGGATGTCAATTGCCTTAAAACAAAAAAATCGAAAGTATTTCCCACGATTTTAGATAAAAAATAGAGAAAAATATGCATTTTGCTCTTGTTTTTTTCGAGGATTCTCTATAAAATAGAAAACAGACGGTTTAAATGCATGATTTATACAATGCAAATAAATGTGAAAGGTATAAGGTAGCTGAAATGAAGAAATACAAGGATATGAGTAAAGACGAGTTATTGACATTAAAAGCCGCTCTTATGGAGGAATACAAGGAAGAACAGGCAAAAGGCCTAAGCCTCAATATGGCAAGAGGAAAGCCGGGATTCTCCCAGTTAGCACTTTCCATGGAGATGTTAGATGAGATTAATAGCAAGTCTGATATGCGTACCTTGCTTGGAAATGATACAAGAAACTATGGCGATCTGGATGGTATCGGAGAGTGCCGCCAGCTTATGGCAGATATGATGGAAGTCAAGAAGGAGAACATCATCGTATATGGTAATTCCAGTCTGAATGTAATGTACGACACAGTTTCCCGTTCGATGACACATGGTGTCAATGGTTCGACTCCTTGGTGCAAGCTGGATAAGGTCAAGTTCCTCTGCCCGGTACCTGGATATGACAGACATTTTAAGATCACAGAGTTCTTCGGTATTGAGATGATTAACATCCCGATGAATTCCGATGGACCGGATATGGATCTGGTTGAGAAATATGTAAATAACGATGCCGCAGTGAAGGGTATCTGGTGTGTGCCGAAATATTCAAATCCAACCGGAATCGTATATTCCGATGAGGTTGTAAGAAGATTTGCAGCATTAAAGCCGGCAGCTGATGACTTCCGTATCTTCTGGGATAATGCATACTGCATTCATCATTTGTATAAGGATCAGCAGGCAGAAATTCCGAATATCTTAGAGGAGTGTGAGAAGGCCGGGAATCCGGACATGGCATATATGTTTGCTTCGACATCGAAGATTACATTCCCTGGTTCCGGTGTTTCTGCAATCGCAACTTCTACAAGAAATGTAGAGTTCATCAAGCAGCAGTTGACAGTACAGACAATCGGTCATGATAAGATTAATCAGCTCCGTCATACAAGATTCTTCAAGAATATTGATGGACTGAAGGCACATATGGAGAAACATGCAGATATCTTACGTCCAAAGTTCGAGGCAGTTTTAAATGCATTTGATAAAGAGCTTGCGGGCTTGGAGATCGGTTCGTGGGTAAAGCCGCTCGGTGGATATTTCATTTCTTTTGATGCACTCGAGGGCTGTGCGAAGAAGATCGTAGCAATGTGTAAGGATGCAGGCGTGGTACTGACAGGTGCCGGTGCAACCTATCCATATGGCAAAGATCCAAAAGACAGCAATATCCGTATTGCTCCTTCGTTCCCATCTGTGGAAGAGATGGAAGCTGCATCGAAGATTTTTGTGCTTTGCGTAAAGCTTGCAAGTATTGATAAATATTTAGAGTCATAAGAGTAAAGGATGTTAGAAATGCCAAATATTTCGGGAAATTTTGACACATATAAGGAAGAAAAAGACTCTGTGCGATATTTCTTAAAAAAGATGGGGTGTGACATGAACACCGTTTTGGTTGAGAAATATGGTGGAGACAATGTCAGCGATCGCGCGATGATGGATGAAGCGGACGTGATTGCACGGTTTTCGGATGGAAAAACACTGCTGTTTGAAGTTAAACAGGAATCAACGGCACGGTTTTCAAGATGGGGTCAGCTTGGATTTGATATGATTTCTCAATTTCAATTTAAAGAAGGAAGAACCTTTGATAAAAGGGTACATCATCCAAGGGACTTTGAAAGGTTTATGTCTTGCGTGGATAAGGAACGACCGGGTTTCAAGTGGGGGAAAGTCAGATATTCCGGGTCTGATATCTGGCTTTTCTATGTCAAGGACGAAGCGGGGCAGTATGTTTTTTGCGAAGGTTATGATTTTGCAAAGATGAAAGAAAATACGATTATGGCATATCTGAGTTATAATTGTCCATTTGCGGTCAATAGTAAGAACAGCAGGCAGATGTCACATGAGGATACCTGGCAGTCTGCAACCTTCTTTGTATATCCAAGAGAGATTGAACAGTATAAGATTACACCCGAATCTTTCCCTGATTTATTGAATAGAGATTGAAAAGGAACCCAATAGATATGAATACATGTAAGATCTATCAGGCAGATGCTTACGAGAAGATAAATGATTTGATAGAGGCGGGGATTACCGTAAATCACATTATTACTGATCCACCGTACAATATTTCAAAAGATAACAATTTTTCAACGATGAAGCATCCGCGGGCAGGTGTTGATTTTGGAAATTGGGATCGGGGAGAATTTGATTTGTACTCCTGGATACCGAAATATGCGAGGATACTTGATAAGAATGGTTCCATGATTATTTTTTGCTCGTACCGGTTTATCAGCTATATTATTGATGTGCTCGAATCCGAGGATGCAGATATGGTCGTGAAAGATATCCTGGTATGGCAGAAATCAAATCCGATGCCACGTAATATCAAACGAAGATATGTACAGGATATGGAGTTTGCAATATGGGCTGTGAAGAAAAAGGCAAAGTGGGTATTCAATAAGCCCGATGACAAACCATATTTGCGTGGATTTTTTACGACATCCCTTGTGAGTGGAAGTGAGAAGCTCGGTCATCCGACACAGAAGAGTTTGAAGCTTATGGAGGATATTATTTCTATTCACACGAATCCCGGAGATTTGATTTTGGATCCATTTATGGGAAGCGGTTCTACCGGGGAAGCAGCTTTGAAACAAGGGCGGTGTTTCCTGGGGATTGAATATGATCAGACGTATTTTAATATAGCAAAAAAACGTCTGGAACTTATGAAAGATAAATAAGTGAAACGGGAAATCAGAAAATTTCCCGTTTTTTATTATTTGTTTTTCATGAATTTAACATAATTCAGATATAAGATTGACAAAATATCTTCATAATAAGAGAGAATATTAATTCATTTGAAAAATGACGGGAGAATACATATATGTGTGAAGATCAAAGAAAAATTTTGACAGACCGGTTAGATAAGCCGGTAATCCATAACCGGAAAAAAATCAGAGATAAATACAGACAGGATATACAGACGATGGGGCAAAAACAGCATATCAGTACTGCGGAAGACATGAAACTTCGCGAGATGTTACTCAGTCCGCAGAATAAGGTGGAGGACACACGAAATGAAAAAAATGGATGTGCGCTCTTATTGTTCCTTGAAATATTTTTTACTATTGCGGTATTGATTGCCAGTCTTGCTGTGACAGTTATGCCGCAGGCACCTTCCGGACGGACGATGGCGGATGCGATATCAACGTTCTTCTTTATAGAGATTCCTTTGTGGTTCCCGTTTTTTTTCATTATGAATAATCGTATTAAAGTCAAAAAGGCAGTTCAAAAAGGAAATTTTGAAAAGTATAATTTTCAGATTCGGGAAAAAGTATATCAGGAATATTGGAATGACGAATATTTAATAACAAAACATTATATTGAGATTGCAGGCATGTATGTGCCGATCCGTGAAAACCTCATTACGGGGCTTGAATGTTGGCAGACGATCTCTGTTGTTTTGATCGAATATAAGGGAACGTATTATTTTTCTTATCTTAATGAAAATGTGTTTTACAATGATACTGAAGATAGTCTTTGGTGGAATGATTTATCAAGAAAAAAGACATACTAATTCCACAAATAAATGGAGGAATTCGTATGAAGGATCGAATCGAGATATTGAAGGAATATTTGAAGCGCCTTGGAGATGGAGAGCCGCTGGAAGCGGTGCGGAAAGATTTCGTGGAAGTATTTAAGGATGTTGATCCTGCGGAGATCATGAAAGCGGAACAGGAGATGCTTGCGGAGGGAACACCACTTTTTCACGTGCAGAAGCTGTGTGATGTACATGCCGCACTCTTTCATGGAAAGACACGGGAGGAACAGATCGCGAATGCGGAAAAGGCAGTGCATGCGTCGGTATTGCGGGAAGAACGGGAGACAAAGACGCGGGAACTGGCACAGACCAAAGGACATCCGCTGTGGCTGTTTGCAAATGAGAATGGTGCTCTTGCTATGCTATTAGAGCAGGCAGAGGAGAAGATCAAGGATGGCAGTGCAAATAAGAAGACGTTGGAATCATTGCAAGGCATCTCTATTCACTATGCGAAGAAGGGAGATCTCCTATATCCGGTTTTGAATGTGCGGTATGGGATATCCGGTCCGGCGAGTGTGATGTGGACGGTTGACGACGAGATCCGGTATGAGATATCATTTCTTGCGAAGATGAACGATAAGGAACCTGAATGGCAGGAGCGGTTCGCAATGGTAGTTGCACGGGCACAGGAAATGATCTACAAAGAGGCAAATATTTTGTTCCCAAACTGTGCGGCGAATTTCACGGAGGAAGAGTGGATCGGTATCTACCATGACCAGAAGGATTATGCAGTGTGTTTCGGCGTGGAGCCGGAGATCTGGCAGAAGGCGGAAGAATGTAAGTCTGGAACGGAAATTGTGTTATCGGACACAGAGATCCGCATGCCGGGCGGGCATCTGACGATCGAACAGCTAACGGCGATGTTAAACACGATGCCGATGGAGATCACATTTGTAGATAAGAACAATCTCAACCGGTTCTTCAACGAGGGACCGAAGGATTTCAAACGTCCGGGTATGGCAATCGGCAGGGAAGTATTCTCCTGCCACCCACCGAAGATTGAAGTAAAAGTGCGTCGCATCATTGAAGAATTCCGTGCGGGAACTCTGGACGAAGTACCGGTCTGGATGGACAAAAACGGAAAATGTATGCTTGTCAGATACATGGCGGTACGGGATAAAGAGGGTAAGTATCTCGGTACGCTGGAGCTTGTGCAGGATATGGGATTTGCAAAGGAACATTTTCAGAAGAAGGAAGAGAATGCGGAGCTGTGGTAAGTGGAGAAATGGCAGATACAGAGAGTAAGATCTCCCGGAAGTTATATTCCGGGAGATTTTTGCATGGGACAGTTATATTCGTAGATGGACTTTTGCCTGCAGATATGGTAATTTAGGGATAAGTTTAGAATAGATATAGCCATTTATAAAATGGTACAGCGTAAAATAGAGAAAATATAGTACAGGAAGTTGAAAGACTGACGGTGTGAGGCAGACAGATGAACAAGATTGAGGAATATTATAATAAATTTAACGAGGAAAAAAGACTAAATTCCAGACACGGGCAGATTGAGTACCGCATCACGATGAAATATATTCATGACTATCTGGATGTGCGGATGCAGGAGTTGAAGGTTACGAACCGGGAAGATATCAGGATTCTTGATATCGGTGCCGGAACCGGACGTTACAGTGTGGCACTCTGTGAGGAAGGCTACGATGTGACGGCAGTGGAGCTGGTGAAGCATAACTTAGGTATATTGAAGCAGAAAAACAGCAACGTGCATGCGATGCAGGGAAATGCGCTGCATCTGAAAAAGCTGGAAGACAATACTTACGATCTGACGCTTCTCTTCGGTCCGATGTATCATCTGATGACGAAGGAGGAGAAGATTCAGGCACTCTCCGAAGCGAAGCGTGTGACGAAGCCGTGCGGAATTATATTGGTCGCCTATGTGATGAATGAGTATGCCGTGGTCGTATATGGTATTCAGGAGAACCATTTGGAGGAAAGTGTGAAGAATGGAACATTGGATGCGTCATATCATACGGTACCTGCGGCGGATAGTCTGTATGCATTTGAACGGATTGAGGACATTGACGGCTACAATGAAGCGGTTGGGTTAAAGCGGGAGAAGATACTGTCACCGGATGGACCGGCAAATTATATCCGTCCATTTGTGAATCAACTGAGTGAAGAGAGCTACGAGCTTTTCGTGGCATATCAGTTGAAGGTATGTGAGCGGCCGGATCTGATTGGCGCAGGGGCACATACGGTGGATATACTGAGGAAGTAGAGGAGAAGAAAGAATGGAACAAGGAAGCTTGCCGGAACGCTATCTGTCGCGTTCGGTGATTAAACATATACGAAGATTAAATCCGAAGCTTTCGGTATCGGCAGCAGTCGGAAACGATTATGCAAACCTGCATGGAAATGTGAGTGCAGATGGTATCGGCGATACACCGTGGATTGCGTGGGTAAAGGCGATGAATAATTTTGCGTGCTCCGGCGGTCAGATCGAGGGTGCACGCCTTACGATGCTTCTTCCACAGAATGTAAAGGAATCCTGGATCAAAGGTTATATGGCAGATTTCAATTCCTATGCAGAAGCAAAGGGCATACAGATCTTAGGCGGTCACACACAGGTGTCTGAAGTGTTTGCACGGGCGCAGTTTCTTGTGACAATGCTTGGAACTGCGGGTGAGTACCATGCGAATAAAAAGAAAATCAAGCCTGGGTATGAGATCGTCATGGTCGGACAGGCAGGCTTGATGGGCGCGGATATAATACTGAAGGAAAAACGGGAAGAACTGCATACGCGGTTCCCGGATTTCTATTTGGATATGGCGTGTGTGGAAGAAAGTATGTATAGTATTACGGATGTAGCTCGCATGATTGTAGATTCTGGCATGGATATCTGTTATATGCACGATGGCTCGTCCGGCGGTGTCTATGGTGCCTTGTGGCAGATGGGCGTCTGGATGGATAAGGGCTTTGAGGTACAGCATGTGGATATACCAATCCAGCAGGAGACAATCGAAATCTGCGAGTTCTTCAATATCAATCCGTACCTGCTGGATGCAACCGGGTGCTTGTTTGCAGTTGTGGAAGATGGAGAGAAGCTGGTGGAATATCTGGCAGAGCAGGAAATGGAAGCTGCCGTGATTGGAGTTGTGACAGAGAAAAAAGAGAAGATGATCGTGGTAAATGAACTGGAACACCGGTGCCTGTCTCCGGTGAATGGGGATGAGATACATAAGGTGTTGTGAATGAGAACAGGTGAATTTACGTATGAGTAATGAAAGAGGAAAACAACTAACGAAATATGTACCGGACTATGTGTTATATGATCTGGAGACAACCGGAATCTCTGCGAATTATGATGAGGTAATTGAAATCTCTGCTGTGAAGGTACGTGGCGGTAAAATCGTGGATGAATTCAGCACACTTGTAAATCCGGGACGAACAATTCCGTATGGAGCAAGCGCGGTCAATCACATCTATGATGAGATGGTGGCAGATGAACCGGAGTTTGAAGAAGTGTTACCATTGTTCCTTGCATTTATCGGAAATGATATTCTGGTTGGACATAATATTGCCTCGTTTGATATGAAATTTCTGTATCGGGACTTCGAGAAATATATGGGATTGATACTTCAAAATGATTTCGTGGATACATTGCGCCTTGCAAAAATCGTATTCCCGGATTGGAAGCATCGGAGACTGGGTGATCTTGCGAACTATTATGGCATCTCTACGGTGGGCGCACACCGCGCATTGACAGACTGTAAGATGAATCAGAAGGTATTTGAATTACTTGGAAAAGAATTGTCCGGGGAAGGAACGGCGGATGTGCGGCAGAGTGTTAAGACTTGTCCGAAATGTGGAATGATGATGGTAAAACGAAAAGGAAAATTCGGCGAGTTCTGGGGCTGTAAAGGATTCCCGGATTGCCGGTATACGGAGAATATCTAAGGTGCGGATAAGGGGAAACAGCAGGTTGCTTTTATCGTAAGCGGATGTCTGCTAAGATAACATCATGGAGGTGAACGTGATGGAAACAAAAAATGTGATTTTGGAACTTCGCACAAAGCGGGGATTATCACAGGATGAATTAGCCGAGAAAATCATGGTGACAAGGCAGGCCGTATCGCGCTGGGAGAACGGCGAAACCGTGCCGAATACGGATACATTAAAGCTGCTGTCGAAAGTATTTGATGTATCGATCAATACGCTGCTTGGACAACCGAGAAGACTGATCTGTCAGTGCTGTGGCATGCCGCTCGAGGATGAGATTATCGGGCATGACCGGGATGGGGCAATGAATGAATCGTATTGCAAATGGTGCTATGCAGATGGCATGTACACATACAGTAATATGGATGATCTGATCGATGTTGCAGTCAAGCATATGGTGACGGATGAATTTTCGGAGGAACAGGCGCGGGAATATATGAAGGATCTGCTTCCGAAGTTAGACTATTGGAAGCGGTACGATGAACTGAGCGATGGCGGACAGTTCGATGAGTTTAAACATCAGTTGATAAAAGAAATAAATGATCTTCACATCGAAGGATTGCCGAAGGTAGAGAAGCTGAATGCGCTCGTCGGTCAGTATGTGAATCTGGCGTATCCGCTTCCAAGCGGGGAGACAGTAAAATTCTTAGATGACAAAAAAACCTATCTTGGCAATCAGTTGGAATGTGAGTTTGGCGGAGACCGGTATTTCGGTGTGCTTGCAGGTATGGATTTTATTTTGGTGAGTACCTATGATGCAAGTGGTGAGAATCCGGAGCTGGTCGTATATAAGAAACGGTAATGTTGGATAGAAGCGTTAGTGAAGAGCCGAGTGATCGGCTCTTTATTGCATTTTGTCTGAAAAAGATAGAATTACGATACAATCCGGTGTATAATTTAAAGATAAATAAAATGCAGGAATATGTATGAACATGATACGGGGTAAAAGGCAAATTTCATGCATCCGATATCAGAGAAGCGAATGAAGAACCAGGGAGGGAATTACAGATGAAGAAGAAATTACTGACTGTAATGATGGCTGTGATGATGGTATTTTCGTTATCCGGCTGTGGCAATGACGTCATCGTGGATGTCGTGACGAACGATGTAGAAAGCGGAAGTGATCAGACAGATACTTCTAAGTCAGGAACGGCGCAGGGAGAACAGACAGCGTCGGCAGAGGTGGCAGAGACCAATCCGGCAGGACTTAAGACGATTCCGTTAGAGGATGTCAAGATCGGTGTGTTGTATATCGGCAGTGCATCAGATACATCGGGATATACGTATGCACACGAGCTTGGAATTCAGGGTATGGTTTCAAATCTCGGACTTAAGGAAGATCAGGTTGTACGCAAGGAATCGATAGACGATGGCGATGATGTGGCAATCAAAAAAGCATTGGATGAATGTATGGATGAAGGCTGCAACATTGTATTTACAACGAGCTGGGGTTACATGGAGGAGACCGCGGCATATGCGGAGAAATATCCGGATGTTTATTTTGCACACGGAACCGGATATATGAGCAATGGAAGCAATTTTACAAACTATTTCGGAAGAATCTATCAGGCGAGATATCTGTCCGGTCTGGTAGCAGGCATGAAGACAAAAAGTAATTTGATCGGGTATGTATCTGCGATGGGCAGCGACAACAGTGAGTGTACCGGTGGTATTGATGCATTTGCGATGGGTGTTGAGGAAGTCAATCCGGATGCGAAGGTGCTGGTGGCAGTGACGAACTCCTGGTTTTCTCCGGATGACGAGCAGGCGGCTTCCGATGCATTGATTGGCAAGGGCTGCGATGTGCTGGCACAGCATGTAGATACGACAGCTCCACAGACCGCATCCGAAGAAAACGGAACATGGGCGATCGGATATAATTCCGATATGAGTAAAGAGACGCCGGATGCGACGCTGACATCGGTTATCTGGAACTGGAGTGCGTATTACACCTCCTATGTAAACAGTATCGTCAATGCGACATATGACGGTTCGAATTATTATGGCGGTATGGATGAAAGTCTGGTCGGACTGACAGGATTATCGTCTCTGTGTGCGGATGGAACACAGGAGAAAGTAAATGAGATGCAGCAGAAGATTTTGTCCGGCGAATTCGGCGTGTTTGACGGAGAAATCCTTACCAACGATGGAACTGTGATCGGAGAAGCGGGAAAGACATTGGATGATGCGACGATTACCGGTAAGATCAACTGGTATTATCACAATGTGGAAGTCGTAGACTGGAAATAGGGGGGGATAGCCGTGAAAATATTTCGCAATTTGAAGCTGCAGTACAAGATGCTTATACTGGCTATCATTCCGGTACTCGTCATGGGTATTGTAGCGATTCTCATTAGTAATACCGTTGTTAAAAATAAATTGCTGGATGATGCGAAGCAGAAGCTGAAAGCGACATCGAATGCCGTGCTTGCGGCGTATGATCAGAATGCCGGAGATTATTTTGTGAATGCGACCGGGGATGTGTGGAAGGGTGCGTATAACGTATCGTTGTCTACACCTTTTATCGATGATATTGCTGCAAAAACCGGGATTGAGGTTACATTCTTTTACAACGATACAAGACTTGTTACATCGTTAAAGGATGCGGATGGGAAGCGGATCCTTGGTTCCAAGGCAGGCGATTTCCTTGTGGAAAATGTCCTGCAGGATGGCAATGAGGTGTTTACCAATCGTGTGCTGGTAGATGGTACTTTCTATTTTGGATATTATGTGCCGGTGCACCAGAATAACAGTGATGAGATCATCGGTATGGTTTTCGCCGGAATGCCGGTCAAGGAGATATATGCGAGCCTGAATCTGATTACCATGATTTTTACAGTTGCGATTGTTGTTATACTGGTAATCGCGGTCATCGGATGTTTGCTTGTTTCCAGAGGAATCGCAAAGAGTATCCGGAACAGTATGGACGTGGTAAAACAGATTTCGGAAGGCAATCTGAATGTTGAGATCGAGCAGAGTATGTTGGATAGAAAAGATGAGGCGGGAGCTTTGTCATGTAATACGCAGACACTTATCGACAACTTATCTGCGATGATTGGCAAGATCAGCAACAATACCATGACCCTGAATGCATCTTCCGAGGAGATGAATGCGGCTGCCGGACAGGCAGGCAATGCGGTTGGAAATATCAACGATGATCTGCACAATATGTTGACCGGAGCTGTCGAGCAGACCGGCAACGCACAGAATATCAAGAACAGCATTCACAATATGAATATCCATCTGGAAAAGACGCTCGGGGAAGTGGATCACCTTTCTGATGAGACAAAAGCGATGCTTGACGCCAGAAATGACGTGGATAAATCGTTGAACCAGCTCGATGCTTCGAACCAGGATGTTATGACCGAAGTTGAGAACATCCAGAAGCAGACGCAGCAGAATAATGAATCGGTGGAAAAAATCATTGCCGCAGTTAGTTACATCTCCGATATTGCAGATCAGACAAACCTTTTATCTCTGAATGCATCAATTGAAGCAGCCAGGGCAGGTGAAACCGGTAAGGGCTTTGCCGTAGTCGCAGAAGAGATTGGCAAGCTGGCAAACCAGAGTAATGAAGCATCGACAGAAATATCCGAGCTGGTGAATCTGTTAAGCTATAATTCCAGCCAGACAATGGATATTATGGACAGCGTACAGGATGCTATGAATGGTCAGACGAAGAAGCTGGTTGAAACTGCCAATATATTCAAGCAGTTACAGGAGCATGTATCTCATGTTGCAGATGGTGTGGATGTTATTCGTGATGCAACTGTACAGTTAGGCAAAGAAACCGATGAGATCGGAAAAGATATCAAAAACTTAAGCGATATTGCACAGAGAAATGAGGATACGGTTAAGGGAACGATTTCCTTTAGTGATGAGGTGCTTGGCACTGTAAACAGTGTGACCGAGATGTCAACGGAAGTCAGCTCATCCGCTAATGATATGGCTGGCGTGGTGTCGCATTTCCGTATGTAGGAAGTAAGAATATAAATAGAAAAAGAATGCAGAAGCGTTGGTTCGGAAACGAACCGGCGCTTTTTTGCGCAAAAAGCCGGAATGCAGAAATCGTGCTTGCACTGATTTCTATATGACGGCAAATGTTCATCGAGCCGACAGGCGAGATGCCGTGGTGAGCCGTCATGCAGAAATTTGACTTAGATTTTACATGGTTTCCACAGAAATATGATAGTAGAAGGGCAAATACTGATTTTATAATAGAACAGTAATATGATATGATAGTATTTGAAACAAAAAAATGATTTCGGATACGACCAACACTCTGTTACCAAGTAAAATGAGTGGCAACACATTCAAAGTGAGGAGAAAAATATGCCATCTACATATGCACATTATCGGATGGGTCAGGAAGTAATCAAACAGGTTTCTTCCCCTGCCCGCGATATCATTATGAAACATAAACAGCTCTATAATATAGGTCTGCATGGACCGGATATTTTGTTTTACTATCATCCGTTGGTGACGAACCCGGTCAATGCAATCGGGTATGGACTGCACGAACGTTCCGGAAAATATTTCTTCGGGAAGGCGGCTGAAATCATAGAGACGGCATCTGACAAGGAAGCGGCACTTGCCTATATCTATGGATTCATCTGCCATTTTGCCCTGGATTCGACCTGTCACGGTTACATCGATGAGAAGATTGCGCAAAGTGGCGTGTCTCACACAGAGATTGAAGTGGAGTTTGACCGGAGCTTAATGATCGAAGATGGGAAAGCCCCGGTTCGACAAGATTTAACGAAGCACATCGTCCCATCTATGGAAAATGCCAGCGTGATTGCACCATTCTTCCAAGGAGCAGAACCGAAGCAGGTTAAAAAAGCGTTGAAGGGAATGATTCAAAATAATCATTTACTGCTCGCACCTTCCAGATTAAAAAGAATGCTGATCTATGCTATACTCCGTCTGTCCGGAAATTACAAAGAAATGCATGGATTGCTGGTAAATTTTGAAGCAAATCCGGCATGTGAGGACAGTACAGCGAAGCTGCATCAGTTGTACGCTGTGGCTAAGAGCCGGGCGGTTATGCTGATTGATGCATATGGAAAGTATATGTCAAAAGAAGAGGCGTTAAATGTACTCTATAATTATACATTCAGCGGCAAAGAGAAGGAGGCGTAGCAACGTGAAAACGAAAATGACAAAGGCTGAAAGAAACTGGGTATTATACGACGTGGGGAATTCTGCGTTTGTGTTGCTTGTCTCAACAATCATGCCAATCTATTTTAACTATCTGGCAGGAAATGCAGGACTTTCTTCGGTCGATTATCTTGCGTATTGGGGGTATGCGACTTCTGCTGCAACAATCATTGTAGCATTGCTCGGACCGGTATTCGGAACGTTGGCAGATACGAAAGGGCTGAAGAAACCAATCTTCACTGTGACGATGCTGATTGGAGGAATCGGCTGTCTGGCACTTGGATTCGCCAG
>ERZ1035006.255-NODE-255-length-45276-cov-6.582473_pt1 | contig 45276 bp, 41 predicted proteins | sample MGYA00520694_ERZ1035006 | MGnify/ENA primary metagenome ERZ1035006 (study PRJEB33766, sample SAMN09781746) | gut metagenome | biome: gut microbiome | host: Homo sapiens | place: Madagascar | study: EMG produced TPA metagenomics assembly of the PRJNA485056 data set...
GTATTTATTTCTGTATTTATTTCTGTATTTTTTTCTGCATCTTCTTTCGTTTTTTGTTCTTCTTTTACTTGTTCTTCTGATTGTTCTTTCGACTGCTCTTTTGATTGTTCTTCTATCGTTTCTTCTGGCTTTTCCTGATCGTACCCTACCGGTTTTTCGCCTGGTTCATTCTCTTCAGCAGACACTTCTTCGTTCTGCACCGATGCCGGCTGCACATTTTCATCCATGGCAGCTACAGGCTCCTCCGGTGTCTGTAGCGGTTTCTGGATCATATCTTCCTTTGCTGTACGATAATTCAGCACCGTCCAATCCACGCTGAAATTCTCATAAACCTGTGCATCCATATTTTCCACACGGTTATTGACCAGTATATCTCTCTCCGTATCGACCTCGACATCCATAAACTCTGCAAGCTGCGCCACCGTATAGTAGTTACTGATATTGATATTGTCGCCATCCTGCACTTCATAGTTCGGCGGCTCCAGCTTGCCATTGACCAGCACAAACCTCGGACAGGTCACCGTCTTATGATTGACCTCGAAGCTAAGTGTCGCCGATGTATACTCCTCCAGACGCTCTATAGTATATTCCGCATCTTCTCCAACCGTGGAAGGTATGATTTCGATCTCGCAGTTTGGCTCCAGTGGTGTGTTGATGTTGACATCCCTGCCATTCATTCTGACAACAGAGGACTCTCCTGCTTCTCCACGAACCATTCGCTGCTTACCATTCACGGTAAAATTGATTGCCTGTCCCCTGCGTGGAAACAGGTAGTCATTCGGAAATCCGGCCTGCAATGCAGCATCTACGATCGTCAACCGGCTATTATCATACAGCTTAATGCGTTCTCCGTTAAAACGCACCATGATGAAACTATTTTTCTGATCGTAATAATTCAGACAGATGCCGACCGGTGTCACGATCAGTGGATCTTTCTCTATGTCAGGCTGCATGAAATCAATCGTCTTGAGCACTTCCTCACCACGCAGTGCCACACGCTCCTGTGGAATATCCAGATCTTCTGACAGACATTCGACAAATCCATGTACTTTTCCACCACCGCCGACAACAAATGTTGCGCTGACCGTCTTGTCGCCATTGAGCTCAATAATCTTTTCTGCTACACCTGAAGCGATCTTTTCGACTACCGGCTTCACCAGTTCCCACACTTCCTTCGCCGGTACACGGTGTGTAATGCTCATGATATCCTCAAACTCAACTTCATCATCAACAGTTGAAGACCGTTTGATATGCTCTGCCATATTAAAATCTACCAGATAATGCTGTACGATCACTTCTGTGATCTCATCCCCGGCAAATGGAATCATGCCATAAGCGATGATGCTGCCGTCCTTTGTAATACAGATATCCGATGTACCCGCACCCACATCAACGAGTGCGATATTGAGCATCCGGAAATGCTCCGGGATCGCTACATTGATCGCCGCGATAGGCTCCAAGGTCAGATTGGCTACCTCAAGACCCGCAATCGCTACTGCTGCATACAAGCCATCAATGACATCCTCCGGCAAAAAAGTCACGATAATATCCGCAGAGATTATCTCAGCCTTGTGCCCCTCCAGATTCGAATAGACCTCATCGTTGATATAGTACTTGACAACCGAATAGCCCACACAATAAAAACGATATTTCGTATCGTTTTGCTCACGCAGGATGTTCTGCGCCTGTTCGACACCGAGCAACTCCAGCGTGTGGATCATCTCGCCCGTCACAACACTTTCTTCCGGATACTCATAGTCCACATGCGTTGTCACGGTTTTCAGCACACGACCTGCCGCTGCAATACATACGTCTGTCAGTGGCTGTTCAATCATCTCTTCGAGTCTGTTCTTGACCTTCTGTATCGTCTTTCCGACTTTTCCGATATCATGGATCTGTCCGTCAAGCATCGACCTCGTTCCATGTTCTGTGCTATATTGTGCGATCACATGAAACTTCTCATCCTCATCCCGATAGCCAACCGTTCCGACGACATTCCGCGTTCCGATATCCAGACCGAATACCAGTCTCTGATCTTCTATTGTACGTGCGTCCATCTCACTTCTCCTCATTTGCATAAAGCTTCGTTATCTGTTGCAGCACATCATCCATGTCCCGGTCATTATCGATCACTACTGCACAGTGTTGTCTGTACACGTCTTCCGGCAGCTGAGCTGCAAATATCTGGTCAACCTTCTGTGCGCTATAGCCGCGATCGGTCATCAGGCGTTGTTTCCGCGTCTCTTCCGATGCATATACATACCATAATTCATCACACAGTTCATCGTAATGTTCCTCAATCAGCAGCGCAGCTTCCACGATCACGTAATCATAGATTCCGGCCTGGCGTTCCTTTTCCACCTCTCCAAGAATATATTCTTTGACCGCAGGATGCACAATCCCATTGAGCTGTTTCCGCTTTTCTTCATCGGAAAACAATAATTTTGCCAACGCCGGACGGTCTATACTTCCATCACTGCGCCAGATGTCATTTCCACTAAATAATCCATGCAGTTTTTTGTAGCACAATGTCCCCGGCTCCATCTGCTCATGTGCGATCTCATCCGCAATCAGAATACGCACACGGTAAAGCTGCTTCATTGCCTTTAGCACTGTCGTTTTTCCGGCTCCTACTCCGCCGGTCAATCCGATAAATTTCATATATGTTATCCCCGTTATTTTGCTTCATACCAGTTATGTCCGGTATGCATATCAATCTCTAACGTAACAGCCAGATCAGCCGCATGCTGCATCTCCTGTTCCAGAATCTGTCTGACCTGCTCCTGCTCCGACAGTTCTGTTTCAATCAGTAGTTCATCATGCACCTGCAGGATCAGTTTTGAGGACAGACCCTCCTCTGCCAGCCGGTCATGCACGCGGATCATAGCGATCTTGATAATATCTGCTGCCGTTCCCTGAATCGGAGAATTCATTGCAACGCGCTCGCCAAAAGAACGCTGCATAAAATTGCTGGATGTCAGCTCCGGTACCGGTCTGCGCCTGCCAAACAACGTGACTGCGTAGCCTGTTTCCTTTGCCTGCTTCACCATCTGATCCAGAAATTCCTTGATCTTCGGATAAGTAGCGAAATACTGTTTGATATACGCTGACGCTTCCTGTCTTGTGATGCCAAGATCCTCTCCCAGTCCAAAGGAACTGATGCCGTATACGATACCAAAATTCACTGCCTTCGCATTTCTCCGCTGCAGATCCGTCACTTCATCAAACGGTATATGGAACACCTGTGATGCAGTAATTCTATGGATATCCTGAGCCTGACGATACGCATCAATCAGTGTCTGGTCTCCTGACATATGCGCAAGTACACGCAGCTCAATCTGTGAATAATCTGCATCTACAAATACGTGATGCTCAGCCGGCAAAAATACCTTGCGGATCAGCCTTCCCAGTTCCATACGAATCGGTATATTCTGCAGATTCGGTTCGGTACTGCTCAGCCGCCCGGTCGCCGTGATCGTCTGCTGGAATGTTGTATGAATGCGTCCGTCAGCCTGAATGCAGCCGGCCAGTCCTTCCGCATAGGTCGACCGTAATTTCGTAAGCTGGCGGTACTCCAGTATCTGTGCAACGATCGGATATTCCGGTGCCAGCTTGTCCAACACATCTGCTGCCGTAGAATAACCGGTCTTTGTCTTTTTCCCATAGGGCATACCCAGTTTTTCGAACAAAATCACACCTAACTGCTTTGGTGAATTAATGTTGAACTGTTCCCCTGCTTTTGCATAGATCTCCTGTTCCAGTTCGTCAATACGGCCGGTCAGCTGATCCGAATACTCTTTTAACGCCTGTGCATCAGCGATCATACCGGTCAGTTCCATATCTGCAAGGACAAAGATCAGCGGACGCTCCATCTGCTCATAGAGTTCTCTCATTCCCTGCTGCTCCAGCTGCATACGCATCGGTTCGAAAACTCTGTAAGCCGTCACCAGTTCATCCTTGATCATCTGATAGGCACCAGACGTGGCAGTCTCATCTTCCAGAGCTTTTTTCAGGGTCATCCTGCCAATCAAATCTGTCTTTGTGGGACACATCTGATCCAGATAATCCTTTGCCAGATCCTCATATGGATATTCATGCCGGAGCGGACTCAGCAGATATGCCATGATCTCTGCATCATCGAATTGTGCGCGGCATCGAATCTCTATTCCTTGCGGATACAGCAATTTGATCTGCGGCTTGAGTCCGATTGTCCGGAGCTGTTTTCCATCCTGAACCCATTGCCGTACAATATCTGTCAGTTGTCCCTCTGTATGCAGTCCATCGCAGGCAATCCAGAAAACGGTATCATCTGCCCCACAAAATGCCAATCCTGACACCTCATTCTGATCCAGATACAGCTTAAAAGCCACCTGTGCCCCGAGTGTATCCAATGCAGCCTGTATCTCATCTGCCTGTGTCAGCACTTTCAACTGACTTTTTGGGGCTGAAGCCTCAGCAGATGATTCCCTCTGTACACCAGAAAACCGTGACAGCATGTTCTTAAATTCCAGTTCACGGCACATCGTATAAGCCTCCGGCGTAAACAGATTGTCCAGCCTTGCTTCTTCAAACGTAAAAGGGATTTCGCAGTCCAGTCTGATCGTTGCCAGATCTTTGCTCATCTGTGCCATATCATAATGCTCGCGCAGTGCCTCGCGCACACGCGTCTGTTTTATCTCATCTATATGCGCATACGCATTCTCGATGCAGTGGTATTCCACAATCAGCTTTGTCGCACCCTTTTCACCGATGCCCGGCACACCCGGTATGTTGTCCGAACTGTCACCCATGAGTGCCTTCACATCGATAAATTCCTTTGGTGTGACCTGATACCGCTCCTGCACATCCGCTGCATAATAGTCCTCGATCTCAGTTCCGGTCTTTTTCGTCTTTGGAATGCGAATCTTGACATGCTCTGTCGCCAGTTGCAGCAGATCACGGTCACCGGACACGACCGAGATGTCCATACCGGCGCGCTCACCCATACACGACAGCGTACCAAGCAGATCATCTGCCTCCAGTCCAGCCTGCTCAATCACCTTCACACCCATCGCATGCAGCATCTGCTTCATGAGCGGCACCTGTTCTTTTAATTCCGGCAGCATCGGTTTTCTAGTGCCCTTATAGGCATCGTACATCTGATGGCGAAAAGTCGGGGCGCTCACATCAAATGCAACGGTCAGATACTGCGGCTGTTCTTCCTCCAGTATCTTAAACAAAATATTTAAAAAGCCGTATACAGCATTCGTATGCTGTCCCTTTGCATTTGTAAGATCCGGAATTCCATAAAATGCCCGGTTCAATATGCTGTGTCCGTCAATCAGGACTATCTTCTCTCTCATCTATTCGTCCTCAACCAATGTGAAAAATTTTGTATCAAGTTCCGGATACGAACGCTTGAGTGTCAACGGTTTTCCCGACATTGTAAGGAAGCAATGGCTGCTCTGTGCAACCGCACGCAGTTCACCGGTCTTTTTATCCGTCATCTCATAAACCATCTTCAGCTTGACACCATTATAATGGACGACCTTTGCACTGATCACAACGGTATCGCCAAAGCGCACCATGCTTTTATACTCACAATTCACAGACAGAACCGGGCTGATGATCTCCAGTTCTTCCATTTTGTCATATCCAAATCCCATCTGTTCCATCATGTCCATACGCGCTTCTTCCATCCATCGGATATAGTTGGAATGATGTACAATGCGCATCTGGTCTGTCTCATAATATTTCACATGATGCTCATAGGGCTTCATCTTGATTTTCTCCGGTTTGTAAACATCTACTCTGGTATCCATTTTTTAAACCTTCTTTCCTAAGCATACTACATAGCTATATAAATTTAATTATGACATACCAGATATAGAATTTCAACCGCTGTCTTTTATTTTTCTGCGAGGCTGCCCTATGCCACCTCCAAATACTCCAGATAATCATGCTCATCTGCAAATAACATATAAGAGCCATCGACATATCCCATATAACCGCCCGCTACATAATATCCTTTTTCCATCGTCCGTTCCTCCTGCAATCATGATTACATTGCGCCGCCATCTGATGGTTCTATCCTACCAAATATTCAGTCCAATAAAACGGACTTTTTTAAATATCTTGACATTTATAGGGCAAATATGTTATTTCTATTATTAGACAGTCACTGACGGATATGTGAACTGACACAGTGTGGCTGATCGAATTTTTATGCCGACCGTCTGGGCAGCTTTTCAATGTGTTTGAGAGGCTGCCTTTTTTTCGCCGGTATTATCTCATGTCTGACTCTGACATACATATGAACAAAGGAGGTATTTGTTATGAAAACAGATATTGAAATCGCACAGGAAGCAGAGATGTTCCACATCCGCGACGTCGCAAAGCCCTACGGCATTGACGAGGATGATCTGGAATTATACGGAAAATATAAAGCCAAACTCTCGGACGAACTGTTAGACAAGATCAAAGACCGTCCCGACGGCAAGCTCGTCCTCGTGACCGCAATCAACCCTACACCCGCCGGAGAGGGAAAAACAACTACCAGTGTAGGCCTGGGTGAGGCATTTGGCTATATGGGCAAAAAGGCACTGCTCGCGCTGCGTGAGCCCTCACTCGGACCGTGCTTTGGCATCAAGGGTGGCGCCGCAGGCGGTGGATATGCACAGGTCGTTCCGATGGAAGATCTGAATCTGCATTTTACCGGTGACTTTCATGCCATCACTTCTGCGAACAACCTGCTCGCTGCCTTGCTCGACAACCATATCCAGCAGGGCAATGAACTGCATATTGATACACGTCAGGTTGTATGGAAACGTTGTCTTGATATGAATGACCGCGTCCTGCGCAATATTGTTGTTGGCCTCGGCGCAAAGGCTGATGGATTTGTCCGTGAAGATCACTTTGTAATCACGGTTGCTACTGAAATCATGGCTATTTTATGTCTGGCTGAAAATATGGAGGATCTGAAGGAACGTCTGTCCAGAATTATCGTGGCCTACGATTATGACGGCAATCCGGTCACAGCCGGTCAGTTAAAAGCAGTAGGTGCCATGGCTGCACTGTTAAAGGATGCGATCAAACCTAATATGATCCAGACGCTGACACATACCGGTGCACTCGTACACGGTGGTCCGTTCGCCAATATTGCACACGGCTGCAACAGTGTACGTGCGACCAAGACAGCACTTAAGCTCGCTGACATCGTCATCACCGAAGCCGGATTCGGCGCGGATCTCGGTGCCGAGAAATTCTTTGATATCAAGTGCCGTATGGCCGGTTTAAAACCCGACGCTGTCGTACTCGTCGCTACTGTCCGTGCACTCAAATACAACGGTGGTGTTGCCAAGGCTGATCTCGCCACGGAGAATCTCGATGCCCTAAAAAAAGGTATCTGTAATCTGGAAAAACACATTGAAAACCTCCAGAAATACCACGTACCGATTGTGGTGACACTCAATTCTTTTGTCACTGACACAGAGGCAGAATATGAATTTATCAAAAACTTCTGTGAGGAACGCGGCTGTGAATTTGCACTGTCCGAAGTGTGGGAGAAAGGTGCCGAGGGCGGTGTCGCTCTGGCCGAAAAGGTATTACAGACATTAGATGAGAAAAAATCTGATTTTGCACCGCTCTATCCGGATGAGCTCCCGCTCACGGACAAGATCGAAACGATTGCAAAAGAGATCTATGGAGCTGACGGCGCCACCTATGCACCTGCCGCTTCCAGAACACTGAAAAAGCTCACCGATCTCGGTTTTGGCAATCTACCTGTCTGCATCGCAAAGACACAGTACTCTCTGTCCGATGACCAGACAAAGCTGGGCAGGCCGAGCGGATTCACCATCAACGTCCGTGATGTGTATGTCAATGCAGGAGCTGGCTTTGTCGTTGCCATCACCGGTGCGATCATGACAATGCCGGGACTCGGCAAGACTCCGGCTGCTTATGGTATTGATGTCACGCCGGAAGGAAAGATCACCGGATTATTCTAGAAAGCATAAAAAAGCCGTAGGACTGCCCTTCGCAGCCCCTCGGCTTGTGAAAAAATTTAAAATTTATACGTCCAGCTTCATATCACCGTCCTGAATCATACCTTTTTTACGCATCAGCTCAGATACTACAAAAGCAATGACAGCAGGCAGGATCACATGCATGACCACAATCTCGGTCAGCACCACACCCGGTGCCATGCCACCGGCTACCATATCCTGATAGGCATTGATCTGTCCGACGAGCCCGGCTGTACCCATACCTGAACCGGTCGGATTGTTTGTCATATGTAACAGACAGGTAGATACCGGTCCGAGGATCGCACTCGCCACAATCGCGGGCAGCCAGATGACCGGCTTTTTCACAATGTTTCCGATCTGGAGCATACTCGTTCCGAGTCCCTGTGCCAGCAGTCCGTTAACCTTGTTCTCACGGTAGCTGGCTACCGCAAAACCTACCATATTTGCACAGCATCCGATCGTCGCTGCTCCTGCCGCGATACCGGATAATCCGAGGATGATGCCGAGTGCTGCAGACGAGATCGGCAATGTCAGGATAATACCCATCAGTACCGATACGATAATTCCCATCACAAACGGTGCCTGCTCGGTACCCCAGTTGATGATCGAACCCAGCCATGTCATGAATGCGGAGATACTCGGTCCGGCGAGTAATCCGACTGCAGAACCCGATACGATGCAGACAAACGGTGTCACAAGAATGTCGATCTTCGTTCTGCCCGAAACGAGACGTCCCATGTAGATACATACCATGACTGCCACAAATGCACCCAGCGGTTCTCCGGGACCTGATAATACGACCGCATTGCTCAGTTCCAGTCCACTGTCCAACGTACCGCTGACGAGTGTAGCTCCGGCGAGCAGCTTACTCGCAAATGCCCCGCACATACCGGCAGTCGCAGCCGATACCTGCACGAGTGGGCTCGCGTCTAAACGTTTTGCTGTTCCGATTCCGATACCGGCACCCGTCATCGCGCTCGCCATCTTACCGATCATAAACAGATACGTGCCAACTGCTCCGGGAATCAACCCTCCGATCTGTACAATGATCGTACCGATAATGAGTGTCGCGAACAGACCGCTCGCCATACCACTCAGGCCGTCAATAAATATTTCTTTTCCCAGTTTTTTCCAAAAATCCTTTGTCATAACGTACTCCTTTTCTTTCCGGACATTTTACTGACAACCATATTGTGTTGTCAGGTGTCTTGTCAGTCAAGGTGTACTATAGCACAAGCCATGATACGATGCAAGTAAAATTTAAAAAAGAGCCGCCAGGCGACTCTTTTTGATCCGTGCTTCATGCTTCAACCAGATAACCCTTCCCGCGAAGTGCTTCCTCGATGCGGTCTAACGTCTGTTCATCTGCCGCCGTCACGGTATGATAATGCTCGCCGTCTGTGAGCTCCGTCAGCGGCTTCGTCTGATACTTTTCCACCTGGGCCACAAAATTAACCACATCCAGACGACTCCGGATCACGAGATCCGCGCTGATCTGTCCATAGATCGGATGCTCCACCGTCACATCCTTGACAGAACCACCGTGATCTACGATCGTATGGAGTTCATCCGTAATCTGTTCATTCGTATGCCGCACATGAAATGATCTGGTGTGCTCATCCGGTTCACTGTGGAACAAAATATACCCCTTGTTGGTCGACAATATATTTTTATTAACCGCCCGCAGCAATGCGATGTCCTGAACGATAACCTGACGGCTCACGCCCATCTCTTTTGCCAGCCTCGCTCCCGGAATCGGTTCCTTTGCAGTCTCCAGCAACTGCATCATCTGTTCCCTGCGCTGTTGTCCATCCATCTGTACTTTTGTCAATTTCTACTCCTCCTAAGGTTCATACTCCCGCATGCTCAGCCATCCGTCCGGATCACTTTTTTCTTCAGCCATGCACCGCTCCGATAGCGTGCTGAGAAAATCAGTCCACGCACCGTCCAGTCGGCAAACATACCGATCCACACGCCCATCGGTCCGACATTAGTCGTGCGCATGAGAAAAATCGATAGCGCCACACGGCAAAACCACATCGTACACGTCGATACAATCATCGAAAAACGCACATCGCCCGCTGCGCGCAGTCCATAGCCGGGCAAAAATGACAATGTCCATACCAGCGGCTTCACAATCGTGATCGCCAGCGTCATACGGAAACAGATCTCAATGCTCTCCGGTTCCATATGTGCTAATAACATCACCGGCCGCGCGAATGCCAGCACGAGCAGACAGGTTGCAGTGATCACATATTCGGCATACAATGTCATTTTACAAATATAATACTTCGCTTCCTCCGTCTTGCCTGCACCGATGCACTGTCCCACCACAGTCATCATTGCAATACCGATACCGATACCTGCGATACCGTTCAGATTCTCGAAAATAATCGCCATCGCCTGTGCCGCGATATTAGCTGTGCCGAGTGTCGATACGGTTGACTGGATCGCGAGCTTGCCAAACTGGAACATGCCGTTCTCAATACCGGACGGAATACCGATCGCGAGAACCATCCCGATCAGCCGGTAGTCCGGCCGGATCGAAAAATAATGGTTGAGGACGATCGGATGCCGCCCCTCTCTCGCAAGATACACCAGAATCACAACCGCACAGAACACACGCGAAACGAGCGTCGAGATTGCGGCTCCCTCCACGCCCATATTGCATCCAAAGATCAGGATCGCATTTCCGATCACATTCATCACATTCGAGATCGTAGATACCTGCATCGGGAATTTTGAATCCCCGCCCGAACGGTAGAACGCCGCTCCCGCATTAAACAGCGCGATAAACGGATAAGAAATCACTGTAATAATAAAATATGTAACAGAATTGTCCATGACGGCAGGCTCTACCTTGCCAAATACAAGGCGCAGCAACGGCTCATCAAAGATCAGGCAGATTGCCATAAGCCCTACTGAAATGACAAGTACTGTCAGGAAAATCTGTCTGGCAGCACGGTTGGCACCATCCGTATCTCCCTTGCCAAGATATTGGGAACAGATAATCGCTGCCCCGGTTGCCAGTGCCGCGAATACCTGTATGACAAGCACATTGATGGAGTCCACGAGTGAGACTGCAGACATCGCAGCACTACCCACATGGCTGACCATCATCGTATCTGCCATTCCCATCAGGGAATTCAAAAATTGTTCTACAATGACAGGGATCATAAGCATCCAGAGCTCCTTCGTACTGAATGTCAGATGATCCCAGTCAATTTTAGATGCATCATATAATCTCTTTATCAGTTTTGATTGCTTTTGTACCTGATTCACTGTATACGCCTCTGTTCTGTCATTCTTCCTAGTTAAAATACCTCTGATAGACTTTTAGTCATAGACTTTTTTTATTCATAGACTTCTACTAGAATACTCCCGATGCGTCCAAATTGCAAGTTCTGTGTTACTGTTCACTCGTACCTCGTTCCAGTAACAGTTCTGTTTCACCCGGTCAATTGCTGCAAAATAGTCCTTTACCTGTGAGCACATTTTTGATATACTTAATTATGTACGCATTTTTTTAATCATAAGCACAGGAGTTATCGATTTATGAAAGCAACTTGTATCAAAAATATGAAAGCGCTGAAATATCAGCTGCTCATACCGCTTCTGATCTTTATCACCGGAATCGCAGCACTTGCCCATCTGAGCTGCACTACATATACTTACTCCAACGAACGGATCCGGACACTCGCAAAGCTGAATGCGGTCACCTACGGCGATCAGATCATCCGGCAGTTCACCGATGGCATCAATGTCACCGATGCACTGGATCAGATTGTCATCAGTTCGGACGGAAAGGTCAATAAATTCGACCAAATCGCAGCCCAGATGATGAATGGCGATATCCAGTGCATCCAGCTCGCACCGGGCGGCGTCGTCACACAGGTCTACCCTCTCGAAGGCAACGAGGATAGTCTGATTGATCTGTTTCAGGATGAGATACGCAGGGATCTCGCATGCTACAGCAGGGATCAGCACATCACACTCGCAGTCGGTCCGCTTGCCTTAACGGAGGGTGGCGACGGCATCGTGATCAGAAACCCGGTATACCTGACAGATGACAATGGGCAGGAAACCTTCTGGGGCTTTACAAACGCTATTTTCCGCACACCAGACATTTTTTCTGAATCTACCCGTGCGCTGACAAGCTTCGGATACGTTTACCGGCTGAGTAAAACACTATCTCCTTTCAGCACGAACTACGAGCTCGTAGACGGTTCTGCGGATCAGCTGGACGACCCTGTCGTGTATACGTTCCAGCTCGGTGGCTGCTCGTGGAAGCTGGAGGTGATGCCTGCCGACGGATGGCACAATGACGGCAACATCGTCATCATCTTTTGTGTCGGACTGGTTCTCACCCTGCTTACGACCGGGTTGTCATTCACTGTCCTTGTCATCGTCACCGCAAAAAAATATTAAAGCAGCTCTCGGTCACCGATTCCCTGACCGGGCTGCTCAACCGCCACGGATTTCATAGTGCAGTCGACAAACATCTGCGCACCCATCTGTTGGAGTCCTGTGTTGGTATCACCTTCGATATTGATGACTTTAAATTCATCAATGACATGTATGGCCATGCAGCCGGTGACAATGCCCTGCAGCAGTTAGCTCAGAATATGAAAACAGTTTTTCCCAAGCAGTCATTTCTCGCCAGATGCGGCGGAGACGAATTTTCTGTCTTTTTGACCGATTGTACGCGCGCACAGGCCGCAGATCTGGTAGAGCAGTTTCTGCTTCTCCCGCGGTGCTTCTGCTATGAGGACGAACAGCTTACCTTCAACATATCTCTCGGCTATGCTGTCTATCCGGAGCAGGCATCCACATCAGAAGACCTGTTTGCCAAGGCAGACATCGCCCTCTATGAGGTAAAGCTGCGTGGAAAAAATAATTATCTGGCATATGAGTCTGGTTTTTCACATGAAAAGCGCAGCCAGCTCGGATTTGCATTAAAGGATGTATCGGATCATCTTCCCACTTCATTGATGATCTACAAAGCTGACCCGGAGGATGACCGCATCCTGTTTGCCAATTATGAACTGATCCATCTGACAGGCTGCGATAATCTGGATGATCTGTTGCACCATAGCAGCAGCTGTTTCCACAACCTGATCACGCCGGAAGCACGCGACGATATAACGGCAGCCATCCTTGAACAGCTCCGCTCCGGCAAATACGGTACAGATACATACATCGAATTTCCACTGTTGCGTAAGGATGGCTCTCACATTACCGTTTTCAGTCACGGACGCATCGGAAATAATAACTACTATGGCACGATTATCTATGTGCTGATCACTACGTCAGACGCATTAAGGGAGCAAATGTTCCTGTGACTCATACTCGTTCATCACGAAAGCGGAACGTCCCATTGTCCAGATAGGCATTGAGACGGTTCCGCTCCTGCTGATGCGCATCGGAATTCCCCTGAAAATGCTTGATCCGCTCGCGGATCAGTTCCGTATAGAACGTGCGGTAAGTCTCACGCAGCGTCTGAAAACGGTTTTTCAAAAGCTGCTCTGCCTCGCTCCGCTGGCTGCCTTTTTTATACTTGGCATCCAGTGTTTCTTTGAACATTTCTACGTACTGCCCGGCGTCTTTCGACTCAATCGAGTGAATCGACTCCTCATTCGCATACAGGTCAAGATCGATTTTTCCCTCGGCGTAAGCCTTAAACATCGTATTATAGATCGTATCGTTGGAATGGGGCTTATAGGTATAGGACATCTCACGCGAACCGTTGTCTAACAGTTTATTAAAGGAAGCCTCCTTGTCGAAGGAGATCACATGCCCGCCCTCCTGATTGATAAAATTCTCTCCCTTGGTATCAAAGTTGCACAGCACCCAGTCCAGCGTATGCTCATTCATCAGATCGTGCATCGTCACCGCATCCGGCGCATCGACTGTCAGATCCTCCTGTGCCTGCCATTTAAAGAGATCCACACCGCCCTCTGCGCGCTGCATCTTCTTCTGGACAGAACCGACGACCTGACCGTCCACCTTCACACAATAGGCAGGGATAGACAACTCACCGCGAAGCTGCCTTTGCAGGCGGTACGCCTCTCCCGTCACGACCGCTCCGGACGGCTTTGACATGCCGATGCAATTCGTAGCCTCCTTGTACAGCCAGCGCTGGCTCATTCCGTCCCCCTTCAGATCATCAAACTCGTACATCGCTTTTGTACCACCCATCGTGGCGCGCCCGACGTTGACCAGATGGAGCTTCTCCTGATTCTGATCCCCAATCGTCAGGCTCAGCTCGGCATCCTCGCGGGAATAGTCCGTGGGCTTTCGAAAGATACCCTTTAGCATGTCGAATCTCTGATGACGGCTGATCGTCGCACTCTCACGCGTCTTCTCCGTGCCCGGCTTCATGCAGGCGACCTTGTATTTACGTTTCAGCACATCCGCCTTTACCTTTGCCGCCTCTGCCTTTTTCATTGCCTCTATGCGCACCTTGCTGCCGACCTCCATAGCGACTGCCATCCGGTGATATGCATCATAGCGCATTTCCTGTGCACTCCATCTAACCTTTGCTGCCAGCGCCGGGACAGATGCCGCAGGATCGGCAGATGGCTGCGCAGCACCATCCAACTGCTGACGGTGCAGCAGTTCTACGGAAGCCAGATCCGCATCTTCCTTCGCCCCGATGAGTGTGAGCTGTTTATCCAGCACCGTCTGTTCGTTTTTGTATCCGGCAGACGAACTCTGCCCAACCGCCGTGCGGCGCGATTCCCTGATCTGTGCAGAACCCTCCACCCGGATCAGCTCCTGCTCGGCACTGTATGCTCTGTCGCATTGTTTTTTCACGTTTCTGCGCTTTTTTCTCTCAAGATAGCTCTCTTTTCTCGGCGTTGCCATCTGACCGGGCAGACTCACATCGGACGGCAGATACGGCATGCTGTCCAGAAAATGCGGCCGTACGACCTCCGTTTTTGTCTGCTGTGCCTGCTGTGTTTGCTGCTCCTGCATTGCCTCAAACATGTTGGTGCGATTCGTCAGCTCCCTGTGCTGCTCCTCATAAAATACTTTTTTGCGTGTCTCCCACAGGTTGGGCGCTTCCATCATATTTAACCCTTCATTCATATCCATCGTTTCCACCTCCCATCGTATTCATATCCCAACACGCCGTGTAGAACTTTTCGATAATCTCGCGTTCTGGAAGCAGTTTGTCAATCAGTTTCCGGCTCTGCGGTGTGACTGCTGCGATCCAAAGATCGGAAACATAGTCTCCCGCACGGATCAGCAGCTCCCGCAGACGGGCGAACAATGCGATCAATGCATTGACATGACCATGCGCACAGTATGCCAGCGACAGCTCTATATCCTGCTCCCGCCTCTGACAAAAAATAGCAGCCTGCACAGTCGCCGACGCATCCACCGCACAAATACAGAGCTGGGGGAGCATCTGTTTCCGCTCCGCGCAGATCCCTTCGGCAAATTCCTGATTATCCTGTTTCATTTCATTGATAAAGCGGCGCTGCAGCAGCTCCGGCAGGTCATAGAATGTGGCAATGCGCATGCCGGACGGCAGTGTCGCGTTCCATCTGACCTGCGGCAGCTCCCGGCACGGGAAACGGCAGATATAGCTCGCTGTCTCCGCCAGTGTAAAATCCCCACGCCGGATAAACAGAAGGCAAAGCGGCGCATCCCAATCCTTTGCCGCAAAGGTACATAAAACCGCTGTGGTGCTTTTCCATGCACTTTTGCACAGGAAGTCAATCATGCCATCAGCGATCCCCTGCCGTCGGTACGCCTCTGCAACGGCGATATACTGGATGTCTATGAGGATCTCTCCATCCGCGCGAAAGACGAGAACACCGCAGATACAATGATCCTGCATAGCGCCAATCGCATATATGTTGTCAGTGGCCGCTGCCAGCTCCAACTCCGGGAGCTGGCGGGCGAGCACATTCAGATGTTCCTTCGTTAGAAGACCATATTGAACAGACATAATTTTGTTTCCTTTATGATACATAATATTTTTTCAGTGTCTTATATCCGCTTCCATCGAGTTTCATACGCGCCATTGCCATATCATACTTATACCCACTGGCCTCGAACTCTTTCTGCGTCAGCACCGTCCGGACAACCTGATATCCTGATTTACTGAACGTAATATCCTCCACACGTCTGTTTTTCAGCACGGTTGTCACGCTGCCCTTCTTTGCATTATACGCATAGGTAGCATTCGTCTCATAGCGTGAAAAATAGAGAATTCCGTCACGTCCACCTGCCATAGTCACATAATCCGGCAGCGTTTTTTTGTACTGTTTTCCCGTCTTGATCTCATAGACAAGGGCGATACTCTTTTTGCCATCCTCTGTGCACAGATATACATAGGACGAATCACAATCTGACAGTTCTAGGCTATTAGAGCTGCGGATGACCGTCTCACTTGTTCCCTTTTTGATATCATAAGCCTTGAAGAAATTCTCCCCACGCGCCTCTGTCCACATGGTATAAAAAATCTTGCCATCTGCCATCGCGATAGACCATGGACCATACGCATTTTTAGCTATTTTTTCCAGCACTTTGCTGTTTTTACCAGTCAATGACATACTGGCGATACCGATCGGGTCATCATACTCGTTGTCCGGGCTGACCATATGCTTTGTCTTGATATAATAGATCTTCCGGTCATAAATAACCGGTGAGTATCCACGTGCAAGCTTCTGGAATCCGGTTCCGTCTGCCTTCATACGGCATACATACCCATTCGATCCATCTGTACCGTAATAGAAATTAGCTGCAAAATACAGATAACCATTATAATAAGAAATATCCGAAACAGTAAAAGCCTGTTTGATCTCTCTCACCTTTTTGACTGTTCCACTCTTGGCATCGAGTCTGAAGATCGTACCATACACTGCATAATATGTTGAATTTCCATGATATGCCGGTGCAGCAGTCCGCTCAGCCGCCTGTGCCTGCACTGCCGGAATCACCGGGAGCAGCATCATGACCGCCAGTACAATACATAACCATCTTTTCACTTGTCCTACTTTCTTCATACGTTTTCTCCTTAATTTCAAAATAGAACTGCCCACGTCTGTTCGGTTCTCTTCTCTTTATACAATTCTTTATTAGAATTTGCAAGATAAAATCAGCAATTTTATGTTACTGTTCACTCGTACCTCGTTCCAGTAACGGATTTTGCCGATGCTTCGCATTCCAAATCGGCAAAATCTGCTACCACCACTGTATCATACGGCATTTTCAGTTCAGAAAATGCCTGCCTGTGGATTGCTTTTGCTTTTTCTGACATTTTGCGTTTGCCTCCTTATTTTTGGATATAAAAATAGCACCTAACAGATTTTCGTTTCCGTTAGATGCTATATAAATCGGATTATTTATGTTTTCGCTTCGCCTACATAAAGCAGTAATGTAGGCTATTTCCGTAATGTTTGCATTGGAACAAATTCAATTTTCAACTGCATTCCCAAACCGGAAGCAAGTTTCTTTAATAATTTTAAGCTTGGATTTCTCGTTCCATTTTCCAACTTGCTTATATCTGCTTGATCAATTCCTGTACGTACAGCAAGTTCCTTTTGCGTTAAATTCTGCTCAATGCGTGCATCAATCATAGCACGGATGACATCCATTTCTGGCTGAATGTCATCCCATTCTTTTTTAAATTCAGGATCTTTTAACTGTTCCTGTAAATAATCATCGAATTTCATATTATTCACCATTCCTTTCTATAAAGTCTTTTCTATATTTTTTCGCTTTTTCAATTTCGCTTGGTGGTGTCTTTTGTGCTTTCTTAACAAATCCATGTGTTAATATTATTCTCCCTTGATAATAGAAGAAATATAACACTCTTGAAATATCTGTTCCTACTTTTGCACGTAGTTCAAAAATTCCATCTCCTAATGGTTTACTGTAAGGTTCTCTTAGTTGATTGCCTTTTTCTTCCAGAAGTTTAATTTCCATTGAAAATTTTGCACGCATTTTGTCGTCAAGACTGTCCAAAAATTCTTTTACAGGAATTTCATCTCCATTTTCGTAAAATTCTGCTTTAAATTCACTCATAAATTTTCTCCGATGTACTTTCTATATGAGTATAATATGGCAATTTTGCCATATTGTCAAGCGCATTTTAATTTCCGTGAGCAATATACACGCTGTCCGTTCATGTCCTCTACTGCGATTATATTCTTGAAAAACATATAGGCTGCTATCCGTAAGAAACCATGAACGACTTCCCTTCCGGCAGAATTATAGAGGGTAAGTATGTAAAGCTACCCCTGAAATAGCTAAAGTCAAGTAACTTGCGTGACTTCGTCAAGCTAAGTGACAAGTAAAGGAAAATAGCATAAAAAATGAGGGCTAATCACACCTAACTACATGATGTGAAAAGCCCTCTAAATGACCGTTTTTAAGCCATTTTATTAAAATTTACCAGCCTTTGCTGCTTCCTCAACAGAAACGGGAATTCCCATAAATCCGCGCTTTCTTCCATATAATATAGGAATAAACTAGAAATAATTCACTATTACTTGATACGAAGGAAGTTCAAATAATGCTTACTTACATATCCAGTATACTTTCCATACTGTACAAATAACCAGATGCTATTGTTCTTACGCTCGTAATACCCATAGCATGTAACTTCACTTGCCTTTGGAATCGTTGCGATAACTCCTCCGTCTGGAGCTGCCAGTCTCAAGTTAAGACCCGATTTTGCAACAACGTCATAAACGCCAGCATATTTACTTGCTTTACAAGCTGCTGGAACAGGATCGGATTTTGATGCTGGTGTCTTTGTTCCATTACCATTAAGCGAAATAGCATTTTGTCCTGTCTTAGCAGGAGCTTTTGACCAGGTCTTGAAGAATTCGCTTGGGGTCTTGTATAACGCTTTTAATCGTTTAGGTGTATCGCCCCAATTTGCAAGTTGAACATGCGGCAAATCTTTGATTGACTTCCAATTACCGCCCCAGATTAGTCCGATAGATACTGCAATTTTTCCGACTTTATCAAACATCTTTTTAGCATTGTTATACGCATCATCTGCCTTATTTCCATCGCCATCAACATCCATGTCAAGATAGAAGTCGGCGGCAACACCCCACTGATGCATAGAAGCATAGGAATTACCACGAGCATTTGTAACGATGTGCCCAGATGTAGTACGCCCTTTTGCGTATAATGCTTCCTGCTCGACTACAGTTCTAAGACATTCGGCAAATTTGATCTTGATTCCCTCTTCAAGAGCCTTCTTTTGTAACAGGGTTAATTTCTCCTGTAGTTCCGGATGAAGTTGCTTTACGTCGCGCATAGAATCACCCCCTCTCTATACATTCTTCTTGTACTTAGCATTGCTGATACCAAGTAACGCACCAAGAAATGTGTCGACAGCTGTAATGGTGCCGACAACTTGCTCTCCATATGGAAGTCCCCAGATAGACGCAAGTGTGAAATATAATGTTGCTACTGCTGGAAGTACGATCATTGCGATCCACTTCAATACGTCATAGGTCTTGTCATTCATTGTCATAGTACTTACCTCCTAATTAAATATTCGCTTAAGTCAGCTTCCGCCTTCTTTAGTTCGTCAGTATTGTTACCGTTTATTGCATGAGATAAGAGGGCTAACAAAGCTCTTTGAGTAACTCTGTTGCCCTCTTCTATAGTTTCAATACGACAATTATCCTTTTCAAATAATTTATCATGCGCATTAAGACGTTTCTCAATGCTATCTAATCGCTGATCCTGAGTTTTATTCGGTTGCTTTGCCGCAGTAACTGCCTTTACAATCACTGCAATCGCACCCGAAACACATGTAATTGCGCCACAGATCCCGAGGACCAACGTAACGAAATCCTGCGGCGTAAATGTAATGGGATGGTTCATTATAGTGCCTCCTTGTCCCGAATGATCATTTTCTTATGCTCAATCGTTATTGATTTGTTAAAGAGTTCCTCATATAGTGAAAGAAAATTTTTTCTCTGCGTTCTGGATAGAAGCTTATAATAATTACACATCCATCCTTTATACATATTTTCAACGTTCATATATGGTGTTTCGTCATTTTGAACTTTAACTGCTAATTTTTTAAGTTTCACACGCATCTTAGTAACCCTTTTCGGATTGATACGTTTAGGAACCTGCCCATCCTTATGAAGCGAATAAATAATCTGTAAGAATTTATAATTGCTGGAAATTTTTACGATACGAGTTTTCTTTCGATTGATATGAATGCCAAGATCATTTGCTTGTTTCTCAATTTCATCCAACAGTTCTTCTAATTCCTGTTTGGTTTCTCCCATACAGTAAAAGTCATCATTGTATCTGCCGTATTGTTTGTAGGCACGAACATACTTGACGTAATTATCAATTGGATGTGGATAATATACTCCGACACCTTGTGAGAACTGATCGCCTAATTCCAAGGATTTCTCCATAAATTTTTCTTTTGTCTTCAACTCATCTGGAATGATACGATATTCTAATTTGTTGAATAGATCCGACATACAAGACGCAAACTCTTCATCGTTCATGTAAGAAACATCTATTTTGAATCCGCTTAGAATCAAGTTAATCAACCAAATTACATAATCATCATATTCGACCAACGGAAATATCTGTTCTCGAACTTTCGAATGATAAATGTTATCGTAAAACTTACTAAAATCACCGAATAGAATGTATCCTTCATTACCATGTAACTGATACCATTGCTTTAGATGGATTTCAAAACGTTTCCGTTGCATTGAAATTCCACGATTTTTAATCGTTGCACAACAATCGTAAATCAAATGATTTTTAATTTTAGGTAATAAAATTTCATCACACAATACATGCCGAACGATTCTATCACGAATATGACGTCCCGCGACTACTCGGGTGCGTCCCCTCTCATGTAATTCAAAAGCATGCGTTGGAGAATTTGTAAGGCTTTGATTTTCGAGATCGTTTTTCAGATCAAAAAGATTTTCCAAAAAATATAACTCAAATTTTTGTGTTGAATCTTTCCATTTGCTTGCGCGTGCAGATTTTAGATATGCTTCATATAAATTATTGGCGTCGCAAAGAATTTCTTTGTAGGTTGCCATTTGACTTATTCACCGCTATAGTAATATTTACCGTAGTAAATTACGTTCGGCTTTGTCATTTATCCTATATCAAAATAAGAAAGGATAGCATCTCCTTCTCTATTGGTTAGTTAGAGAATCGGACGGACATAATTAGCATTGGCAGCGCCATTGTAGTTCGCATTACCATTGTTGTTCACATTAGCGAAGTTCGTACTAGACACTTTCTTATAGATACTACCCTGTTATCTAGGCAACGTCTTAAATCGATTATCTTTTTGACGCCAACCTTTTATCAAATCGATTTCTCGATTGATACCTTTGATGTATGGTTCGAATTTGTTAATATCAACCGCAAATGTTTCTACTACTTCCTGTAACTCACCAACAATAACATCACAAAATGCTAAGGCTTCGTTCTGATAATTTCTTCGTAATTCGTACTCCGTATAAAGCCGAGGACGAATGCTATTTGCAAATCTTACTTTTTCAACAAGCATCGACATATTATAATCGATATTTCGTTTATGGGTTTGCAAAAGATAATTATACTTTTCAAAGTCACAATAAGTATCAATTCTACATTCGAATCTCTTTCGAGCCGCTTTATGCAGATCTTTTATTCCGAAATCCCTTTGCATAAATTCACGCATTTGTTTTTGTAATTCAATTGCGTGATGTATAACTTCGAACCGTGACAAACGCCGTTTATTAGCTAAGACACTCACTTATATTCTTTGCCAGTAATTTCTTTAAATTCTTCAGCTGTAATAAGCTTCATCTCAACAGCATCATGTACTCGTGAGAGGTCCCAAACTTTTAATTTATACCATCTTTTTACTACCTTGTAATGTTCACTATGCATATGGCGACTCCTTTCTACAATGTTACACCAGCCATCATTGCTACATAAGCAATATCAGCCTGCATTTTTATTTTTGATAATTCTTCCTCAGAAATATCGCGCAAGATGAACCAATATTCATCACCATACTGATGAATTTGAACCAGTTCCATATGCTCATGAAGAACATCCGTCTCTCCATCATTGATTACAACAGGAGAAAGATTATCCTCAAATACAGATTCTTCAATTACTTCTTTAGTAATGAAATTATTGCCATTTGAGGATAAGTTCTCGATTTTTGTTCCATCAGCAAGTGTAATGGTGTATATTTTATTATCCATATTTTTCCTTTCTACAAAACACCGGGGACTAAGCCCCGGCGGATTGATTCTTATAAATAACTAACCAATAATAGCATACGGACGGACATAACCAGCATGGGCAGCGCCATAGGCGTGCGCATCACCAATGGCGCTCACACTAGCGAAGTACGCACTAGACACTACATCACGCAGAAAATACCACTGTCCTCTTACAGTAATAAACGCTGGATTTAACCGAAACGCAGCAAGCTGAACCTTATTTGTAGTATATAAATACGGAACTGTTGTGCCGTCACAAGCTGGCGTAAATACCGTTGTACCATACACCATAATCTCATTCATAAGTTCAACAGTGGCATCCATCCAAGCTCCACCGCTAGGTTTACCATTTGTAACTGCATTGGTAAATAACTCCCTATGAGTGATGATCATATCACCAAACGCAGCTGTAAACTTAGCCTTAGCTTCATTAAGACCACTTGCTCTCATCTTAGAGTTCGCATAACCGCCCGTAGTAACATGTGCGTCATTCATTACATGTGTATACCATCCTAATCGCGGAACAATGACAAGATGATGCTTCGTAATATTTGTATCTCCAGTTTGATAAAAGTAGTCCATATCGGACACCACCCAATCAATTCCAGAGATTGTCCAATAATCTCCAATGAAAATATCATCGAATGTAGAAGTTGCAATGGCTGCTTTCTGCGCCGCGGTTACAGCGTTTCCTAAGCATTTACCTCTCCAAATATTTCGATGATTAATTGGCGAAATCATCCCAGCCAGTTCAATAGCAGTATCTGACATAGGTATTTTTCTTGTGCCTTTAACACCATCGATAATGAAAATATCATCCTTTTCCGGTCTGCTAACAGCAGGATATTCTGTTAATGCTCCCATAAATTCCTTCCTTTCTTAATACTAATTGTCTGATTTTCTAATAAAAATGGTCCTACTCAATAATTCTTTTCCGGAACTATCAAGCAGGAACTTTCCACTAGAATCTGTAATTGTGTCATTCATCTCACCTGTAATAGCGAGTTTTTCAAATGCATCCTTATATTTAATAACCTCATTGACAGCAGTTGCTAATTTTCCAAGAATCAGATTAAACGATTCTCCAGAAACCAATGTTGTTACCTGAGTTAAAGGATCAAATGTTGTATCCGTAACACCATCTTTGCCCGGATCTCCTTTTGGTCCGACGGCGCCATCAGTTCCGTTTTTTCCATCAGCACCTTTTGCGCCAACGGGTCCGGGATCACCCTTCAAGCCCTTGATATTTCCACCATAAACCCATTTAGCGGCGGATGGATTACCTGCTACGGTACACTTATAAATATTACTATTTGAAGTATTCAAATAAAGATCGTTTACTAAAGCATTTTGGATTCCAGAATCTTTGAAGATCGTACTCGTAACGCTCGTTCCAGTAATTGTCGAACCAGTATACCAATTCGAGCCGCGAGTTCCCTGTGCCCCCCGACTACCTGTTGGTCCGACGGCACCTTGCGGACCCTGAATACCAGGATCACCCTGTGGTCCAGGATCACCCTGTGGTCCTTTAATATTTCCAATCAGTATTCTCTTAATCGCCATGATTACTCCTCCACTACGAAATAAATATTGCCAGTTTCTGCCTCATACTCCAAAGGAATCGAATTAGGATCGGTATCATCCGCAACGTTCGCATACAGATTTCCGTCATCATCTACCGTTAGTGTAAAGAAACCATTTACCGGTACTAAAATACCACTTTCACCGGTCTCTCCTTTAGGTCCTTGTGGTCCGACAGGTCCTTGTGGTCCGACAGGTCCTTGTGGTCCAGTATCGCCTGTTTCTCCTTTAGGTCCTTGTGGCCCAGTATCTCCGGTATCACCTTTTTCACCATCTTTTCCATTAAATACTCCAGTACTTAAATCCTCTCGCATCTTATCAATAAGTGCCTTTGTCTCATCTTCTGATTTCTTGGCATTAGTTGCGGATTGCGATGCAGAATTATCGGCTGCTTTTGCACTTTTCTCATACTCACTCGCCAATTCGATCTTAGATGAGATATTCTTCTCGATCTTCTCTACGTTTGTTTCTGAATACTTTGCACTTTGTGCTGAAGTTACTGCTAAATTTGACGATGCAGTAGCATTCTGTGCTGAAGTTTTCGCTTGATTAGCATATGCCTCTGAGTTATTTTCAGATTCTTTTGCGTTTTGTTCTGAGTTCAAAGCTTTCCCAGCTGAGGTAGAAGCATCATTAGCATACCCCTTAGTATTCTTTTCCAAAAGAGCTGAATTACGCTCCGAGTTCGCAGCGGCAGTCTCAGACACTTCTGCCTTTGTCGCTGATTGACTCGCATTGTTCTCAGAATCTTTAGCAGCTTTAGCGGCATTTGAAGCGTTCGTAGCTGAAACATCCGCATTACTCGCATACTGCTTTGCCTCTTTAGCCGCTGATGATGCAGTATTTGCACTAGATTTTGCACTTTCAGCAGCATTTCTTGCTTCATCTCGATACCCAACTAATGCCTTGTAATCGGATGTTGATTCAATATCTGAATTCTGCACCGGATTTCGATCAACTACTAAGTGAATCGGACTAGAATTCGCTAATTTACCGCCATCAATAATTTCTACAACCGGCATAAATGTGCCGGTGAATAATGTCATTTGAGCCGTTACCGGGAAATATAAAACCTCCCGAGACGCATTGCATCCGAGAGGCTCAATAATATTGAATGTATGATCGGGTTTACCAAATCGTAAATTTGCTCCCGCCATAGCAGATAAATTGTAAGGTTGTCCGCCCACAGACAATGACACAGCCATTACAGGTAACGTATCATCATATTGGACAACATGAACGGGTTTCGGCACGGAGCGCTTGCGAAAATCCACAGCTACGTCATGCACAATTCCGGTAGGTGTATAATTATTAATAGCCATTTTGATTTGCTCCCCTTTCAATTAGTAACTCTTCGAGTTTCTTAATACGATCATTCTGTTCTTGAATAAGTTTCAGCATAGGTGGGACAATAAATCTAAAGTTCCAATCTGATACTCTTGGATTTTTTAATTCAACAGTAGTAAGTTCTGTTTTATCTTCAAGATCAGCAGCAATTGGATACTTATCAAGAATATCTTCTGCGATAAATCCAATAACGTCCTGTTGATAACGTTGATCATTTTTATCTAAATAATCATCATTATACTTATACTGTACGACATTGATATCATATAATCGATGCGGATCTAGCTCGCTATTGATATCGGATGTAACATCATGTTTAAAACGTTTGGATGAACCACTCGCTTTTGCTAAACCATATGTACCATTCTGGATTCGACAGTTTGCAGATCCAGTTGATGTACCACATCCGGGATTATAAATTTTCCCTGTAAATGTTTGATTTGCTGTAAAGGTATTGCCCGATCCAGTCTTAGCATATCCAGACAAGCTAGGAATCGTTCCTGTCGCGTATCCTTGTTGTCGTACCCATTCCCTAGTAGCAACATATTTTTTTTCGGAAGCATTCATCGTTCCGCCGCCACCCCATGTGAATACCGTATCAGCCGAAATATTAACACAACCAGAGCTTAATCCAATTCGACTATCTGTAATCGTCATACGACTATCTTTTCCGCCATTTGCCGACGATCTTCCGGAGTAATAGCGGAAATGAATACCGTTCTGATTAAACCAGAGACCGTTTTCATTATCCATATTCACACCAGTTCCTGGAGCACATAAGAATTTGCAATAGGCTGCCACAATATTTCCGCTCGCATCGAGATTAAAATTATCAGACTTAACCACAAGTTTGCTTGCTTGCATACGAATGGTCGAAGCACTTTGTGAGATCATAGACGAAACGTCATTAGCGGTCACTTTAAAACTTACTTCTTCAGCCGTCTGGGTAATCAAGCTGCTAAGTCTGTTTTCCGTTTTTGTTGCTCTGCTGACCTCTGAACTAATTGCATCCGCCGTCTGGGTAATCAAAGACGCCATCCGTTTGTCCGCACCCCTTAATGTTGTAACTTCCGATTCAATGCGATCATCCAATGCCTCAAATCGTACAGTGGTACGTTCCGCTTCTTTTTCAATTGTCTTATTGATATTGTTGATATGTTCTCCAATATCAGTAATAGAGTCCACAATTGTAGATACTGTTTTACCAAGTTCAATACTACTATAACGCCCAGCAACAACGTCATATTCATAAGAAATAACTCTCGCATCCGAAATAATATTCATCTCTGGGAATCTTATATGTACGATATCACCTAACTCGACGTCAAGCAATGTCTTTCGCACCTCATCAATTGCAAGGAACGATACGGTCAAATTCACCGCAGGGATACCCAACTGATTCTTTGAAATAAACTCATTCGTCTTCGTTCTAAGATCTGATTCAGTTGGCATTTCTTGAAATTCGGAAGACAAATCCAACGTATAAATCTTTGTATGTGCGTGATTACCTGGGCAAGCTATGATACGCTCGCTCAAATATTGAAAACCATCATCCTCATTATAATAATAAGGAAGAACTCCGCTATAGGTACTCTGAATATTACGTTCCTGATTTAAATCAAGAAGGTTTTTCCCATACCGAATATAGATGCCTTTATCAGATCCACGTTGCTGAAGTAACTCCATTTTGAATTTGTCATACTTCCATTCGCCACCGTACCAACTCAATAATGAATTGTCGTCGGTACCCATCAATGATCGCATAGATCTTGGAGTATTAAAATTCAGTTGGCGAACAGTTGTAATATCCGTACTCATAGTAAATGGATTATCTACAATTGAGTGGTTACTAATATATTGAATCAACTGACTTGGTGTATCTACATAATACGGTGCTACAGGCCAGATAGGGATTCCGGATGCATCATAACTAATATGCTCTGCATTTACTGTAATCTTTCCATCAATCTCAGCCGAAATCTCATAAATACGAAATGGCTGAGGATCATCATGAACATTTGGCTTCGCGTATAAAATTCTCGCATACTCAATATCTGAAAAATGCTTTCCAGTTACCGGATAAGTCATTTCCAGCTCGTATTCGCCATTCAACGTTTCCTTTACAACACACGTTAAGGTATCCGAGAGGACACCAAAACCATTTGATTTAAAAGATCGTTCCGAACTTTCAAATAATTTAATCATAGTGTCCACCACCTCGGAATAATATCAACAGATGTAACTCCACCCGACAAAGAAATTGTATTCTCTCCAGGTTGTAAATCTGGAAAAAAATCAATCAACACCTTGCCATTCATGTTTGACAGATCACGATACACATCTTGCGTTTCGCAATCAATTTCCATACCAGCAGATACTTCATGAAGAATCATACTTGTATTATTTACTTTTATAACTCCAGTGCCGCTTCCTCCCGTTACTCGAATAATAGGTTTAGAGTAAAACAATGTGGGATTCTTTACTTTAAAATCTGAAACCAACACATGGATCGGCTCCTCTCCAAACTTCAAATACCGTTGAGGCTTACAATCAAACTTCAAATCGAATATACCGGCTTGCTTATACAAGTTCGAAATTTCTCCTGAATCTTTGAATGTAGCAAATCGGAAATATTCAGGCTCATAACTATCTTCCAGTCGACAATAACCATTTGCTGACATTAACCATGCAACGACTGCACCGACAGTGTCTGTATATCCGTTCTCTCGTGCATCGATTGCACAGTCATACTTTCGTTCGACATTCTGATAACTATGATTATCGATTAGCACATCCCCGGAACGACCAGGGACATGCTGAAAATCGTAATCTTTCTCTGGGAAAGAGTACACTGGCGGATGTTGGACCACCATGTGTAAATCTTCCGAAGATACTCCGTTAAAAACTATGAATGATCCCATACCGCATCCTTTCTACCTTTCTTCTTACCAAGTATACGAGAAATCTCATCCGCCGCCCCTTTAGGGTCAGTACTTGTAATATAGAAGTTATAGGTATCATTTGTTTCATTGTTTGTTGTGTTACTTCCACCCCCACCGTCATTTTGAATTACAATATCGCCTAAAGTTCTTCGCGACAGATCAGACGCAAATGTAGCAACTGCTCCTACATTCAAGTGTTTCTGAGTAAGCATTGAATTAAGATCTGACATACCGGTCTCGATCTCGCTCAAATCAAGTACTGGACGAATGGTTGGGGTCGTATCGAAATCCAAACTAGTTCCCCCCAATACCGATAAAGCATCAGACATTGATGAAATAGCTGTCTTACTTAATTCTTCAAGCGATTCCTGTACTTGCTGATCATTGTCCTTGATACCTTTCGATAATCCTTGAACAGTAAACTTACCAATTTTAGCAAATTCACGAGATGGTGATTTAATACCTAATGCTTTCTTTGTTGTTTTTAGCATCTTCTCACCAAGCGCCTTACAAACAGTTTCTAAAGCTTCAGTTTGCTGCTTATTAGACATACCCTTAATCATACCAGCTAGTACGTTTGCGGATACTTTCTCGCCCTTTGTTGCATTCAGATATTCCTTAAAGGCTTCTAAGACGCTCTTTGAAGTTTTCTTACCCTGCTTTTCAACTTCGTCAGAATTATTCTTGATTCCACTAGTAATACCTTTAATAGTATCTTCCCCAGCTTTCTCTCCAGCCTTCTTATAGTCCTCTTTACTTAAGGTATTCTTATATGATTGCGTCTCTGCTGCAAAAGCATTGTCAGCAACCTTACCAGGCACTTTCATATAATCCTTGTATAAGCTTTCAAAATCCTTCAACTCACTCTTACTCATACCAAGAATCTGCATCAGCAAATCACCGCTTTCTGGGCCTTGCTCTATCAGTTCATCAGTAAGTGCCTTCGTCACTTTTGCACTGATTCCCATCTTCTTAAACTTCGTCTGTAACTCTTTAAGGTTCTTACCCCAAGTTGTTGCTTCAGTAAGTTTATTTTTCCAATTCGTGAGCAATGTTTCAGCAGATGCCTTTGCGGATTCGCCCCATAAGTTCTTCGCTTTCTTAAGTTCCTCATTGGACATCTTCACAAATGTAGCAACTGTATCGGCGCCGTTGATTCCAAGCCCCTCCAGATACTGGTATAAAGCGGCACCAGATTTACCCAACGACTTCTTTACAGTAGCAAGATTCTTCTGCCAATTAGTCCATCCATCAACTTGTGATTGCATATTGTCAAGTAAATCCTTGACATCCGTGTTGGCATTCGTCGCGTCAAGTTCCTCCTGTGCTTTTGTCTGAGCCTCGGTAGCTTCCGTTACAGCCTTCTTAGCTTCAGCAACGGCTTCTTCTTTTTCTTTGATCTGATCCAAGAATTTCTGAGATCGACCGTTTACAGCATTAGACTTTGCTTGTGCCTCTGCAAGTTCCGCTTCAGCTTCTGCTAATTTCTTATTTGCCTCTTCCAAAGAAGCCTTTGCATCAGTAAGATCATCAGTAGCACTCTTGATTTTATTTGCGCGTTCCTCAGTTCCATCATCGTACTTAGAGAAGATATCAATTCCAGAATCATTAGAGATGCCGAACAAGCTTACATAGCTCTTAACAGTATCCTTAATAGAATTCCGCATTTCTTTCAAAACCTTCTGTATATTCTTTTCAACAGTTTCGGCATCTTTCAGAATTTGCTTCTTTTGCTTTGTAATCTCCTTATTGATGTCCTTGATCTGATCCTTAATACTCTTAGCGGTCTTTTTATTCTTTGCCTTATTAAGATTAGAATATAACTTATTCTTCTGCTTATATAACTTAGACAACTCCTTATTATCAGCTTTCAGATTTGCTAAATCCTCCTTATAATAACTAGAAGTTTCGTATAGTTTTCGAGCATAGGTGGATACTGCCCTCGTAGCGGAAACCATCGCTTTCTTACTCGTATTACCATACTTAGTGAACGACTTTGCAAATTGCTTGATAGAACCCTGAGCAATAGAAGCTTTTCCGACAGTATCGCGAGCCACCTTGACAAATTCTGTCATCATGTTCGTAGACATCTTCGTTACGGCATTTTTCTTTTCAGACAATCCCTTAACAAACCCCTCTACAGCAAATACACCGACTTTCTTCATCTTCTTAGAAGGTGAATGTTCGTCCAATGCCTTCTTTGCGGCGACATAAGCCATATTACCAAGAGAATAACCAGCCGCATATACAGAACCATTTTGAACTTTGATCTTGATTCCATTGATGAAACCTTGAGTCATGTTCGATCCGACAAGTGTAAATTTTGCCTGATAACTATTCAGTCTCTTAAGAAGTGTATCAGCCCAATTAGTTAAAGCTTTGGTTGCTGTTGTATCGTTCTTAAGCTGAACTGTAAACGATGAAATACCTTTATCGGCAAGTGATTTCATGTTTTTCTGCAATTCTTTTACGTTGAAACTATTCGCTTTTGAAATCGTGTTGATCAACTCTAAGAGTTGATTTGCAATGGTCCTAATTGAGCCGGATCTAATATTATTCACCTTCGAATAAAACGTGTTGATGCCATCGCCCAAACCACTCATGCTACTTGCAAATGTTGAAAAATCATTCTCTCCAGCAAAGAATCCAGCAACACCACCACTGTTTGGAATCATATCTGCGATCTCACACAAAGATTTCGTTACACTAATTGCTCCACTAACATTAGATACCTTAATACCAGCTACAGCTGTTGCGAACTCCGCAATACCTTCACCAAACGGTTTCAACTTCGGAGCAAATGCCGAAATATCATTATCACCAGCAAACATACTATCTAATCCGCCACTATTTGGGATTTCACTAATCGCTGCAAATAAAGCTTTGCCCGCATTAGCTGCATTCGTAACATCCATAACCTTGACGCCAGTAACCGCATTTGAGAAGTTCGCAATACCCTCGCCAAGGGTCTTTAGACTAGGCGCAAAGTCAGCAATATTGTTATCTCCTGCAAAGAAAGCTGCAACACCGCCACTGTTCGGAATCTCAGCCGCAGCTTTCATAATTTCAACGCCAGCCTTAGCTGCAACACCAACCTGTGCACCATTCACGTTTGCTACTTCATTCGAGAAATCGGCAATACCCTTACCAAAGTCTTTCATACTTGGAGCAAAGTCAGAAATATCATTCTCTCCAGCAAAGAATCCGACAACGCCGCCACTGTTTGGAATCATGTTAGCAGCCTCACAAATATACTTAGTTGCTAAAGCGGCACTTGTCACGGCAGACACATTGATCCCATCTACAACATCTGCATAGCTTTTCAGCCCTTCGCCAAGAGTTGTAATATCTTTCGCAAAGTTCTCTAAAGAATTTCCACCTGTAAAAAATGACATAATTCCAGAAACAACATCGGTTGCTGTAATCGCAAGAATTGCCCCAGCTAATGCTGCAATACCAGTCATACTTGCCGGGTCGATCTTACTTGCCATCTTGACAAATCCAGAAATGTTGGTCATGAAATTTGTGAGATTTGTTCCCATTTCAGGTAAAGATGCGGTAACTCCTTTTCCAATGCCGCCGATAATTCCGCCAACGAATTGCCCAATAGCGGTACCCACTACCTGAAGCAAGTTTCCACCACTACCTACAAGTTCCTCTAAACCCGGAATTTGATTCAACGCTCCGATTGCTGCAAATATCAGTGCAAGCTCGGCAACTACTGCACCGACACCAAGTGCACCAACCATAGCCATTGGAACCATGCTTGCAACGGCAGCTAAAGCAGCGGTCATCGCGGCCAATAAACCAATAGCAGTAATTGCTTTGATCAGATTTGTTGTATCAACTCCATTCAGAGCTTGAATAATTCCATCGAACAGTTTTCCAATAAAATTAATCACCGCAACGATGAATTCTGGAATATGATCCGCCAAAGCATTGATTACTCCAACGATCATTGCTACAACATTTCCAATAATTTCAGGCGCATGTTGTGCTAGAGATGCTGTTACAGCTGATAATAACTGTAAAGCAGCTTCTGCTAATGCTGGAGCTGCTTCGCCAATAACACCGCAAAGTGCTACAATGATCTCATCAAACTTTCCGATAATCGTGGGCACCAAATCAAGCAATCCTGTAACGATTACCGTTACCGCCGCCACAAATGCTATAGCTCCTGCAGTACCTACCGCTGCGATACTTGTAATACCAGCTCCGATTGCTGCTAAACCAATACCGATCATAGCAACGCCTGCTCCAACCGCAGTCACAGCTAACCCAATTCCTAAGATTGCTGCAGAAAATGCTAAAATTGCTGGAATTGCTCCAGATAGCAATATAGCAGCTCCACCAATTATTCCAAATGTACCAGCTAATGTAATTAGTGATTTTGCAATCTCTTCTACTGACATATTTCCAAGTACTTTCAGAATTGGAGTAATAACTGCCAATGCAGATGCCGCAAGTAATAGAGAAGCTGATCCACCAGCGGTACCATTCATCAGATGTAAAGCACCTGCTAATGTTACAAGCGAACCACTAAGAGTTACAATACCCTTACCAATCTCTTCCCAGCTCATGGTACTCATGTTAGATAGAGCCTTACCCATGATGAGTAATGAAGAAGCAACGATCACTAATCCTGCTCCCAATGCTGGAGTATTTTTAGGCATGAGTTTCAGTGCAATAGTAATTTCTGCTAGAGCTCCGCCCATAGCTAAAAGCCCGCGACCTATCTCGTCCAGCTTCATGCCTCCGAAATCTTTCAATGCACTCGCCATGATTTTCAATGCTCCAGCTAGCGCAATCATTGATACGCCAAGTTTAAGTACGTTCTGAGACTTTCCTGCAACTCGCATAAATAATGTGATTTCGGCAAGCATGCCACCTACAGCGGCTAATCCCTTGCCAAGTACTCCATTATCAAGTGATCCGAAATTCTTAACCGCCCGTGCCATCACAACCAGCGCAGTCGATAAAATCAAGATACCTGTAGCTGATCCCGCAAGTTTCTTGTCAAATGAATACGTCTTCAAGAACACACCTATCTCAGCCATCATGACACCGATAGACACAAGACCTCTTGCGATAGCTTCTGGATCAATGTCAGAAAGTTTCTTAAGTGCAGATGCCAAAATAACCATAGATGCACTCATTGCGATCATGATCATTACAGATTTACCTACACCGTTAAGCTTGTTATCACCAAGTTTTTCGAACATTGCTAATGCAGCAATCATTTCTCCAAATATAGCTGCCATACCTGCAAGTCCCCTCATCATGGAATCTCCATCAATTCCCGAAAGAACGTATAACGCTGCCGTTAATACGCCAACAGCAATTGCAATCTTCATTAACTTAGAAGCCTTAAGATTGTTCTGAAACTCCCCAAGACAACCCTTCACGCCCTCCAAAATACCAGTAATGTTTTCTAACATATCACCAGCATTTCCAACCACATCGCCGATTTTGTCAACAAATTTCTTTACCGCAACAAGAATTCCCGTGGTCAATACGGTATTAACAACTTCTAAAATATCTCCTTTGTTAAATAAATCAGAAATTGATTTTCCCATAGAACTCATAGCGGTCACGATTGCAGAGCCGATACTTGTTACCAACTTCCACAAACCCTTAACGAATCCAAAGAAACCTGAATATTGTTTCTGATCCAAAGACTCATGAATTTCGTTCTTAAAATCTCGTATCTTCTTAATTCCAGACTTAACAACTGAAACTACATTTTGAATCGCATCGCGAAATACATTTGTGCTCTTGATGCTATCTCGAAGATTACTCATGTAATCGCCAAAACCAGCACCACTTTCCAAGAGAGAACTTCCCAAGCCAGAGAATTCACCCATAATATCGAATGCCCCCTGACCTAATTGCTTAATCAGTTCAACACCGATATCTAAAGTTGCAAAAATTCCTCGAAACGTTGCTCGAAATTGTTTTGCTTCTTTACCACCCAAATACAGATGGGAAGTAAATTCTTCAATCTTCTTTGAAATTGTAATAAGATTCTCTGCTGTTGTCTTAGGAAACACGTCATGAAATGCAAACTTAACAAGTGAAATTTGCTGATGAAGTGCTTTGAATGAATTAAAGAATGCATTGATTGCGGATTCTCTTCCGCCTCCCTCAGCCCATCCTTTTAGTAACTCATTTCGTGCACTTGAAGACTGTTCTATGATCCCGCCAAAGTAATTCGCCATCTCGGTCCATAACTCTTTACCTTGATCAAAATTGCCTACAATCGTTTCCCAAGTCTGAGCCCAACCAGATTGAGCAGCTTCTTTTAATGTGTCCATCATCATGGAAAACGTCTTGACATCCTGCGCCGCCGCATATGCTTTCTTACCAATATCGGTATTTGCATCAGCATACTTAGCAAGTGTCTGTGTTAATACGTCGGTCGTCATCCACTGATAACTTAATGAATCGTTAAAGTTCTTAGTAGCATTCATGGTATCTTTCATAGAAGCACCATTAGCATTTGTTCCTAGAACTTTGTACATGCCATCCGCTGTTTTCTCGACAGTACCAAGTTCGACAGCCGTTTTAATTAGCTCCTCCTTAAACCCTTTAGTAGCCATATTAGCATTCTCAATGGATTTCCAGTCAATAAGCTTTACATAGCCAGCCGATAATGCCTGTGAAAAATTGTACATAGCTCGCGACGCTTCATTTGCATTTGCCCCGGACAAAGCAGCTTCGTTGGAAATTCCTTTTATTGCTGCTACAGCATCTTTCAACTTAACACCAGCATTTGTGAATTTACCGATGTTATTTGTCATGTCCGAGAAAGAATAAATAGTCTGATCTGAGTACTTATTCAATTCCTCTAAATATTTATTGACATTGCCTAATGACTCACCCGTACTTGCCATGATGGTCTGTACAGAACCCATTTTCAGTTCGAACTCACTAAATCCTGTACTAATAGGTTCTATTGTAAACTCGCTAATTAAACGCTTAGACGCATTGATTGCACTGTTCGTAATATTTGCAAGTGCTGTGATTCCAACAACCTCAAGTGCTGAGAACTTTGATGACACGTTTTCTATGCCTTTATATAATCCGTCAAACGAAAGATCTTTAATACCTTTTCCAATATTGGCAAGACCCTCCGCAGATTTTTCAAACTTAAGTCCTTGCTTTAACTTCTCGATTGAGCCTAGAGTAGTTGATACATTCTTTTCAAAGTCACGGTTATCAAACCGCATCTCTAGGACTTTCTCTTCAACTTCTTTACCCATTCGATAACCTTCCTTTCTCAAATAAAAAAGACCCAACTCTCCAAAAAGAATTAGGTCATTTTGAAATTTCGTTCCATGCTTCTTCTACGATTTGATCAAATAATGGTTGAATCGCCGGATTGATGTAATCCTGTCCTTCTACCCATCCGCCTGTTCTCGTAGCATGTCCATACTGCAAGATGATTGCAATATTTACTCCTTCGTTTACATGAGAATTAAGGAATCGTATCTTTGCTGTTCCGCCATGATTCTCAACCTCGTAATACCATGAGTTCGCAGTTTCTCCTGATTCAACAGGAGTAGCGGAAGCAAGAGCCGCCACCCCCGCTTTTCCATATTTATCAAGTAATCCAACATGAAAAGTGTTTTTTGCTCGCTCAAGAAAGCGAGTCATTTTTGAGAAATCTCCCTGTTGTCTAAATATAATTCCTGACATAACAACATCCTCGCTTTCTATTAATTAGCATTTTTCATTGCTTCATATTCTGCACGACGACGCGCGTTAATTTCTTTGTACTCTTGCGTCAACTCTGCTTTTGATTTCTTCTTCGGTGGCTTTTGACGTTCAGCACTCACCTGAATTTGCATGATTAAATGATTAAAATGCCAATTCTGACATTCGATTGGGATACCAAGTTCAAACATCATTGCATAAATCACTTCACTTGTGGTTGGATTCTGTTTGCGAGTAGCTGTTTCCTCTTGTTTAGAGTTAATCCAACTCGCGGTCATCTTCTCGTTGATATAGTCAATAATTTTGCTAATCTGCTCCTGTGATAATCCATATACAACATTCGAATCTGAAATTGATTCCAGACTCATACATCTGATATAATCGAGAGTCTCTTCATAAGTCTTTTCTTGATCCGACAGGAAAGGCTTATACCATTTCGACTCCCATTCTCGAATCGAGACGAGTGAATGCTCCAATTGGAGCGTTGTTGCTTCTATATAAAGAAACTCTTCTCGCTCATTATCCCAAAGTTCTTTCTTTGCAATTTCAATTGTTAGCATTGTCTCTCTCCTCGAAACGTTCTTACTCGTTTGCAACCGGATTCGATCAGTTACTGGATTGTAGTTGTTCCTTCTGTCTTACCGCCACCAAGTACTACAATGTCAGGATTTTCCTGAGCAATCTTGTGTGCCTCTTCACGAAGATCAGCTGGTGCAACCGCATTGATGAAAGCTGTTGCCTTCTTAGAATCCAATGCAAGATCCATATAAATCTGTGAATATGCCTCCGTCTCTTTAAACTCCAATAACAGATCTGGTCTCTTCATGAATCCACGACCATCATCAGTCTTGACACCATATGAAAGATCAAGAAGCTCAGAGAATAACTCCGCCAACTCTGGAATGTTTTGTGCTTCAATAATACGATTGCAGTATGCAGTCAGTCCGCCCTTCTTGCTGAACTCCAGCTTAAGAATATCCGCTTTTGTTAAGTGGAAAAGGAAATCCTCTTTTCTCTCGTTTCCGTTATAATCGACCCATTCTTTGTGAATTGTATGCATATTGTTTTTCTCCTTTACATTTTGAAAAAGAGGAGCATCCTATTACGAACGCTCCTCTTGAGTGATTTAGATTACGTTAATTAGCCCTCAGCCGCATTATCAGTAATGATCTTTGCGATTTCATCAGGCATTGGAAGTGATGGCTCTTTATCTGCTGTTCCAAAGATCGTATCAAATACTGCCTGAAACTGCTTCTTTGACATTCTAGTACTGTCGATCTTAATAGACGCAGTCGTCTTCTGCTCCCCATTTACAGTAACTGGTACTGGTGTAGTATTGATACTATAAGATGGATTTACAGCCTCTGGTGACTCATTAACTGTAGAATGGGACTGCTCTGATGGAGAAGCCTTACATCCATACAGTGCATGAATAACCTTTCCATAAGCGTTACCAAGAGTATCATTACCCTTGATAGTGGTATACGCTATACCAAATACGCCTCGATCCTGCTGTCCTACAGTCATACCTGGAGCAACCTCAGCCTCACCATTATACTTGTCAAACTCCGGTGGAGTCATGTAACACTCAATCGTAACGTCCAGCTTCTCTGCGGACATCAGCGACAAATACTTGTTATCATCTGCATAGATATCGGTAGCCTCACCACCCGAAGGTGTCTCATTTACAGTGGTAACACCATTCCATGCAATACCCTTATTATATACGCCTGCAGTCTGCTCAAACAGCGCAAGCTCCTTGACGCCGGTCTGGTACTCTTTCTTACCAACGGCATCCCATACTAATTTAGACATAGCATATCCTCCTTAAAATTCTATTGTGGATGTATCATGATGAAGTCCGTCAACAGTGTAATGTCTACCGCTTTTACAATTCGATAATTGTGATACTTTTAAAGCAATTTCACTGTCAGGATCTTCATCGATTACAACCAGGTTGTAAGTTCGTCTTTGCATATAGACGGCATCGTTTGCATATGTATTATTAATTGGTCCCAGCGAATAACGAATCGCAGGATAAGACATAACCTCATCCTCCGGGGCATCGAAATACACATTTTCAGAGCCTAGAATCGCACGCAAAATATCATCTAGCTCAATTCGACTTCGCATTTTTACAGACACCCCCCATAGTTAAGACAAGTCTAGGAGGTTCTACAGAAACGTCGGTAACATTAAAGAGAACCCCCATAAATTCAACATAACGAATGGTGCTAAAATGCTCCGTAGCAAAAGCGTCCATAACAATTGATATTTTATTGTTAATACGTGGATTTGCATTAACCGAATCGGTCTGATATACTTGCTGAGAATGAAAAACATTGATGATATCGCCATAATACTGGTGTTCTACGACAGTAGTTACTGTTCGTCGCTTTCCCTCGTCATACGCCTGTACTCCAAAGCCAACTTTTCCAAACCATTTATTCGTCATTTTGAATTACTCCTATCTATTTCGATCGTTATTATTAACCCTGAGGCTGAAGTTCCTCGATTACGAGCGCAGACTTGATACGCGTAAGCTGTCCTGACTTTCTTGTCTCAAGAAGTGACTGAAGCTGGTTAAATTTGATATCGAAATCGGTAAAGTGAGTGATGTCACCACCCTTAGAGCAGCCGTATCCATAGTCAGCCATGTTGACAACGATACCAAGCAGATTGTGCTTTTTACTATTACTATCAATACGAACCTTACCCTCCATCTGAGGCACTTCGTAGATGTTACCTACGCCAAGAGCTGCCGCAAGCTCAGTATCAGTTGGATACATGCGATGTCCTGCAATGTCTCTTGCGAGGATCATGGTATTGTGAGCATCTACAGATACGAATAGATCTGGCTTACCTGTTCCGCGAAACTCCTTACGAGCCATACGAATGGTATTAACCATAGCCTCTGCACGAATGAAGTTCTTACCGAAATTAGAAGTAGCGTTAGTTCCCTGAAGCTCCTCAGCCATAGCATCAAAGTCTACATCCTTATGAATGGTATAAAGCTCGTCATCGGTCCAGATTGGACGAATGTGATCTGGGAAGATCTTCTCTGGATCAGAGTCCTCACGCTCATCACCGAAGAGTGTTGCAATAGCAAGGGTCTCCTTAAGATTGATCTGATCAATTCCATACTGCCACTGAACATAATCGAAATCTTCAAGATCAACGATATCATCGCGATGTAACTCAGACGTAACATATACTGTCTGTGGATCAGTCGTTCTTCTTACAAGCTGGTAGTTACCAGTAATCTTCTTCTCGTTACCCTTCTGATATCCCTTAGCTTTAAGAGAATCGATGTTACGAATATCAACATGAGAAGTACGAACCTTACCCTTTGGAATCTTCTGTGTCTTAGCCATAATAGCATCGACCCAGCCCATATCATTTGTGATCAGCTCAGGCTTATTACCGCCATGTGCCTCCACATACTCCGGAAATAATGTTGATACATTTCCGGTCCCCTGCTGTACAAAACCGCTGATTGCACCATGCTCAAGTCCGTTTTCCTCCTCGAACATGTTCATAGCAGTCTTAAGTGATCCTACGGAACTTGATCTTGCAAGACCTAAAATATCGCCCTGATCAGAATGAGTGAGGATAGTAGATGTTGCTCCCTGCTGCTCCTGACCATTATTCTCGAAAATGTTATGATGCATAACGTCTCCTCCTTCTGTGTTTGCGTTGTGTTCTAATTCTTCATCATCGTCTTTTTCACCAGCCTGCATTGCTCCAATCAGGCCATATACGACTTTCTTCTGCTTTTCTGTCATAGTGTTAATGACATCCGCTATTGTCTCTTCGTCACCATTATCCACTGCCGGCTTATTCTCTAACTCCTCACCAGAATGAGTTAATGTGTTGTCACCCATTTCAGAGCCCTCCTGTTCTTCTGGATTTACAGAATCATCTCCAACATTATGGATCATGATTCGTTCATCGTAATTTGCTAAGATCATGTCACCGCCTTCTGAACCATGTTGCATGACATAATCAATGTAAGCACCATTATTAGCACCCGCTAAACAAAGGCTTAACTCAATGATGCGTCCTCTCAGGACATCACCCGATGCGCTCTGCTGTAATTCATTCGCACAAATGGAAAGTGATTCAACATCTCCGTTTACTACGATTTCCTTACCCTGCTGACCAGCTGCCGAATGATTAAAATATCCGTAAGCATAGACACCATCTTCTCGATTCTCAAGAAAGGCATGTCCAAGAACATTATTCTGTGACCGATGCTCATGATTCCAAACCAACGGTACTTTATCACCATCCTGATCGCGGAAAGCATTGTGCCGAATTGTTCTTCCGTCTAAACATCTCAAATCGTTACGTGTGGCATAGCCGCTGAAATCGCAATTTGAGTATTTCTGTAGGAATTTATTCGCCATTTTGATTTTCCTCCTTCTCTGAATTTTGAGGAGGTACTGAAACCTCCTGCTTTGCTTGACTGATATTACTATTACGTAATTCATTCGCTTTTGGATCATCAGAAGGCTGCCATCCTATGATTGCTCTCATTTCGTTGGATGTGGCAATCTCGTTTCTTCCCATCTTATCAAACATGTCTGCAAGATCTGTGATCGGAACCACTTTGAATGGGTCGCGAGAATACTGTAATGCCTGCTTCTGCGATCTAGCAGTCTTAGTCAAAAATTTACAAGTCATAGCTTCCACAATACCAGCAACAACGGGTTCTACAGTACGATTAAAATAATTATTCAACGTAGCAGGATCAGCAGTACCATTCATAATTTCAGGTGTAATACCCAACTGGCTATAAAGTTGTGATTGTAAATCTGTGATTTGTTGTTGAAGATTGTTCTCTACTGAACGATTCAACTGTGTGACATGTTCGGCAGCATCAATGTATGCAATACCGCGTGAAGAACCTGTGAGCTGGTCTTCGATTTCCTTCTGACGTTCTTTGGCTTGCTTCTTTCTAGCTTCGCCACGAATGGGATACGGAAGCTGGATAATGAGATCTAACTTATCAGCACCAATCTGATTATCTAAGCTATCTAACAAATTCATCTTTCGAATCAATCTCTGCGCTACGGAATTAGACTGATTCATTACTGTGTAATATGGGTTCTCAACGATAGCGACACTCGATTTTGGCAAGATTAATTCTTGACGCTGTCCTTTCTTATCGTTATACACTTCTACCCGCACCCCTGCAGGATACCATTCAAGAATTCTTCCAGTACGTAATGTTTGAACATCAAACGTCCCTTTTGTAATATTGCTTGTTGAATCTATCGGAACAATAGCAACACATCCCTCATCGAACATTGATAAGACTACATCCTGTATAAAAGCTCTTGCTGGCTGATCCATATTTGCCTGTACGTTCAAGCACTCGTCTAATCCACTATCAATTCGTTCAACGTAATTTCTATTCTTATCCAATCGTACATGGGTTATATCCATAGATGCACAATCTAATGCAATCCGATTGTAGACGGAATTAACGATTGACTTCTCATTGTTACGTCGTAACATCGGTCGATGCGGCGGCGTTCCGTAAGATACTCCGCCATAATACCGAGTAGGTGTCGGATCTCGGTTCATAAACGCATTCCATCCATGCGCAAGCCTATCTGTGAATTTTGGCATCATAAGCCTCCTTATTCAAAAGCATCTTTATTAAGTTTGTAAGCAACCCAAGCATCCATAAGTGCCGCAACATTATCGATCTTCTCATCATGTCGCCGCTTCAATAGCTTACGATTACCATTTGTATCTTCTTCGACAATTGAATTCCCCATAGCAAATGTCATGAGTTCCTCATCGAATAAAAGCAATCTTTCCTCAGCAAGTTTCTTCAATTCGCCAAGCGGAACAGATTCTGTCTGCTTTCCCTGAATTACTTTTTCAACGCCAAACTGGCTGTTTTCAGCAACCCAACGTTCCACAAAATCTTTAGCATTGTACGGATCGTATCCAAAACACTCTACGGCGTAATCATTCTTGATGATAAAGTCGTCTAAATCGTCGTATACCTTATCCATATCAAGAACAATACCGTCCATGACAATTAAGCTTCCTTCTTTGATGAATTCATCATATTTCGCTCTCATTGCCTGTGATAACTTCTCATATGTGCGAGAAGAGATGTAACTCCTAGTTTTAATACCGAATGATCCGTCGCGTAATGGGAATAAGAACGTAAATGCACAGAAATCATCTCCCTGTGATAGATCCCCTCCCAATGCGCATGACATTTTCCAATAATTCCGTCTCCGATGGCGAAGCGTTTCTTCATAAGTAAAGAAAAACGTATATCCACTCATAGGGATTCCGAATCTTTTTGCCAAAATATCATTTGCGGTCGCTGGTGCTTTCTCTGCTCGCTCTACATCGAGCTGGTAAGTCTCATAAGTAACAGTCTTACCAATATTAGGATTGGCTTTTACCCATTTATCTGGGTCGTTGACTTCCTTCACGTTATCTAATTTGTACCACCAAATAGATACGTGGGGAGCAAAATATTCTCCACGAAGTATGTCTGTTAACTCCATTTTGATTGTATCGCCAACTCCATTTCGCACAGTTCCCTCGGAACTTGTAGCGATGATGATGTAGTCATCAAGCTTAGATGCGCCCTGCTCAACAGCACCAACAACGTCCTCACGAATCTCTCCAGATAACCATTCGTCAATCGTTACCACTTTTGTTCTCAAACCCTGCAACTTGTCACGGGTCATTGGACGTATTTCGATAAAAGAATTAGTGAGATTGTTTTCAATACCCTTCTTAGATGAGAACAATTTCTGGCGCATTGCTCGATTACCAGTAGTGTTTTGCAATGAACCCAAAGTTAGGAACTTGAATAAAGGTCCTCTCGATCTAGTGATCGCTGTGCTGATTGCGGACATTACCTCGTCAGCTTGTCTCATAGTTGGGGCAGTTGTTACTTGATGTGTTGTAGATGTGTCTACGATTAGGTAGTAAGCTTGAATGCAGGAGTCGTATAAAGATTTTGCAGCTCCTCGACCTACAATTAAATACTGTTTATTAACTAGACGTTTCTTGATACGCTTTTGAACATATCGTCCGCCCGGCTTATCTTTCCATGGTATCCAAACACTTCGATCTACGAAATAGTACCATCCAAAGATCTCTTCCCCCCACAGCTTGAAGGAATCTAGTAAGTTAAGATCAGAACCATCGGTCAATGTAAGCTCGTTTTCACAGAACTTGATCCATCCTTCGACCGCTTTGTCATCATAAAAGATGCCGGGATTTGCAATCAATCCATCAATTCGGTTCATTTCCATCTCAACTTCTTTATTGACTGGAATTTCTCCATTGATTACGGCGTCTCGAAAACGACCGTAATAGATAGGAACGGCTGTATTCGATAATGCCATATTGTTACCTCTTTACTTCAATAATTCACTGACTTTCAATTTTTCCATACGTTTAACTTGCTTTTTTGCCTCGCGCAAAACTTCTTCAGTAATGGGTGTCGAATTTGCAATTTTCACTTTATCAGTGTTAATAATAATCATAGCAGAATTTGACGTACCGCTTAATCTATCGTGAATATCAGGCAATGCATCATAGCCGGCTTTTCTAAAATATTCATAGACAATCTTCGATTCTTTTGTATAGTTAGGATCGCCCAAAAAAGAACTTACTGCATATGCCAATTGTTGGCCTTCTTTACCTTCAGAATTTGTCGCCGCTCGTTTTAGAAAATCACTTGAAATTTTAGAACCATTATTGATAAGATAACCGTATATAGAATTTGAAAGCGCACCTGAAATTTTGGAATTCTCTTGAAGTGCTCTGATTGTTTCGTCTGCTACCTGTTTATGCGAAGGCACTTTAAGTGTGTCAGTTACACTAATATGCTGAAGATAATCGCCCGATGTACCAAAAAATTTATTTAACTTAGTAGGACCAAGATTTTTAATATATCTAGCAGCATCTTCTTTTCCCGATGATACATATAAACCACCAGAAGAATTTACGTCTAATGACTGTTGACCCACTCTATTAAAAGTATATCCTCTCGAATATGTTAGTGAACCATCCGGATTTTCTCTCATTTTAGATTTGATTTCATTAACGCCATACCTTTCTAAACCGACAGATGTAAGTGATCCATCTTTATTTTGGAATCTTCGAATGCCCCAGTGCATACCTTTAATACCGTGATGTTCTAATTCGTGTGCGTGTGTAATCATTCATTCTTTTCCTCCAATAAAAAAGAACCACGACTAATCGTGATCCTCATAAGTGTATATTACATTTTGATAAGCTTCTCTCATTTCCTCTAACTCATTCATATACGCGAAAGGTCTTGGAATTTGTGTCTTTTTGTTAAGAGCAATGTGTTGTCCGATTCCTCGATCCGTACCAATCAACTCAATGTCCATCAATGTGATGATATAGTTTTCAGACGACTCCCAAATACTGGTCACCTTTGCCCGATCATTATTAAACCGCTTTAGAATGTAGTCAATAGCTTTTGCTGTAGTATTGTCCATAATCATAGCCCCCTATACTTTTTGTCAGACACTTTATCATATATGGTATTATTATAGCCGCTATCTGTAATTCTTACAACACTATCTTCACCAATGCGTTCCCAATTTGGAGATGCGTATGTCATATCATAAACTTGTATTGTTTTACTATCATCGAACCAAGGATGACTATCCAAGTATTGATCAAAGCAATCTTTTACAGATGATCCTGTATACTTCTCTCCATTTGTTGGTTGAGAATCGTACAATGCAAAATCGCCTTTACTGTTGCGCTCCCAATTAAACACATGTCCGCCACTTCCGGGGTCACGCTGACGAAAATCAACAGTTCCAAATGCACCCGGACGAATACTATCAAATTTAAGATCAATCGCTTCATCTAAATTATTAAATTTTCGTAATTCAGTATTATTAAACCACCAGCCTAATGCTGATGATTCACTACCCCAGCATCGACCAGCATCATAATCGTATCCCATTCGCCCCAGAATCATACTTGAAGCACATTTTGTACAATTGTCTTCGGTTCCGTTTTCTAAACCGTATGCATGGTTTATGCTGTCCATTTTCTTGTCAAATACTGAATCAGGATCATCTAAATACTCCTGCCGAAAGCGTTCTTCTCTATACTGATTATCAGTAGGAAGACTTGTCGTACCATCAGATTCAATAATTCGTTCTTGATATGAATCTTTCGAGTAAGAAGAATCATATACCCAATTTTCATTCAGCATACCTGCAAATCTACTCATACCACTTTCCGTATTTCCATATCGCTCTTTTCCTTTAGCTGTAAGAGTACCATCATAATTCTGATAGCGTCTTACTCCCCATTTCTGTCCTTTTACCCCATGGTGAGTAAGAGTATCATATAGAGTTTCTTTTATTGCTTCCATTTATGTTTCCCCTATTC
>ERZ1035006.260-NODE-260-length-44403-cov-28.072314_pt1 | contig 44403 bp, 39 predicted proteins | sample MGYA00520694_ERZ1035006 | MGnify/ENA primary metagenome ERZ1035006 (study PRJEB33766, sample SAMN09781746) | gut metagenome | biome: gut microbiome | host: Homo sapiens | place: Madagascar | study: EMG produced TPA metagenomics assembly of the PRJNA485056 data...
CTGATGGTGCTTTCGTTTATGATTCAGCGGCCGGAGGAACGATTGGAAGTTGTGACCGGTTTAGATAAGGTTACAGCTTATATGGAAGATATGCGGCAGGCGTTTTTTACTAAGAAACCAATCCGTATTATCATGGTGAACATTACAAATTATGCATCGATACGGGAACTGCTTGGTTATGTACAATGTATGCATGCAATGGAGCAGGTTGCAGCGTATATGGTACGGCTTGATAAGAAAATGGATCTTCGAGCAGAACTGTATAATCTGGAACAGGGAAAATTTCGGTTTGTTGTAGAGGAAAAAAAATTCCGGCGTGTCTGGGATGCAGCGTCAGAGATGAACCGGATTATGAAAGAGAAATTTGTCATTAACCAGATGGCAGTCAGTATGATTACGAATGTCTGTATCGCGGATTGTCCACAGGATATCTCTGATGTTGATACATTGATGGCGTTTGGTGATACATTACAGAAGATTCCATATACCGGAGATATTATGGCAGCTTCTGAATTGCTGAAACGATTGCATTACGGTATGATGCATGATATGGATGCGATTATTGAAGCAGCATTGTCCGCTAATCGGTTCGAAGTATATTATCAGCCGATCTATTCTGTAGAAGAAAAAAAATTCCATTCTGCAGAAGCATTGATACGGTTGAAGGATGAGAAGTATGGTTTTATCTCACCGGAGATTTTTATCCCGGTGGCAGAAAAAAGTGGTGCGATTCATAAGATTGGTGATTTTGTTCTTGAACAGGTTTGTGCATTTATTGCGAGTGATGAGTATAAGAAACTGGGACTTTCTTACATTGAAGTGAATTTGTCTGTGGTACAGTGCATGCAGCCGAAACTCGCAAATCATATTATGGACATTTTAACCCGCTATGGAGTTCGACCGGAACAACTGAATCTGGAGATTACAGAGACAGCTGCATCCATCTCGCAACAGGCACTTGAGGATAATATTGAAGATCTGACCAATATGGGAATGAAATTTTCTTTGGACGATTTTGGAACCGGATATTCGAATATGCAGCGCATCGTAAAATTGCCGTTCAATATTATTAAATTAGACCGGACATTTACAGAATTATATGACAATCCAAAGCTTGGGATTGTGCTCATGAACACAATCAATATGATTAAGGCAATGAAGATGAAGATTGTAGTAGAAGGTGTGGAAACAGCAGAGATGTTAAAACTGTTTTCGGATTTAGAGTGTGAATATATTCAGGGATATTACTTTTCAAAGCCGATCCCACGTTCTGAGTTTGTAAAATTTATCCAGACATCCTCGTAAGAGGAATGTCTGGATTTTTTAATTCTAATTATTCTTTTTAAACTCATTCAGGCGTTCTTTGATGGAATCAAATTCTACCTTGTGTTTGAAGGATACGGAACCCGGGTTACGGCTTAAGATACGGGTTGCATGTTTGCGCATCTTCTGGGAGCGATGTTCAACACGATTCTTTGCTGAATGGAGCCGATTCTGGAATTCTTCAGTGAGTTCTTCCTTACTCTTGTTGAATTCCAATCCTTTTTCTTTCAAATAATCCTGGAACTTCGCCTTGTCATCCTCGGCAAACGCAAGAACCACGTCAAGACGTTTCTGCATACGCTGGACTTCTTCGTTTTCGAGGATGATTTTCTTTAAGTCGAATGCTTCTTGTGCAGACGTAATCATATCCCAGATGAAATAAACAGCAAATACAAGATCAACGACGATCAGCGGGACGGACGGCAAGGATAAGACGAGTTTCTCAATCGGGGTATGCACCAGTCCGGTCAGAAGCAGAGCGCAGACACCCCAGGTCAGAGAACATCCGAGACAGATATAACCGTGCAGGTTACAGAAGTCGTAGGTGTAATCCCAGTATTTCACATGGAAAATCTGTTCCATCGCCCATCCGGTGAAATACTCAAGCAAGGTAGCGCCAAGCATACCGAACAGGAAGATTAAAAAGTAGTTATTGCGGACAGGAATGGTGGAAATCAGAATAATCACGGCGCCAAAGCCGTAAATCGGAAGAAACGGACCATGTAGGAATCCGCGATTGACCCATTTCCTGTGTTCCCATGATACATATAAGCTTTCACCGATCCAGCCGATGAGGCAGTAGATGATGAAAAAGGCAATCCATTGCCAGAGATTATAAGCGAACATAATATCCTCCTTTGCGTTTGTGTATAAAGATAACATAAGTATAACATTTGTTGCTTGCGAAGAAAATATACATTTTTAAGGATGTATATGGAACATTTCAAATAATTGAAATGTTTTTGCAGGCATCATAGTGAATCGCTCCAGGCACTGCTGAGCCGTTCGATCACGACCGGGATATCGTCCATGTTAAGTCCGGAATAATTGATAATCGCAGTGTGGTCGTACCGGCTTATATCAGATTTGAAATCAAAGCTGTAATAATCGGAGACGAATGCGAGTGTGATATCGTGAGCCTGAGCCATCGCCTGTAATTCCTGATCGCTTTTTTGGCTGTCAATATGCAGCAGAAAATGCAGTCCTGCATTTTCCTGACTGATTGAAATGCTATCTGCAAGTGGACTTTCCCTAAATCCTGCAATCAGTTCATCGCGCAGACTGCGATAATGGTTCCGCATACGATTGATGTGTTTCTCAAAATATTGATCTTTGATAAAGGACGCAAGCGTATACTGCTCGAAATTCGATACCGTACAGGCATAAAAACCAAGCTTGTTGTAATACTGGTGCAGCAGGGACTTGGGAAGAACCATATAGCTGATACGAATCGTGGAGGCAAGGCTTTTGGTAAAGGTGTTAAAATAAATAACCTTGTCCGTAGTATCCATTGAGAACAGGGATGGAATCGGTTTTCCCTGCAGACGGAATTCACTGTCAAAATCGTCTTCAATAATATAGCGGGAATTTGATTCATTTGCCCATTGCAAAAGTCCGTAACGGCGGCTTACAGAAGTCACAATGCCGGTTGGAAAGTGGTGGGATGGAGATATCTGTATGATGTCGGGGATTGTCAGGTTTCGGGCATCTAATTGAATCCCCTCTTCGTCCATCTCAAGTGGCGCAACCTTCACGCCGAGCGCTTCGTAAATGCTGCGGATTTTCTTGGAACTCGGATTTTCCAGTCCGTAGACAAGATCCCGCCCAAGCAGTTGTACAATCATTCCATACAGGTATTCTGTTCCTGCACCGATCATGATCTGTTCCGGGGATGCGTTGATGCCACGAAATTCGTGCAGATGTCTGGCAATGGCTGTACGTAATTTTGGCACACCGCCGGCAGGTGGGGGTACTAATAGATCCGGACTTTGCTCGCTTAAAATCTGGCGGGTCAGCTTTGCCCAGATAGAAAAAGGAAAATTCTCCGGAGCTGTATGATTAGAAATCAGGTTGATGGAATTGTCATGACTGGAAGATTTTTCTATTGTAATAAGGTCAGATTCATTATTTACAGAAACAATCTGACTTTGTATTGGAGAAACAAAGAATCCACTCTTTGGTTTGGAATAGATGTAACCTTCTGCCATAAGCTGCCCATACGTGTTTTCAACAGTGACAATGCTGATACCGTGATTGCTTGCAAATGCACGTTTGGATGGTAGCTTTTCGTTTGGGGATAAAACACCGTTTATAATGTCAGTTTTCATGCAGTTATAAAGGTATTCATATAAGCTTTGACTACCTCGTTTATCGAAAGAATAGGTTAACATGATAAGCTCCTTTTTCTGTATTCTGGCATTGTTAGATGAAAATGCCGTTATTTTATATAGAATCAGATGTTTTCTTTTAAAAAGTATAAACTATATTTATATTTTTGTAAATCTGACATTTCCATATAATTTATGATTGGAGATTTACATAAGGTCAAAATAACTATATCGTTAGAGAAAATAAAAAAAGAGGTGTTTTAACATGACAGATAAAAAGGTTTTGACAATTCAGGATATTTCATGTATGGGGCAGTGTTCGCTTACGGTTGCACTTCCGATTATTTCGGCGTGTGGTGTGGAGACTGTTATTCTGCCTTCTGCTGTATTATCAACACATACCGGGGGATTTACCGGATATACATTCCGTGATCTGACGGAAGATATTCCTGGAATCATGAATCACTGGAAGAAGGAAAATATTCAGTTTGACTGCTTGTATACCGGATATCTTGGCAGTATCACACAGATCGAATATGTGTATGATTTAAAAAATCAGGTTGTAAAAGCGGATGGCTTGTTGATTGTGGATCCGGCAATGGCAGATAACGGAAATCTGTATTATGGATTTGATGAAGCTTTTGTTGCACAGATGGCAAAGCTTTGCGGCAGTGCAGATATTATTTTGCCAAATATCACAGAGGCAGCGTTCATGACAGGAAGCGAACTTCGGTTAGAGGGACAGGATGAAGCATATGTACAGATGATTTTAGAGGCTCTTGCGAAACTTGGCTGCAAAAAGATTGTTTTAAAAGGTATCAGCTTTGAAAATGATAAAATCGGAGTTGTCGTATATGACTGCGCAGAGAAAAAAGCAGAATATTATTTCACAGAGAAGGTGCCAAAGAGTTCACATGGAACCGGTGACTGTTATGCGGCAGCTTTTACAGGCGCGATGATGCAGGGAAAGACGATCCTTGAAGCTGCGAAGATTGCAGCCGATTTTGTGGTAGACAGTATTAAAAAAACAGACGACGGACATTGGTATGGTGTATGCTTTGAACGTGCATTGCCGATGCTTGTGACAGAATTGAACAAATAAATGTCAACTTCATATATCTGAATTCCAAAGAAAGGATTGCGCTGGTTTTGACCGTGCAATCCTTTATTCTTTGTTGCCGATTCCGGTTATTTTGTATATAATATGGATATCTATGAAATAAGGAGGCATATATGAATATATTGATTGCCCTTGGCATACCTTTTATAGGAACAACTCTTGGTGCGGCAATGGTATTTTTTATGAAAGAAAAGATTGCTCCGAAGCTTGAGAAAGCGTTGCTCGGTTTTGCGTCCGGTGTGATGATTGCGGCGTCTGTCTGGTCACTTCTGATTCCTTCTATTGATATGACGGTGGCGCAGGGGGGCATCGCGTGGGTACCCGCGGTAGTCGGTTTTTTGCTTGGCATCGCATTTTTATTGTTATTGGATACCCTGATTCCACATCTGCACTTAAACAGCGATAAACCGGAAGGCGTACATACGAAGATTAGTAAGACCATGATGATGCTGTTTGCAATTACTTTGCACAATATACCGGAAGGTATGGCGGTCGGCGTTACGATCGCGGGTGCGCTTGCGGGCAATGCAGGAATTACGATTACGGGTGCGTTTGCCCTGTCACTTGGTATTGCAATTCAGAATTTCCCGGAAGGTGCGATTGTCTCCATGCCGTTAAAGGGCGAGGGAATGGGAAAGCCAAAAGCCTTCTTATGTGGCATGGCATCCGGTGCAGTGGAGCCTGTGTTCGGATTTCTGACGATTCTACTTGCAGCACAGATGACGCGGATCCTTCCGTATTTTCTGTCTTTTGCGGCCGGTGCGATGATCTATGTTGTTGTGGAGGAACTGATTCCGGAAGCACAGGCAGGTGAGCATACGAATATCGGAACGATCGGGACAGCGATTGGCTTTGCGCTGATGATGGTGCTCGATGTAGCACTTGGATGATGATAGAACGAGGATAAATAACCGTTCACAAAATACATCCGGCGCGGTATCACTTCATGTGCCGTGTGGATGTACACATTATATGGATTGTGCAAAGTTTGAAAGGAGTAGATATATAAGATGAAAGTATTGATGTTAAACGGAAGCTCCCATATTAACGGAACAACGATGGCAGCTTTGAACGAGGTTGGAAAGGCACTCGAAGAAGATGGTGTAGAATATGAGATTTTTCAGATCGGTGGTGGGCCGATCGCAGATTGCCTTGGCTGCGGACAATGTACGGAGAATGGATGTATCTTCTCGGACGATGCAGTAAATGCCTTTGTGGAGAAGGCAAAAACGGCGGATGGATACATATTTGGCACCCCTGTTTACTATGCGCATCCAAGCGGACGGATCCAGTCATTTTTAGACCGGGTATTTTATAGCAGCGGCAAGCATTTTGCACATAAACCGGGTGCTTCGGTGGCGGTTGCCAGACGTGGAGGTACAGCAACGACATTTGATGTGCTGAACAAATATTTCGGTATTACGCAGATGATCACGGTTGGTTCTACTTATTGGAACCAGGTACATGGAAGATGCGCAGAGGATGCGGCGAAGGATCTCGAGGGGATGCAGACGATGCGGAATCTTGGACATAATATGGCATGGGTATTAAAATGCTTAGAAGCCGGTAGAGAGAAGGGGCTTGTGCCACCGACAGCGGATCGTTCCAATCAGACGAATTTTATTCGATAGTGAGTGGATATAGAGAAAAAGAAAGTTGGAAAAGCGATGTGCGTTTGAAGATCTTGGTGGAATGCACAGTAAGGAGGAGCATATGACGATAGAACAACAGGCAGGACTTGTAAAGCTTGCTAGCCCAAAGCTGGCAGGTACAACCGGAGAGCTTCGCGATCAGGCACTTTTAGCAGTCGCGAAAGCATTGACGGATAACAAGGATGCAATCTTTGAAGCAAACAGACAGGATATGGAACAGGCAGAGGCAGATGGGATTGCGGCTCCTGTCTTAAAACGTCTGAAATTCGATGAGGGAAAGCTGCGTGATGTCATAAATGGCATTCACGATCTGGTACAGATGCCGGATCCGTTGTTTCAGACGAAACTTGCAAGAGAACTTGACGAAGGGCTTACATTGTACCGTGAGACGTGCCCGATTGGTGTGATCGGTGTAATCTTCGAGGCAAGACCGGATGCGCTTGTGCAGATATCTGCACTCTGCATCAAGAGTGGAAACTGTGTGATCTTAAAGGGTGGCAGTGAGGCTGCAAAGAGCAACAAGATTTTATTTGATACGATCTATGCAGCGGTACGGGAAGCGGGACTTCCGGAGCACTGCATGCTGCAGCTAGAAGCAAGAAGTGAGATCAACGAGCTGCTCACATGTCAGGGGGCGGTTGATCTGTTAATCCCGCGTGGATCCAATGCATTTGTACAGTATATTATGAGCCATACGAATATTCCGGTTATGGGGCATGCGGATGGAATATGCCATATCTATGTGGATAAGGATGCAGATATCGAGAAGGCGATTCCGATTATCTTAGATGCAAAGACGCAGTATGTCAGCGCCTGCAATACCGTAGAGACCTTACTGGTACACAAGGATATTGCACAAAATCTGGTTCCGAAGCTTGCGCAGGCACTCAAAGAGAAGAAAGTTGAGCTTCGTGGAACAAAGGAGATTCAGGCACTTGTAGATTGCATACCTGCAACGGAGAAGGATGATGATACGGAGTACCTTGATTATATTCTTTCAGCCAAGGTTGTAGCGTCGGTGGATGAGGCAATCGATCATATCAACCGACATGGTTCTCATCATACGGATAGTATTGTAACGGAGAATAAGGAGACAGCGTTGCATTTCATGCGAATGGTTGATTCGGCAGGCGTATACCAGAACTGTTCTACACGGTTTGCCGACGGCTACCGTTATGGATTCGGCGCAGAGGTCGGTATCAGTACAAGTAAATTACATGCGAGAGGTCCGGTTGGATTAGAGGGACTGCTCAGCTATAAATATAAATTATTTGGCGATGGTCATATCGTTGATGACTATGCACAGGGAAGAAAGAAGTTCCATTTTGTCGATTTGCCGTAAGAGGTAAGAAGGAGGATGCCTATGGAGAAAACGATTGCATCAATCACGAAACCGAAGGATGAGGAACTCAAGGAACGATTGTCTGCAGCGAGAGAGAAGCTTGCCACCTTACAGATCAAGGTCAAAGAAGCAAAGATACCGGTACTTGTTGTGCTGGAAGGTTTTGGCGCTGCCGGGAAGGGCAGTGTGCTGAGTAAGATCATTAAGAATATGGATCCGCGTTTTTTTCATGTTGAGACGATGGAACAGCCGGAACCGACCGAGCTTCGGAAACCTTTTTTGTACAGGTATTTTAAAAGGATTCCGGAGAATGGGCAGTTTACATTCATGGATGGAGGCTGGATGGAAGAAATTGTGAAAGACCGCGTACATGAGCAGTTGGATGATGAAACGTTTGAGAAGAGGATCCGCAGCGTGAAACGATTTGAACGCACTCTTTCTGACAATGGTTACACAATCCTGAAATTCTTCTTCTATATCGATGAGAAAGAGCAGAAGAAGCGGATGGAGGAGCTGCTTGCAGACGAGAACACCGCATGGCGTGTCTCAGAAGAAGACTTGTGGCAGAACAAAAAACATAAGAAGTGTGCGGAAGCCTATCAGGAATACATGGAGCAGACAAACCAGTCGTATGCACCGTGGTATGCGGTCGATGCCCAAAGCAAGAAATGGGCGGAACTGCAGATCTTAGAGCGTATCAATCAGAATATCGAGACAGCGCTTGCGAATAATGGGCGGGCAGTTCCGATTCTGCCGAACCTGTTCCCTTTGGCACCAATCCCAAAGCTTGCGGATGTGGATTTGAATAAATCGCTTACCGAGGAAGAATATCAGGAGAAGCTGTCGAAACTGCAAAAGCGGTTGTCAGAGCTTCATAATGTAATCTATCGAAAAAAAATTCCGGTTATTATTGCTTACGAGGGCTGGGATGCTGCCGGAAAGGGTGGCAATATCAAGCGGATTGCGTCGGCACTCGATGCACGTGGCTATGAAGTGTATCCGATTGCAAGCCCGGAGCCGCATGAGAAGAACCGGCATTTCTTATGGCGATTCTGGACGAGACTGCCAAAGAGCGGGCATATTGCAATCTTTGACCGCACCTGGTATGGACGTGTGATGGTGGAGCGTTTGGAAGGTTTCTGTTCCGAGAACGATTGGCAGAGGGCTTACAACGAGATCAACGAGTTCGAGAAAGAGCTTAATGACTGGGGTGCAGTCATCGTAAAATTCTGGGTGCAGATTGACAAGGATACCCAGTTAGAACGGTTTACACTTCGTCAGAATACTCCGGAGAAACAATGGAAGATTACAGAGGAGGACTGGAGGAACCGCGAGAAGTGGGATGCGTATGAGGTGGCAGTGAATGAGATGCTCCGGAAGACGAATACAACGTATGCACCTTGGGAGATTCTGGAATCCAATGATAAAAAGTATGCGCGGATCAAGGCGCTGGAAACAGTGATCCATGCGATAGACGAAAAATTAAAAAATAAATAATGCAGGCATGCATCTATGTGTATGCAGGAGGAAAACATGTTAAGTTTAGTAGAGATTTTGAAGGTCGTATTTTTAGGTATCGTAGAGGGAATCACCGAATGGCTCCCAATCAGTAGTACCGGCCATATGCTTTTGGTGGATGAATTTATCCAGATTCAGGCATCCAAAGAGTTCAAGGAGATGTTTTTTGTTGTTATCCAGCTTGGCGCAATTTTGGCAGTTATCCTGTTGTTCTGGGACAAAATGTGGCCGTTCCAGATGAAGGACAAGACGAAACCTGTCTGTGTGAAGGAAAAGTTCTCACTGTGGTTTAAGGTAATTGTTGCCTGCATCCCGGGTGCAGTTGTGACGTTGCTTTTTGATGATTATATCAGTGCACATTTTGAGACACCATATGTGATTGCAGGTGCTCTGATCTTCTACGGTATTGTATTTATTATCGTGGAACGCTGGAACAAGAAGCGGACACCAAAGGTAGAGAAGTTGGAGGATATCACGTATAAGACAGCGCTTTTAATTGGACTTTTTCAGGTATTATCCATTGTGCCGGGTACATCCCGCTCCGGTTCAACGATTATCGGTGCACTGCTGATTGGGGTATCCCGTGTGGCAGCTGCTGAATTTACATTTTTCCTGGCAGTTCCGGTTATGTTTGGGTATTCACTTTTGAAGGTAATCAAGATGAGTGTGGCGATCACAAGCTCGGAACTTGTTATCCTGATCGTTGGCTGTGCTGTTGCATTTGCTGTATCACTCGTTGTCATCAAGTTCCTGATGAGCTACATTAAAAAACATGATTTTCAGGCGTTTGGTGTTTACCGGATTATACTGGGTATTGCGGTAATCGCATATTTTGCTTTGACAGCATAAAAGAAAAAAATATTTACTATACTATAAGGAGGAAGTTCGAATGACCAAAAAAATAGATGAATTGGTAGAAAAAATGACATTGGATGAGAAAGCACATCTGGTGAATGGTGCTACATTCTTTGGAACATATCCGGTTGATCGGCTGGATATTCCGCGTATGCAGACGCTGGATGGAGCAACCGGTATGAATCTCGAACAGGTATTTGGAGACATGACGGAGTATGAAAACTGGTCGGATGCAGAAGAAAGAAAGGAAATCGATGCAGATACAAGCAAACCGGTCAATATGATTGGAAGTACGATGCTGGTGGATGTAATCGAGAATTATTTTGAACCGGAAAAACTGACAGACAAAGAAAAAGTTCTGTATCGCTGGATCAAAAAACATATGGATGCCAGACTGAATGGAAAGGAATATGCACCGGGCTGTTATCCGCCGGGGATTCTGCTTGGCTGTACATGGAAACCGGAAGTAATCCGAAAGGTCGGAGAGGCACTCGGCATGGAGAGCTGTCTGTATGGTGTACATTTTCTGCTTGGACCGAATGTGAATATTTTAAGAGATCCAAGAAACGGAAGATTATTCGAGGGATATTCTGAAGATCCATATCTTGTAACGAAGCTGGCTCCTGAGATTGTAAAGGGAATCCAGAGTTATGGTGTTTCGGCAACTGTCAAACATTATGCTGCAAACAGTCAGGAAACAAATCGTCTGGATATCGATGAGAGAATTACCAAGCGCGCGCTGGAAGAAATCTTTCTGCCGGGATTTTGCGCCTGTGTAAAAGAGGGCGGCACGAAAACAATCATGAACGCTTACAATAAGATTAATGGTGCACGATGCACAGAGAATAAATGGCTGCTGCAGGATAAGCTTCGGGATGATTTTGGCTTTGATGGCATGGTAATGTCGGACTGGGGCGCTGCACTTGATCCGGCAAAGGCGTTGGATGGTGGAACTGATCTTGCGATGCCGGGACCTGCAAATCCTAAAGCAATTTATGAAGCAGTGAAAAACGGTGAGGTATCAGAAGAGGTGCTTGAACGTGCATGTAAGCGGATTTTGTCTGTTTATTCATGGATTCTGGAGCATTACAGAAAAGAAGAAGTGGATGCGCTTCCAATCGAAGCTGTTCTGGAGAAGACAGATGCTGCTGCTTATGATGCAGCGTGCGAGGGGATTGTTCTTCTGAAAAATGATGGCAGTTGTCCGCTTGCAAAACAGACAAAGCTTGCAATCCTTGGAAGTGGAAGCAAGCAGATGTTAGAGTGTGGTTCCGGTTCGGCAGGAATTGATACAAGCAGACATGGAGATGTCAAAGCCGAGTTTGCCCGATATTTTGAACTTGTAGATACAGCAGATGCAGAATATGTTGTTGTTATTGCAGTGATTTCCGGAATGGAGGGAAATGATCGAGAAAACCTGTTCCTTGCCAGAGAAAATCTGGATATTCTGGCCAAACTGAAGAAACAGAATAAAAATGTGATTCTGGTGTTAAATACATGTGGACCGGTCGATATGCGGGAGATAGAGACAGAGAATGTGAAGACGGTATTTTGTACATTTCTTCCGGGTATGGCGGGTGCAAAGGCATTATCCGATATGATTGCAGGTGTTGTGAATCCGTCCGGAAAGCTGACGATTACATTTCCGGAGCGTCTGGAAGATGCACCAACCTATATGAATTTCCCGGGGGAGGGATATCATGTAAACTATGGTGAGGGAATCTATATTGGATATCGCTATTATGACAAGAAGAAAATACATCCACGGTATGCGTTTGGACATGGATTATCCTATACATCATTTGCTTGTACACTGGATCATGTAACGTCCGATACAGAGAAGATTACATCCAAGGTGACGGTTACAAATACAGGAGATTGTGTCGGAAGTGAAGTGGTACAGATTTATATCCATGATCCATACAGCACACTTCCAAAACCGGAGAAGGAATTGAAGGCATTCGAGAAAGTAAAGCTTGCTCCGGGAGAAAAGAAGACGATCGTGTTTGAGATTCCGACATCAAAACTTGCTTCTTACGATATGGATCTGGAGAAGTTTACGGTGGAAGAAGGATATTATGATGTGATAGCCGCAACTTCTTCCTCAGAGGGAGATATTATTGGTACAGAGAGAATCTATCTGGATATAAAATCTCCATATTCTTATTGCGTTGATACGCCGCTTCGGGTAATCAGTGCAGAAGAAGATCTGTTAAAGGCAGCAGACGAAGCGTGGGAAGAGCAAGGCTGGGATGTCGGAATTATAAGAAATAACTGCCAGTATTCGCCACAGAAATCATTGCGTGAGATATTGATTTATGTGGATAAGCATCTGTGCAGTGAGGAAAAACAGAAGGCATTTATTGAATCGTTTGAAAATAAGATAAAACCAATTAAGAAAAAGTAGGACAATATAGAATTGTCAGGAGGCAGAAAAATGGCAGTGCTTGCACAGTTAGAACCGAAAGCGGTCTTTCGTTATTTTGAGGAAATCTGTGGGATTCCGCATGGATCTTCGGACACACAGGTAATCAGTGATTATCTGGTTGCATTTGCGAAGAAACGAAATCTTTATGTCAGACAGGATACACTTGGAAATGTCATTATGAAGAAGCCGGCAACAAGAGGCTATGAGGATGTACCGGTCGTGATGATCCAGGGGCATATGGATATGGTCTGTGAGAAGACGGATGATAAGGAGATTGATTTTCATACACAGGGATTAGATCTGGTGCTCGATGAAAATGTGATTCATGCAGACCGGACAACCCTTGGCGGGGACGATGGTATCGCGGTTGCATTTGCACTAGCCATCTTAGATGCCGATGATATTCCACATCCGGCACTTGAAGTTGTGATTACGGTCGATGAGGAAATTGGTATGCTTGGCGCGGCAGGAATCACAACAGAAGATCTGCATGCGTCATATATGCTGAATCTTGATTCTGAAGACGAAGGCCAGCTTCTGGTTGGTTGTGCCGGTGGTATGACGGCAGTCTGCCATATGCCGGTTCAGTGGGGAAATTGTGATCTGGCACATCCGGTCTGTATGCAGATTGACGTGGATGGATTACTCGGCGGGCATTCCGGCATGGAGATTATTAAACAGCGGGCAAATGCAAACAAGGTGCTCGGCAGAACATTGAAAGCGATACAGGCAGTGGCGGATATCCGGCTTGTGTCAATCGATGGAGGCAAGAAGGATAATGCAATTCCACGTGCGGCACAGGCAGTATTTGTCGCAGAAACAGAAAAACAGCCTGCCATACAGCGGGCAGTGCAGACGCTGCAGGCCGCGATCAGCCATGAATATGAGGTAAGTGATCCGGATGTGACATTGAAGATGAAAGAATGCACAGAGGCAGTGGTAGAGACGATGAACCGTGCGAGTGGCGATGCAATTATCGATGCGCTTTTTCTGCTTCCAAACGGTGTGCAGAAGATGAGTGATGCGATGCCGGGACTGGTACAGACGTCACTCAATCTTGGCATTCTCACGATGAAACAAGATGAAGTGCAGATGGGCTTTTCTGTGCGCAGCAGCGTTGGCAGTGAGAAGAATCTTCTTGCTTTACAGATTCGAGCATTGTGTGAGCGTTTGGGAGGAATGTATACGGAGAGTGGTGCATACCCGGCATGGGAGTATAAGCAGAATTCAAAGTTACGTGATGTGATGGTTGCTGTTTACGAGGAACTATACGGAGAAAAACCAAAACTGGATGTGATTCATGCAGGAGTGGAATGTGGTCTATTTATGGATAAGATGAAAGACCTGGATTGCGTATCATATGGCCCGCAGATGTATGATATCCACACACCGAACGAGAGATTGCATGTTGACAGCGTGCAGAGAACGTGGGAATATACTCTTGAAATCTTAAAGAGACTGAAATAAATCGAAATACAAACAGCCTAGAAAACGGAGGAACGAGACTTATGGGAAACTGGGAAGCAAATATACGAAAGGTTGTGCCGTATGTACCGGGTGAACAGCCAAAGGAACAGGACATTATCAAGTTAAATACAAATGAAAATCCATACCCACCGGCACCGGAGGTGTTGAATAAACAGGTGGAATTAGCAAATCTCCGTCTGTATCCGGATCCGGCAGCAACGAAATTAGTTGAGGCGATTGCACAGTATCACGGCGTGGATAAAAAGCAGGTGTTTGTCGGTGTCGGAAGTGACGATGTGCTTGCAATGTCATTTATGACATTTTTTAATTCGGGAAAGCCAATCTTCTTCCCGGATATTACATATTCGTTCTATGATGTCTGGGCAGATATGCTCCGGATTCCGTATGAGACAAAACCGCTTGATGAGAATTTCCGTATTCAGGCATCCGATTATTATGGTGAAAATGGCGGCGTTGTATTCCCGAACCCGAATGCGCCGACCGGAATTGCAGAGCCGGTTGAATTCGTGCGTGATATCGTCAGCCACAACCCGGATGTGATTGTGATCGTGGATGAGGCATATGTGGACTTCGGAGGACAGACAGCACTGTCTCTTCTTGATGAGTTTGACAACCTGCTCGTTGTCCGGACATTCTCGAAATCCCGTTCGATGGCAGGACTCCGTATCGGATATGCAATCGGAAATGAAAAGCTGATTGGTTACTTAAATGATGTCAAATATTCCTATAATTCTTATACGATGGATCTGACCAGTATTGAGCTTGGAACATGCTCAATCAAAGCGGATGACTATTTCAAGAAGATGGTCAAGAAGGTAGTAGATACAAGAACCTGGTTTGTGAAGGAAATAGAAGGGCTTGGGTTTACGGTACTTCCGTCAAGCGCTAATTTTGTATTTGCGGCACATAAGACAATTCCGGCAAAAGAGATATTTGAAAAAGCAAGAGAACATAAAATATTTGTCCGGTATTTTGACAAGCCGCGTATTGATAACTATCTGCGTATCAGTATTGGAACAGATGAAGAAATGCAATTATTTGTTGCATTTTTAAAAACTTTACTATAAGTGGTTGTGCTTTACCGAAAAAGAAAATATAATAGAGTTTGTCATCATTCAGACATGTCCGGTCTGGATTTTCCTACGCGAATTATTTAGAAACATAAAGGAGTTTTAAATATGGAGCGTATGGATTTTAAATCTTTTTGCGATGCTGTTCAAAACAGCATTGGCGAGTATCTATTACAGTATGAAATTGAGCAGATCCGCTTGGAAACCGTATGTCATAACAATGGCGTGGAACATGTAGGTCTGGTTATTCTGCAGTGTGGAGAATGTGTTTCTCCGACCATCTATCTGGAACAGTATCATGCGTATATGGTAAGGCAGAACCAGTCGATAGAGCAGGTGTTATCTCTGATTGCAACAGAATACCAACGCATTCGTGCATGTATGGAACAGCAGGAGACGCTGGCTGTTGACATGGACGCAATACGGGAGCATGTATTTTTACGGCTTGTAAATTATGAACGCAACCGGGAGATGTTAGAGAAGTGTCCATACATACTATTTCATGATATGGCAATTACATTCCGCTATCTGGTACGGAAGGATGAAGCCGGGATTGCATCTGCACTGATTAATTATGATAATCTGAAGAATGCGGCAATCACAGTGGAAGAGCTGTATAACGTGGCGAGAGAAAATACGTTACGGTTATTTCCGCCATTTCTGATGCGGTTAGATCAGTTTTTGGAATCGCGGTATCCACAGGAACAGTCTTACCCGGAAGAACCAGAGGTCTATATTTTGTCCAACCAGCAGTTTATATACGGGGCCACAATGATGATCTATAAGGACGTGGTCGCGGAGTTTGCAGAACAGATGGGAAAAAATGTGTATATTGTCCCATCCAGTGTCAATGAGGTACTGCTCTGCCTGACAAACGAAAAAAGAGAAAAAACTCTGCTGGAAAATACCTTACGTGAAGTAAATGAGTTTGTCGTTTCAGACACTGATTTTTTGTCAGATGAGGTCTATTTTTATGACAAAGAATTGGGAAATATTGTAGCATAAACGCTTGACGAATGGACGTGTGTGTGCTATTGTTAAAACGCATTTTCAGATAGAAATGCGATTTTAAAAATTGGAGGATTTGTCATGACAAAAGGTACAGTAAAGTGGTTCAACGGTCAGAAGGGTTTTGGTTTCATCACAGATGAGAACGGCAAGGATGTATTCGTACATTACTCTGGTCTTAACATGGAAGGTTACAAGAACCTTGAAGAGAACCAGCAGGTTGAGTTTGATGTTATTGATGGCGAGAAGGGACCACAGGCTACAAACGTAACTGTTATCAAGTAGTTTAACTTAATCAAGTAACAGGGTACCTATATTTTATAGATTCTGCATGCATTGTTATACTGAATTTTGAATTGGGATTTGTTATATTTATTGAGTGAAACAAAGTAGGAGTCACCGTTTAAAACGGATGGCTCCTATTTTTGTATTTTATTGACAAAACAAGGCAAATGACATAGAATGAACATATGATAAAATAGGACGGAGAGGAAAAATATTGGGGGATAGCTTTGTTTCAAGAAAAGACAGAATAATTGCATCTGCAGTCGAAATTATCAGCGAATCCGGATTATCAGCTCTTACAACTAAAAATCTTGCATTGAAGGAAAATATGTCCGAGACACTTTTGTATAAATACTTTGGCGGTATTGATGAAGTGCTAGTGGAGGTGGTCGAGACATATTCCAAGTTTGACAAAGGAATTCGTCAGACCGTGCAGGCAAAAGAAACATCAAATGTGGAGAAGATAATGGAGTATCTGGAAGCGTATGCGACCTATTATGATAATTATTACGCGATCTCAACATTGATGCTTCAATATGAGGAGCTATTACACATCATGGAAACGCGGGAGAAGATTGCATGGTGCATTACCGAACGTTTGGTATTTCTAGAGCAGTTGTTCCAAAACGCAATGGATGCAGGAGAAATCTCAGATGTATTTTCTGCGTCTGTTTTGGCAAATAATGTGACAGGTATGGCGATGAGCCATATACTGGAACGCAGAATTTTTTACCATAAAAAATCATTCAAAGAAGAATATATGGATAATGTTCGGAAGTGGATGGGTTTACTTCGGATAGAAAAATAAGCGTGAAAACAGGATTGGGAGGCAGTTATGAAAGTATTGGTAGCAGAGGACGATTTGGCGAGTGGAAAGTTCATGCAGAAGCTGTTGTCAAAGTACGGCGAAGTCGTGCTGGCAAGAGATGGTATCGCGGCAGTTGATGAATTTGTAAATGCAGTCAGCACAAACGAGCGGTTTGATCTGGTATGTATGGATATTATGATGCCAAAGATAGATGGATATAAGGCGCTGGCGTCGATTCGCGATGCGGAGCGGAAGCTTGGTACACCGCGGGACAAGCGCTGCAAAGTAATTATGATCAGTGCACTTGATGAAGGGTTTGATGCAAGCTATGCGAGTGATGATTATGAGGAGTACATGTGTAAACCGATTGACATCATGAAGTTTGACAGCTTGATCCGTAAGCTTGAGATCATCTAGGTAAAGATAAATGGATTTATTTGACTATATGCGAGAGACAAATATGAAGAAAGGAGAATCACCGCTTGCAAAGCGGCTTCGACCGACTTCATTGGACGAGGTGGTCGGACAGGAACATATATTGGGTAAAGACAAGCTGCTGTACCGGGTGATACAGGCGGATAAGCTTAGCTCCATTATCTTATATGGACCACCAGGAACGGGGAAGACAACACTTGCGATGGTAATCGCGAATACGACAAGCGCAGTGTTTAAGGAACTGAATGCGACGACTGCCGGGAAGAAGGATATTGAGGCAGTTGTAAAAGAATCCAAAGACAATCTCGGTATGTATGGCAAAAAGACGATTCTTTTTGTGGACGAGATTCACCGATTTAATAAAGCGCAACAGGATTATCTTCTCCCGTTTGTGGAGGATGGAACGGTAATACTGATAGGCGCGACAACGGAGAATCCGTATTTTGAAGTGAATTCTGCGTTGATATCGCGCTCTTCTATTTTTCAGTTAAAACCGCTGTCAAAGGAGAATATCAAAACATTGGTGCATCGTGCGGTCACCGATACAGAAAAAGGTATGGGAAGCTATGATGCAGAGATCACAGAGGAAGCGGTTGATTTTTTAGCCGATATGTCGGAGGGGGATGCAAGACATGCGTTAAATGCGGTTGAGCTTGGTATCTTATCAACGGAAAGAAATCCTGAGACAGGGAAGATCGTGATTGATCTTGCAGTTGCAGAGGAGTGCATTCAGAGGCGCTCTATCAGATATGATAAAGATGGGGATAATCACTATGACATTATCTCCGCATTTATAAAAAGCATGCGCGGGTCCGATCCGGATGCTGCCGTGTATTATCTGGCTAAGATGTTATACGCAGGGGAGAGCGTGACATTTATAGCAAGGAGAATTATGATATGTGCAAGTGAGGATGTCGGCAATGCAGATCCGCAGGCGATACAGGTCGCAGCTGCATGTGCACAGGCAGTGGAACGTGTCGGAATGCCGGAGGCACAGATCATACTGACGCAGGCAGCAACCTATGTGGCGTGTGCACCGAAGAGTAACGCGGTTGTCAATGCGATTTTTGATGCGATGCATGCAGTGAAAGAGGTTGGAAACTGTCAGGTGCCGGTACATCTTCGGGATGCACATTATTCCGGAGCGGCAAAGCTTGGCAATGTCGGATACAAATATGCCCACGATTATGAGAATCATTATGTGGAGCAGCAGTATCTGCCGGATCAGTTAGTAGGGAGAACATTCTATAAGCCGGGGAATCTCGGATATGAAAAGCATATACAGGATTGGTTTCACCTGATAAAAAAAGAAAAGTAAGAGGTATGGAAATGAAGAAAAAGGGAATCATCATTTTAATTGTAGTACTGCTTGTTCTTGCAGGCGCAGCCGGAGCAATCTATTATGTTCTGCACAGTAAAAAGGCGTCGAACGAAGAGCTGGTTTATGCAACAAAGATATCTGACTTAAATGGCGGATATGATCTCATGGAGAGCCGTTATATGGGAACTGTGGAGTCACAGGAGGTTAAGGGGGTTAACCGTGATAGTGATAAGAAGATCAAGGAATTATATGTGAAGGAAGAAGACGAAGTTAAGGCGGGAGATGTACTCTTTGAGTATGATACCGAATCAATGGAATTGCAGCTTCGTCAGCTCGAATTGGAGCTTACGAGCATCAACAATAATATTGCAACGCTCAACCAGCAGATCGCATCTCTTACAACAGAGAAGGCGGCAGCACCAGCGGAGGAGCAGTTAAGCTACAGCGCACAGATCCAGAATCTGCAGGCACAGGTCAATCAGGCCAACTATGATGCAAGTGCAAAGCAGCTGGAGATTGATCGTCAGAAGCTTTCTATGGAGAATACAAAGGTTGTTGCACCAATGGATGGTATCATCAAGACAATCAATGAGAACAATTCGACAAGCGGTTCCGATAACAACAGCAACTATGATAATAACAATAATAACAGTTCCGATTCTACAAGCAATGCATATATCACGATCATGGCAAAGGGGGATTACCGGATCAAAGCAACCGCAAGTGAACTGACAGTTCGCAGTATGTCAGAGGGACAGAGCATGATCGTTCGTTCCAGAGTCGATGATTCGACATGGACTGGTACAGTGACAAAGATCGATCTGGAGCATCCAGACAACGGTAACAGCAATGAGTATTATAGTAGTTCTGGAACAACAGCAACAAAGTATCCATTTTATATCAGCTTGGACAGCACGGATGGTCTGATGCTTGGACAACATGTTTATGTGGAGGCAGATTATGGACAGGGTTCCGTAAAGGAAGGTCTGTGGCTGGATGATTTCTATATCATGCAGGAGGATGATGGCGCTTATGTATGGGCAGAAAATGCCAAGGGTTATATCGAAAAGCGTAAGGTGGAGCTTGGTGAATACGACGAGAATATGATGCGGTATGAGATTGTGTCCGGACTTACAGAAGACGATTATATTGCATATCCGGAAGAGCGAGTAAAAGAAGGCATGAAAGTAACACATAACTATGAGGATATTGTGACGGATGATACTGGCATTGATGATGGAAATATAGATGGTAGCATTTCGGACGATGGTTCTTACGATAATGCTACTGGTGGAGATGCCGATAGTAATGATATAGAAGAATATGACTTAAATACAGAAGGATCTGTAGATGAGATTGCACCACAGGAAGAGTCTGTACCAGACAGCGGGGAGGTGCAATAGTGTTACTGGAATTAAAAAACATCTATAAGAATTATATTCAGGGTACGATGGAAGTACCGGTATTGAAAGACATCAATCTCTGTGTGGAAGAAGGAGAGTATGTGGCAATCATGGGGCCGTCCGGTTCCGGTAAATCCACACTCATGAATATCATCGGGTGTATCGATAAACCGACATCCGGAACATATTTGCTCGATGATGTGGAGATTGAGAAATGCAAAGATAAAGAACTGTCGGCGGTGCGAAATCAGAAGATCGGATTCGTGTTTCAGAATTTTAACTTATTGCCAAGACAGAGTGCACTTGACAATGTGGCACTTCCGCTACAGTATGCGAAGGTGCCGATTAAGAAGCGGAAGCAGAAGGCAAAAGAAATGCTGGAGATGGTCGATCTGGCAGACCGTGTCAGCTTCAAGCCGACACAGCTTTCCGGTGGACAGAAACAGCGTGTGGCAATCGCGCGTGCGATGGTTGCAGATCCGAAGATCCTGCTTGCCGATGAGCCAACCGGTGCACTTGATTCCAAATCCGGTTTACAGGTTATGGAGTTATTCGATACTCTGCACAAGCAGGGTGTTACAATTATCATGATCACACATTCGGATGAGATTGCATCTTATGCAGATCGTGTGGTAAGAATTATTGATGGTGAGTTGTATGAAGGAGATGCAAGACCGGCTGAGGAAACGCCAGAGATGCAGGGCGTACTGTCAGCGGTGACACCGGCTCCGGAACTGGTACAGGAAGCTATGACCGGGGGTGAAGCATATGAATAAGACGAAGAAGATTATTATCATCATTCTCTCCTGTGTTGTTGTGCTCGGAGGTATTTATGCGGCGCTCCGGATGCTGAAGCAGAAGAATCAGAATAGTAAGACTGCAGGGGTATATGCGGTAAGTGAGATTGGATATGATGCTTCAAGCATGTGGGACAACGGTACACTTGGTGGAAATGTGACTGTGAATTCGGAACAGAAGGTCTATGTTGGTAAGACACAGGCGGTTTCGGAGATTAAAGTCAAAGAGGGACAGACTGTGAAAGCAGGCGATGTTCTGCTTGTCTACGATACAACAGCGAATAATCTGCAGCTTGATCTGCATAAATCCGAGCTGGAATTGTCACGGGTATCAATTATTGACGCACAGCGGGAATTGGAGAAGCTAAAGGCAACAACGCCGTTAGAGGATATTCCGACTACAGAGGCACCGGCAGCTCCGGTTGCAACGGGATCTGATGCACCGAAGCCGGATGCAGATACTGATCCGGATGTGGATGTACCTCCGACACGGGAAGAACTTAAAAAACAGATTGCGCAAAAAGAACAGGAAATCAAATCCATGCAGACGCAGTACGAGATCGCACAGGTTAAGCTTCAGATGGAAGAGATGCAGAACTCAACCGGAGAAGTGCTTGCGAATTTTGATGGTGTGATCAAGAGTGTAACAACTGCAGATGAGGCTGCTTCAAGCGGGAATCCGGTTCTTGTTGTCAGTGCAGCGGATGGGTATCTGGTGGAAAGTCAGATTGGAGAGCTTGCAATGTCAACCGTGAAGGTTGGAGATACGGTATCTATGTATTGTTATGATACCGGCATGAATTACGAAGGTACGATTACGGAGATTTCAACATTCCCGGCAGAAGGAAATAGTAATTACAGTGCAAAGACAGAAACCTATTATCCGATGAAAATCGCTTTGAATGATGCATCGGATGTCAGTCAGAATATGTATATGGAAATCACGCTTGGTTCAGGCACGGAGGAAAGCAGCGAGGGATTTTATCTTTCGAAGGCATTCATGAAGCAGGAAGGAAGCAATTACTATGTCATGAAGGATGTTGATGGAAAGCTGAAGAAGACCTACATCAAGGTTGGAAATAAGACATCCGGAGACGCTGTTTTGGTACTTGGTGGTCTGACGATGCAGGATTACATTGCATTTCCGTATCTCGATGAGGCGGTAGAAGGCGTCAGGACAGTCCAAAAGCCGCTCGACGAGCTTTATAATTGATAAGAAAGGAAAACAGTCTATGTTAGAGAATATAAGATTATCGTTTCAAGGTATCTGGGCACATAAGATGCGTTCCCTTCTTACCATGTTAGGTATCATTATCGGTATCGCGGCGATTATTGCAATTGTATCGACGATTAAGGGAACCAGTGAGCAGATTAAGGAGAATTTGGTCGGATCCGGGAATAATATTGTGAATATAAAATTATACCAGGGTGAGTGGACGTATTCGTCCGGAGATTCTTCGACGCCGGAGAATATGCCGATGGTGACAGACGACATCAAGAAACAGATTCTGGATATCGATGGGGTAACTGCGGTGTCAGCTTATCGTTATGGAGCTTTGTATGAAGGAATCAATTGTGGAACCAAGGATCTTGGAAATGCACCGGTCTATGGCGTAGATAAAGATTATTTCAGTGTGATGGGATATACTGTGCAGACGGGGCGGTTGTTTGGCAGCAAGGATTGGGATGAATGTACAAAATCCGTAATTCTTGACAATGTGGCAGCAAATACTTTGTTTGCTAGCGAGAATCCAATCGGCAAAACACTGGAGATCAAGGGAGAACCTTTTGTGATTGTCGGTGTCGTAGAACAGATCGATGGATTCACACCGAAGGTAACCAATATAAATGACTGGTATACTTATTATGGAAATACAACATCGGGTCAGGTTTTTGTTACAGATGTAAACTGGCCACTGATTTTTGCGTTTGATGAGCCGTATAATATTGTTGTAAAGCCTGCTGGAACGGAGGCTATGACCAATGCCGGAAAGAAAACGGCAGATATCATGAATTCTTATATGCCTGCAACAGGCAGTGAGGATGGGGCAGATTCTGAGGATGGCGGTTCGTCTTTCAAATATAAGAGTGAAGATCTGCTTGAGAAAGCGAAGGCAATGCAGGAGGTCAGTGCATCTACAAGTCAGCAGTTGATCTGGATTGCAAGTATCTCCCTTCTTGTTGGTGGTATCGGAGTTATGAACATCATGCTTGTATCCGTTACGGAGCGAACGAGAGAGATTGGATTGAAGAAAGCGCTTGGTGCGAGAAAGAGATCGATACTGCTTCAGTTTTTGACAGAGGCAGCTGTGCTTACAAGCATGGGAGGAATTATCGGTGTTGGTGCCGGCGTTGGGCTTGCTTATCTGATTTCGGATGTTGCGTCCGTGCCGGTAGCTATCAGTGGAGCTGCAATCGCTGTATCGGTTGTGTTCTCTATGGTAATCGGAATTGTGTTTGGATTTATTCCATCTGTCAAGGCATCCAACTTAAATCCGATTGATGCACTTCGCTATGAGTAGTGAGAAGGAGAGGTAAGCACATAAAAAGTGTAATAGCAAACAGGACAGGCAAGGTAGAGTATGGACGAAGAAAAGAAGACAGAATCATATGAAGAAAGTATACGCAGACGACCGGTTTTGCGTGTGATGGCGTGGGTTGGAATCGTTTTGATCATAGCATTGATTGGATTGGTGATTGTGACAGGCGTGACAGGAAGCAGGTATTTCCTTCCAAGTCTTGCTTTATTGATGATTGTCCCAATTTTGATTTATGTGGTGCTTTGGCTTGGGAAAGTCCTTCAAAATCATAGACAGAATCGGTCTTGAAAAATAAGGGATGGTTTGCTATACTAGGTTAGATGAAAAAATGAAAGGAAAGCACAGTGCAGGATACAGGCTGTGTAGGTACAGTTATGAGTTTATTAGCAAAATGGCGTGAGCATGCATATAGTCTTGATGATAGAACACCGGAAGGAAAGGAATTCTGGCTTGACTATTTTCAGAGAGAAAAAGCAATTTATGAGCAGATATTAGAAACACCGGCTGAGATTGTCAGTGGTACAGTTAAGGAATTGGCTGAAAAATACAATATGAGTATTGAACTTATGGTTGGATTCCTGGATGGTATAGAGGACAGCTTGATCGTTCCGAATAATGTTGATGATCTTGAGGAAGATTCAAAGGTAGCACTTGGATTTGATCCGGAGAAGCTGTATATGAACATGGTAGACTGCAACGCAGAATGGTTGTATACACTTCCACAGTGGGATAAGATTCTGACTGCTGAGAGAAGAAAAGAGTTGTATAAGATTCAGAAATCTTCTAAGACGATCGTAAAGCCGCCAAAGGTTGGACGTAACGACCCATGTCCTTGCGGAAGCGGTAAGAAGTATAAGAAGTGTTGTGGAGCAAATGCATAATATGAATTTTAATGAGGCACAGTCTGCAGCAATTTCGCATGTAGATGGACCTATGATGGTAATTGCAGGACCCGGCTCCGGGAAGACGACTGTGATTACACAACGAATCAAGTATCTTATAGAATCTGCGGGTGTTTCGCCCGCAGATATTCTTGTTATAAGCTTTACACGGGCGGCAGCGGGCGAGATGCAGCAGCGTTTTCGCAAAATGACGCCGGGCAAAGAATATCCGGTTCGGTTTGGAACCTTTCACTCCATCTTTTATTGGATTTTAAAAACTGCATATGGGGCATCTATGCTGCAAGTGATTTCCGAAGAAGAAAAACGAAGATTGATCGAGCAGCTATTACAGACTATGAACATAAGCTATGAGAATAAAGAAGACATAATCAGCAGCATTGTCTCTCAGGTAAGTCTTGTGAAATGCGATATGATGGATGTAGAAAATTATTATAGCAAAGATATGCCGGAGTATGCCTTTCGTGAGCTATATCGTAGACTGGATGAACAGATGAAACGATATAAGATGATTGATTTTGACGATATGATGGTGCTTTGCTATGATCTTTTGTCCAAAAGACCAGATATATTAGAGAAATGCCGGAGATTATTTCCGTATATTATGGTGGATGAGTTTCAGGACAGTAACCGCATACAATATGAGATTTTCCGGATGCTTGCCTATCCACGTAAAAATGCATGTATTGTCGGGGATGATGATCAGTCAGTCTATGGATTCCGGGGTGCGAGACCGGAGATCATGCAGCAATTTCAAAAAGATTTTCCGGAATGCAGAATTGTATATCTGGGTGAGAATTACCGGTGTGATTTTCGAATCGTACAGGCATCTGTGCAGGTGATTGAAAAAAATAAAACGAGATTTAAGAAGCTGCTTCAGGCAGAATCGAAAGAGCCGGGAGTTGTGCAAAAACATACAGTGAGGGATGAGTCGGAGGAAAATGAATGTATCATCCGTAGAATACGGGAACAGCATCAGGCTGGAATTGATTATGAGAGACAGGCGGTTTTATATCGTACGAATCTGCAGCCGAGAAGACTTGCCTATAAACTGAATCAATATAATATTCCATATACACTGAGTGATGCATTGCCGAATCTGTTTGACCATTTCGTAGTTCGTTATGTGCTTGATTATATGCGTATGGCGATGGGAGATTTGTCCCGGGCGACATTCCTTCGGATTGTGAACAAGCCATCCCGTTATATCAGCCGGGATGTTCTGCTGGAAGATCCGGTTGATTATGATAAGCTTCGATTCCGATTGCGGAACAAGGAGTCACTGGTTGAAAATCTTGATAAACTGATGGCCGATGTGAAACTGTTAAGTAAGATGCGCCCGTGGCCGGCACTGAATTTTATCCGTAATTTTGTCGGGTATGACAGTTATATCAAAGCTTATGCAGAGTATCGGCAGCTGGATGCTTCGGAAATGTATGATGTGCTCGATGAGTTTTCGTATATGATCAAGGATATGCAAAGCTATGAAGAGATGTTTGCATTTATAGGAGATTATAAGGAAGTGCTCATAAAACAACAGGAAAAGAACCATATGCGAAAAGGTGTGAATCTCATGACGATGCACAGCTCGAAAGGGCTGGAATTTGATACGGTATACATTCTGGATGCTGTGGAGGAGATAACACCATATAAAAAGGCAAAAACGGCAGCTGAATTAGAAGAAGAACGCCGGATGTTTTATGTGGCAATGACGCGGGCAAGACATGAACTTCATATCTATGTGCCGAAGATTCTTGCAGGCAAAGCGAAGGAACCGAGCCGGTTTGTCCAGGATATTACATGGGGTAAAAAATAAGAAACACCCATCTTTCTAAAAGATAGGGTGTTTCTCAGTCTTATATCGTGCGAAAACAGAAAAATTACATATCTTCGTAAGCTTCGTTGTCCAAAAGCTCGTCGAATGCATCGGCAACAATCTCATATTCCTCTTCAGAATCAATCATGCCAAGTTCGATGTTGTCATCTCCTTTGTCCGTATAACGGTAGAGAAATACATCATCTTCTTCATAGCCTTCAATCAGCTTGTCCGGAAGCAATGCGATATACTGTTGACCTTCGACCGGGAAGATTGCGATTACACTGCAATGCAGTTCGGTACCATCATCTAATACCATATCTACGTAGTCGTCGTCATCGGTGTTGTCAACCGGAAATGGTCTGTTTTTATCATCCATATCAAATACTCCTTTACATTTTTTGGATTTTATATTGAAAAAGAAAAATCCTTGTCTATAATAGTTTAAGGGAATTTGTTTGAAAGGTCAATAAAAAATAAGGGAAAGAGAAAAGGAAGAAAAAGTGAAACAAGTATTACATTATTTCAAAAATTACAGATGGAAAGCAATTTTAGCACCGTTATTCAAGATGTTAGAAGCTGCCTTCGAGCTTTTAGTACCACTTGTTATGGCAGCAATTATTGATAATGGTATTGCAGGAAATGATAAGCCATATATTTATAAGATGGCATTTGTCATGGTCGGGCTTGGCGTGATTGGGCTGGGGTGTTCAATTACGGCACAGTATTTTTCGGCAAAAACCGCAATGGGAATCGGAAAGGAAATCCGGTATGACCTGTTCAAGCATATTGAGACACTTTCCTATACAGAGATTGATAAGCTTGGTAGTGCTACGCTGATTACGCGTATGACGAGTGACGTTAATCAGGTACAGACGGGAATCAATATGTTTCTGCGCTTGTTTATGCGTTCGCCTTTTATCGTGTTTGGAGCAACGATTATGGCATTTACGGTCAATGCAAAGGCCTCACGCGTGTTCTTTATCACGCTTCCGGTTCTGATCGTAATTGTATTTGGAATTATGCTTGTATCCATTCCATTATATAAGAAAGTGCAGAGTAAGCTTGACACGGTGACATTGAAGTCCAGAGAGAACCTGTCCGGTGTGCGTGTCATCCGGGCATTTAATCAGGAGAAGAAGGAAAAAGAAGAATTCGCTGAGGTAACAGAGGCGCTGACAAAGGGACAGCTTTTTGTCGGAAAGATTTCTTCTTTCTTAAACCCACTCACATATGCAGTCATCAATTTGTCTATTGTGGCGTTGATCTGGGGTGGTGCAAAGCAGGTTGATCTCGGTATTTTAAAGCAAGGACAAGTATATGCGCTTGTAAATTACATGTCACAGATTCTGATTGAGCTTGTGAAGCTTGCAAATCTGATTATTACAGAGACAAAGGCAGTTGCCTGTGCAAATCGCCTGGGTGTGATTTTTGAGACGACAAGCAGCCAGGAATATCCAGAAACATCAGTCGAGCAAGTGTCAGGTACAGAAACTCCGAAGGTAGAATTCGTGGATGCAGGACTTACTTATGCGGACGCAAAGGAAACTTCCATCGAGGGACTTTCCCTGAAGGTGAAACGTGGCGAGACGATTGGTATTATCGGTGGTACCGGTTCCGGCAAGTCCACACTTGTGAATCTGATTCCTCGTTTTTATGACTGCACACAGGGAAGCGTCAAAATCGATGGTGTGGATGTAAAGAAATATCCGAAAGAGCAGTTGACCTCTAAAATCGGTGTTGTTCCACAAAAGGCAGTGCTTTTCTCGGGAACAATCGAAGATAACATAAGATGGGGGAAGGAAGACGCAACGGAAGAGGAAATTGAAGAGGCACTTTCTATTGCCCAGGCGGAGGATTTTGTGCAGCAAAAAGAGGGCGGCATTAAGTTTATGCTGAATCAGGGTGGTAAGAATCTGTCCGGTGGACAAAAACAGAGACTGACGATTGCACGTGCACTTGTAAAGAAACCTGAAATCCTGATTCTGGATGACAGTTCTTCCGCACTTGACTATGCAACGGACGCAGCTCTCCGGAAGGCAATCAAGGAGAAGACAGATCACACAACCGTATTCCTTGTATCGCAGCGTGCATCATCGATTATGTATGCAGATAAAATCGTCGTTTTGGACGATGGTAAGATTGCAGGCATTGGCAATCATGATACGTTAATGAAAGATTGTTCCGTATATCAGGAAATCTATGCATCACAGAACAAGGAGGTGAAGGAGAATGCCTAAGGATAAGAAAAAGAAGCTTCAGGGATTTGACAAAGCCGTATTAAAACGTGTACTGACACATATCAAAAAATACCGCATTCTGGTCATCTTTTCTTTTATCTGTGCGATGATCACCGTTGCTTCTACCTTGTATGCACCGATTCTGACCGGCGATGCGATTGATTTGATTGTCGGAAAAGGAATGGTTGACTTTAATGGAATCAAAGACATTATATACACATTCTTGATGGTAACTGTTGTGACAGTGCTTTCACAATGGTTCATGAATATAATTAACAACCATATCACATACTCCGTTGTGCGTGATATTCGCATTGAAGTGTTCAATCATATGGAGGAGCTTCCGCTTTCCTATATAGACGCACACAAACATGGTGACATCGTGAGCCGTATCGTATCGGATATTGATCAGTTTGCAGACGGACTTCTGATGGGATTTACGCAGTTGTTTACCGGAATCGTAACGATTCTTGCGACACTTGGTTTTATGATGGTTGTAAATGTACCAATCGCACTGGTTGTGATTGTATTGACACCGCTTTCTTTGTTTGTGGCATCGTTTATTGCGAAGCGGACGTATCATCTGTTCCATCAGCAATCGGAGACACGTGGAGAGATTACGGCACTTGTTGATGAGATGGTTGGACAGCAGAAAATTGTGCAGGCTTTTGGTTATGAGGATGAAGCATTGGAGCGTTTTGGGGAGATCAATGATCGTCTGGAAAAGGACAGTATGTCAGCAACCTTTTATTCGTCCCTTGTCAATCCATGTACGAGATTTGTCAACAACCTTGTATATGCGGCAGTTGGTATCATCGGAGCTATTTCTGCAATCATGACGGGATTTACCGTTGGACAGCTTACATGCTTCTTAAGCTATGCAAACCAATATACAAAGCCGTTTAATGAGATATCGAATGTCATCACGGAACTTCAGAATGCGATGGCGTGTGCCGGACGTGTGTTTGAACTTTTGGATGAGACACCACAGCTGCCGGAGAAAGAGAATGCACATGTGTTGAAGAATATAAAGGGAGCAATCGAAATTAATGATGTAAACTTCTCATATGTGAAGGATAAAAAACTGATCACAGACCTGAACCTCTCTGTAAAGCCTGGTATGCGTGTAGCAATCGTCGGACCGACCGGCTGTGGAAAGAGTACACTTATCAATCTGTTGATGCGTTTTTACGATGTAGATGCGGGGGCAATCTCTGTGGATGGTACAGATATTCGAGATATGACGAGAGACAGCCTGCGTCAGAATTATGGTATGGTATTGCAGGAAACATGGTTAAAGAGTGGTACAATCCGTGAGAATATAGCGTATGGAAAGCCAGATGCAACGGATGAGGAGATTGTACAGGCAGCGAAGCTTGCACATTCCGACAGCTTTATCCGTCGTTTGCCACAGGGCTATGATACGGTTATCGCCGAGGATGGTGGCAATCTGTCACAGGGTCAGAAACAGCTTTTGTGTATCACACGGGTTATGCTTCTGTTGCCACCGATGCTTATATTAGATGAGGCGACATCTTCGATCGATACACGTACAGAGATTCGGATTCAGAAAGCATTTAATCGTATGATGCAGGGCAGAACAAGCTTTATCGTGGCGCACAGACTTTCCACTATTCGGGAGGCAGACGTGATTTTAGTTATGAAGGATGGAAATATCATCGAGAAGGGGAATCATGAGCAGCTCATGGCACAAAATGGCTTCTATACGAATTTGTACAACTCGCAGTTTGCACATTAAGCTTTTGCTTGACAAACCGCAGATTGCATGACATATTTGAAAAAGAAAACAGATGGAATAATCGCAGGAGGAACGAACAGGTATGAAGATTTTTAATACACTTACCAGACATAAGGATGAATTTCACCCAATCAATGAGGGAAAGGTAGGCATCTATGTCTGTGGACCAACCGTATATGACTATATTCACATCGGAAATGCAAGACCGATGATCGTATTTGATACATTGCGCAGATATTTTGAGTATAAGGGCTACGAGGTAAATTATGTATCGAACTTTACCGATGTCGATGACAAGATTATCAAGCGTGCAAATGAGGAAGGTGTAGATGCTTCCGTTATTTCAGAGCGTTACATTGCAGAATGTAAAAAGGATATGGCAGCACTCCATGTACAGGAGGCAACGACACATCCAAAGGCAACGGAAGAGATCCCGGATATGATTGCGATGGTAGAGACTTTGATTGAAAAAGGCTATGCATATGAAGTAAACGGAACGGTATATTTCCGTACAAGAAAGTTCTCCGACTATGGAAAGCTCTCAAAGAAAAATATTGACGATCTGCGTGCCGGTAACCGTGAACTTCTTGTATCCGGTGAGGATGAGAAGGAAGATCCGCTTGATTTCGTACTCTGGAAACCGAAGAAAGAAGGCGAACCATCATGGCCATCTCCTTGGGGCGATGGAAGACCGGGCTGGCATCTGGAATGTTCGGTTATGTCCAAGAAATATATTGGCGATGTGATTGATATTCATGCAGGTGGAGAGGATCTGATCTTCCCACACCATGAAAATGAGATCGCACAGAGTGAGGCGGCTAACGATAAGGAGTTCTCACGTTATTGGATGCACAATGGATTTTTGAAGATCAACAATGAGAAGATGTCAAAGTCACTTGGAAACTTCTTTACTGTAAGAGAGATTGGAGAAAAATATGATTTGCAGGTGATCCGTTTCTTCATGCTTTCCGCACATTACAGAAGTCCGCTTAACTTCTCTGCAGACCTTGTGGAAAGCTCTAAGAACGGACTGGACAGAATCCGTACTTCGGCATCAAAGATAGAAGAGGCAATCAACAACAGTACAATTGCAGAAATGACCGATGCAGAGACAAAGCTTGCAGAAGAGATTCCGACCTATGTAAAGCGGTTTGAGGATGCAATGGAAGATGACTTGAATACAGCGGATGCAATCTCTGTTATTTTCGAACTTGTAAAATTCGCGAATACCAATGTGGCAGTTGGTTCGACAAGTAAGGCATTTGCACAGAAACTTTATGATACAATGAAGCAGTTGATGGATATTCTCGGTATTGATATCAAGGAACAGGAAGTTCTTCTGGATGAAGAAATCGAGAATCTGATTGCGGAGCGGCAGGCAGCCAGAAAGGCAAAGAACTTTGCAAGAGCAGACGAGATTCGTGATCTGCTTACAGAGAAGGGAATTATTCTGGAAGATACCAGAGAAGGTGTAAGATGGAAGAGAGCGTAAAGAATGAGCCGGTAAATGCATATCAGTATTCGCCGCTCGCACTTGCCTATATGGGTGACAGTATATTGGATCTGCTTGTGAAGAAATATTTCGTCACACATTCCAATATGCAGCCACATAAGTATCATGTGGAAGTCAGTAAAATCGTCAAGGCGGTGAATCAGGCAGATTATATTGACCGGATTATGGAAGAACTGTCTGAGGATGAACTGGATGTCTACAAGCGTGGCAGAAATACGAATACACACTCCAAGGCGAAGAATGCGACGATGGGACAGTACCGGAAAGCAACCGGATTAGAGGCCCTGTATGGCTATCTGTACTTGAAGGGCGATATGGAACGGCTGCAATATTTTGTGGATGGCATGATCCGTAAGTATCTTGAAAGCAAAGAATCATAGGTATGATGAAAACTGAAATAACGGATTTGCAGCATGGCCGGGCAGGATATGTGTATCATATGTGGGTGAACAGGAAGTGTGTATAAATATGTGAAGCATGTCCGGGTAGAAATGAAGAAGGAAAACAAAATGAGTGAGAATAAGAATATCATAAATGAACAGGAACAAAAGGACGATCATCTGATTGAAGGAAGAAATGCTGTCTTAGAGGCGTTCCGTGCTGGGAAGACAATCGACAAGCTGTATATTCAGGATGGTCTGCGCGATGGCGTGATTTCATCGATCCTACGCGATGCGAAGAAGAAAGATGTGATCGTTAATTTCGTGAGTAAGGAGAAGCTAGACCAGATGTCCCCGGACCGCAAACATCAGGGCGTAATGGCGATTACAGCAGCATTTTCGTATGCGGAAGTGGACGATATTTTGAATGTGGCAAAGGAAAAGGGAGAAGATCCGTTTATCTTTATCTTAGATGAGATTGAAGACCCGCATAATTTAGGGGCAATCATCCGTACTGCGAATCTGTGTGGGGCACATGGCGTGATTATTCCGAAGCGCCGGGCAGTGGGACTGACTGCAACGGTTGTCAAAGCTTCGGCAGGTGCGATCCACTATACACCGGTGGCGAAGGTCACGAATATTGCCAAGACAATCGAGGAGTTAAAGGAGAAAGGTTTATGGTTTGCATGCGCGGATATGGGTGGAGAAATGATGTATCGTGCAAATCTGACCGGACCAATTGGATTGGTAATCGGGAATGAAGGAAGTGGTGTGAGCCGCTTGGTGAAAGAAAAATGTGATTATGTCGTATCAATTCCGATGAAGGGTGACATAGATTCTCTGAATGCGTCTGTGGCTGCTGGCGTGCTTGCGTATGAGGTTGTGCGACAGAGAATGAAGTAGGATACGGAGTAGAAGCGTTGGATTATACAAAGATGGATGACAATCAAATACTTGTTCTTGGTCGGTCAGGGGATGACGAGGCGATGGAATTCATGCTGCAAAAGTATGGATATCTGGTTAAGCGCGAGGTGCGTACGGTGTATCTGATTGGTGCAGAGACGGAGGATTTGACACAGGAAGGCATGATAGGGCTGTTCAAAGCAATCCGGGATTACCGGCCGGAGAAAGCTGCCGGGTTTGCAACATTTGCAACGCTTTGTGTCCGCAGACAGATACAGAATGCTATTACAAATTCCAACCGCAAGAAACACGTGCCGTTAAATTCGTATGTTTCTCTGTATATGAATGCAGAGGACAGTGACAATTTCATGCTGGGGGAGCGGCTTGAGTCTGCCAGACAGGAAGACCCGGAGAAGCTTCTTCTTGCAAAAGAACAGCAAAAGGACCGGAAAGAGCGTATCCGGAAGGAGTTAAGCATATTAGAACGTCAGGTGCTGACTTTGTATCTACAGGGGTTATCCTATGATGCGATAGCAGAGCAGTTAGGAAAGACAGAAAAAGTGGTTGATAATGCGTTGCAGCGAATCCGGGCCAAGTTGTCCAGAAAACAATAAATAAAGCAAAAAGAAAAGGAACTTCGATTGCGAAGTTCCTTTTTTAAAGCTGGTAACGGGAATCGAACCCGTGACCTCCGCACTACCAATGCGACGCTCTACCGACTGAGCCATACCAGCCTGCTTTTTACAAAGCACAACAGAGATAATACTGTATTATTCGTTTCCTGTCAAGAGAAATATTACTGACAGGGAGATGGCAGAGCGATATGTATACTGGAAATAAACACAAGATACAGTAAAATTTCAAAATAAAACGAAGAAAAGTACAAAATTTGCTGAAAAAAGGCTGTACATCGCTATATATTGTGCTATACTGTTTCTGTATAATTGGGCTTAAAATCAGAAAAGGTGTGGTCAAATGATAAGAAAACGATGGGTTTCGATAGTGGTTGTAATCTGTATGATTGCACTGCTTTTTCAATATATTCCGGTGGTCCGTGTTTCGGCGGCAACCGATGGTTCTATTAAATCAGGTGTTTCAGGTGTTTATTTCCGGGAGACTCCGGGTGGGACACCGCTTAAGGATACGTATGGGAATACGATCTTTTTGAATGGTGGACAGACACTGACAATTCAGGACACATCAAATTCCAGTTGGTATAAAGTAACATTGACTTATAATGGTGCTACATTTACAGGATATGTCAGTTCCCAATATGTTGTAGCGGGTGATCAGCAGCCGACGTCCACGCCGAGTTCTGATGGGGACTTTGAGACGAAGCTTTCGTCACAGGGATTCCCGGACAGCTATAAACCATATCTTCGGGCTATTCATGAGAGATATCCAAACTGGGAGTTTCGGGCTGTGCAGACAGGAGTGGACTGGAATACATTACTTGCAAATGAAGTATCCAAATCAGGTCAGGTAAAAAACTTGATTTATGGAACAAACTCTTATCCACATTATAACTGGAGATCTACAACGATCGGTTATAATGCGGCAACCGATACATGGAGTTCTTTTGATGGGAGAACCTGGTTTGCGGCATCGGATAATCTGGTCGCTTATTATCTGGATCCGCGTACATATCTGTATGAGAATTACATATTTGCTTTTGAGAGTCTGTCCTACCAGGCAGGTATGCAGAATGAGACCGGCGTAGAGGCAATCCTGAAAGGTACATTTATGTCTCAGACGTGTCCATCCGGAGATAGTCGGACATATGCGCAGATTATCATGGAGGCTGCTTCACAATCCGGTGTAAGCCCGTATCATATAGCGAGCCGGATCCGGCTGGAGATGGGAACGACGATCGGAACTGCATGTTCCGGTACGAATTCAAGCTATCCTGGTATTTATAATTTCTATAATATCGGCGCTTTTGACACGGCAAACGGAAATGCAGCGGTGAAAGGTTTGAAGTGGGCAGCGGGTAGCGGCTCATATGGACGTCCGTGGAATACGGCTGCAAAGTCGATTGTCGGAGGTGCCCAGTATCTGGGAGCATCTTATATCAGTGTGGGTCAGAATACACTGTACACACAGAAGTTTAATGTAACGAACAAAAACAGTTTGTTCAGCCATCAGTATATGACGAATATCCAATCGCCGTCGACAGAATGCCTGACAAATTACAATGCCTATAAAAATAATAATCTGCTGGATTCATCTATGGTATTTGAAATCCCTGTGTATTCCAACATGCCATCGCAGGCGGTATCCAAACCGGCAGATTCCGGTAATCCGAATAACTGGTTGAAATCCCTTACAATTCAGGGATATGGTCTGACACCATCCTATGCGGTGAACAATATCACGGATTATTCGCTGATCGTGTCTGAATCTGTGGATAAGATCTCAATATCCGCAACACCGGTCAATAAAAATGCGCGTGTGAGCGGAGCAGGAACCGTAAGTCTATCCAAGGGTACGAACATTGTTGATATCGTTGTGACAGCGCAAAGCGGTGCAACGAGAACTTATAAATTAACGGTTGTCCGGGGAACCGCAACGAATACCCCATCTACACCGGCAGTTGGCAGCAAGCGGGGCGATCTGAATGGAGACGGGAAGATTACGGCACTTGATATCGTAAAATTACAGAGACTGATTGTTGGATTGGATGCATTGGATAGCAATGTGCTTGCAGTCGCAGATGTGAACGGAGACGGAAAAGTAACGGCACTTGATATTGTAAAGATCCAGCGGCATATTGTTGGACTGGAAACAATTCAGTAAAAACATGATACACGACAGGATGAAAACAGGAGGAATATCATGAAGAAGATTTTAAAATGTGGACTGGCAATTTTGACAGCATTAATCATGTGCTTGAATTTTGGAAATATTGATACGCAGGCGGCGAATGTTGTAATTGCGTTGAGTGCGAGTACAGTTAGTGTGGGAAATAATGTTACGGCGACGATTTCCGTCACCGGTTCCGATATATCGGCATATACGATTTATGTTTCCTATAATTCAAGTGTGCTTCAGTATAATTCGGCAAGCGGAAGTGCCATTGTGAATGGCGGCGGTGGAACTGTTACCGCAAGTGGAACGGCTGCGGGTTCTTTTAGTATTTCGTTTACAGCGATTGCAAACGGAAGTGGCAGTATCTCCACGAGTGGAAGTGATGTTTACGATATAAACGGAAATGCAATCTCGATTTCCCATGCGGGCGCAACTGTAACTGTAGCAACTGCATCAAATAATAACAACGGAGATAATGATAACAATGGGGATGACGGACAGACGACAGAGACAACAGAGGAGGATGGAAGATCCGCAGACTGCAGTTTGTCAAGCCTACAGGTATCTCCGGGTACATTGTCACCGGCGTTTTCGGCAGGCCGGACAACATATGCCATGCAGGTAGCAGAGGATGTTACAAGTATTGTTGTCAGTGCAACAGCGGCAGACAGCAAGGCAACGACAAGTGTTTCCGGTGCCAACTCCATTCAGAAGGGCAGAAATACAGTCCGGGTAACGGTTACGGCAGAAAATGGTGCGGTAAAGGTCTATACGATCAATGTACAGGCTGGTGAAGATGTAGGAGATCCGGTAGCTACGATAGATGGCGCAGACTATGAATTTGTGATGAGTGAGGATGGACTTGAAGCACCGGAAGGCTTTACAGCAGGTACGACAACCTACAAGGATTGGGATGTCCTTTCCTTCCAGTCTCCGAACAAGAAGATCACCGTTGTGTGTCTGAAGGATGAAGATGGTGAGAATCATTGGTACATCATGGATGCAGAGAAGGATACATTTACCCCATATCAGGAGTATTCATCCCAGTATAATCGATATATTATTATAGCGGCACCGGAAGGTGTGGAGATTCCGGAAGGATTCACAGAGACGACATTGAAGATTGGTGATAATGAGGTTGTGGCATACCAGTCGGCGGATGTGGCAGACAAAGATCTGTATCTGGTATATGCTGTCAATGTGGAAGGTGAAGAAGGCTTCTATGAATATGATGTGAAGGAACAGTCATTTTTGAGATACGTGCCAATGATCGTATCGGAGGAGGTTTTAGTTCCGGCAACTCCGGCGGAAGCGACACCGGCTGCACCGGTGGAGGTGCCGGTTGAGAAAAGTCCTTTTAGCAGCCCGCTTGTGATTGGTATTTTTGCAGGGGCAGCATTGATTATTGTAATATTGATTATATGTCTTGTAATATTTGCGGGCCGGATCAATAAACAGAACAAGGAAATGCTGGATGCAGAAGATATGATTGCGCAGCTTGCAAATGCAAACAAGGATGTGAATCCGGAATTACTGCAGAAACTTGGACTTGACAGACCGGAAGAAACGGAAGCAAAAGTAGAAGTACAGGATGAGACTGCCGAGGAAAAATTAGCAGATGCAATCGTGGAAGAAACAGTGGCTCCGATTGAAAATGCAGATGAAACGAAAACGGTGAAGACGGAAGAAACCAAAACAGAACATACATCTGAAATACCAAAGACCAATAATTCGGTTTTGACATCCGAGGTGGATGCATTGGTAGAAGAAGTGAACCGCGATTTTGCGAATATGGCTGCCGGAGAATCTTATGTGGAGAAGTCAGAGAAAGAACTGGCACATGAGGATTACGAGAAGCGTTCTATGGAGATTAACAATCGAATTATGACGAATTATGATTCGCAGAAGGACAGTGTGTTTGCGGACGATGCAAAACCGAAAGAACCGGAGAACAAATAGGAAATTGACGAAACTACGATACAATGATATGATAAAAAAATACTAGTAAAAAGGAGTACGTTCATGGAAGGTGAAGCAACAGTTTCAAAAAATTTTATTGAACAGGAGATAGATAAAGATCTGGCAGAGGGAAAATATACAGAGGTAGTAACACGTTTCCCACCGGAACCAAACGGATATCTGCATATTGGACATGCAAAGTCAATTCTTTTAAATTACGGTCTTGCCAAGGAGTATGGAGGAACATTCCATTTTCGGTTCGATGACACGAATCCAACAAAGGAAAAGACTGAATATGTGCAGTCTATCATTGATGATATCAAGTGGCTGGGCGCTGATTATGGAGATAAGATTTATTTCGCATCGAATTATTTTGACGCGATGTATGATGCAGCAATCAAGCTGATCAAGAAGGGAAAAGCATATGTCTGCGATCTGTCAGCCGATGAGATCCGCGAATATCGTGGAACACTGAAGGAGCCGGGCAAGAACAGCCCATATCGTGACAGAAACGTAGAGGAAAACCTGAGATTGTTTGAGGGCATGAAGAACGGAGAATATCCGGATGGAAGCAAGGTATTGCGTGCGAAGATTGATATGGCTAGTCCGAATATCAACATGCGTGATCCGGTTATCTATCGTATTGCACGTATGACACATCATAACACCGGTGACAAGTGGTGCATCTATCCGATGTATGATTTCGCACATCCGATTGAGGATGCCGAGGAAGGAATCACACATTCTATCTGTACATTGGAATTTGAGGATCACAGACCACTGTATGACTGGGTTGTACGGGAATTGGAATACAAGAACCCACCGAGACAGATTGAGTTTTCCAAGCTGTATCTGACAAACGTTGTGACCGGAAAGCGATATATCAAGAAACTTGTAGAAGATGGTATCGTAGATGGTTGGGATGACCCAAGACTGGTTTCCATCGCTGCACTTCGGAGACGGGGATTTACAAGAGAATCTATCAAGATGTTTATGGAACTGGTTGGTGTTTCCAAGTCGCAGAGTTCAGCGGATTATGCGATGCTTGAGTATTGTATCCGTGAGGATTTGCGCTTGAAGGCAAACCGTATGATGGCGGTATTGGATCCAATTAAGTTAATCATTGATAACTATCCGGAAGGACAGGTTGAGTATTTCGATATCGATAACAATCAGGAGGATGAATCGGCCGGCAAACGCCAGGTTGCGTTCTCTAGAGAGTTATATATTGACCGCGAAGACTTTATGGAGGAGCCACCGAAGAAATATTTTCGATTGTTCCCTGGAAATGAAGTGCGCTTAAAGGGTGCTTATTTCGTAAAGTGCGTGGATTATAAGAAGGATGAAAACGGAGTTGTAACGGAGATTCACTGTACCTACGATCCGGAGACGAGAAGTGGTTCCGGATTTGAAGGAAGAAAGGTGAAAGGAACGATTCATTGGGTATCAGCGGAGAGTGCAGTCGATGCAGAAGTGCGTCTGTATGAAAATATCGTGGATGAGGAAAAGGGCAAACTTAATGAAGATGGTACCCTGAACTACAATCCAAACTCTTTGACGGTTTTGAAGAATTGTAAGCTTGAGGCGGCACTTGGAAAGGCCGTAAAGGGAGATAAATTCCAGTTCTTACGGCATGGATATTTTTGTGTAGATGCAAAAGATACGACAGAAGATCATTTGGTATTCAACCGGATTGTATCATTGAAGAGTTCATACAAGCCGGGTAAATAAGTTAAGTAACAGGGGTGTAAGGCAGAGGAGGATTGCTATGGGCATTTTTTCCACAATGGGAAAACTTGGCCTGGGTGATTTTGACGAGTCGAAGATTATGGAGACAGATTCCGGTACTGCGAATAAGCATGGTGCGGCGGAAATCAAGGAGACAAAATCACCGGAGGAGTTGGAAAAGGAAGTACTGTTTGATAAGACTTACGAATGTCCGGTCTGTAACCTGACATTTAAGACAAAATGCGTGCGGGCAGGAAAGGTTCGACTGGAGGGCAAGGATAGCGATCTTCGCCCGATATACAACCTTATTGACCCAATCAAATATGATGTGATTACCTGTGAAAAATGTGGATATTCTGCACTTGGAAGGTATTTCGGAAAGCTGATGAACCGACAGATGAAAGATATCAGTGAACAGATCGGTGCGAAGTTTAATGGTATTGAGTCTGCTGTTGGTAAGGATATTTTTACTTATGATGATGCGATTACAAGATATCAGCTTGCTTTGATCACCGCTATGGTAAAAAAAGCAAAGAGTAGTGAACGGGCATATACCTGTTTGAAATACGCATGGGTACTGCGTGGGAAAAGACAGTATCTGGCAGCGAGACCAGAAGGAATCAAACCGGAAGAGAATCGCTCTTTATACATGGATGAAAGAGAATGTTTGAAAAATGCGTATGAAGGTTTTTTGAAAGCAATCTCATCAGAGACTTTCCCGATTGCGGGAATGGATGAAAATACACTGAATTATCTGCTTGCGGATCTGGCGCGGAGACTTGGAAAAAATGAGGATGCATTGCGGCTGCTGTCGTTGGTGATTACATCGCGCAGCGCATCTTCCCGTATGAAGGATGAAGCACTCAAGCTGAAGGATATGATTCGGGATAGTATTAAGAACAATAAATGAGATGGAGCATAATCTGTAATAACAGATTGATTTAGTATGGATGCAAATAATATCATGACAGACATTCCTTTACACGTGTATAAACCGGATGAGGAAGACTACAGTATTTATATTGTGTTGTCAAAAACACAGACACTTCCGTCACGTGTGATTAAATTATGGACGCGTGAACCATATGCGCATACATCGCTTGCTATGGATGTGGAATTAAAGGAAATGTACAGCTTTGCAAGAAAGCACTTACATAATCCGTTTGATTGTGGATTTATCAATGAGGATATCACGACGGGAGTTTTTGGACGCGATGTCCAGACAACGTGCAGGATCGGAAGACTGCGTGTAACGAAACAACAGTATGAAAAGATTATGGAAATACTGGAACAATTTAAGAGTGAAAAAGCATTTTATCACTATAATTATCTCGGTATTTTAGGCGTGATGTGCCGGAAATCCGTGGAACGGAGATACAATTATTTCTGCTCACAGTTTGTATCTTATGTTCTGCGTAAAGCGGGAATCCCCCTGATTACGAAGAAACCGGGGTTGACCTGTCCGCGCGATTTTCGGATGTGTGATGACTTGGAGATTATCTATGAGGGAAAGCTTCGTAATTACAGGAATTATCTGAAACTGCATTTCCTGCGGGATGCTGAGACAGGCGATTATATTGTAAACTAAGTAAAGAGAGCACAACGAAAACGCTGTGCTCTTTTTTGTACAATGAACACAAGAAAAACTATTTAGTTTGGAAATGAAGAGGAGGAACGAAAAATGGCAGAACAGTTGTATACGATTCCGGTGAACGATGCATTTACGATGGATTGCGAATGCCCAATCTGTGAGATGAACCGGCAATTGGAACGAAATGCAATTGAATATACGATGGGACCAAGTTATATGGAGGACGATAACCGGGCGATGACGGATGAACAAGGCTTTTGTGCACATCATGTGCGGATGCTTTACGCGGAGAAGAACCGGCTGGGACTTGCTCTGATGTTAAAGACACATACGGATAAGACCATCCGGGATCTGAAGGCACTGAGTACCGGAAAACCGGTTGTATCAGGAGGACTTTTTAAGAAACAGGCGAGTTCTTCGGTTGGGGATTATATCAAACGGCTGGAGGATTCGTGCTTTATTTGCAACCGGATGAAGGAGACGTCCATGAGGTATATCGATACGATCTTTCATCTGTGGAAGAAAGATCCGGAGTTTCACGAGAAGTTTGCAAACTGTAAGGGCTTTTGTACCTATCATTATGGAATTCTGTATGATGAGGGCAGTGTAAAGCTTGCGAAGGATGCCTATGCGGAGTTTCAGGAGATTCTGAATAAGACGTATTTTGCCGGTATGGAGCGTGTGAATGGAGATATTGGCTGGTTTATCGATAAGTTTGATTACCGGTATAAAGATGAACCATGGAAGAATGCGAAGGATTCGCTGCCACGGGGAATCATCAAGACGAACCATACAATCATAGAATCGTAAACATGATTAGTTCGATAAGAATACAAGCAGACAGGAGAGCGGAAGAAGCTTTTCTGTCTGTTTTATATTTACACATATATAATAGAATCTATCATAAAAACAGGAAGGGAATCATACATTATATACAGGCTGTCCGGTAAATTGTGTCCATTTGGTTAAATTTACAAATTAGGGGTTGATTTTTTCGGAAAAATGAGTACAATAAGAATTATGTTAGCACTCAACCAATATGAGTGCTAAAAGTAAAAATTAGGAGGTCGGGTATATTATGAAGTTAACACCATTAGGAGACAGAGTTGTATTAAAGCAGTCCGTTGCAGAAGAGACGACAAAATCAGGTATCGTTCTTCCGACACAGTCACAGGAAAAACCACAGTATGCAGAGGTTGTTGAAGTTGGCCCTGGCGCTGTTGTAGATGGCGAGAAGGTTCCGATGGAAGTAAAGGCTGGCGATAAAGTAATTTATTCAAGATATGCAGGAACAGAAGTAAAGCTTGGGGATGATGAGTACATCATTGTTAAGCAGGCAGATATTCTTGCAATCGTTCAGTAACAGGTAAGGCAGTATGGGTACGAAGAAAGTATTGCCGTTATCATTAGAAGATGCGAAAAAAACTAGGAGGCGTAATACAATGGCAAAGGAAATTAAGTATGGAGCAGAAGCCAGAAAGGCTTTGGAAGCAGGCGTAAACCAGCTTGCAGATACAGTTAGCGTAACACTCGGACCAAAAGGAAGAAACGTAGTTCTTGCAAAGTCATTTGGTTCCCCACTCATCACAAATGATGGTGTGACAATTGCAAAGGAGATTTCTCTTGAGGATCCGTTTGAGGATATGGGTGCACAGATTGTAAAGGAAGTTGCAACCAAGACAAATGATGTTGCCGGTGATGGTACAACAACAGCAACCGTTCTTGCACAGGCAATGATCAATGAAGGTATGAAGAACTTAGCAGCCGGAGCAAATCCAATCGTACTTCGTAAGGGTATGAAGAAGGCTTGTGATGCAGCCGTAGATGCAATCTCAGAGATGAGTGAGTCTATCAATGGCAAAGAGCAGATTGCAAGAGTTGCTTCTATCTCTGCCGGTGATGATGGTGTCGGTGAGCTCGTTGCAGATGCAATGGAGAAGGTTTCTAAGGACGGCGTTATCACAATCGAAGAGTCTAAGACAATGAAGACAGAGCTTGACCTGGTAGAAGGTATGCAGTTTGACCGTGGCTATGTAAGTGCTTATATGGCAACAGATATGGAGAAGATGGTTGCAGAACTGGATAATCCATATATTTTGATTACAGATAAGAAGATTTCCAATATTCAGGATATTCTTCCACTTTTGGAGCAGATTGTACAGGGTGGACAGAAGCTTTTGATCATCGCTGAGGATATCGAGGGCGAGGCTCTTACAACATTGATCGTAAATAAGCTGCGTGGTACATTCTCAGTCGTAGGTGTAAAGGCACCTGGCTATGGTGACAGAAGAAAAGAAATGCTGCAGGATATCGCAATCCTGACAGGTGGTACAGTCATCTCTGAGGAGCTTGGTTATGACTTAAAGGAGACAACTCTGGATCAGCTCGGACGTGCAAAGAGTGTAAAGGTTGCCAAGGAGAATACAGTCATCGTTGATGGTTGTGGTGCAAAGGCAGATATCGAGGCAAGAGTGAATGTAATCAAGGCACAGCTTGCTGAGACAACATCTGAGTTCGATAAGGAGAAGCTACAGGAGAGACTGGCAAAGCTTGCCGGCGGAGTTGCTGTTATCCGTGTTGGTGCTGCAACTGAGACAGAGATGAAGGAAGCAAAGCTTCGTCTCGAAGATGCTTTGAACGCTACAAGAGCAGCCGTAGAAGAGGGTATCATCGCAGGTGGTGGATCTGCATATATCCATGCTTCTAAGAAGCTGAATGCTCTGATTGATACATTGGAAGGTGACGAGAAGACCGGTGCAACAATCATTGCTAAGGCACTGGCAGCTCCTCTTGCTCATATCGCAGCAAATGCAGGTCTTGAAGGCGCAGTCATCATCAATAAGATCAAAGAGTCTGAGGTTGGTGTTGGATTTGATGCTTACAAGGAAGAGTATGTAAACATGATCGAAGCAGGTATCATTGATCCTGTGAAGGTTACAAGAACAGCATTGCAGAATGCAACATCCGTTGCTTCTACATTCCTTACAACAGAGTCTGTTGTTGCAGATATCAAGGAAGATGCTCCGGCTATGCCAGCAGGTGGCATGGGCGGCGGCATGGGAATGATGTAATAACCTGAGCAACGCA
>ERZ1035006.263-NODE-263-length-44024-cov-15.464236_pt1 | contig 44024 bp, 32 predicted proteins | sample MGYA00520694_ERZ1035006 | MGnify/ENA primary metagenome ERZ1035006 (study PRJEB33766, sample SAMN09781746) | gut metagenome | biome: gut microbiome | host: Homo sapiens | place: Madagascar | study: EMG produced TPA metagenomics assembly of the PRJNA485056 data...
ATCGAACTTCAAAACCAGTTCGCCGATTTCGTCCAGCAAGTCGACAAATCAAAATAATAAAAAGTTTGTTAATATATAATGGGCTAAAACACGGACTTCTGGCTGCATATTCACAAAAAATCAGGCTATATTTCTTGCAAAAGGCGGAAAAGGCAAAAAAATAACCGCCCCAGCCTAGGAAACTGAACGGTTATTTTTAACTTAGTAAAACATCAGGCGAACCGTCATGGTAGCACCTTTTTGTATTTAAATATGAACTGTCTGTATCATAGCACAAAACGACTTTTGTGTCAAATTATCGGCAGTATTTTGAACGGTAATTAGCGGTAATTCACCTGATCTTTCTGATTACAACCGATGTCCCGTTTGCAATGACTCCGATTACATTATTGGAAAACATGTTGTAGTCAATGTCAATGCCAATGACTGCATTTCCACCCAATGCAGCTGATTTTTTGATCAGTTTATCCATGGCAGCGTGCCTTGCTGTCTCAAGTTTTTCTTCGAACATTCCGGACTGCACGCCAAAGAAATCAGCAAATGAAGAAGTAAATTCTGAGAGAAATCCGGTGCCAAGAACTACTTCGCCGGCGACAATCCCCAGGTAAGATACGATTTCATAACCTTCAAACTGAAATCCGGTTGTTACCATGTGGGTTTTTTCACGATAATCCAGATCCTGTTTTTCGTTTTCTGCCCGTTGTATTTCTTCTTTTTTTGCACGACTGTCCCACAATTTTTCGTCATAATCCGGATTGCTGTATTGATAACCTGCACGCATCGCTTCGATGATCTGAGGTAATTCTTTAGGATCAATATGGCTTAACTCTTCGTCGGATAACAGTTGAACCATTTCATTTCCACAATAATCGCAGTTTTCTGCAAGATGATTGCTTTCTCTGCAATTTCCGCAGTGTTTGCAGCATAAAATCATAAGCGTTCCTCCTTTAGCGTATGTATTTTCAAAATGGTAAGCTCTTAAGTTAAATACCATTGTAATAGGAATCTGCCATCTGTACAATGTTTTTTTTTGTGAACAGGAACGGAACCTGTCGTTTTTTGTGAAATATGTGTTTTCAGGCTGGATTTACGGGATTTGTCGGATTCCTTTCATAACTTTCTTGTGAGAAAAACCACTTCGTGTTAAAATATCAGAAGACATTTCACGAAAATACAACAAGAGGGGGTGGCGGCGTGACGAACTTTGATTTCCTGAAGGATATTCCGCAGTTTGCAGCGTTTGCGGATGTTGCGGTGGCAGCGGAAAAGATCCTGATGATCGACCCGGAGGCGAGTGTGATGAACTGCCGGCGGGCGATGGAATTTGCCGTCAAATGGATGTATTCGGTTGACGATATGCTGGTGATGCCATATCAGGACAAGCTGGTCAGCCTGCTGAATACGGAAGAGTTTAAAGGAATTGTGGATGCAGACATTTTGCGGAGAATGGATTTTATTCGCAGGGTGGCAAATCAGGTGGCACATACGGGAAGAAAGCTAACGCTGGATCAGGCGAAGCTGTGCCTTGAGAATCTCTATATATTTCTGGATTTTGTAGCTTATTGTTATGCGGATGATTATCAGGAGGGGCAGTTTGATGCAGGTCTTCCGGAGCAGAATCAGGAGATCCTGGCAGCGGAGACGGCCTTTCCGGATATTGATCTGGAGGCTTTGATCGCAGAAAATAAAGCATTGAAGGCAGAACTGACTTCCAGGCGTGAGGAGCAGAAGCAGACGTATGTTCCGAAGCCGCTGGAGCTGTCGGAGTATGCAACCCGCAAACAATATATCGATACGATGCTGATTGATGCCGGATGGATGGAAGGAAAGAACTGGCTGAATGAAGTCGAAGTCTATGGCATGCCAAATAAATCAGGCAGCGGTTTTGCGGATTATGTGCTTTATGACGATGCACACCGGCCGTTGGCGGTGATCGAGGCGAAAAAGACCTGTGCAGATGTGGCGAGCGGACGACAGCAGGCAGAGTTATATGCGGATTCTCTGGAGCGGCAGTATGGACGCAGACCGGTCATTTTCCTTACGAACGGATTTGAGACGAGGATTGTGGACGGACAGTATCCGGAGCGGCAGGTTTCCTGTATTTATTCCAGGAGGGATCTCGAAAAATGGTTTAATTTAAAAACCATGCGGGGCGACCTTGGCAGTGTCCGGATTGATAAAAAAATCGCCGGAAGGTATTATCAGGAAGAGGCAATCAAGGCAGTATGCGAGAGCTTTGATAAAAAGAACAGAAGAAAAGCATTGCTTGTCATGGCGACTGGATCGGGAAAGACAAGAACGGTGATCGCACTTTGCGATGTGCTTTTGCAAAACGGCTGGGTGAAAAATATTTTGTTTCTTGCGGACCGCACCTCCCTTGTCACACAGGCAAAACGAAGCTTTGTCAATATGCTGCCGGATCTTTCGGTGGCAAATCTGTGTGAGGAGAAAAGCAATCTGCATGCACACTGTATTTTTTCAACTTATCAGACGATGATCAACTGCATTGATGCCACACGGGACGAAGACGGAAAATTATTTACGAGCGGCCATTTTGACCTTGTGATCTGTGACGAGGCACATCGTTCGATCTACAATAAATACAAAGACATTTTCACGTATTTTGATGCACCGCTTGTTGGTCTTACTGCGACGCCGAAAGATGAGATCGATAAAAATACCTACAGCATTTTTGAGCTGGAGAAAGGCGTGCCGACTTACGGTTATGAGCTGGCACAGGCGGTAAAAGACGGTTATCTGGTGGATTTCCTTTCGGTGGAAACAAAGCTGAAATTCCTGGAAGAGGGCATTGCGTATGATGAGCTTTCGGACGAAGATAAAGAAGCATACGAGAACACCTTTGTGGATGAAAACGGACAGGTTGTGGAGCGGATTCAGTCCTCGGCACTGAATACCTGGATTTTCAATGACGATACGATCAGACAGGTGCTGGACATTTTAATGACACATGGAATCCATACAGACTACGGAGAAAAGCTCGGCAAGACGATTATTTTTGCGAAAAGTCATGCTCATGCGGAAAAAATATTTGAGGTGTTCAATAAAGAATATTCACATCTGCCGGGTTATGCAAAAGTGATCGACAATCGTATCAGCCATTCCCAGAGCCTGATCGATCAGTTTTCGGAGCCGGATAAACTGCCGCAGATCGCCATTTCCGTTGATATGCTGGATACGGGAATCGATGTGCCGGAAATTTTAAATCTGGTCTTTTTTAAAAAGGTGATGAGCAAGGCAAAATTCTGGCAGATGATCGGGCGTGGAACGAGGCTCTGTCCGGGGCTTTTGGATGGAGAGGATAAGCAGAAATTTTACATCTTTGATTTCTGCGGGAATTTCGAGTTTTTTCGGATGCAGAAGGGAAAAGAGACAGCAGTCCGGCTGCCTTTGCAGAGTGCGATTTTTAACCTGAAATTTCAGATTTCGTATAAATTGCAGGATTTACAATATCAGACAGAAAGACTGATCGCCTATCGCAAAAACCTGGTTGAGAGTATGCAGGGAAAAGTACAGGAACTGAGCCGGGATAATTTTGCGGTGCGTCAGCATTTGAAATATGTGGAATATTATTCCAATCCGGAGAATTATCAGAATATCCGTTACGAGGATACGCTGACCGTTCAGGAGGAGGTTGCACCACTGATCATGCCGGATCAGGAAGAGGCGTCCGCCGTTCGTTTTGACGCACTGCTCTATGGGATTGAGCTTGCTTATCTGATGGGAAATAAATATGGAAAAGCGAGAAAGGATCTTCTGAAAAAGGTGCGTGCGGTGGCAGGTGTTGCCAATATTCCGGAGATCAGAATACAGGAAAAACTGCTGAATCAAATCCTGCACACGGATTATCTGGAGACGGCGGGGCTTGAGGAGTTTGAATACATTCGAAAAAACCTGCGAAATCTGATAAAATATATCAAAGAAAAAGAAGGAAAGCGGTACGATACCGATTTTGCAGATGAACTTTTGGCGATGGAATGGAAAGAGTCGGAGCTGGAAAATGATGACCTGAAAAATTATAAAGCGAAAGTGGAATACTATATCCGCAGGCATCAGGATAATGAGGCGATCGCCAGGCTGAAGAATAATCAGCCGCTGACAGCGGCGGATGTACAGCTTCTGGAAGAGATCCTCTGGGGTGAACTGGGGACAAAAGAAGAGTATGAGATGGAGTACGGGCAGAAGCCGCTCGGAGAATTTGTCCGTGAAATTGTCGGCTTGGATATGAACGCTGCAAAAGAAGCATTTTCAGCATATTTGGATGAAAACAGTCTGGACAGCAGGCAGATTTATTTTGTGAATCAGATCGTGGAATACATTGTGCAAAATGGCATGATGAAAGATCTGTCGGTGCTTCAGGAGGCACCATTTACGGATCAGGGAAGTGTCGTGGACATTTTTACGGATCTGAACGTATGGGTGGGAATCCGGAAAGTGATCGACCAGATCAATGCAAATGCCGCAGCAGCTTAGGAGATAAATAAACTATGAATTTTTTTGATTACATAAAGAACGAGTCGTTTTTTAAACCGCTTACGTTCAAGTACCGCAGGATTTATTATGACTGTATCCGGATTTTGATCGACCGTTCGAAGGAACTTCCGGTTCTCTACGAGTCGGATGCAAAGGACAGTATCACGCTGTATCTGAAAAACGAAGAGATTCAGCGACTGATCGAAGAAGCGGAGGATGAGAATGAGGCGGTGCAGCTTCAGGCGGCTGAGATTCTGACCATTTTCCGTGAATGTGGATGGATCAAGCCACGGCAGATCGGACGCAGCGGAGAATATGTTGTAAATCTTTCAACAGACTGTCGACGAATGATGGATTTTCTGGACAAACTGACTGAAAAGAAAACCGAAGGTACGATGTCAAACCGCATTCTCTCGATGTATGAGATCATGAAATCCGCATCGGAAGAAGGCTCCGTGCGAAAAGAACGACCGTATTCAAACATTCTGGTGCCGATGATGGAAAATGAAACCGAGCTTCGCAATGAGCTGGCTGATTTAAAAGACAGTATATCGGATATCATGAAAACAGTCATCGAATTTCAGGACATGAACAGTTTCGGGCAGTTCATTATGAAAAATGAAATGCTGGATCGGTTCTTCAGTGAATATTTCTTCGTAAAAAACAACGGACTGATCCCGACACAGCTTTCTTTCATCCGTGACCGGATCGAGGATCTGCGTTATGGGGATATGTATGAGAAAATGGTCGAAGAATGTGGAAAACGTCTGCGTTGCCCGAAAGAGCAGGCAATTTCCCGTGTGGAGCGTTACATGGCGGAACTCCAGTATTTCCTGAGTGTGGAATACGAAGAAAATATGGAACTGATTGATACTCGCATCAACAGTTATTATAATCTGGCAAATACGAGAATCATGCAGATGGCGAGCAGCCGTGTCAGACTGGAGAATCTTCTCGGCGATTTCCTGGACCGTGTTTCCAGGATTTCAAAAGAAGAGCAGGATGCGGCGATGGAAAAAGTGGAGAAATGCACTCGTGTCATCAATCAGAAATACGTTGGTTACAAATCGTTCGAGCAGAACCGGCGTATCCGCAACGAAGGTCAGAATATCGCATTAAACACCAATGCGATGTCGGAAGAAGAGATGCAGAAACGGACGGAGAATCTGTTCCGCAGTGCACCGAACCGATATGCTCCGGCCCGTGTCGGAGCATATCTGGATGAGGCACTTGGATCGGATGTGAGCATGGAGCTGAAAGAAAAGGGTGTGCAGACAAAAGAAGAGGCACTGATGATCGCAGCGGCGATGCTTTATGCGAAAAATGCAGAATTTCCATACGAAGTCCGTATCAAGGACGAAAAAGTGAGCACGAAAATTGCCGATATCAGCAATGTGGTGATCTCGAGAAAATAAAGATGTCAGAATTGTGGATCACAGGGTACGAAAATATTTACAGGGCATCTTTTTGAACGCAGAGAAGCGGATTGAGAATGTCCGCTTTACAAATACAATGAGGTAAATTTATATGCAGGATTTAAGTTTTGTGAGCAATATGAGCGACGAGGATGCGTATCTGTTCAAACGCTGTGTGCGGCGGCTTCTGGATACGACATTTCTTGTAAAAGACAAAGAAGAAAAGCTCTATCAGTTTGTGGCTTCCGAATCTAACCGCTACGACATGAACCAGTATCTGGCAGTGATCGGCTACAAAGTGGTTGTGGAAGAACAGATGGGTGTGGCGATGCTGCAGCCAAATGATGATGATAAAGAAACAGTCGGACTGAAACGCCTCAATCTCTATCATTTTGACCAGAGACATATGAAACTGCTGCTGGTGCTGTGGCTTTTGTTTCTGGAGCGGATGGGATATGAAGAGGCTGTCTATGTGACGGTCGGGGAGATCATTGACAAATGCAGACTTTATGATATTGAGCTGACACCGGTCGAGTTTAAAAAGGCATATGCGACCTTCCGCAGGTTCTGCCTGATCGATTACAGTGACGATATCACAAAAGAGGACGGGGCTGTGCGTCTTTATCCTTCTTTGCAGTTCTGTCTGGATATCGGACAGTTGAAACAGGTGATGGCAGAATTTGTGGAACAGGAAGATTTCGAGGCAGCGGACATGGCAGACCTGGAAGAGGCAGAAAGTGAGGAGAGCGATGAGTAAAATAGTTTTACGCAATGTACAGCTGATCAACTGGTATGGATTTACCAACACAGTCGTTCCGGTTGCAGAAAATCTCACCCTGATCTCCGGAGAAAATGAGTGCGGAAAATCGACGATCCTCGATGCCATCAAATATGCCTACACCGGTGATACGCAGTTTAATAAGGCGACAAGCGGATATAATACAGGCGTGGGCAAGCGAAATCTGATCTCGTATACACGCTGTCTGGTCGATGCGAGTGCCGGCGTGTATGCAAGACCGGCGGAGAAAATCCCGGTTGTGTATACCCACATCGCACTGGAATATTATGACCAGATCAACGAAAAATCCTTTGTGCTCGGCGTGATCATCGAGACAGCTGTGACGGATATCCGCGGCACGTACTGGTATGCGATGGAAGACAAACGTCTGTCGGATATTTCCTATGTCTATGAAGACGGTTCTGCCTTAAAACCGTACGATGCGTCCGGATTTCAGAAACGTTACAATGTCAAACTCCGCAAGAAACAGGATGGAGTGGCATTGTTTATGCAGATGGTCGGACTGAAGCTTCCGTATCAGGAAGTGTTTCGTTATCAGAGAAAACTTCGAAATATCATGGCATACAATCCGGCGGCAAAGATCCAGGAATTTATCCGGGAATCGGTTCTGGAAGAACACGATGTCAATTTTGAAAAATTAAAAGATGCCAAGAAAAATATTGAGCAGATCAACAGCCGTTTGGAGCTGATCGAAGAAGAGATCGGTGATCTGGATGCGATCCTGAAGGATTATGCAGAATACGATGAGCGTGTCATGCAGCTGAAAGTGGATGATATTAAATTAAAATATCGAAATATGCTTTCCTGGAAAGAAAAACGCTGCATGGCAGAAGAAATGATCCGCAAAAACAGCATTGAAGTAGAAGCACAGATCAAAACAATCAAAGAACTGAGCACGGAGATCGATGCACTTGACCGTTATTATATGGAAGCAAAAGCCGCACTGCGGGAACTGAATGTTTCCAAAGCGATTGACAATTCCAGACAGCAGATCACTGCTTTCGAGAAACAGCTGGAGAAGCGGAAAAGTGAAAGGGAAGAGCTGGAGCAGTTCCGGAAACGTTTGCTGCATGTGGCAGAAGAACTGAACAAAATGGAATGCGAGGTTTCTCATTTTGAAACGCTTGGCAAACTGACGGCAGTCGATCTTTCCAATTCGGAGAAACAGGAAGCCATCGATGCACTGAGAGCGGAAATCCGTAAAAAACGTGACAGCATTGTGCGAAGCAGAGCTTATCTGGACCGCGAGCTCAAAGAGGTGCAGCTGGAACGCAGCGAGCAGAGCAAGATCGTTGAAAACTGTGACCGCAACAAAGCGGATTATTCGCATGTGCAGGAACAGACGCAGCTGATCCGGGAGATCAACAAAGAACTGAAAAAACAGGGCATCGATGAAGAAGCCCGCATGGCGTGTGAATATGTATCGGAACTGAAAGACGAAGCATGGCGTGATGCGATCGAAGCTTTTCTTGGTGTGCACCGCTATGCGATCCTGGTCTCGCCGCAGGCCTTTGATGTTGCCAATCAGGTTATGGACCGCTCCGGACATCGTTATGTGGAGCTGGTCAATACAAAGCGTATGGCTGAACGTAAGATCAAATGTGAGGAAGATTCGGTCTATCATTATCTTCAGATTCAGAATGAGACAGCAGCAAAGTATTTCCAGTTCTGGCTGGGTGCGATCCATGCAGTTGAGCTGGACGAGGTTGCAAAATACGATAATGCCATGTCAAAAGAAGGAAAACTCGGCAGAAATATGGCAGTTACTTACATCAACACGAAAAAGATCAAAAGCTACTGCCTTGGCGGGGCGGCGATCGAGCTGAACCGCAAAAGAGCTGCGAAAAAACTGGATCAGCTGGAAAAACGGGAAAAAGAGATTTTGAGCAGCAGACATACGATGCAGAATCAGGATGTTTTTCTGCAGAGCAGTCTGGATTATTTCAAAGATTACAATCTGGAAGCCAACAGAGAATGTGAGCATTTAAATGCAGAGCTGGAAGCAGAAAAGGTGCGTTATCGTGAACTTCTGGAAGCCCAGAAAAACAATGCAGAATTTATGGCACTTTCGCAGCGTGTGACCGATCTGGAAAAACAGCTTCGCAATAAAACACGTGAGAAAGATGAAGAGAGCAAAAAGCGTTACCGACTGGAAGCGGAAATCGAACAGAAAAAGAAAGACAGCGTGATGTATCAGGCGAAAGAAGCGGAAGAGCAGAAACATCTGGAAGAAGAACAAAAGCTCAATCGTTCTGCAGCAGAGCAGGCGATCACAGAATACGACCGCTATCTTGCCGGAGAAGATAAAAAAGGCGGCATCATGCAGCTTTCCGAGAAAGAGCAGATGGAAAAACGTGTCAGCAGTTTTGCGGCAAATATCAACGGACAGCAGCAGGCGTACAACAACCGCAAGCAGGAAGAAGAACGTCTGCCGATCGGTCTTGAGTACGAAAAAAGCTATCACCAGAGACGCGGAAAAATCTGGATCGATGACCTTCAGAATCTGCAGCAGAAATTAAAAGAGCAGACCATGCGTTATGAAAGCATTTTCAAAAGAGAATTTGTTCTGAATATTTACGAGACGGCAAGGGCTGCAAGAAAAGACATCGCACAGATCAACAAAGAGCTTCGCAAGCTGAAATTCGCGACATGCTATCAGTTTGATGTGAAATTTTTGAATGACAATTCCGACTATGCCAAAATTCTGCGTTATGCAGAGTATCTTCAGCAGACCGGAAATCTGGCGGACGGTCAGATCGCCCTTACAAAACTGATGGGTTATGAGGATGACGAAGTAGAGAGACGGGAGCGGGAGATCAAAGATATTATTAACCGCATCATTGAAAAAAATGATCTGGCGGAGATCCAGAAATTTGCAGATTACCGCAATTATATGAGCTACGAGATCATCATCAACAACGAAGAAGTAAAAGACGGAAAATTATCCAAACAGGTAGGATACAATTCCGGTGCCGGAACGCAGATCCCATATACGCTGATTTTGTCGGCGGCACTCTCCATGCTCTACAATGTGCGAGTCAATTCTGTAAGACTGATCTTTATTGATGAGCCGTTCGAAAAAATGAGTGACCACAATATCAAACTGATGCTTGATTTCTTCAAAAACCAGGACTTTCAGGTTATCTTCTGTGCACCGCCAAATAAACTGGAATCGATCGGAAGTGAATGCGGTGTGATCATCCCGGTTCTGAAAAATGCAAACGACGATATGTTGATCGGAAAGGTGAAATTTCATGACACAGTTAATGGAGCAAATTAAAGAAAAAGATGCACAGGCATTTACCCACAGCGGAAAGTTTCATGCGGACGATGTATTTTCGTCTGCACTTCTGCTGTCTGTCAATCCGGAGATCACGATCCACCGCGGCAGTCAGGTGCCGGAGGATTTTAAAGGGATTGTTTTTGACATCGGAAGAGGGAAATACGACCATCATCAGAGGGATAGCAGAATCCGTGAAAATGGTGTGCCGTATGCAGCTTTCGGACTTCTATGGGAAGAGTTGGGTGCTGAGATTTTAGGAGAAGAACTGGCAGAAAAATTTGACGAGGCTTTTGTGCAGCCACTGGACAACAATGACAACACCGGCGAAAAAAATGAACTTGCCACCCTGATCGGCAATTTCAATCCGCCATGGGATGCACAGGGCGGAAATGATGCGGCGTTTTTCAGGGCAGTCGGTGTTGCCGGCATGATCCTTGATAACAAACTGGAGCGTTACCGGGGCAACGAGCGTGCCGATAAACGCGTAGAAGAAGTCTTAGAACAGCATCAGGCAGCGATCGCATCGGGAGAAAAGCCGGAGGATGAAAAACAGATTCTGGTGCTCCCGGACTTTATTCCGTGCCAGAAATATCTTTCCGAGACGGATATTGCATTCGTGATCTTTCCGTCAAACCGAGGCGGCTACTGTATTCAGCCTCAGAAGCGAGAATACTCCCTGAATTATAAATGCAGTTTCCCGGAAAGCTGGCTTGGTCTTGAAAAAGAAGAATTAAAAGAAGAGAGCGGTCTTTCCGGTGCAGAATTCTGTCATAAGGGCGGATTTCTTATGACAACAAGTACACTCGAAGATGCCATAAAGGCATGCAAGATCAGTCAGCAGCAGTTCCATGAGCAGGTTGTGATCGTAAATCTTGGCACAGATGAGGCAGCCGATGCATTGCTTTTCAAACTTCCGCAGTTTTCCGGTGCCAGAATCGTGCACATGGAGCTGCCGGATCTTCCGCCGATGGAGTGGGACGGCATTTACGGTGAATCCAAACTTGAAAAGCAGGAATGGAAAGCACAGATCAAAGATCAGGTGAAAAAGATTCTGAAATCCAAACCGGAAGCAGTCTATGTGCAGGGAGATCTTTTTGCGGTGTATCCGCTGATCCATGCACTTCGTAAACGCCATATGCCGGTGCTTGTGATGACAGAGATCGAAGGGGAACAGAAAATTGTGCGGATTCCGTCCGGCTCATAGTGCGATTTCAGACTTTTGACCCTGGCATCTCATAAAGATGCACAAAAAAATAGTGGGAAAAACAGGAAAAAAGTAGAAAAATGCATTGTATCCTTGCAATTTAGTCGGATTTTAGGTACAATGTAATTCTATGATGATACGGAATTGCAGAAGCTGAGGGAAAGCGGAGCAATTCATAAGGATTATTTTAGGTAAATAATGATCCGGAGATGGAAGAGGGCGGATATACGAAGGTTTTCGGATTGTTAAAAGAAAAATGTATGAAAGGAAAAGGAAATGAATAAGAAAGACGAATTCAAACCGTACATTCCGGCGGACAGAGTCATGCCGGAGCTTACTGTGACTTCCATTATTATGGGTGTTTTGCTCGCAGTAATTTTCGGAGCAGCCAATGCATATCTTGGCCTCCGAGTTGGTATGACTGTTTCTGCTTCTATTCCGGCAGCAGTTATATCTATGGGTGTTATTCGCATTATCATGCGTAAGAATTCCATCCTTGAAAGTAACATGGTACAGACCATCGGTTCAGCCGGTGAGTCACTTGCAGCAGGAGCGATCTTTACGATGCCGGCACTGTTCCTCTGGGCAGAAGAGGGTCTTTGCTCTATGCCGAGCCTTGTCGAGATCACACTGATCGCACTTTGTGGTGGTGTTTTAGGTGTACTTTTCATGGTACCGCTTCGTAATGCCCTGATCGTGAAAGAGCACCAGACACTGCTTTACCCGGAAGGAACTGCATGTGCAGACGTACTTCTGGCCGGCGAAGAAGGCGGAGCAAACGCTTCTACGGTATTCTCCGGTATGGGACTTGCAGCTGTATTTAAATTTGTTGTTGACGGTCTGAAGGTGATCCCGGCAGACGTATCAGCAGCATTTAAATCCTTCAAGGGTGAGATCGGTATGGAAGTATACCCGGCACTGCTTGGTGTTGGTTATATTGTAGGACCAAAGATCGCATCTTACATGTTTGTTGGTTCTGTATTTGGATGGCTGGTTATCATCCCGCTGATCTGTCTGTTCGGACCTGATACCTGGCTGTATCCGGCAGAAGCAGGTAAAACGATCGCTCAGCTTTATGCAGGCGGCGGTGCAGCAGCTATCTGGAGCACTTATGTAAAATATATCGGTGCAGGTGCCATCGCAACAGGCGGTATCATCTCCCTGATCAAATCTCTGCCTCTGATCGTAAGAACATTCAGCGACTCTATGAAGAGCGTAAAAGGCGGAAAGAATACAAGTACTGCACGTACTGCACAGGATCTGCCGATGCAGTTCATCCTGATCGGAATCGTTGCCATGGTCGTTATCATCTGGGCAGTACCGGCTATCCCGGTAACTCTGCTTGGAGCAGCACTGATCGTAATCTTCGGATTCTTCTTCGCAACGGTATCCTCCCGTATGGTAGGTCTGGTAGGAAGTTCCAATAACCCGGTATCCGGTATGGCAATCGCTACTCTGCTGATCGCAACTATAGCGATCAAAGGAAGCGGCAAAACAGGTATCGACGGTATGACAGCAGCAATCGCAATCGGTTCTGTTATCTGTATCATCGCAGCAATCGCAGGCGATACTTCACAGGATCTGAAGACCGGTTATCTGCTTGGTGCTACACCGAAAAAACAGCAGATTGGTGAGCTGATCGGTGTTCTTGCATCCGGTCTGGCTATCGGCGGTGTTCTCTACCTGCTGAATGCAGCATGGGGTTATGGCGGAGCAGAAGTACCGGCTCCTCAGGCAACTCTGATGAAGATGATCGTAGAAGGTATCATGGGCGGAAACCTGCCATGGAACCTGGTATTTGTCGGCGTATTCCTGGCACTGGGTCTTGAGATCCTGCGTATCCCGGTAATGCCGTTCGCAATCGGTCTGTATCTGCCGATTTATCTGAATGCAACCATCATGATCGGTGGTGTTGTACGTATGGTAATGGATGCACGTAAGAATGTCGATGAAAAGACAAAAGAACAGCAGTCCACAGACGGAACACTGTACTGTGCAGGTATGATCGCCGGAGAAGGTCTGGTAGGTATCCTGCTGGCAATCTTCGCAGTATTTGGTATCAACACAAGCATTGGAGAGAGTGTAAACTTTGGCAACATCGGTGGTGTCATTCTTATGGTACTGATGATCGCATCCCTGCTTTACTTCTCTCTTAAGAAAAAGAAAAAAGCATGAAAAAAAAGAAACAGGAACAACAGATAAATTATCTGGATCTGATTCCGGTAAAAGCCGAAGGTCTGAAGTGGCACAAAGACTTCAGGGATCGCGTGATACTGGAAGTAAAAAATGAAGGTTTTTTTAACGGGATCGCACAGAAAGTATTTAACCGCCCGGAAGTCACAAAGATACATCTGGATGTACATGGAAGTTATCTTTGGCCTTTTATCGATGGAGAGAGAACCGTCATGGATCTGGCTGCTCTGGAAAAAGAGCGGTTTGGTGAAGCGGCAGAACCCCTTTATCCACGAATCGTAAAGTATTTTCAGATTCTTGAGAACAATCATTTTGTAAGTTTTAAATAATAAAATCCCTTGCGGCGGGCAGTTTCTGCTGTAAGGGATTTTTTACCAAAGGGGGATTCTTTTTATGTGCACAAATAAAAAACATGCAGAAAATCTCTTGCACGCACGGGGCAAATTTTCCGGTCGCATCGGTTATGTGCTGGCAGTTGCCGGCTCTGCGGTTGGACTTGGAAACATTTGGCGATTTCCATATCTTGCGGCAAAATACGGCGGAGGTATGTTTCTGCTTGTCTATCTGATTTTAATGGTCACTTTTGGATATGTTATGATCGTATCCGAAACAGCACTGGGACGTATGACGAAAAAAAGCCCGGTTGGAGCTTTCCACAAATTTGGAAAGAGCCTGCCGTTTCACCTGGGAGGTTGGATCAACGCAGTCATCCCGATGATGATCGTTCCTTATTACAGTGTGATCGGCGGCTGGGTTCTGAAATATCTGTTTGAGTATATCAGGGGCAATGCAAACCTTGTTGCACAGGATGGCTATTTCAACAGTTTTATCATTTCTTCTATGGAAGTAGAAATATGGTTTCTGATCTTTGCGGCACTGGTATTTATTGTCATTCTTGCAGGTGTAAAAAATGGAGTAGAACGTGTTTCAAAGGTTATGATGCCGCTTCTGATCCTGCTGGCAGCATGTGTAGCTGTTTATTCCATCACAAGACCGGGAGCCGTGGAAGGCATCAAATATTTCCTGATCCCGAATCTGGAGAACTTTTCCTGGATGACGGTCGTTGCGGCGATGGGACAGATGTTTTATTCCCTGTCGATCGCGATGGGTATCCTGTACACGTATGGATCTTATATCGGGAAAGATGTAGACATCGAAAAAAGCACCACGCAGGTTGAGATTTTTGACACCGGTGTCGCACTTCTGGCCGGTCTGATGATCATTCCGGCAGTGTTTGCATTCTCCGGCGGAGATATGGAAACGCTCCAGGCAGGACCGGCACTGACGTTCATCACCCTGCCGAAAGTATTTGCGAGTATGGGAGTTGGCACGATTGTCGGCATCGCATTCTTCCTGATGTTTCTGTTTGCGGCACTGACCAGTGCAATCTCACTTCTTGAGACCAGCGTTTCCACCCTGAACGATGAGCTTCACTGGAGCCGTGGAAAATGCTGTCTGCTGATGGTTGTCGTGATGCTGGTGATCGGAACGGCATCCTCTTTTGGATATGGTATCTGGGACTCTGTGAAGATCCTTGGTATGCAGTTTTTGGATTTCTTTGACTTCCTGACCAACTCGGTCATGATGCCGATCGCAGCACTTGCTACCTGCATTCTGATCCTGAAAGTCGTCGGATTTAAAAGAATGGATGCGGAGATTGAACAGTCATCTGATTTTAAACGCAAGAAATTATATCATTTCTTCCTGAAATATCTGGCATCCGCCTGCGTGATCATTATCCTTCTCAGCTCCATTGCGAATGTACTGGGATGGATTTCGATGTAAAACAGAAAAACTTTGTCGAAAGACCGGTTAAGCATTGTAATACTAGCCGTTTGGCTAGTGTACAATGCTTTTTTGATTTTATATAATAAAGACAGAATTGTGGGAGTACAAAGTACGGAACAATTCGTATGGCATCTTTTGATCTTACTATATTAAAATGAAGATGCCAGGGTCAAAAGCCTTTAGAAAAATCAGGGAGGGAACATATGAGAAAACGTCTTATAGCAGGATTGCTCGCTTTTACGATCGCATTCACGGCAATGGATTTTGGTGGTCTGGTAAGCATTCAGGCAAATGCAGCAGGGCTGGTACAGGTTACTGAAGAGAACCAGAGTAATTTTCATTTAAACGGAGATTATGCCGGATATTATGCGATCGCAGATAAAGAAGATCTGCAGGCATTTGCGGCGAAGGTCAATGCCGGGGAGAACGCTGTCAATGCAGTGCTGACGGCAGATATTGATATGACAGGCGAAGACTGGACACCGATCGGAGATACAAATGACGGTTATACAGGAACCTTTGACGGAAACGGACATAAGATCAGCAAGCTGGTCTGCGAGCGGACAGGAGATAAACAGGTATCAGGCCTGTTTGCACTGCTGAAGGAGAATAGTGTTGTCAAAAATCTTGGAGTGGAGAATGGTGTGTTCACATCGTCAACGAGCACGGCCGGAGCGATTGCGGCAAAAAGCAGGCTTGGAAAGGTGATCAACTGCTGGAACAACGGAAAAGTAACAGCTCATGATTTCGGCGGCGGCATTGTCGGAAGTTCACAGGGCTGGATCGAATCATGCAAAAACAGCGGATCGGTAAAGGCAACGTGGGGCTGGGGACGCAGCGGAGGTATCGCCGGGGAGCAGGTCTGTGATATGAACAGCTCAAAACAATATGTAAGAACCTATATCAAGTATTGTTATAATACCGGAACAGCAGATGGATATTATGCCGGCGGTATAGTTGCTTATCAAGGCTATAAGAATCAAGAAGCCTGTGATATCATCTCCTGCTGGAGCGATGCAGTCATGACAGGAAGTATAACAGGTGGAATTGTAGGGAGTCTGGACAAGGGTGACACAATTCAGAACTGTGTTTTTAATACCGATCGTTTTAAGGGACAGGTTTATAATAAAAATCAAAATGGAAGTGTCAAAGATTCAGAAGGTATGACAACCGCAGAGTTTGCATCCGGAAAGGCGACCTGGGTGTTAAATGGAAAGGATAATTCTCTGGCTTCACAGGCAAAGTGGTTCCAGAATCTTGAAGAAAATCCGGATGCTTATCCTGTAATGGATGGCACACATGGAAAGGTTTATTATCTGGAGGAAAACGATACTTACAGCAATCATCCGGGAAGTATGGAAAAAAATGAGATTTCACTGGTATCCGGTACCCAGATTGAGCGGACAAGCGATAATCTGTCTGAAACAAAGCCACTGTCTCTGAAAAAAAACGAGGTTTTTAACTGGAAAGGGGACGGAGCAATAAAGGTCGGCTATTATCTGGATGAAAAGGCACAGATACCGACCACGGCGGAAAACAGCGGAGCTGCTAAAAAAGGCGGAGCACCGGCACTGCCGGGACAATATTATGTAAAAGTGACGGCTCTGGAAGTGGAAGATTTTTATCAGGAAACTTCAGAAATCTTTTCCTATCAGATCAACTTCGATGCCGAAATCCAGATGGAAAAAATCGCAGGCAGCAAAAGCATAGATTATGCTTATACCGGAAATCCACGGGAACTGTCCTTTGAAAAAGGAAGAAAAATCACCTGGAGCTGCGAGGAAACACCGACATCCGTAAAAACCACTTATTATAAAGATCGCGGCAGCGTGCTGACAAATGCAGAAAATGCCGGTGCACTTACCGAAGGCGGAGCGCCAGCTGATAAAGGCGATTACTATGTAAAAGTAGAAATGACTTTCCGTGAAAAATATAAATCAGAATCGGATTATCTGTTATATAAAATTTCGGACGGAGAAATTGAGGTAACTATGGATGGACATTCCGAACCATATGTTACTTTGACAGAAGCATTTCGTGATACAGAGGGAAAAACAGCACAGATGAAGCTGTTGAAGAATATTGAATCGGTACGGGAAGTGGAGGTAAACAGTGGAAATCTGATTCTGGATCTGAATGGATATCGTCTGCAAAATTTAAAGAGGACCACTCTGAATCAGGATGCTTCTCTTAAAATTACAGACAGCAGTGAAACGCAGACGGGTGTATTTTACGGTACGTTGCTAGTAAGAAGTAAAAATATAGAATTTGCCGGCGGAATTTATGAAAATCAGTCGAACAGCTATTTTGTGTATAACGGTGCGAAAATTAAGGTGAGCGGTGGAAAATTCGATCGGGTTTCAAAAGAATGGGCAGAACTTGGAGAAGAGCTTTGTCTGGTGGATAATGAGACGAATGAGAAACAGCCATATGCCGAGACAAGCTGTACGAATGTGCATGTCGAGGCGTGTAAGAAACATGATTATGAGCAGGATGTGCAGTACTGCGTGTGGTGCCATAAGAAAAATCCGGATTTCCAGGGTTATGTTCGGATCACCGTAAATGGAGTAGAAACTTATGTAGATACACTGAAAGAAGCGTTACAATACGCAAATGGCAAAGAAGCAGAGATTACCTTTATGCAGTCAATGGAAAATACGGGAAGTCTTCCGACTCTGAAAAGTGGAAAAATCACTCTGGATTTAAATCAAAAATCTCTGACAGCGAAAAGTGTTGACCGGATCTACATAGACGGAGCAGAGGTTACGGTAAAAAACGGAACCTTTGATATTGTAATAGCACAGAGGAGCGGGAAACTGAGAATAGAAAGCGGTGATTTCAGACAGATCGGCTATTGGGACAGTTATCAAAACAGTATAGAAATGACCGGCGGAAATTTTCAGAACATCGTATTATATTCAGGCAGTGCAGAAAATATGCTTCCGCAGGGTTATGCGTTCTACAGTACGGAAGATGGACGCTTTCTGAGCAGAAAAGAAGTACTTACTCAGAGTGATCTGAAAAATGTGGAGGTTCGAAATACAGGTATGAGCTGTGAGACACTTCCGCAGATTTCCGGAAATGTAGAACAGACTTTGCAGGAGTATACCTTAATTCCGGGCGTGATCAGGGCAGATACCGGAAACGGAGAAAGTACGCTGTTGGAAGGAACCTGGAGTTTTACGGAGAAAGAAAATCTGGAAGTGATACCGGAACTTGGAAAAAGATTGATATGCGATCTTGTTTTTACACCGAAAGATGGAAATTATCCTTATTATGTAGTAAAAGGTGTAGAAGTTCATGTTGAGAAAAAGACTCCGCAGCAGACTGCATTTCATGAATCGGCAAGTTATATTTATACCAAGGGTTCTGGCACGGTATTTGTGGATCTGCGGGCAAAACTCCCGGCGGACAAAAAAGAAGATTATTATTCCTATTCTGCAGCAGGGGATGAGCAGATTTTTGATGATTATGAGATTACGCGGAATGGACAGTTAAATTATAAAGTGAAAGATTTTACAGACAGGAGCATGATAGGAAAAACAGGCACAATTCATGTAAGGGTAACAATGAAAAATTATAAGGATGTTTCTTATGACTTAACGGTCACACTGACAGATCAGAAAAAGGTTGTTCTGAAAGCAGGCAGTGAAATAAAAGTTTTACAGGATCAGAAGCTTACTTACGGGGGAACATTATCCGATCTGCAGCTGAATCTGGAAGGGGAAGAACAGGCAGTCTTTGTTGAGCAGGGAACCGACACGCAGGTTCAGGGAACGCTTGCGTGGAAAGACGGCACACAAAGACCGGATACATCTATGACAAGTGCAGAATGGATCTTTACACCGGATGATGTGGCATATGCAAACGCAGAAGGCAGCACAGCGATTAGGGTAGAGCCAAAAGAACTGAAAGTCTTAGCGGCAACGGCAGATGATAAAGTATATGACGGAACCGCGTATGTCAGCTTCAGTGATATTACTCTTGGGGGCATTGAAGAAGGAGATGAAATTTCAGCAGACATCGGAACAATCCGCGGGACTTTGCAAGATGTAAAAGCGGGCGATTATACTTCGGTAACTTTGCCGGAACTTACCCTGATCGGAAAAGACAAAGAGAATTATATTCTTGTGCAGCCGACAGACGAAATTCCTCTGACAAAAGCGGTGAATGTGGCAAAAAGCAGTGGGCTTCAGATCGAAGAACAGAATAAAAGTTACTTATATTTAAAGGATCAGGAAGAGCGGATCAGTCTCAGGGAAATCCTCCCGGTGGACTGCGGGAATGCACAGTATGCTGCACCGGAGATGACCGGAAACATGGAATATATCACAGAACCGAGTATAGCAGACGATATATTATCTTATACAGTGAAGCAGGGGGCACTGGACAGGAAAGGAAAGATCCAGATCAAAGTTACGACTGAGAACTATGAGGACTTTGTGATCACCTTCAATCTGGAATGTAATGACCAGATACCGGTCAGATTACAAGAAGGAACAGAAGTAACCCTGAAAAAAGATACGCTTACTTACGGTGGTCTTTTGTCGGCACTGGAGTTTTCGGAAGCAGAATTTGTGGACGAAGAAGGAAATACAGTGGAAGGAACGCTTGTATGGAAAGACGGCACACAAAGACCGGATACATCCGTGACAAGTGCAGAATGGATCTTTATGCCATCTGATGAGGCATATGCAAATGCAGAAGGCAGCACAGCGATCAAAGTAAATGCAAAAGAACTTACGGTAACAAAGGCGACCGCCAGAAACAGGAAATATGATGGAACAAATCAGGTTGCCATCACGGAAGTACTGCTAAGCGGTATGCTGGAAGGCGATGAAGTGAGCGTAGATCTGACGGATCTTCATGGAACGTTAAAAGATAAAAAAGCAGGAGAATATACTTCGGTAACATTACCGAAACTGACGCTTGCCGGAAAAGACAAAGCAAATTACAGGCTGGTACAGCCAGTCACAGAAATCCCTCTGACAAAAACGGTGACGATCGAAACACCGGAAACACCGGAAACGCCGGAAACACCGGAGACACCGGAGACACCACAAAAACCGTCAGATCCAGGCACAAAACCGGGAACCTCTGAACCGATACAGAAGCCATCGAAACCAGAATATCTGAAAAAAGGAACAAAGTTCATAGGACCGGACAAAAATCAGTATAAAGTAACCTGTGCGGACGGAAAGACATTTACAGTGGCATATCTGAAACCGAAAAAGGGTGTCAAAGGAACGGTAAAAATACCGGACAGCATTACCGTAAACCATGTTACTTATAAAGTTACAGAGATTGCAGCAAATGCTTTTAAGAATCAGAAAAAGATCCGAAAAGTGGTGATCCCGTCAGGCGTGAGCAAGATCGGAAAGAAAGCATTTTATGGCTGCAAGAACCTGAAAAATATCACGATCAAAACGACAAAACTGACAAAGAAAAACGTGGGAAGCAAGGCTTTTTCCGGCATCCATGCGAAAGCAGTCATCAAAGTTCCGAAGAAAAAACAGTCTGCTTATAAGAAAATTTTGAAAGCACGCGGAGTCACGAAAAAAGAAAAAGTGCAGGCAATCAAAGTAAAATTTAAAAAAGCATAAGATAAAAAATACCGGGGCAGTGAGTGTCAAAGGTGGTTTTGGCACTCGCAAATGCCCGGAAAGGATGAAAACTATGCAGGGAGCAGAAAATACAGAAAAACAGAAACTTTCCGCTCCACTTAGAGCACGTATGTGGAAGTACCGTATGATCAGTGTGATCGTTTGTGCACTTGCCGTCTGGATCGCATCAAAAGGCAACTGGAATAAGATTCCGCTCAGTGTGGCAACGGTTGTACTGATCATCGGTGTTGCGATCTGGATGCTGGCATCGCCGGATGATTACAATGGTTCAACAGATATTTGCAGTATGATCGCAATGGATTGTCCGAGAAAGATCGAAGAATTTTATGAAGCTTACAAAGATGTCCGCACGCCGCTTGGCTCCGGTTATCTCGTTCAGTTTTACACGATGAGGAAGCCGGCTCTGATGTTCGGACCGGACAAGAATGGAGATTTCCTCTATTTCTGGCTTTCGGGGGATGGCAATATCGGTTACCTTGGTTATTCTTTTATGACGGATATGATAAAAGGAAAATACAACGATCCGGTATTTCCGGTGGAAGAGGATTTTGGGGACAATACAGCAGAATATGTCTGCTATCAGTCGGATGTGCTTCTGATGCAGAAGCAACTGAAGGAGAGCCTGGAGCATTTTGTGAAAACAAAACAGGTTTTGGAAATTCCGCAGTCCCGCCCATCGGAAGTCTATACTTTTACGGAGGATTTTAAACTGACCGGTCAGCATTTTGATCTCTGTGACAACGAAGGAAACCGTGTTTTCGAAATCGAAGGAACGGCTCCGCTGCGCACACTTTCTGTTTATGACGATCAGCATAACGAGATTTTTAAAATGACCAAGAAGATCGTAAGTGTACTGCCGACCTACCAGTTTTATTACCGGGGCGAACCTTACGGCACCCTGGAAAAGAAATTTGTGCTGGTAAAAGATAAATTTGAGATGAAAGTCAAAGAAGGCAAACTGGAACTGACCGAATATGCCGGTTCAATCGGACGAAATTTCTGTGTGACCTTAAATGGAAAAACCTTGGGAACAATCCTGGATAACCTGGATCTGAAAATGGAAAATATCGTCTTCGACAATGCAGTGATCATTGCATATGAAGAAAAATATCTTCCGCTGCTTGCGGCAATGGCGGTGATGGTGGCACGCGAACTTGCACGGGATCGCAGTTAGGAGGTGCGGATGAGAGAAAGATCAAAAAGAAGAAAACTGGTATCTGCTGCGATGATATTGTGTATTCTGGCGGCAATGCTTTCCGGCTGCGGGAAGTCCGACAGAGAGTCCTATGCATCGGCGGAAGAAGCAAAGCAGGCAATGAACCAGTGTCGGACATTTCTGGTAGAAGGAGATCTGGAGGCTGTCAATCAGGAAGGGGATATTCTTGCGGACGGAAAAAGAGCCGGGCGATTAAAAGAAACCGGTATTCTGAATACGAAATGGACCGTATCGGTCGATGGCAAAACCTGGTTCTGGATGAAATTTGTGACTGATGAGCCGATCAATAACATCGATGGCGTGATTGCCGGGACAACCTATGGTTATTATGATGAAAACAATCGGTGTCTTGGCTATGCACAGAAGCGGTTGTTCGAGAACGAAAATCTGGAACGTGAATATTATCTCGTATTTATGGATGCAGACGGAAATCCCAAAGATTATCTGGCAGAAGAACACGGAGAGGAACTTTACGATTACGAGGGCAATCAGATCGGCAGCGGAAAAGCAGATCTCAAGGGTTATATTGGGGAGAAATGCTATTTCGAAATTGATACCGAACCGGGTGTATCTGTGGATACAGTGGATAAAATGGCAATGTATCTCCAACTGTTTAGTAAATTTAATGAAACGGCAGGAGATTAAATGGTGGTAAAAAACAATTCTTACGGTGTAAAAAACCATGGAGATGCGATTGATGCTTGAATTTATGCAGGTTTGCTATTATAATCATCAGTGATTTAGAGAAGTAAACTTTATCACACACCCGCTTATACTATTTTATACATTTAAGGAGGAATCTACTATGATTACCTGGAACAACCTGGATACACTGGAAGCATTTAAAAATCTTTCAAAGGCAGAGCGTGTAAATATCGCAGAGGCAATGTCTGGAGAAAACGGTGCAGAACGTGTGAAAACATACAGCACACCGATGGCAGAAGGCCTTGCGTATAATTATGCTGCAAAGCAGGTAGATGACAAAGTGCTGGAAGATCTGCAGAAACTGGCAGATGAAGCACAGCTGACTGAAAAATTCGAAGCACTTTACAATGGTGAAGTTATTAACACCGGAGAGAAGAGAATGGTTCTTCATCACCTGACACGCGGTCAGCTCGGTGAGGCTGTAAATGCTGACGGCACAGACAAACGTGCTTTCTACAAAGAACAGCAGCAGAAGATCGCAGATTTTGCAAACAAAGTACATGCCGGAGAGATCACAAATGCAGCAGGTGAGAAATTTACAACCGTTGTTCAGATCGGTATCGGCGGCAGTGACCTCGGTCCTCGTGCAATGTATCTGGCACTGGAAAACTGGGCAAAGAAAAACGATACTTTCAAGATGGAAGCAAAATTCATCAGCAACGTAGACCCGGATGATGCAGCAGCAGTTCTGTATGGTATCGACGTAGCACATTCCATTTTTATCCTGGTTTCCAAATCCGGTACAACACTTGAGACACTGACAAACGAATCCTTCGTAAAAGATGCCCTGAAAAATGCAGGCCTGGATGCTTCCAAACATATGATCGCAGTAACCAGCGAGACATCCCCACTGGCAAAGAGCGATGATTATCTGGCAGCATTCTTTATGGATGATTACATCGGCGGACGTTATTCATCCACATCCGCAGTAGGCGGAGCCGTATTATCCCTGGCGTTCGGACCGGAAGTATTCGAAAGATTCTTAAACGGTGCAGCAGAAGAGGACAAACTTGGAACAGAAAAAGACATCAGAAAGAATCCGGCAATGCTGGATGCACTGATCGGTGTTTATGAGCGTAACGTACTGGGCTATCCAAGCACAGCAGTACTGCCATACTCACAGGCACTGAGCCGTTTCCCGGCACATCTGCAGCAGCTTGACATGGAGTCCAACGGTAAGTGCGTGAACCGTTTTGGTGAGAGACTTGACTATGTAACCGGACCGGTTATCTTCGGTGAACCGGGAACAAACGGACAGCATTCCTTCTACCAGCTGCTCCATCAGGGAACAGACATCATCCCACTGCAGTTCGTAGGCTTCAAGAGCAACCAGATGAACACAGACGTAGTGATCCAGGGCAGCACAAGCCAGCAGAAACTGTGTGCAAATGTAGCAGCTCAGATCGTAGCATTTGCATGCGGAAAAGAAGACGAAAACCGCAACAAAAACTTCGAAGGCGGCCGTCCGTCCAGCATCATCATCGGCGAACAGCTGAACCCGGAAACACTGGGAGCACTGCTTTCACACTTCGAAAACAAAGTCATGTTCCAGGGCTTCGTATGGAACGTAAACAGCTTCGATCAGGAAGGTGTACAGCTCGGTAAAGTACTGGCAAAACGCGTACTGGCCCATGAGACAGACGGAGCACTGAAAGTACTCAGCGATCTGATGAATATCTAATCTCAGAGAAGAAGATTGTGCCATAAAACCATGCCTGTGTAAGCATGTCGTGGCTCAGAAAATCTGAATTCAACAACATGATATAAATTTAAGAAAAATCCCGTCGTGCAGGAGATGTGCGGCGGGTTTTCTTATGTTGCGGCGGATTTTTCAAAATGATATAATCAGATTAGGAATAGTGCCATTACGACACGATTTTATAGAAATGGCAAAAAACAGAAGCAGAGGGAAAACAAAGATGCATGAGATGGATGAAAAATATGTACCTTATCGGGGGTATGATGCCCCTTATATTTTTGTAAGCTATGCACATAAAGATGGAAATAAGGCATCCGAAGTAATAGAAAAGTTGCAGATGGAACAGTATCGAGTCTGGTATGATGAAGGAATCGATCCGGGAACAGAATGGGATGAAAATATAGCAGAGCATATTGAAAACTGTGAATATTTCATTGCACTGCTTTCACGGGAATATCTGGAATCTTCAAATTGCAAAGATGAACTAAACTTTGCAAGAGAGCTTGAAAAACCAAGATTATTGATCTATCTGGAAGATATTCAGCTGCCGGGTGGGATGAGAATGCGTCTGAGCAGACTGCAGGCGATACATAAATATAAATATCAGAGCATGGAATTATTCTTTGAAAAACTGGCTGAAACACAGGGATTAGAAAAATGTCATGAAAAGCAGAAACAGAAAAAAACGATTACAATAGAAAGTACGGCAGTTGTACAGGGGACTCCGAGAATTGTTATCCCCAGACAAAATCCGACAATCACGATTCCAAGACAGGGCTATCCTTATCAGATAAGGTCCGGTGATACGGTATATCTTGGAAAGGCACTTCCCGGTTTTTTCCTTGCAGAAGGGGAAAATCTGGCATGGAGGGTGCTGAAATGTGAGGATAGAAAGGCAGTTCTTCTGTGTGAGAATGTATTGCTCAACATGCCTTATCATGCAGTACAGCACGAAAGTTCCGACTGGGAGAACTGTACACTCAGAAAGTGGTTAAATACCGATTTTTATGAGCAGGTATTTTCAGATTCTGAGCGAGAATATATTCTCTGGAAAGAGCACCCATCCAGAAATAATCCGAAATACAGAACGCCTGGCGGAGCCGGTACAATGGATTATGTATTTTTGCTGGATGTTATTGAACTTAATGTGTATGGATTTTATGGATTTGAGCAGATCACAGAGATTGCAAGAAACAATGGAAATATTTCCTGGTGGCTTAGAAATCCAGGATTTTCACAGAATTTTGCCATGAATTTTGGATGGCGGGTACATTATGGCGGACTGCCTGTTGATGAGCCTGCCGTCGGTGTACGCCCGGCAATCGTGATCCAGACCAGATAATAACTCTGAGAATCGTGATCCAGATCAGACAGCAGAATTGATGGGAGAGGTGTATATGGGGAAGTTAATTTTGACAGCACGAGGACTTAATTCTGGAACAGGGCGGAAAATTATTCGAAAGTGTCTGCCGGAAGAAGAGGAGCGGGAAACGCAAACCATCCTTCTGATCAGCATAAAAGAGTATAGGATCGATGAAATCCTGAAACAGGCAAGCATCGGGCTGGGATTTACGGATGAGCATATTTTTCTTGCATCCGGGCAGATTGATCTGAAAAAATTGCATCCGGATTATATTTATGTCACCGAAGGAAATGTATATCAAGTATTAGATTATATGAGAAAAAACGGGTTGCTGAAATTTGTCAAAGAACAAATGAAACGAACAGACTGCACCTACATCGGAAGCAGTGCCGGTGCAATGCTTGCCGGAACAGATATCTATCTGGCAGAAGATTTTGATGAAAATATTGTGGGTTTAACAGATCTGAAGGCATTGGGGCTGTTTGATGGAAGTGTTATCCCACATTACTCCGGGCAGGATCTGAAACGCTACATAAAAAATTTGAAACAGGAAGAGATCAGGCGTTACAGTAAACTGTATTCGGTGGATGATAACGAAGCGTTGGTGGCAGAAGATTCTGAAGCGAAAAAGGTGAAGTTCAAAAAAGTAAAAGTGAAAGAATAGCAAAAATGTAGCATTATCTTGAGAAAATTCTGTAAACTGGTTATCATAAAAATTAAATTCGGCGTGAGAAATGTATCTGGTAAAAGAATGGAGAGAAATATATGGCAGGTAAAATCGAAATCATTAAGGATGAATATATTGATGTTTTAGAGAGAATAAAAGAACGAATTACACAGGCACAGTATCAGATAATGACAAATGCAAATGTTGAACGTAATATTTTGTTTTGGAATATAGGAAATGTAATTCTTCAATACAGCCAATGGGGAAATAAATTTGTAGAAACATTATCAAAAGATTTGAGGATGACTTATCCTGGCAGAGAAGGATATTCTGTCAGAAATCTTAATTATATGAAGCAGTTTGCACGCCGGATACCATCGGAAGAAATTTTGCATCAGGGTGGTGCAAAAATTAGCTGGCGTGCAATTAAATTGCTGATAGATAAGACTGATAATCTAGAGGAACATATGTGGTATACACAGCAATGTCTGGAAAATGGATGGTCCAGTACAGTGCTTTTACATCAGATAGAAAGTGGTCTGTATTACAGACAGGCACTGGCAAATAAAACAACAAATTTTAAAGCACAGTTAGCGGATCCGTTCAGTGAGCAGGCAGAAGAAATTATTAAAGATCCATATATTTTTGATTTCATACCGAACGGAAAAAAACTTAAAGAGGTTGAGTTAGAAGATGCACTTGTTCAACAAATAACAAAATTACTACTGGAATTTGGATCGGGCTTTGCTTTTATGGGAAGACAATATCCGATTCAAGTAGGAAAAAGAGAGTTTTTCATCGACTTATTATTTTATAACGTGAAATTGCATTGTTATTTTGTAGTAGAATTAAAAACAGTAGAATTTGAGCCCGAGTTTGCAGGAAAGCTTTCTTTCTACTTATCAGCCATAGATGGAGAGTTGAAATCATCAAATGATAATCCTACAATCGGGTTGCTGTTATGTAAGGGTAAAGACAAAGTGGTAGCGGAATATGCATTGAAAGATGTAAATAAACCAATGGGAGTCAGTGAATATAAACTTTCAAATTGTGTTTCAAAAGAATTGCAAGATAAGTTACCATCAATCGAAGATATTGAAAAAAGAATCAATTAAGGTTTTGCACATCAAAATCCTTATTCAGTTAAAAAACTGGATGGGGATTTTTTTATTCCCCCTTTTTTAGTCGAAAAAGAGTGGGATTAAAATATTACTATAAAAAATATCAAGAGAAGTGATGAAAAAAATAAAGGTATAAAGTCCCCCCTCTGAAAGAAAATTACAGATAATGTATAACAGTTAATAAGAAAGGAGTGGTGCTATTGAAAAGCAAAATCATTGCAGGTGTTCTGATGTTTATTGTAATCTCTGTGCTTCTGACCGGATGTGGAGGGAAGCAAAAGGAGATTCCTTACCCGGATGGTTATTATGTACCGAAGCCGGAGGAGACGGAAACGGCAGGAAAGTCCGATAAATCGCAGAAGAACGCCAGTGAAACGGTAAAAGAGACAACCAGGGAAACAATCCAGGCGAAAGCCGGAAGTGAAACAGAAAACAAGAAGATTTCTTTTTACCTGGATACGTCAGGAAGCATGCAGCGTTCACCGGAAGTGGTGAAGATCCATGCCGCTGCCACGAAATGTGCCGCCGGATATGAGGAGCGTCATTTTTACAGTGTGGACAGCAGAAACCTGATCGAAACAACGGAGCAGCTGGCACTCAGTGGGCAGTATGGGAGTGGAGCAGCGATTGATCTGATCCGGGATGGGACACTGCCCTGTGATCCGGAAGGTGTCAATGTGCTGACGACGGACCTTCAGACGGGGACAAGCTGTTCGGAAATCGGCAAGTGGCTGGTGAATACCGGGGCGACAGGCTATTCGTTCTACGTTTTTACGATGCAGTACAATGGCAGTCTCCAGTTCAAAATGTACACTTCAAGCAGTGTGCTTGAAACAGTTTCTGTCAAGGATTGCTCTTTTAATCAGAAAGAATTTCTTACGATAGTCTTTGGGAAAAACAGCCTCGTAGAAGATTACGATCAGTTTTTCCAGTACAAGCTGGGGACGGAAGTGCCATATGATACCTGCCATGTTTCCCTTCATGCAGAGAAAAAGCAGGATGACCATTTTCTTCAGCTGACATCGAGTAAATGTTTCGAAGCTGATATCGCGAATATCATTTATGACAATAACAACTATGTGTTTGGGATGTCTTTCGTCGATACGGAAAACACAGAATTTACCTGTCCGAATACGTTTGTATACAAAAAGAGCAAGTACTCGACAAGCAAAGCAAAGAAAGCAGTCAGAGCTGTTTTGTATGCAGTGCCGGATCAGGCGGTGCCGGCCGTCGAAAAGGCAGAGATTACGAAGGTTATGGAATATGACGAAGAATCCGGGACATACAAAGAGAGCAATGTGACATTCAAGATGGGGACAAAAGCATATCTGGGAACGTTTTCTGCCATCGTAAATGAAGAGACGGACACAAAGAAGTACCAGCGTCTTTACAAAGATCTGGGAGGAGTCATTGCACAGGGCGACTCGATCTTTACCGTTTCTCTGGAAAATGAATCACTTCCCAAAGGGCTGTTTGCAGTCGAAGCACAGCTTACGTTTGCAGCGACCGGAGAGGTGGCAGATCTTCAGCAATTTGCAGCCAGTCACAGTGCAGGGCTGGAAGATTACAGTACGGCTCTGAGGAATGAGTGCACGCCGGAAATCATCAAAAAGCAGGCAAGTACCTCGAAGTTTTATTATACAGGGGATGGAAGTTCCTCATCGGTTTTTTGTAAACTGCTGGAGTTTGAGAAAATCACAGATGAGCTGATCGCAGCCGGAGCTGTTGCCGAGTCAGACAACGAGATGCTTACCATCCGGCTGGTCATTGATAATCGCTAAGAGCAGGAGAATCAACAAAAGGGTAAAGGAAAGGAGAATTTTATGAGCGGATTAAAAAATTTATTTAAAGGAACGATGGGATTTGCAGGGATTGCGGTACTGGTTTTATTTGGACTTCGATTTCTTGCCGGAGAGATGAATGCAGGGGCCGAGGGTTTCCGCCTGAGCCTGCCGTTTCTGATCGCACAGGCGGCCGTGATCATTGGCTGCTATGTGGTATGGTACCGCAAAGTCAGCCGTATAGCAGAAAATATGATGAATATTGAGAAGATGCGGAAAATGGCATTCCATTACAAAAATCAGTATTTCACAACATCCATTATGCTGTGTATGCTAATTGCGGTGATCGCCCTGATCTGTATGCTGGTTGGTATCTGGTTTGTGGGCATTCCGGCAATCTACTGTATCAGCTCTGTGATTACAATGTGCATCGTTGGAAACCTTGTTTTGTATCTGCTGATGCGGTTTATCGGACTGCCAAACCAAATTACCGAAGGATAATGATAAGTGACCATAAAATCTGATTTTAAATAACAGGAGGTATCGTATATGCCGGTAAATGTAATGTTGAACCACAACTATGTGATGGCGGAAGGAGGAACAGGAGTTCGGGCACTGCTTGCAGCTCATATGTACCTGAGTTCCAAAGCTTATGCTACAGGTGGAAATGGAACAGAAAACTGGAAATTTATCTATGAGACGATGGATGCCGGAGCAGAGGAGATTGAACAGCTTCAGAAACTCGTAAGACTGGACGAAGAAAGCGGATTCTGTAATCCGCATTATTCCTTCCATTTCTGCAGACTGGCTGAAAAAGTAAAAGAAAAGCTTGCCGGAGACAACACAATGAGTCTTGAGAAAATCGCACCTGAATGGTATCGAAATGGGCTTTTGCTTACAAAAGAAGAGCTGGAAAGAGACCTTCTCGGAGGTTACTATCGTGATCTGACACTTGGCAGTGTCATATCTGCCGCAGCTATGCAGTGTGCACTGGAAACGGTAGAAGATAGAAATGCCGGATTTCGGGCAATCGCAAACGATGTCGTTGCATCTAATAATACATACGAGACACGCGTAGTGATGGTTGGAAGCGGTATCGGTGGAGAAGGAAGGACCAATCTCTGTACCCATCCGGCCATGCTCCGGAAGCTGTGCGTGGAGAGAGTGATGAAAGATCTGAGAATGGAGCAGAAGCAGGCAAAGGCTTATGTGGAACAGAACCTCAAGATTGCCGTGATCATGACAGGCAGTGCTTTTCGCTTCCCGGCAATGAATGGACTTGACCAGGACGTTGCCGGTCTGGTGGCCGGAACGCTCCGCAATTTCCCGGAGGATTCTGCAGAGGCAGTCAATCTTTTCTATCTGCTGGAGCATGATCAGTGCCCGGTACAGGCCACGAAAGCATCGGACTCCAGAGAACAGTATAAACATGCCCATGCGATCGAGCTTGTTGCGGTTGCTGCGATGGAGGATTTCTTCGGTCTTGGCACAAAACACGCATCGAAAAAGCACTGTCCGGTTATTCCACATTACTCAAGACCTGGAAATGCCCTTACGAACTGGGAGAATCTGGGACTTCCGGAAGAATACAGACAGTATTTATCAGCGAGACTTCGCTTTGATGCGGCACTGTTCTACTGGCTTCGCCCACAGCTGATCCTGGAACCGGAAGAAAAAAATTCGGATAAAATCTATGAGGCGGAAATTCTCGCCCGGATGTTTAGAAAGAAAACATCAAGACAGGTAAAAGAAGCCGTTTTAAGTTCCGGCATGGATCTGGAAGAAGAAATTGTGGAGCCCCTGAAAGCACTGCTTGCCAAAGAAACCATGTTTCTGGAATATCTTGGAGAAATTTCTCTGACCGGGAAAAACTGGGAGACAGATTCTACCTCTGCTTATGGATCGACACTGTTTGATACAGAAAGAATCGAGGAGATGACAGGAAAAGAAATTGGCAAAAAAGCAGAAGAAAAGGATGAAGAAAAGATCGAGAAAAAAGCAGATATCAGTGAGCATGGGGGGATGAAAGGTTTTCAGTTTGATGAGCTGACCATGTGTCCTGTGGACAGAAGGACTGGACAAAGAGAGGAAAACATCTATAACACCAGGCTTACCATGGATGAGCTGCGTAAACAGGTTAAATACTTCGAACATGGTAATCCAAGACCATTTCAGGATATTCTGAGAGATATTTATGAAATCTGCAGCGAAAGAAAGGAGAGAAGACATTATGGCATTTTCTAAAGAACACAGAAGAATCGCGGAACTTAAAAATATTGAAAGACATCATGGTTTCATGGATGTGGATGGAGCGACAATTCAGGAATGTGCAGAATTTATCATGACTCCGGTCGAGAATGAAGAGACCAGGCAAAATGCGAAAAACATTTCTAGTACCTTTGGAAATGTTATCGCCTGGCTGATCAACGTGTCCAGTGCGAAAAAAGAAATTTCAGGAGTAAATGAAAAACAGCTGCTTTCCCTGTACTTATGCCTTGCACAGGCTCCGTATAACGGTTCTGAAATGAAATACACACTTCACACCTTTGATAAAGACAATCCGATCGATCAGAAAATGATGAAGGATCTTAGAAAACTGAAACTGGACGAAGAAGATACCGGAATGGAAAAAGAGCCAGATCGTGTGCTTCAGGTTTCTGTCGACGGAGAAGTACTTGCCATGTATTTTCCGAAGTGGAAATGTTTTGTGCCGGGCGTCAGATTCCCACAGTCAGAAAAATGCTGTAAAGTGCCGGAAGAATTTATGGCCGGGAATCCACATATCACAAAACGCTGCCGTGCACTGCTTACCAATCTGATCGCAAAGGGAGCAAATGCAAAGGTACTTGGAAAAGTACTTGACTATATCGGCGGTGCACTTACTGATGCAGAAATGGAACTTTACCGGGCAGAACCTGCAGAAACCCTGCCGGAAGAGGTTATCAAATATATCCAGGAGACTTCAGCAAAAGCAGATCCGCTTGCCGTATGCAATTACATGGGCAGCAGCGTTTCAGAGAAAGTTTTGCGGCAGCCGGTTCTGATCAATACCGGAACAAGATGTCTTTCTGATATCAACGATACTTTTGGAGAGATCAGCGATCGCCTTATTGTCATTCCGCCGGTGCAGAATGTTCGTAGCATTAAAGAAGCTGGTTACAAATTTGCCCGAGAAACGGTAAATGGTATCCCGAAATGGATCGAATTCAGAGCAAGACTGGACGGGGAGCTCTGTCACAAAATCTATGCGGCAGGGAAGAGCGGATTTCGAATCTGTCAGCCGGACAACTATATCGATATGGCGTACATGGTGCCGGAGGGTATTCTGGCAAAATATAATTATCTGGTACAGGGATCTGCGGCAGGAGCCATCACCAACGATAATCTGGAGACAAGATGGAACGTGTTTCCGGAAGATCCGGGCAGCAGTGTCATCAGGCTTACTTCAAATCAGTATGACGGAGACTGGGAAATTCATCAGCGTTCCCTGCGTATTGAGCGGATGGAACTGTGTGATCGGGAAGGCAATGTACTCGGAACCATCGTGATGCCAAAGATTTTGACACCGGAACGTAAAAATCAGAAGATGTATCTTTCCTTAGATCCAGCAGGAGCAACAAGTGTCCGCCTGAAATCGATCGAAGGTTCCGGGAAATCCGAAGCGATTTCCTATGAAAATCTGACCTTTCCACTGACACCGACAGCAACAACAGAGTTCAATCAGACGTTAGAACGTCGCCTGATGGACTCTGGCGAAAGCGGAACCCATTTTGATTCCCTGCTGCAGCAATTCTTCCCGGAAACAATGGGCAACTGGTCCGCTCTTATGGTTGAGAGTCGTATCTGGAAACCGGACGAACAGGTTTTATTTGCAGCATTGAAAGACTCTCCTGGTACGATGACAGAAGCGATGACCAATATCGGCGTCATTAGTAATATGAAAGAAATTCTTACAAGATCAAATCTGAAAGTCAGAGACCGACAGCTGATTTCCATGGCTCTGAAACAGTATATCGGAATCATGATCCTGGAGGGGATTCTGGCACTGGCAAGAGAGGGATTCTCCGTTCCATATAATAATCTGGAATTTATGATCTCTTATCCGGAAAATGGTTCCGGTGAGGGTATTACAAAACAGCTTCTGGACATTATCCGTGGTGCGATTGCGATGGTCAATGAATATTTGCTTCCGGAAGCACAGCTTGTGGAAGGCCACAATATCACATTTTGTTCTGAAAGTGAAGCGGCAGCAGTCTGGCACCAGCTCAATCCGCCGGGTAACGTATTTATTGGAGATGGAGTGGCACTTGGCAGTCTGGACATTGGCTATTCCACCAGTGATTTCTCACTGAGAGTCAATGGAAAACTGTATCTGAGTTCCGTGCCGTATGCGGCTCAGCGAGTAACGAACGGAACACTTGCGAAGGTCTACGAAGGTGGTAATGCTGCAGCTCTGATGCGGTGCTTCAGCGGCGGCAGCCGGGAGCTGAAAAAACAGGCAGAGGATGCGATCAGACAGGCAATGGCATCGAGACAGGGTGAGCTGTACGAACGGCTTGGCTTTAATCTTTCACTGAACCGACTTTTCACTGAATGTCGTTTTCAGGTAACCAGTGTGAATGCGGATGAATTTCAGATGAAAGTCCAGGAATTGACAGAAGCCAGGTTGAATATCGGCATTCCGGCCTATGCCTGCACGATCGTACGTGCCCTGAAAGACGGAGCTCTCGCTGAAGATGGTGAAATCTTGCTCGGACCGGTTGGAAAAGGATCACTTGCACTGAACAATACCGCACCAGGTTTTGCAGATCGTTTCACTTCCCGTCTGTATGAAGAAATCAACTATCTGCTGAAATCTGATCCGTCTTTTGAAGGAGCAGAATACACGGGAAGGATCAGACTACTGACCAACAACGATACGGAAAAGGTGAGTGTTGCTCAGGGTATGATCGATATGAAAGAGCACACACGTGCAAAGGCTGAGATCATGGTGCAGGGCGAACCGACCGAACATTATCTGGATGTACTTTACGGAAGCGGCACGGGTGCAGACAACGAGGCGAAAGAACAGTTCCGGGATGAACTTGCAGGCCTTTCCAGACATGCAACAAGGACGGATCAGCAGGCGAAACAGAGCGAACTTTATGAACAGGCTTTCAGAAAGCTGATCAGAGATTACACTTATCAGAAATTCGAAGAAGCGTTTGAACGTTTTGGATATACCGGAATCGAAGATGGCATCATGGATACAGGTATGCTGGATTCGCAGATTGCCAGAACCGTAAAGGAAAATTTTGACAATCTCCGTGCACAGCTTCAGCAGCAGAGTGAAGAACTTGTCATGTCAACTCAGTTTGTGGAAGAAGAAATGCTCTGCGGTGCCATGATCGACTTTGCTCTCAAACGCATTTCGCTGTTTGAAGAACCGTAAAGGAGGTGGAGAGGATGAGTCATCTGATGTTACTTACCAAAACATCCGAGACTCCGCTTACAGAAACACTGGAGTCTGCAACAGAAATGCTGCAGACTTCCGTTTCCGGAGCAGCAGCGGGCGGAGTTGGAAAGATTTCCTGGGTTATTATGATTTTACTGATATTTGTGACACTGCTCAGTGTGATTGTTCTTACACTTCTTCAAATCAAAATCTGGAAACAGCAGCAGGCATTGCATGAAAGAACTTGGAAGCGGCAGCAGACCCTGTATGGATTGTTAAATAAGATTAGCGGACAGCTGCAGTGTATGGAAAATGGCAGGTATGATTACAGAGAAAGCGGAAACGGTTTTATTTCACATACTTCACATGTTGACTTTACAGAGAAGTCACCTGACCGGAACAGCGAATGGCAGAATCAGAAAGAAGATGACGATTATTTCCTGGATGAAGAGGAAGATATCCAGGAAGAGAACAGAGATTTCGGAAATGAGGATACATGGAAAGCCGGCAGGGATTTTCAGGACGAGGATGCGGGGAAAGCCGGCAGGAATTTCCAGGACAGGGATACATGGAAAGATCCGTCACAAAAGGATCTGGATATGACATTTCATACAGAAAAAGGGACAGAGACAGAAACGAAGAACCGGGATCAGGAAACTGCAAAAGTGGAAGCAAAAGAACAGGAACCATGTCCGATTTCCGGCGTGAAGGTAAGCGAGTCCAGTAATTATAATCCAAACGCACCGGCAACTCTGGAAGAAATACCGGAGGAAGAAGCAGTCTTTCTTCTCTATTCAGATGGAACCGTAAGACCAAATGAACAGCAGTTTGACAGATTTAACAACAGCTCATATTATGCAAGCCATGATTTTCAGAGGGTCTTTCAGTTCAGAAATCGAAAAGGCGGTAAGATCAACATGAAAAACAGAAAAGCTGTAAAATGCTTAAAAGCAGAAAAACCAGCCAGAGTGAGCACATCATCACAGAACGGTTGTCTGAGTATCGCAGAAAAAGGCATTTTGCTTGCAGAAGAAAGGAGATAAGAAGAGATGAGATTATTTCGAACATTATTTTCATTCATGATCGTTGCTGCGATCGGGATCTCACTGATCACAACCTGTCCGACAAAGACAGATTTCGCAAAATATTATGTGAGTCAAAACGAAAGCAAACTGGGCGGATTCTTTGACGGTGCCCTGGAAAAAGTCGTCACCCAGCAGACAAAAGCCAGCAATTATCTGATCTTCTCCGTATTCGAGATGGATGGAGAGCGATATGTCGGCATCTGGGGACATTTCTTTGGAAAAGCATCAACAGAGCAGGCAGCGAAGACAGTGGAAGGGCTGCTGGAGAAAGCAAGAGATGGGGTGGGAGAATAGAGAGAGTTTTATCATGATATCCAGAGATAAAATATGGATCGAGATGTTTATAAGATAAATGACAGAATTTGAATGGACAATAGGATTGTTTTATGATATAATGATAAATAATATTGATTTTAAATAACCAGAATAAGAAAATATGATTTTTCATTGCTGGATTCTGAAGACAAAAAGTTGAAATTCATTATGCACAAAAATAGGGAGGATATAAATGTATAGAGGTATTGTAAGAGAAGTATTTATTCCTGGTATAACTAATGGTGATGGTTCTTACTCTGGAATTATGGAAGCCAAATATCTTGGTTTTAGAATTGAAATATTAGAGTACTATTTGGGAAATTATGAATCGACAGATAATGTTTTTGTAAATAAAGTAGTAACCGTAATCGAACCGGATATTAAAGAAACTGCAAATATACGTAAAGGTGCCAGAGTTTTGGTTGGCGGCCCATATTTTATGGATGCCTGTGAGTGTATGATGGATATTTCGGCTACTGAAACACATATGTTACTGAATTTATCAACAAGGCCATATATAAAACTAGACAAATCTTCAACTTGAGAAACTTTTGTAACATGGTTATAATAAAATCAGAAAACAAGAGATTATGTTGAAAAATGATTTATAGCATAGCAGTCGAAAATGAGGTGATGATGTATACCAAAGACTATGCAGGATTTAATAGCACAATATGTAGAAGCTGTTAAAAAGATTTATGGCTCACATGTACGACAGATTATCCTATATGGTTCCTATGCAAGAGGAGATTTCCAACTGGATTCGGATGTAGATATTATGATTTTACTGGATATGTCTGATCTGGAGTTGAAGGCATATGCACAACAGCTTTCTTATATGACCTATGATTTCAATATGGACAACGATCTGGATATCAAACCCATTGCGAAAAGCGAAGCACATTTTCGAAAGTGGCTGGCGAATTATCCGTTTTATTCCAATGTTTATAAAGAAGGGGTAGTTTTATATGGAGCAGCGTAATCAGGAAATTGGTACAAGACGGGACTTGGTGTTATATCGTTTGGAAACAGCAAAAAAGATGCTGTGGCGAATTTCAACAAGGACACCTTTATTTCATACAACCAGTTTAAAAAATTAAACTTATGCCCTAAAATGAAATTTTAAATTCCACTGCCCCACGGGGCGGTGGAATTCAGTCCTGCACAGTAGATATATACTCTTTCACACATCAGTGTTATTGTAATAATTCCTTCTGACAGCAGTAGAAGAATTACCATGAGTAAATATATCCCTGGAAACCAGAAACATCTGACACTTAATGACTGTATTTACATTGAAAATGAACTATCCAAAGGCGCGACTTTTAAAGATATTGCAGCACTCCTTTGTAAAGATCCCACGACCATCTCAAAAGAGGTTCAATCACGACGCCTCTCTGACTGGTACCACAAAGGGACTTTCTACAATAAGGGAGAGAATATTACAGATGATTATTTTGGAGATTAAAAGGTGAATTTCATGGATAATAAAAAAGTGGCAAAGTATGCAATAGGCTTTATTGGCGGAAAATCTAGTGCCCTGTAAACTCTAAAACTGTATCAAAAACATTTATGTTTCAGGCATGTTACGATTACTTAAAATCTAAAAGGAGTAATCTATATGCCAAAGAAAAAGTTTCATGTTCCCTTATCATCCGAAGAGGAAGTTTTCCTGAAATCCGTTACACGTACTGGGAATGGATATTCAGCTCGCGAAATCCTTCATGCACAGGTTTTGCTTCATAGTAATGATAACAAACCAGCTTTCAAAAAGAATAATCGGGAACTGGCTGAATGGTTTGGGATTTCAACAACCACGGTAAATCAGATCCGAAAATCTTATTCAGAAGACGGATTAGCAGCGGCATTATACAGAAAAACTCGTATTACACTACCGGTCGCTTCGAAAATTACAGGTGATTTTGAAGCAAAAGTAATCGCTACTGCACTTGCCCCTCCGCCAGAAGGATATTCCCGATGGACGCTCCGTTTACTCGCTGAATACTGTATGGAAAAACAGTACATTGTTTCTATTTCGCATACAAAAATCGGAGAAATGCTCAACAGCAATGAATTAAAACCACATTTAAGTAAATATTGGTGTATTCCCAAACAGAATGATTCTTTTTTTGTTGCAAATATGGAAGATATCCTTGGAATTTATCAGCGTCCCTATTGTAAAGAAATTCCAGTTATCTGTATGGATGAAAAACCGCTTCAACTTCTTGGCGAAGTACGTGAAAGAATTTCTGCCAATCCCATTCATCTGGATCCGGACACGTAGCTGCCTCAACCGGGTTATTGTGAAAAAATTGATTTTGAATATGTCCGATGTGGAACTGCGAGTATTTTTATGTTTACAGAACCACTTGGAAAATGGAGGCACGTATCGGCACTTTCACGGCGTACGAAAGGTGATTACGCCAAAATGATGAAACAGATTGCGGAAGAATATTACCCTGACTGCAAGAAAATCATCCTAATATATCTGAATATACACAATAAAGCAGCGTTTTACGAAGCATTTCCACCTGCTACAGCCTACTGGCTTTCTCGGAAGTTTGAAATGCATTATACTCCCAAACATGGAAGCTGGCTCAATATCGCTGAGACAGAACTCAGTTCCTTAAGTATTCAATGTCTTGGAAAACGAAGGATTCATTCATTGGAAGAATTAAATTTCACCATCAACCAATGGGCGGAAAATCGTAACAAAAAACAAATCGGTGTTAATTGGCACTTTACTGCTGAAGATGCCAGAATAAAATTAAAGCGTTTATATCCTAAGCCGCTATTTGCGGAATAGGAAAATACATATTATAAACGTGCCCTGTTTTGATACAGTTTTAATCTTTACAGGGCACTAGGAAGATGACAATATCAGGGAGGAATAACAGCTGTGGGATTTTTTGACAGATTCAAGAAAAGAAAAAAGCACAAAGATGCAAGAATAGAACCAGTATATGCCTCTCCGGAAGTAATGAGCGGAGATGTATACGCATCGCCAAGAACGCCAAGATCGGTTTCAAATGAAAACAATCCGATGTTGGGAAAGTATCCTTTTATACATTATGCTAAGAGACAGAAAGTGTTCTGCATATATTGTGGTGGAATGTTAAATCCGCAAAGTCAAATATGCACCATTTGTGGAAAAGATAATTCAGAAAATGGGGATTCGGGTGTTACAGAGCGGATATGCCAGAACTGCGGAGCGGGTATTCCATGTTTATCAGTTTACTGCTCTTTTTGTGGAAGGAAACTATAAAGATTATGGAGCAGATGGGATGTTATTATTCGTTACGTTCCTGTGTATGGGAGATTACACTGGCATGTTGTTTTTCCTGTAAATACTGTGGATCAAGAGCCGGAAGAGCACGGGAAAATGAATTGTCAACAGAGGAATGTTTAAATGTGGCAAGACAGATTGCGGCTATGGGCTGTCGTCGTGTTTCCATGATCGGCGGAGAAGTCTTTATGCGACATGACTGGAAAAGAATTGTGAAAGAATTAACGGATCGGGATGTGCAGGTATCAATCATCACAAATGGCTATCTGTTTTCCGAGAAAATGATATCGGATGTCAGAGAATTAAACATAGAATCCATTGCTGTATCGCTGGATGGTCCACAGAAAATCCATGATTCTTTCAGACAGGAAGGAAGTTTTCAGAGAAGTCTTCACACAATAGATGTGTTGACTGAAAATGATATACCGGTATCTGTGATCACTACTTTACATAGCAAAAATGTTTCACACCTGGAAAAAATGTATAAAATCCTGAAAAGAAAAAAGATTTTTGCCTGGCAGCTGCAGGCCTGTTCGCCGATGGGTAACGCAGCGGAAGGGACTTTCTCAACAAAAATTGATTTCAGAGAGGTCATACATTTCGTGGAAAAGCATTTTGATAATCCATACTTTGCGGTTGGAATTGCGGATAACATTGGATATTATACAGAAAGTGAAGGTTACCTGAGAGGAAATACCAGTGGAAAAGGAGTGTTTACGGGCTGTCGGGCAGGATTGACCAGCATTGGCATTGACAGTGTGGGAAATGTTCGTGGATGTGAGTCCATGTACGATGAGGCTTTTGTTGAGGGCAATTTGAGGGAACGGTCCCTTGCTGATATATGGAATGATCCAAAATCGTTTGCTTATAATCGTCAATTCACTTTGGATCATCTGGAAGGCAAATGCAGAAAATGTAACTATGCAGAAAGATGTGCAGCAGGATGCAGATCCTACAATTATTTCTCAAACGGAAGATTGTATGAATCTCCATATTGTGCACGACACTGAAAAAGAAATACATAAAAGAAGATTCCAGAAATGAAAAGTTTCTGGAATCTTCTTTTTGTTGGAATAATATACTGACACTAAATTTCGTAGAGTATTCTACTCTGCGATTTTATCATTATGGGGTTTTATACCAAATATCTACTTAATTTTACAAAACGTCACTTAAAATGTCAATATATGTGGCAATAAGTTTTGGTTATTTTGCCAATAAATACAATATTTTTTCAAGAAACTTTGTCTGGATGTGAAAATTAGAAAAAATGTATGTGCATTGAATCAGAAAATCCTGCTTTTGAAATATTATTTTTTATATTATATGGATATTTGCCGTCAAAATATCCGTCAAAGAAAGGAGATATGATTTATGTCGAGAAGAGGAGAAAATATTTACAAGCGTAAAGATGGCAGGTGGGAAGGCAGATATATCAAAGGATATGCACCGGATAAAAAAGCAATTTATGGATATGTCTATGCGAAATCATACCGAGAAGTAAGAAACCGGATGGTCTTTTTGAAAAAAAATATAAAAAATGAGCATTTGCAGATATCGAAGTATAAAGAAGGCAGTCTTTTGTTACAGAATATAGCAGAGGACTGGCTTATTTATATGAAACATCAGATAAAAGATTCCACCTATATAAAATATCGAAATATGATTCAGTCCTATATACTTCCCGGAATCGGAACGTATCCGATCCAGGATTTAACCGCGTATCGTCTTGATTTGTTTTTTATGGATCTGTTGCAAAACGGTGGGCAAAATCATCAGGGACTGTCTGCAAAAACGGTTTCAGATGTCCTGTCTCTGGTCAGAAATATGTTTCGTTATGCAAAGGCAAAAGGTGTGGCTGTGCCGTGTGATGCAAAAGAAATCATGATAAAACAAAGTACCGGAGAATTTCGCATTTTCAGTGTTCATGAACAGGAAAAATTATGTCAGTATTTATGTTCTCATCTTTCACTTAAAAATATAGGGATTCTGTTATGCCTTTATACAGGATTACGAGTCGGAGAAATCTGTGCATTGCAGTGGAAAGACATTTCTTTTACGGAAAATACGATTTATGTACATCAGACACTACAGCGATTACAGATAGAAAATGCCACAAAGCAACGCACAAAACTGGTCATTACCGCACCGAAAAGTCTGTGTTCTATCCGTACAATCCCGATACCGGAGGATATCGTATGTCTCCTGAAAAGTGCAGTTCCAGAAAAGTATGGATATTTGCTTACCAGCCAGGAAAACTGCTGCGTTGAACCAAGAACGATGCAGAATCATTTCAAACGCATATTAAAGGAAACCGGGATTAAAGAAACAAATTTTCACACACTCAGACACACTTTTGCGACTCGCTGTGTGGAAGCAGGTTTTGATATCAAGAGCTTAAGTGAAATTCTCGGACATTCCAGTGTAAATATTACGATGAACCGTTATGTACACCCAACGATGGAACTGAAACGTCAACATATGCAGCGTTTGTCCTGTCCTTTCGCCGTCAATTCAAACCGTCAGGATGGCTCAAATTAATTGAAAGAATCAGTGATTTTGTGTTTTTTCGCAGAGTAGAATACTCTGCGAAAATAAAATCAAAAATATGTTTTGGTGAAATTAGAATATGGATTGAATCTATTCCTATTCTAATACATAAATGTTCTGAACATATGAAAGAAAAAGGTGCTAAAAATTAAAAAAACATAATATTTTCATAATTTTCGGCACATAAGGGAGGGATAACAACGGCAGATTTCAATATTACTTACGGTATGCTGACAAGTTCCGGGGAGCGAAAAGCCAATGAAGATTTTCTGGATATTCTGATCCAATCCGATCGTCAGGATTTTATCCTGTGTGATGGTCTGGGGGGACATGGAAATGGGGATGTGGCATCCAGATTTGTGACGGAAACCATAAAAGAAGCCCTGGAAAAGAAAATGAGTGTCGAAGAGAGCATTATGGAAGCACAGGAAAAGCTCCTGGAGAAGCAGAAGGCAGAGCATGCGGAGAATTCCATGAAGACGACCGTGACCTGCCTTGAGCTGTCGGGAAATAAAGCAAGATTTGCACACGTCGGAGATTCCAGGATCTACCATTTTGAAAAAGCAAAGTACGTGCAGAGAAGTCAGGATCACAGTGTTCCGCAGATGCTGGTAAATCGAGGGGATATCAAAGAGAAAGATATCCGGCACCACGAAGACCGCAGCCGTCTGCTACGCGTGATGGGAACCGAGTGGGACAGCCCTAAATATCAGGTATTCGATGATATAAAACTGACAAACCGCAGCAGCTTCTTATTATTATGCAGTGATGGATTCTGGGAGCTGATCGATGAAAAACAGATGTGCAAACTTTTAAAAAAGGCAGCGGATCCGCAGGACTGGCTGGGAAAAATGGAAGAGATCGTGCTTGCAAACGGAACAGGCACAAACATGGATAATTATTCGGCGATTGCAGTGTTTGTAAGATAAAAGCGATTGCCTGAAAGGAAAGAAAAAATGATAAAACGATGTAGCAAAGGGCACTGGTACGACACGAGTACCAACAAGGTATGTCCGCACTGCAAGCTGGAGAGCGAAAAGCTTGGGATCGGTATTCAGGACGTGGAAGAAGATGACCGCACGATATCGATCGCCGATGTCGGTTTGTCGCTGGGAGATGAGCTTGGAGCCATCATAGGAAACACAGTGGGAAATCCGATCACCGGAACAGCGATCCCGGGCAGTATGGCAGGCGGAGAGGACGATGACAAAACGATCTCCTTCGGCTTTTTCGGAGATACCAGGCAGCAGCCGGTGACAGGATGGCTTGTCTGTATGACAGGGAACGAGCGTGGAAAAGATTACCGTCTGCATGCGGGCAAAAATTTTGTCGGCAGAAGTCCGTCGATGGATGTTGTGATGGTGGATGACAAGAAGATTTCACGAGAGAAACACTGCTCCGTGATCTACGATCCGAAAGGCGATTCTTTTTATGTGGCAGCAGAATCAGGAAATCTGGTCTATTTAAATGATGAGCTTCTGGAGTCTACCGAGAAACTGGAACAGGAAGATAAGATCACGATTGGAGATACAAGTTTTATATTTATACCATTCAGCAGGGGGAAGAGAAAATGGGAAAACGAATAACAGGGATCATTGCAGCGTTTATGCTGGCAGTGCTGGCAGGCTCCGGCATGGTACAGGCAGCTGCGATCGGAACACCGTATGTGGCAGAACAGGCCATCGGTAAAGCACCAAACATGAAAGCTTATGTAACCGGTTCAAAGATGAAAAAAGATGCAGCGGTAACCGGTAAGATCGGTGATATCGAACTTACACAGAGCGGCGATATCAGCACCTTTCAAAAAAGCGGCGAAAAGATGAATTACATCATTTTGATGGATAATTCCGGTTCTGTGAATGAAGTACAGTTCGCAGAGGCAAAAGAGCAGCTGAAGAATCTGAGAAAATCGCTGAAAAAAGGCGATGAGATGACGCTTTATACCGTTGGAACCGATAATGCCGGCGGCGAAAAAACACAGGTCTTTACCAGAAAAGTGAAAGGC